>JAESGS010000864.1_pt1 | contig 13125 bp, 12 predicted proteins | sample 9269761 | NCBI WGS metagenome assembly JAESGS01 (sample SAMN15741799, study PRJNA653493) | algae metagenome | isolation source: Cyanosarcina radialis HA8281-LM2 and co-occurring heterotrophs from damp... | place: USA: Makauwahi cave, Hawaii | collected 2011-01-06 | reverse complement strand
GAGCTTCCCGCCTCGGACGAGAATGCCCCGGAGGGAGGAAGGCTACCCCCCTCCCTAACCCTCCCCCCCAAGGGGGGAGGGAACAAGAGGTCTCACCGAGCCTGGACCGTTTGTTGTGTCCTCGTTATTGCTCTATGTTTCTTCACCACGAACCCCGCGGCGGCCCAGTGGATGAAGCTCAAGCCGCTCCCGGACGCGGAGGGGTTCGCGGGGGCGTTCGCGGGCGTATCGCACGGCGTCCTCCTCGTCGCGGGCGGGGCCAACTTCCCGGACAAGAAGCCGTGGAACGGCGGCAAGAAGGTCTGGCACGACACGATCTTCGCGCTCGAAAAACCGGACGGCGACTGGAAGGCCGCCGGTAAGCTGCCGCGGCCGCTCGGTTACGGCGTGTCCGTGTCGCACCGCGACGGCGTGATCTGCGTCGGCGGCAGCGACATGGATCGCCACTACGCGGATGTCTTCCGGTTGGAATGGAAGGCCGGGTCGGTCGCACGAACGGAGCTGCCACCACTGCCCGAACCCGTCGCGAACCTGTGCGGCGGGCGGATCGGCGACACGCTCTACGTCGCGGGCGGGCTGGCGAAGCCGGACGCGACCGAACCGCTGAAGTGCTTCTACGCGATGGACCTCGCGGCAACGTCCCCCAAGTGGCGGAAGCTCGACCCGTGGCCCGGCCGCCCGCGGATGCTGGCCGTGGCCGCGAACGCCGGCGGCTCGTTCTGCCTCGTCGGCGGCGTCGATCTCGTCATCAAGAACGGCAAGGCCGAACGCCAATATTTGAAGGACGGATTCGTCTACCACCCCGACACCGGTTGGAAGCCGATGCCGGACCTGCCGCACCCGGTCGCGGCGACCGCGTCGCCGGCCCCGTTCGACGACCGCGGGTTCCTCGTGCTCGGCGGCGACACCGGCGAACACGTCGCCACGTCGCCGGACAAACACCCCGGCTTCGCGAAGCAAATCCTCCGCTTCGACATCGCACAAAACAAATGGCACGCCGCCGGAGAGCTGCCCGCCCCGCGGGTGACGCTGCCGTGCGTCCGCTGGCGCGACGCCTGGGTTCTCCCGAGCGGCGAGGCCCGGCCCGGCGACCGCTCGCCCGACGTGTGGTCCTTCCTCCCACCCCCGAAGTAGCCCCGCCGCATGAACCCGTCTCCCTCCCTCGCGAAGGCCGCGTGGCTAACAGTCGCGCTGCTCTGGCCCGTGGCCCTGCTGAACTACCTCGACCGGCAGATGCTCACGACCATGCAGTTCTCCATCGGGAACGAAATACCTGAGGCACTGGACAAGGCGCGGTGGGGGTACATGCTCGGCCAGTTCAAGTGGGTGTATGCGTTCCTCAGCCCGGTCGGCGGGTACATTGCGGACCGGTTCAGCCGCCGGTACGTCATCTGCGGCAGCCTGTTCGTCTGGTCGGCCGTGACGTGGGCGACCGGACAAGTCACGACCTACGACGGCCTCCTCTGGACGCGGACGCTCATGGGGCTGAGCGAGGCGTTCTACATTCCGGCCGCGCTCGCGATGATCGCCGACTACCACCTCGGCAACACGCGGTCCCGCGCCGTCGGCCTCCACCAAACGGCGATCTACTGCGGCGTCATCGTCGGCGGGTTCGGCGGGTACGTCGCGGACGCCCCGGCCCTCGGCTGGCGGCTCGCGTTCGACGTGACCGGCCTCGTCGGCATCGCCTACGCCCTGCCGCTGCTGTTGATCCTCCGCGACGCCCCGCGGTCGGAAACGGTCGTCGCGAAGCCGTCGCCGACGGTCGCGTTCACGGAGTTGCTCACGAACGTGTCGTTTATCCTCCTCGTGCTGTACTTCACGCTCCCGGCGCTGGCCGGGTGGGTCGTCCGCGACTGGATGCCGTCGATCCTGAAGGAGCAGTTCAACATCGGTCAGGGGAAGGCCGGCGTTTCGGCGACGCTGTTCGTGAACGTCGCGGCCCTCGTCGGCGCGTTCGTCGGCGGGTGGCTGGCCGACCGTGCGATGCGGCGGACGGTTCGCGGCCGGATCAACGTCAGCGCCGCCGGGATGGCCCTCATCATTCCCGCGCTGTTCGGCATCGGCAACGCGCCGGAACTGTGGGTCGCGGTCGCGTTCCTCATCCTCTTCGGCCTCGGCTGGGGGTTCTTCGACTGCAACAACATGCCGATCCTGTCGCAGATCGTCCGCCCGGAGCTGCGGGCCACTGGGTACGGGATCATGAACCTTGTCAGCATCAGTTGCGGCGGGTTCGCCGACTGGGGCTTCGGCGCACTGCGGAGTCAGGGCGTGGCGCTGAACCTGATCTTCGGCGCGTTCGCGAGTACGGCCGTGGTGTCGATCGTGCTCGTGCTGTTGATCCGCCCGCGGCCGGAGCTGGCGGGCGCGAAATCTTCTTGACCTTACCGAGCGGTTCGACGCAAATGGGTCGAACCCTCCCCACCGCCCGTCCCGCCGCCGCCATCGAAACATGGGTTCACTCGAACCGGAACCACGGCCGACGCGGGCGCGATTCGTCGTCGCCGCGTGGCTGTGCGGGCTGTCGGCGGTGCTGTACCTCGACCGCCTCTGCATGTCCCAGGCACTCAAGCCGATCCAGGACGAGTTGAAGTTCACGAACGTCGAGATGAGCTACGTGCTCATGGCGTTCACCCTCGCCTACGGGCTGTTCGAGATTCCCACCGGACGGCTCGGCGACAAGCACGGGTCGCGGGCCGTCCTCACCCGCATCGTCATCTGGTGGTCGATCTTCACCGGCCTCACCGGCGCGTGTTCCGGCCTGCTCACGTTGATTCTCGTGCGGTTCCTCTTCGGCGCGGGCGAGGCCGGGGCGTACCCGAACGCGGCCCGCGTCATCGCCCGGTGGTTCCCGCTGACGGAGCGCGGCCGGGTGCAGGGGGCGATGATCGCCGCGTCGCAGTTCGGGGCCGTCCTCGCGCCGACGGCCACGGCGCAGCTCATTCACTACGCCGGGTGGCGGTGGGCGTTCGTTGCGTTCGGGGCGGTCGGCGTCGTGTGGGCCGTCGGGTTCTGGTGGTGGTTCCGCGACGACCCGGCCGCGCACCCGAGCGTGAACGAGGAAGAACTCGCCACGATCCGCGCGGGCGGCACGCTGACGGCGAACGAGCACGCCCCGATCCCGTGGCGCGCGGCGCTCACGAACCGCGGCATCCTCGTCCTCGCCGCGATCATGGTGTGCGGGGCGTTCTACACGTACTTCTTCTACTCGTGGTTCCCGAAGTACCTGGCCGACGCCCGCGGGTTGGAGAACCGCGCGGTCGGGTGGCTCACGTCGTTCGTGCTGGCCGGGTCGGCCGTCGGCGTGCTGTTCGGCGGCTGGCTGGCCGACTGGATCGCGCGGACCTTCGACGACGCGGTGACGGCCCGCCGCTACCTCGGCGTCGGGTGCTACTTGACGGCCGCGGCGTGCCTGTTCGCGGGCATCCGGTGCGACGATCCGTACTCGCTGGCCGCGCTGTGGGGGGCGTCGTTCTGCGCGATGCACGTCACGCTGCCGAACTGGTGGTCGGTCGCGATCCCGCAGTGCGGCACGCACGTCGGCGCGCTGTTCGGGCTGATGAACGGGCTGGGCGTCGTCGGGGCGATGGCGTCGCAGGGGTTCGTCGGCGTGTTCACGAGCTGGCAGGAAGGGCAGGGCCTCACCGGCCGCGCCGCGTGGGACCCGCTGTTCGACGTGTACGTGATCGTGCTGTTCGTCGGTGCGGCCGTGTGGTGGAGCTACCGGTATCGGCCGTTGCCCGTCACCCAACTCCGTACCGGCGAATCGCCTCCGGGTTGAGGTCGATGCCCAGCCCCGGCTTCTCCGGCAGCGTCAGGAACCCGTCGGCGTCCGGGCGGAATGGGTTCACGATCAGGTCATCGACATACGGCGACGGCGTCAGGAACTCGACGTACTTCGCCACCGGCATCGCGCACGCGAGCTGCACGTCGGCCGCCAGCCCGACGGCCGTGTTCCACCCGTGCGGAACCCACAGGACGTTGTTCTCGTAAGCCGCCCAGGCGATCCGCCACGCATCCGTCAGCCCGCCGCACTTCGTGCAGTCCGGCTGGACGATGTCCACGGCCTTCAGCTCGAACAGCGGCCGGAAGCTCTGCCGCCGGGTCAGCACCTCGCCGGTCGCGATGGGGACGGGCGAGAGCCGCCGCAGTTCCGCGAACCCGGCCACGTCGTCCGGCGGCAGCGCCTCCTCGAACCACGCTACGTCGTTGGCCGCGAGCATCTGGGCCGTCCGCAGCGCCCACTTGTACCCGTGCGGCCAGAACGCTTCGCTACCGCCGGCGTCCACCATGATCTCCACGGCCGGGCCGACCGTCTCGCGGGCCGTTCTAACGAGCAGTTCGTCGGTCCGCGAGTCACGGCGGCCGAACGGCTTCCAGCCGAGCTTGATCGCGCGGAACCCCCGCGCCACGGCGGCCGTCAGTTTCTCGCGCAACGGCTCGACCTCGTCGAACAGAAGCGAGCCGTAGGGCTTGATCTTGTGTCGGTAGATGCCGCCGAGCAGCCGCGCGACGGGTTGGTTGGTGAGCTTGCCGAACAGGTCCCACAGGGCGATGTCGATGCCGCTGATGGCGTGCTCGACGCTCCCGCCGCGGCCCTGCCAGAACGTGTGCTGTCGCAGCTTCTCGCTCACCCGCGCCGGCTCGTCGGCCCGCTCGCCGATCAGGAACGGCCGCAGCAATTTCGCGGCGGCGGCGACGAGGTCGCGGCTGGTGAACGTGCTGCCGACGCCGACGAGGCCGGAGTCGGTGACGACTTCCACGATGGTGTGGACGTTGTCCTCCGGCGTCAGTTCCTTTGCCCAGCCGCCCTCCACCGTGCCGCCGGTCAGGCCGGTGAGCCGCAGGTCCGCGATGGTCATGCGTCGCCCCCCAGCGGCCGTTGGCCCCACGGCAACGGCATTGTCGGCGGCGTCCGGTGACGGTCCTTGCGAACGTCCTTCGGCCGGTCCTTGAACCACGTTACGAACCGCACGAGCTGCTTCACCGCCTCCTCGTAAGCCTGCCGCCCCTTCTCCGGCGTCGCTAATTCCGCGTCGCCGAGGACGCCGGTGTCCGAGTAGCTGCTCGTCCATGACACGACCGTCGCCGGCCCCGCGGCGAACAGGTCCACCCAGTTGAACGGGCTGTTCTCGTCGTTGAAACTGATCGTGCCGCTTTCGACCTTGTCCTTCCGCACGTAGTCGCCGTCGAGGTACAGGTACAGGCTCGTCTCCAACTCGCAGGCGTGGGAGCAGCCGCCGGGGAACTTGCTCTGCCGCCAGTTCGGGAGGAACTCCTTGTCCACGGTGAGCAGGTTCCACCACGCGATCGGGCAGCACTCGGCGTCCGTCTCGAGGTTCGTCCGCCGGGCGACGAGGTCGAGGTTCGGCATGTTCGACCCGTGACCGTTGAGCAACACGATCTTCTTGAACCCGTGGTACGCCAGCGACTTCGTGATGTCGAGCACGTGGTGCATGAAGTGCTCGAAGTCCTGGTTGATCGTGCCGGGGAAGTCCATGACGTGCCCGGTGTACCCGTAGGCGACGACCGGTAGGACGAGCAACTTGTCGGCGATCTCGCGGCCCGCGCCGGTGGCGATCCCGACCGGGCAGACGAGGTCCACGTCCAGCGGGAGGTGGTGGCCGTGCTGCTCGACCGCCCCGCACGGGACGACGCACACCTTGCCGAGTTCGACCGCGTCGTCGATCTCCGGCCACGTCAGCTTCTCGTACCGGTACTCCGTCTTCGCGCGAGTCATCCGCCGCCTCTGGGGTGTGGGTTGAAGCGATGCGATGATACCGGAAGTGAATCGACGACACCCAGAGAAATGACGAAGGCGGAGGAATTTTTCCTCCGCCTTCGTTGACTGTCGTGTTGCTCAGATGTCGCGTTTCCCGCTCGCCAGCATGACGAGGCCGGCGATCACGGCCACGCCGCCGATGACCGGCGGAATCCAGACCGTCTTTTCCCGCTCGGCCGTGACCTGCACCGGCCCGGCGTCCACGACCTTGTCCTGGGTCACGTAGCTGAACCCGCCGTAGCCCAAGATCAAGGCCCCGACGACGATCATGATTATGCCGAACAGTCGCATGGGAATCTCCAGTTAAGGGTTACATCAGGTGACGATCCTGAATTCGGTTATGCAGCCCGCCGGTGCCGGCCTCGATGGTGTTCTTCACGAGGTTCGGCACTTGGGTGTGAATGTTATCGCGGAGCGAGGCGGTCGCGGTGTTGAACGTCTCCTCCGCGAGCTGCTGCAGCTCCGTGCGGACCTTCGCCCAAAGGTTGTCGAGAATGCCCGGTTCCCGCGGGGCCGCCGCCGGCGTGTACGACTGCGGCGGCGTGAACGGAACTTGGTTCGTCGCGGTTGGGACGGTCGATTCGGACCGCCGGCCGCCGACGAGCAACCCAGTCACGAACCCGGCCGCCGTCGCACCGAGGACGGAGGCCCACGGGTTCTCGCGAATCTTCCGGCTCACGTCGAACTGCTCCTTCACCACGTCGGTGACGGCCGCGACGGAGTTCTTAACCGTGTCGGTGATCGCCCCCGGCCCTTCCGTCACGAGGGATTTCACCTTCTCGACCGTGTCCGTGATCGTGTCGGCGGCGGTCTTGACGGTACCGAGAACTTGGTTCTCGAGCGCGACGACCTTCTCCGTGATCGCCTCGCGGGTGTGGGCCATGTCCCGCTCGATCTCTTCCGGCTTGCGAACGGGCGGGGTCGGGTCTACTTTTTCGTGTTCCACGTGATGTTCTCCTTGATGGCGTTGAAGGTCTTGTCCGGCAGCGGGTTGAACTTGTTGATGAGCCGATTGCTCACGACGGCACACACGACCCCGGCGGCCGAGAAGGCCAAGCCGATGATGCCCCAGGAAATCCACATCTGCAGGCCGACTTGCTCGTGGAGGAGGTACACGAGGGCGGTGATGAATCCCAGTGCCCCGACCGTGCCGAGGACGATGCCGATGCCGCCGTACTGGGCCGCGAGGATGGAGTGCTGGAGGTCTTCCCGGACCTCGCTCTTGAACATCTCCATCTGCTGCTTGGCGAGCGTCCGGCCGTCTTCGAGGATGCCGGTCACGAGGTTGGTGATGCTCGGCGTGCTGGGGTCCGGAGTGTGTTGCAGGGGCGGGGATGCGTATTCGGTGTGTGCCATGGCCGGCCTCCTCGGTGGTGACGGTCGAGGATGCAACGGGTGTGCCAACCCGGTCGCAGGTCGTGGAGAGCTTATTTCGAGGGCGGTTGGTTAACGGGCTGGTAGCTAAAGCGATGGGATTTGAGAAGCAGCTTTCTCAACGAGGACGGAAGGGTCGGTGCTGCGGGAGGGGAAGGTGGGGAGTGGGCGCTACAGGATTTGAACCTGTGACTTCGTCCGTGTGAAGAACGCACTCTACCGCTGAGTTAAGCGCCCGGCACTTATTACTCTAGGGAGGTTTGAAGGAGGGTCAAGGTTCACGCGAGTTCGCGGAGGTGGTTGGAAATGGCTTCGATCAGCACGCCCAAACTTTCCGGGGCGATGGCCGCGATCTTCTCCTGGTAGATGCCTTTCCCGTAGCTGGCGGCCGTCGGGACGTAGCCGGGCTGCCAGCCGTTCGTGACGGTAGAAATCAGCAGCGGCCGATCCGGAAACCGCTGCCGGAGGGTCGTCTGGAAGGCGTGGTAGAGTTCGCCGGGCGAGAACACCCAGAACGCGCCGCCGAGGTGCCAGACCTCGACCGAGAGCGGGAACGCCTTTCCTTCTGGGAGGGATTGCAACCTTGCGATCTGGCGAGTCATCTGCTCGATCATGGCCCTACAGTCACGGCGGCGGGTCGGGTCGGTCGCCGCCGCTTCTTCCTCTTGCCACATCGCGAGGTCGGCCCTCGTTTGAGCCATCGTCGGCAGGTCGGCTCGGTAAGGCACCTCCACGACGACGGACCGACACGTCCAACTCGTGTTCCGTTCGGCCGCCCGTTCGGACAGTGGGCGGTGTTCCCACGATCCCAGCGTCGCCCCGGAGAGGACGGGGCCGGCGTACTCGAAAACCGTCCCGGCCGCCGCGAGCGGTTCGAGGCCGGAAAGGGCGGCGAAGCCGAGCTGCCGGCCGTTGCGGTCGGCGACGGCCGGGTCGCCGACGTACCCTTCCCGCGGTCCCAGGTCGCCGCACGCGCCGAGGAGGAACACGCACGGCGACTGCGTGTGCGATTCGACGACCTCCCGCATCGCGCCGACGTAGTCCGGGCTGATGAGCGTGTTCTGCCACGCGAGCGTCGTCGGGTGGCAGGCGTAGTTCACCACCGTGCCGAGAACGTCTCCTGAATCCGCCACGACCTTCGCGAGGAGAACCGTGTCGTCCGTCGGCCCGGACGGGTTGTAGCCACAGACGAACTGCTCGCTTGTTTCGTCCCAGAAGTCGCGGTGGGCGGCGAGGTCGCAGCGCGACTTGCCGTAGAGGATCGTCACCGACCGCGCCGCGGCCTTCGCCGACGCCGCGATTTCAGCACACGCAGCCGCGACGTGGTCGAGGTACGGGCCGACCTCCTCGCCGCCGGGCAGGTGCGACCGACTGCGGGACATCCAACCGGCCCCGTGCGTGTGGGAGAGCGCAACCTGTATCGAACCGGGTTGCAATCCGGTGGCCGAGGAAACGGCCCGGCGGATGTTCGTCACCTCCGACCGGTCGAGCAGGCAGTGGTCGAGCGCGAGGACGATCTGCGTGCCGGCCCGTTCGACCGATTCCAGGAACAGGGCCGTCGCCGTCAGCGGGCGGTGGACGCCGGTGGCCGTGTCGTGGGTCGCGGCCCCCCACATGCGGTGGTAGATGCCGACCGGCGGCGTGATGTCGGCCTGGGCGAACGCCGCCCGACACCGGGTTTGCGGGGCTTCAACGCGCGTCATATTCCGCCTCGAACAGCGGCCGCCTCGGGTTCAGTACCGCCCACAGAAGGGCGTCGAACGCGAACAGGGCCGCGAAGAAGAGAAGGACCAGGTTCCAGTCGCCGCCCCCGGCGACGTACCACCCGGCGAGCATCGGGAACAGGGCGGACCCGACGTTCCCGCACATGTTCATGGTGGCGAAGACGGTCGCCACGCTGCGGCCGCCGAACTCGATGGCGACCGAGTACCCGCTGACGCCGCCGAACACGCCCCAGAAGACGCCGACGCCGATGCACAGCACGGCCAGCGTCGGGTCGGCCACGAAGTACGCGCCGACCGTCATGCCCGCACAGACGACCATGCCGAACACCGCGACGCCTTGCCGGCTGAGCCGGCGGTTGCCGGTGGTGCGGAGCAGCCAGTCGGAGGTCAGCCCGCCGAGGATGCCGCCGACCATCGCCGCGACGCCCGGCAGCGACGCGAGGTGGCCCGACTGTTCCTGCGAGACGCCCCGCGTTTCCTGGAGGAACCGCGGGAACCAGGTCCAGAAGAACGTCATCGCGGCCGACCGGATGAACTGTTGGCCGCACAGCAGCACCATCGGGCGGCTTTGAACCATCGTCCGGAACGCCTCGCCCCACGGGATCGGGTCGGGCCGGGGTGCGTCGCGCTCCGGGACCGCCCACAAGTAGACACAGGCCCAGAGGAAGCCGGGGATCGCGCAGACCAGGAACACCGCCTGCCACGTGAGAACCGTCAGCAGTTGCGCGACGAGGGCCGGGGCGATGGCGAAGCCGAGCGACTGGCCGCAGATCAGCCAGCCGGACGCGGACGCCCGTTCCGACGCCGGGAACCAGCCGCCGATGGCCTTCGTCGCGCTCGGGAACACGCCGGCCTGGGCGCAGCCCATGAACGACCAGACGAACAGGATGCCGAGGTAGCCGGTCGCGAAGTACATGACGCCGGTGAACAGCGACCAGAGCACGGCGAACAGCACGAGCGCGAGGCGACTGCCCCACCGGTCCGCGAGCCACCCGGCGGGCAGCTGCAGGAAGGCGTAGCCCCAGTACCATGCCCCCATGACGACGCCCATCGCCGCCTCGTCGAACCCGAGGTCGCGCTGGATGTCCTTCGTCGGCACGCTGATCGCGTTCCGCTGCACGTAGGCGATGACGGCGGCGAGGACGAGCAAGGCTAGCACGCGGTACCGCACGGGTCACGTCAGGGCCGCTTGAAGGAGGGCGAACAGCCGGTCGAGTTCGGCGGCCGTTTCCGGGTCGAGTTCCCACCAGTACGGCCGCCGCCGCCGGGCGTTCGGGAAAAGGCCGCGCTTCACCATGAGGTACTTCTCGACGGCGAGGAACCCGTCCAACCCGGCCTGCAGTTGCAGCGTGACGATGCCGCACACGGGGAAGTAGACGCGGTACGCGGTGGCCTCGTCGCCGCGCTCGAGCGCCCGCCACAGGGCGGCGACGCCGTCCAGCACGTCTACGCCTGGCATAGTGCCGGCCGCGCCGCGGCGGAAACTGTCGATGGAGTAGATGCCCCCGGACCCCTCGAAGATGCGGGCCGCCCCGCCGGTCGCGTCGCGAAGGGCGGAAATGTTCGGCCCGTTCGGCGCGGCCTCCGGCTTGAACAGAATCTTGTCCGGCCCGTACCGGTTCAGCAGTTTCACGTACACGGCGAGCGGGATGGCCTGCCCGACGTAACTTGACGCATCTTGAACGATGACCGGGATCGTGAGGGAATCGGCGAGCGTGTGAAAGTGTTCGACGAGCGCGGCCTCGGACAGCTTCGCCGTCAGCGGGGGCACGGCCATGACCGCGTCGCACCCGGCCCGCTCCGCTTCTTGCGCGAACGCGACGGCCTGCTTCGTGCTCTCCGCGCCGACGGCCATGAACACCGCCCCGCGGCTGGCCGTCGCCTCGACGAGCAGCTGCGTGAGTGCGATCCGCTCCTGGAATGTCAGCCGCATAACCTCGGACACCATACCAGTCCCGATGCCGTCCGACCCTTGTTGGAAGGCCCAATCCACTTCTTTCTTCAACGCCGCCCGGTCGATCTCGTCGTCGGCCGTGAACGGGGTGTGAACGATCGGCAAGACGCCCTTCAACACTCGCGGCATGATCCCTCCTACCAGTCGCCGACGCTGCCGTCCGGGTAGAAGACCCGCTGGAGCAGCTCTTGTTGGAACGGGTGCTTCCGCACTTCCTTCTCGTCGATCGTGATGCCGAGGCCGGGCTTCGCGTTCGGCCGCACGATCCGGCCCTTCGGCTCCACCGTGAACCCTTCCTGCACCACGTCCTGCCGCCAGGGTACGTCCGCGTGAACCGTCTCGCAGATGACGTAGCTCGGCTGGCTGAACCCGAATTCGAGCGACGCCGCCGTGCTGACCGGCCCCTGCGGGTTGTGCGGCGCGAGCGCGATTCGGTGGGCCTCTGCGAGCGCCGCGACCCGGCGGGCTTCCGTGAACCCCCCGCAGTGCGTGATGTCGAGCTGGCACACCTCGCAGGCGCGGGCGGCGAACAGGTCGCGGAACGCGGCCAGGTGCGTGACCCGCTCGCCGGTCGCGATCGGCGTTGCGACGGCCCGGTTGATCGCGGCCAGCCCGTCCACGCTCTCCGGCCAACAGGGTTCTTCGAGGAAGTAGAGGCCGTAGGGTTCGAGTGCCTTCGCGAACTGCAACCCCATCGCCGGGGACGGCCGGGCGTGGCAATCGACCATGATGTCCGGCCCGTCGCCGACCGCCTCCCGCATGGCGTGGACGGCCTGCTCCGCGGCGCGGATCGGTTTCAGCCCGTCCAGCGGCAGCGTCGGCGGGACGGCCATCGTCTTGAACGCCGTGAACCCGTCTGCGACGGCCTGCCGGGCGAGGTCGGCGAAGCGCTCCGCGTCCTCGGCCGCCGTCTCGTAGAAGTCCTCCATCTTCCCGCCGCCGAGGTGGCAGTACGTGCGAACGTGGTCGCGGACCGGGCCGCCCCACAGCTTCGCGAGCGGCAGCCCGGCGACCTTGCCGAGGATGTCCCACAGCGCGATGTCGATGCCGGCGACGGCCGTGGCCCGGACGATACCGTGGCCGTGCCAGAAGTGTTGGCGGTACATCATCTGCCACAGGTGCTCGACCCGCGTGGGGTCTTCGCCGACGATCAGCTCCGCGATGTCCTCGACCGCGCCGACGACGGCCCGCGTGTGCCACTCCAACGTCGCCTCGCCCCAGCCGAAGAGGCCGTCCTGGTCGGTCAGCACCTTTACGAACACCCAGTTCCGCATCCGGGCGTGGCAGACGTTCGTTTCGATGCCGACGATCTTCATGACAGCTCACGCCAGGCCGAGGAGGGGCAGGGAATCGCGGTGGATCATCGCCTCGATCTTCGCCGCGTCCAGCCGGGGCAGGGCGGTCCCGTCGAGCATCGCGTTCAGCTTCCGCAGGCCGTCGATGCTCGCCGTAACGGTGGTGAACGGGTAGTCCGTGCCGAACAGCACCTTATCCCAGACGCCGTACTCCTGCACCAGCATGAGGCTGTGGTAAAGCTGAAACGGCCGGTAGTGCAGGGCACTCACGTCCGCATACAGGTTCGGGTTCTTGCGGATCGTGGCGACGCACTCGCCCTCGTAGGGGTGGCCGAGGTGCGCGAGGATCATCGTCACGTCCGGGTGGCGGATGGCGGCCGCATCGACGTGCCGCGGCAGGGTGCATTCCAGCGGGGCCTGCGCCACGAACGTGGTCCCGGTGTGCAGCAGGACCGGCAGCCGGTACTTCGCGGCGTACTTCCACAGCGGGTCGAGCCGGTCGTCATCAGGGCGGAACCCGGCGTACATCGGCATCAACTTGATTCCGCGGAGGCCGAGCACTTCGTGGCCGTCGCGCAGCTCCCTCTCCCAGCCCGGCTGGGTCGGATCGAGGGAGAGGAAGCCGATCAGCGTATCGGCGTGGGAAGAGACGTACTCGGCGACGTGTTTGTCATCGACCCAGACGCCGGAGAGCCTCGCCTTGCCGCCGAAGACGACCGTGCGGACGCCGGGGACGGAAGCCGCTAGGTACTCGTCAAATCGGACAGTGAGATCGACCTCGGTTCCGGCGCGGGCGCGTTTGGCCTGTTCGCGGAACGCAGGCGAGAAGTCGCGGGGGTATTCCCAGAAGTGACTGTGAACGTCCACGATCATGACGCGGCGGCATCCGGCGGCGGGGATGGCCCATCATGCGCGGTAACGAGGGAGTTTGCAAGGAGGTGGTTCAATAAACCGGCGAGCCGAGCGGCGTGAGCCGCCGGGTGAGGAAGTGTAACC
>JAESGS010000863.1_pt1 | contig 13179 bp, 16 predicted proteins | sample 9269761 | NCBI WGS metagenome assembly JAESGS01 (sample SAMN15741799, study PRJNA653493) | algae metagenome | isolation source: Cyanosarcina radialis HA8281-LM2 and co-occurring heterotrophs from damp... | place: USA: Makauwahi cave, Hawaii | collected 2011-01-06 | reverse complement strand
CCGAGCAGGGCGAAGGGCGCAATCAGGGCGCCTGTGCTGACACCCGTCACAATGTCGAACGACGGGCGCTTGCCCGTTGCAGACCAGCCGTTGAGGTACCCTGCGGTAAAGGCACCGTTTTCAGAGCCGCTCGAAATAGCGAGAATCTGGGGCAATCCCTTCCGCCCGGCTGCGCCGCGATTTTGCAGCCACGCCGATCGCCACTGTTGCCACCCCTCAATCGGCGCGTCGCCCCATTTACGAATATCGTCAAAGCCCTCGACTTGTCCTGCGAAGGCGATAGCCGGATCGAGGGCGGGCCGGTCGGGGACGCTCGAGCAGGCTGCAAGGAGCGTAAGGGCAGGGAAGAGGCACGCGGTGAGAACCCGCTGGAAGAGGCCTTTCGCCTGAACGGTCGAGATGTTGTCGAGGCCCTGTTTCAATTTCGCATCTCCGAGATCGCTTCCTCGAGTGGGGAGGGTTGGATCATGATCAGGCCGGAAAATGGCCGTTCCATATCGATGACGAGATAGAATGTCGCCGAAATCAACGCAGCGGGTACAAGAAGGATAATGACAGAAAGGATATTGCGCGGGGCGCGGTAGGCAAGGCTGGCGAAAATCACCACCAGCCATGCGACGATCATGAGTTCGAACGGACCGTCGGTGGCACTGTCTGTCGCCTCCTCATGCAAAACCCACCGTTGTTCGGCAATCTTTTCCAGCATTTCGCCCGCCGTGACGCGCATGGCATGCTGGTCTCCATCGGCTGGGGTCAACCCGTGGATATGGACGTAGACGGGCGCGAGCGCTTGTTCCGCAGCTCCACGCCCTCTCGTCGGCGCCCGCCAGGTTTCGTTCACGATCGCATCGGCGTAAATCTTCAGCCGTTGGCGCGCCGGATCGGCATCGTCACCATAGGCGCGAAGCACCTGATCAAGCCCGACGAGTTGGGAGGAGAGCGAATGAACTTCCTGATCGAGGCTGTCATAGCTGTTGCGCGCCGAATTGATCATTAGCCCAAGCACCAGCGACGTCATCAGGATGAAGATGCTTGCGATGTTACGGACGACCTCATTCATGTCGTCGGGATCGCGATGGGGCGGAATCTTGCGAAATGCTCCGAGGAACAGAAGCGACGTCGTGCCAAGGCACGCAAACACGAGAAGTGCAATCAAGGATTCATGCATCGTTAGGCCAGTGCCTTTCGGTTCGGATGCGACCTGCGCAGCTGATGTCGAAACGCATTCGCGTCGCGGCATTCGGCGCGCAGCCCTGGGCAATCAGTAGGCGGGGTCCATGCTGGTCACCTCGCCCGATCCGCTGACGGTGCAGATCGCCTTGTACCGGCCAGCGTGCATCGTGATGCGGTAGCTGCCGCCGCCGATCGACTGGGCCGCTCCGGCTTCCGATGTGCCCGAAGGCATGTTCAGATAGCCGTCGGCCCTGGCCTCGCACGCCTGCCGAGCGGCGCCCGCTGGTCCGCTGGTCTGGCCCGGTGCGCCCGAACCCGCGTTGCATGCGGGATATCGATAGCGATCGGCTTCCGAGACATCGGCGGGGCAGACACCCTGTTGCGACGGGGCCGCAGGCGCGTTGCAGGCTGGGTAGCGATAACGGTCGGCTTCCGAAACATCGGCGGGACAACCGCGGTCGTAACCGGGGCGATAGTCCTGGACATAGCCGCCAGCTTGCCAACCGATCGTAGACTGGGCGCCCAAGGGCAAGACGGCCCCCTGCGAATATGAAGCGAAAACCAGCAGGGGCAGCCCGATCATTGTCGCATTCATACTCTTGCTCCGTGCGATCGAAGGTCAATAGGGATTCATGTCGCTGACATTGCCATAGGCGTCGACCGTACAGCGCGCGCGATAATGGCCGGCCGCGACGGTGACCTCATAGCTGTTGTTTCCGTAACCATAGCTGCTCACCGCGACGGAGGTGCCGCTGGGCATGTTCAGATATTGGTCGCCCCGGCTTTCGCAGGCGCTCCGCGCGACGCTGGGAAGGCCGCGGACGCCGTCCGAAGAATTGGAGGCGACGCGGTTCTGACGCTCGTCACCGCCCGCCATATAGCCCTCATGATAGGCATCGCCGCCGCTATTGTCATATTGACCACCATAGAGCGCGTCATTGTATCCGCGGGAATAATCCTGATCATGGTCGCCGGCAGCGTGCCGGTTGTCGGTATTCTTGTGGTGGCTTGCGAGCGCCGCGATCAGGCCCACGGCGGCGATGCCTGCTATCGCAGCACCGACGCCTCCCCCGCCTCCGTCGCTTTTGCCGCAATCGGATGCGGACGCGGTCTGAATGCTCTGGACGCGACCATCATCGACATACATGGACACGCAGCTACGGCTATCCTCGTTCCACCACATGCTAGCAGCGCCATTGTTTCCCGAGAGAACGTAGCCGCGACCGCCAAGCGCATCTTCGGCCGACGAACCGCGGGCGCCGATCAGGTCGCCCATACCGGCAGCCGTCTGCGCCCCGGCGCTCTCAAAAGGGGCGATCGAGGTTGCGACGAGCGCAAGTGCGGTGGCAGCAGAGATTGCTTGTTTCATGTCCGTGTCCTCCTGTTGCAAACGGCGATGGAATCGACGGCAGCACCAATTGGCAGAGGTCGAGGGAACCACGGCGCGCCGCGCCGATCGCCCTTACCTGACGCCGATCGTCAGGCTGTATGTGGCCACTTCGTTTCGGCGCGCGGAAGCGCGCATCTGGTAGACCTGTACGCGATAGTCGCCGCTCGACGGAATCTGGAAGCTGTAAGAGCTTTCGCCCATCGAACTATTGTAGAGTGCTTCGCTCGCGCCGGGCGCCCAGATATTGAAATAGGGCACGGTCTTGCCGGTCGTCTTCAGGTTGACGGTCATCGTTTGACCGGCGCTGACACCGACAACATAGTTGATGCCGGCGTAACCTTTGATCGATCCGGCAATTGTTTTCGACGAAGCCCCGCGTGCGAACTGCACCCGCTGGGTCGGGTCCGGCGCCTGCGCGACGGAGGGGGCAGTCAACGCTGCAAGAGCAACCAAAAGGATAAGCTTTTTCGTCATTTCAGCCTCCATATGGCGAAGAGACTCGTACAATTGACAATCCGATCATGCACCAAATGGCACGAAGCGACAATGCCCTCAGCCGGTTGCCTTTGCGACCGCTTCCGCCGGCGCAATGGTTCCCGCTCTTGAAGCGACGTGCCGGTGGAGAAACCGGGATATCCCCCAGAACAGCAGTCCTGCCACCGCAATGATCAGCAGAATATGCTCAATAATTCGCAATTCTCCGAACAGCCAATTCACGCCGTGGCTGCAGAAATAGCCGGCGGTCGAGTAGATCATGCTCCAGATGATTGCGGTGAACGCATTGAGTGTCATGAAGGTCGTCGCCGAAGACCGTCCCGAGCCCAGCGCCACGGGAATGAGGACGCGCAACCCATAGAGAAACCGGAATGCAATGATCGAGGCGATTGGGTGATGGACGAGAAGCACGCTGGCATGCGCGAACGCCGGCCGGGCGATGATCCGCTGAACCGGCGCGGTGGCGCCGAAATAGCGGCCCGCAAGGAAGAATCCCTGGCCTGACAGGAAAGACCCCGTCGCACCCGCGAACACGACTGCCGCCCAGGAAACCAGCCCCTTGTGGGCAAGCACGCCTCCGGTTGTAACCGAGACTTCGCCCTCGATCAGGGTGCCCACGAATACGGCAATGGCACCATAATGCTGGAGCAGTTCCTCCATCAGTTAATCCTGGACCATTTCTGATCCTTGCAGGCGAGATGGCCGAACATACACCCTTCGATATTGAGAGTTGCTGTATCGATAACATGTATCCGCCCGTCGACCGTGCGCGACAGGTCGGGCACGAGGACGCGACCGCGCCAGTCGCCGTCGGACTGCAACGAGAGTTGCTGAAACAGGTTCAGCCCGATCAGGTCGGCCGTTCCGGCCTTTGCCGCGTCGGCCTTCGCCTGGTCGGAGGCATAGACGATGGTTCCGCACAGATGCGGCTCACATTGCGTTATACGGATGCGAACATGGCCGGTGGGATTGGACCAGATACCGAGTAACGCTGCAGATGGATCAGGTGGTGGCGGGGCGGCGCCCGTTATCCACGGAACCGCGACAAGCAGGACGAAAGACCGTTTGAACGAAAGTTGCATAAACTCTCTCCGAACTGAAATCTTCCATCATTTGTATTGCGATCCCGGCCGGATTAATAACTCTATCCCGGCGATGTTTCAATTCGAAGAAGGCTTCGGGCTCATATGCTTCGCTACGCGTCGGCGACGCCCTTGCCGCTGGGCCATCCGCCTGCGATGATCGGCCAAGGCGCATGGCGGTCGCGGCGCTTGGTCGCTGGAGACATGATCATTCCATGACGGCAACAAATATCATTCTGGTCGTCGGAGCAATCGCCGGCGCCGCCCTTTTCCTCAACCCTCGTCTCGTTGCGCGCCCTATGTGGCGTGCGACCATCACGCCGCTCGCCTCGATTATCGGATCCGGCTTCCTGATCGCAGCGCCGATCCTTTCGCACGCCACCGGAACTGGTGCATGGATCGCGATGGCCGGACTATGTGCGGTTGCCTGGTGTTTCGGCGCGGCGGTGCGGCACAATATCCAATATGTCGAACCGCTGCTTGACGGCGCGCCGCCGCGCGTCGTGGCGGCACTGGAGCGGGCTGCCGACCTGATGCTGTCGGTCGGTTATCTTCTGTCGGTCGCCTATTTCCTCAACCTGTTCGCTGCCTTCGCGCTCCGGATCGCGGGCGTCACCGACCCGATGGCGATCCGCGCAATCGCGTCCGTCGTCATCCTGCTGCTTGGCTTCCTCGGCGTTTCGGGGGGTCTGCGCGCGCTCGAACGCGTCGAGATTTTAGCGGTCGGGATCAAGCTGTCGCTGATCAGCGCGCTTCTTCTTGCGCTTGCTGCTGCGACCGGCGTCGCCGTGAGCGACGGCTCCTTCGCTTGGCCGCAGATCGCGCATATTGAGGGCTTCGAACAGGTGCGGACGATTTTCGGTGTCTTCATCCTAGTCCAGGGATTCGAAACGTCACGCTATCTGGGGGCGAGTTACAACGCCGCAATGCGTGTGCGTTCAATGCGCTGGGCGCAGATGATTTCGGCCGCCATCTACCTTGCCTTCACCTTATTGGTGACCGCCTATTTTACCGGCAAGCTTTCGCCCGAAGGCGGCGAGACAGCCATTCTCGATATCCTGGCACCGATCGGATCGGCACTCGCGCCGCTTGTCATCCTCGTCGCGCTCGCATCGCAAATGTCTGCCGCCGTCGCCGTGACCAACGGCGAAGCGGGGCTGCTGGCCGAACTGTCGCGCGGGAAGATCAGCATCAACCGCGGCAACCTGCTCGTCGCCGCAGCCGCCTTGTTGCTGACGTGGACCTCGGACATCTACCAGATCATCAGCTATGTCTCGCGGGCCTTCGTCCTTTATTATGCGATTCAGTGCCTGCAAGCCGCCTTGTCGGCTAAGCGCCTCGGAAAGCGCCATATGGCAGCGGCATTCCTGTTCCTCGCCCTCGCAGCTCTGTTGATCGCGCTGCTTGCCAAGTCGGCAGGCGTCTAGCGGGCCGCCGCTCTATGCTTCGAGGGATGCAGCAGCCGGTAGGTCGCCAGCAGTCCCTGATGATCGGACAGGGTGCGATGTCGTTGATCGGGAAGGAAGCGGATCCGGTCGGACGCGAGGCTGACCGCAACCTCCTTGCCATCCTCGTAAAATTGCCAGTCGTTCGTGCGGTAAGCGAGATCGGGCTTGTCGGGATTCCCCATATGGCAGGGCGCAGGGGATTCCTTGCAAAACAGAACGATCGCTCCACCGGTGGAGCCCTCCGTCGAGGCGGACCATAGCTTCTTCGAGGTCATGTCGCGAGCATCGGCTTCGAGACAGGGCGCTTTTCGATCTTGCGATCGACAGCAAGTTGCGAGGCTGCGATCTGGTGAAGGTCAGGATCGGCGATCTTGTCGCCGGCGGTGAGTTGAGAACGCGGGCGATGGTTATCCAGCAGAAGGCCAATCGGCCAGTTCAATTCGAAATCATGTCGGATGCTCGTGGAAGCCTCTTGGCATGGCTTGAGCGGCGCGGCGGATCGATCGAGGATTTTGCATTCCCCAGCCGGGTCGACCATTCTGCCCATATGAGCACGCGTCAATATGCACGTCTCGTCGACGAATGGGTTACGGCGGTTGGCCTTCGAAGCGAAGATTCCGGGACGCATTCGTTACGCAGGACGAAGGCATCGATTATCTATAAAGCGACCGGGAATTTGCGTGCCGTGCAGATTCTGCTCGGTCACACGAAGATTGAAAATACGGTGCGATACCTCGGCGTCGACGTTGAAGATGCGCTGACACTGGCGGAAGGCATCGAAGTCTAACGATCAAATCTCGATTTCCTAGAGAGCGAGCGCTCTGAGTTGCCTTGGAACGCCCGCTCTCTCTATTTCATCTCCAAAAGCTGCCTGTCTCCAACCGGCCACCGTCGGACCGGTGAGGCGGCGAGCAGGGTCAGGGCTCAATTGTGCCGAGTATTGCGACAAGAGCAAGGATGCTGGCCGCCGCGCTCGCTTCAAGCGCGAGGCTGCGGCGAATTGCCGTCCGCGAAGGCCCGTCATATGAGGCGGAAGGTGCCGGGGAAAAACGCCAGCGGTTGAGGGCTGCCAGCACGAGCATGCCTGCAAAAAGCAGGAGCTTGGCGATGAGCAGATACCCATAAGTGGAGCGGAGCATGCTGCCGGCCCGTTCAAGGCCCACGATCATTTCGAAGTTGATCATGCCGGTTGCTGCGATCGCGATGACGCAACCGGTGCCGACCGGCGCGAAGCGTTCGAGACTTCGCGCCGCCATGTGAGACCTCGGCTGCCCAACATCATCGGCTGCCGGGCGGAGAAGAATGAGGAACGCGGCGATGGCACCGAGCCATATCCCCGCCGCGATCATGTGGAGGGCATCGGCGGTGCGATGGATGGTTCCGGCGAGCCCCTCGCTGGCGGCGGCATGACCAGACCAGACGAGGCTGGCAAGGGCGGTTGCCGATGCGAGCGCCAATATGAGGCCTGCGCCTGGCGGCCGCCTGCGGAGTTGCCCGGCGGCTATGATTGCCACACCCAGCGCCAGCATTCTTACGATCCATGCTTTGCCGACATCGGTTTCGGTCGCCATCGAGACGAACATCGCCGGCGCGACATCGCTGATAGCGACGCCCTGCATACTCGCGGTGAGGGCGAGCATCCCAGCAAGCGACGTAAGTAAGCCGAAGCCACACAGCCAAGGCTGCGCGACCGCGAGCTCGGCGGAAATGCCGGTGGCGTCATCATCGAGGCCGCGAACCGCATAAAGCGGAAAGGCGGCCAGCCCCACGATCAACATCAGGTCCGCGAACAGGAGGAACCTGATGCCGATCATGAGGATATCGGCCATCGTCCTATTTCACAGTGAAGCTGAATTCGCTGCCCATGCGGTGCGTATCGGCGCCAGCGGCCGACCATTTGACCTTGTAGGTGCCGGGGACGAGGGCGCGTTTCGGGGTGAGTGTCATTGACTTGCCGTCCTTACCCATCGCAGAGCCGATGGCGATCTTCATCGGCGGGTGATCGGCCATGCCGGGCATGCCGGTCATCACCAGTTCGGCCTTGACGGTCGAGGCGATCAGCTTTTCGCTGAATTTGAGCTCGATCGAGGTCACCTTGGTGACCTTGGCATTCGCTGCGGGGGTCGATGCCACGAGTTTGGCATGCGCGAGCGCGGCCGTCGGCGAAAGTGCCAACGCCGCGGCGGCCGCCAGCCCGGCGAGCGGGGAGAGGGAAAGCTTGATCATAAAAGGCTCCAATCGGATGGTCTTGCTGCTAATACGCATCGTGATACCGCAGCCCTCAAAGAAACAGATCGGGGCGGTTTCGGGAGATGATGAGGGGTGCCGCGTTCGCGTGCGTATCGCTTTCTGGAAGGACCGGTGAAAAGGGTATGGACGAAGAGCTTCGGAAACTGAATGTGGGCGCGTTGCCGTCGGCGCTCGACGCGCTCGACGACCGCGTGCTCCTCGCGCTCTCCGTCCGCAAGGCCGAAGCTGCTGCGACGCGCCGCCTGATGGTGGTTGCGGCGCTGTTTTCGCTTGGTGGCGGAATGGTCGCAGGTAGCGTGTTCGTGCCGAGCGCGGTTGCGGCGAGCCCGCTGACGCCGCTGATCCCCGCGAGCCCGCTGGCGCCCTCGGCGATATTGGACGCGCGCTGATGACCGCCGCACGCCGGGTAGCAATCATCGGGTTCATCGCGTTCGTGGCGGCGCTCGCCGGCGTTTTTGTCGGCCGATTGCTCGTCGATGCGCCGAAGCAGAGCGAGACCGAGCTGCATGCGCTGCTGCACCGCGAGCTGACGCTCACCGCCGAACAGGAGAAGCGGCTGCAGGCGATAGAGGCACGATATTCCGGGCGACGCGAAGCGCTCGAACTCGAAATGCGGGCGTCGAACATCCGTCTGGCGCAGGCGATCGAGGCCGAGCATGGCTATGGCCCGCGCGTGACCAAGGCGATCGACGAAACGCATGAGGTGATGGGCGAATTGCAGAAGGAGACGCTCCGCCACCTCTTCGCGATGCGCAGCGTTCTCGATCGCGATCAGGCCGCAATGTTCGACAAGGTTGTGGTCAAGGCGCTGACCGCCGATGCGAGGTGACGGGCGATCTGTCGCAATGCAGCGACCGCGATCTCGCGGCGCTCGCCCTTTCCGGTCGGCAGGATGCGTATCGCGAGTTTCTGGCGCGCTATAAGGCTGCTGTCTTTCGCCTGATCCGCAGCAATGTCGGCGACGAGAATGAGGCGATGGACCTGACGCAGGAAAGCTTTGTCGCCGGCTTCGCGGCGCTTGGCCGTTATGATGGCGAGCGACCATTCCGCGTCTGGATCTCGCGTATTGCGCTCAACAAATGCCGCGACTGGGCGCGCCGCCGCGCGGTCCGATCCTTCTTCACGCGCGCGCTTCCTCTTGAAGCCGCGTACGACGTCGCCGGTGAGGGACCAACTGTCGAAACCGAGGCCGCCGACCGCGCCGAGCTGGCCCGGGTGCGGAAGGCGATCGCCGATCTGCCGTCCAACCTTCGCGAAGTCATCGTGCTGCGCGGTATCGAAGAACTCAGCCAGTCGGAGGCGGCGGAGATGCTGGGCGTCAGCGAGAAGGCGATCGAGACGCGCCTCTATCGTGCGCGCGGCAGGCTGCGTGAGTTGCTCGGCGAATGAGGGACGCATGGGGTGCGTGCGTATGGCTATACAGGTTTGACAGGAAGAAACGGGATTATGCAGATCGATCGGCGGCGATTCATTGGTGCGGCAGCAGGCGGCGGGGCGGCGGCGGCGCTTGCCGCATGGATGCCGGCATGGGCGCAGCCGGTTTCGGCGGGCCTGAAAGCCCAATTGCCGACCGTGTCCGGCGAGGACATCACGCTGCGGATCGCGCGCCAGACGATGCGCGTCGACGGCAAGGTTGCCCGCGCGATCGGGATCAACGGGACAATTCCCGGCCCGCTGATCCGCCTGAGGGAAGGGCAAAAGGCGCGGCTGACGGTGGTCAACGAGCTGGAGGAAGACAGCTCGATCCACTGGCACGGACTGATCCTGCCGTTTCACATGGACGGGGTTCCCGGGGTCAGCTTCCCCGGCATCAAGCCCCGCTCGACCTTCGTTTACGAGTTCCCGATCGTCCAGGCCGGCACCTATTGGTACCACAGTCATTCGGGACTGCAGGAACAGATCGGCCATTATGGCCCGATCGTCATCGACCCCAAGGACGCCGACCCCGTCGGTTATGACCGCGAGCATGTGATCGTGCTGTCCGACCATAGCCGCCTGTCGCCCGAAGCGATCTTCCGCAAGCTCAAGGTCAATCCCGGCCACTTCAACATGCAGCGCCAGACGCTTGGCGGATTACTGACCGGCGAGGATCAGTCGCTGAAGGAGCGGGTCGAGTGGGGCGCGATGCGCATGGACCCCACCGACGTTGCCGACGTCAACGGCTCGACCTATACCTTCCTCGTCAACGGCCACGGGCCACGCGACAATTGGACGGCGCTATTCGCGCCGGGCGAGCGGGTGCGACTGCGCATCGTCAATGCCTCGGCGATGTCGATCTTCAATGTTCGCATCCCGGGTCTTCGCATGGCGATCGTCCAGGCCGACGGGCTCAACGTCGTCCCGCTGCCCGTCGACGAGTTCCAGATCGGCGTCGCCGAAACCTATGACGTGATCGTCACCCCGACCGAGGATCGCGCCTACAGCCTGGTCGCCGAAGTCAACGACCGGTCGGGTATGGCGCGCGCGACGCTCGCGCCGCGCGCCGGGATGGCGGCCGAGGTTCCGCCGCTGCGGGGGCGCCCGCTCGCGACGATGAAGGACATGGGCATGGGCGCGATGGGCGGAAGCGGCGACGCGTCGTGCACCCCCGAACATGCCGCAATGGGGCATTGTACGCCTGCCGCCGATGCGGGCGCCGACCATGCGGCGATGGGGCATGGCGCGGGCGGGATGAACCACAGCATGCGCGACTTCGACGTCGCGCCGCAGGTCAAGCGCGACCCGAGCGTTCAGACGATCTCGCCGATGCCCGTCGACCGGATGGGCGAGCCGGGACAGGGGCTGGAGGACGTCGGGCACAAGGTGATGACCTATCGCGACCTCGTCGCGCTCGACCGCAATCCCGATGTCCGCGCACCCGGCCGCTCGCTCGACATCCATCTGACGGGGAATATGGAACGCTTCATGTGGTCGTTCGACGGCGTGAAGATGTCCGATCATCACGAACCGATCCCCTTCATCGAGGGCGAGCGCGTCCGCGTGAACCTCATCAACGATTCGATGATGGTCCACCCGATCCACCTGCACGGCCATTTCTTCGAGCTGGTGACGGGGAAGGGCGACCGCGCGCCGCGCAAGCATACCGTGATCGTCCAGCCTGGCGGTATCGCGACCTTCGACTTCACCGCCGACGCGCTCGGCGACTGGGCGTTCCACTGCCACCTTCTCTATCACATGCACGCCGGGATGATGCGCGTTGTCAGCGTCCGTCCGAAGGAGGACGCAGCATGATGCGCGCATCGCTGCTGCTGGCGGGCATCGCCGTCATGGCTGTCGCAACTCCGGCTGCTGCCCAGTCGGGCCATGGCGGGCATGGCGGCGCGCCGTCAGCGCCGGCTCCGGAACAGCCCGTGCCAATGGATCATGGCGACGGCGCACAGATGGATATGGCGCCGTCGGCAACCTGCACGGCGGAGCATGCGGCCATGGGGCATTGCGTGCCGGAGGCGGAGGACCCGGCCGCACCCGAGGCGCCTGCCGGTCCGGCCTGTCCGCCCGAACATGCGGCGATGGGCCATTGCACGCCTGCAGCGCCGGCACCGACTGCGGCTTCCGGTGCGGTCGGGACCGACCTTCCGCCCGGTGACGCGCCGGCGCCCCCCGTTCCGGATGACTGGTATGCCGACCGCGTCTATCCGAAAGGCGAGATGGAACATTCGCGCCATGTGATGATGGAAGAGAGCGGCGGCCTGACGACGGCCTTCCTCAGCTTCAATCTCGCCGAATATCAGGCCCGCAAGGGGCGTGACGGCTATCGCTGGGACGCCGAGGGCTGGTACGGCGGCGACATTAATCGGATCACGATCAAGAGCGAGGGCGAAGGCGCCTTTGGCGAAGCCATCGAAAGCGCCGAAACGCAATTGCTCTACAGTCGCGCGGTCGGCCCCTATTTCAATCTGCAGGCCGGCGTACGCCAGGATGCGGGGCACGGTCCCGACCGCACCTATGCTACCGTCGGCTTTGAAGGCCTCGCGCCCTATTGGTTCGAGGTCGAGGGGGCGCTGTTCCTGTCCAACAAGGGCGACCTTTCGGGCCGGATCGAGGGTTATTATGACCAGCGCATCACCCAGAAGCTTATCCTGCAGCCGATGGCCGAGCTTAATTTCGCGGTGCAGGACGTGCCTGAAAGCGGCATCGGGTCTGGGCTATCGGACATGGAGCTCGGGCTTCGCTTCCGCTACGAGATCGTCAGGGAGTTCGCCCCCTATGTCGGGGTCGAATGGGCGCGCAAATTGGGCGACACGGCGCGCTTTGCGCGCGCCGCCGGCGAGGGCGCGAGCGGCGTCAGTCTTGTCATGGGTGTCAGAGCCTGGTTCTGATCGATTTGCGAAAAGCCAAGGTCCAGTGGCCGCGTTTCGAAGTTCGAGACGCGGCCGTTTTGTTGATGTGCGAGTCGCGAGAGGGTCGACCGGCCCGGGTGTCCGTGCCGATGTCGAGGCGCGGCGTGCTCGTAATAAAATTTCAAAATTCACAGATGCGGGAAAAAAATGAACACCAGATGAGGGGTGAGGCTTTCCGATGCGTATTTGTTACGGGACTGTGTCCAGTCTATACGTAACTAAGATATTGAAAAAACGAGAAATTTATTGTTGACCTGTATATACAATTGATGCTCTCTCGCATGATGCAAAGCCAAAAAGGGGGTTTCGCCATGACGATCAGGACAACATTGCTGGCCGGCGCCGCTGCCGTCGCCTGCCTCTCCACACCAGTTTTCGCCCAGACCGATGTCGTGCCGGATACGGGCGCCGAGAGCGCCGGATCGGGCAGCGACATCGTCGTGACAGGATCGCGCATTCGGCGTCAGGACCTCGCGGGTGTGGGCCCCGCGACGGTGGTCTCGGCCGAGCAGATCGAAAACACCGGCGTCGTGAACATCGAAACGGTGCTCCAGCGCCTGCCGGCCAACGCGGGCTTTGCAGGCAACCAGTCGTCGGCCTATTGGACGAACAACGGCTATGGCACGGCGCAGGTCAACCTTCGCGGCCTTGGCATCAAGCGCACCCTCGTGTTGCTTAACGGCCGCCGCCTCGTCGCGGGCGGCACCGGCGCCAACTCGTCGCCCGACCTCAATATGATCCCGGTCGCAGCGCTTGCGCGGACCGACGTGCTGAAGGACGGCGCATCGGCAATTTACGGCGCGGACGCGATGGCCGGCGTGGTCAATCTCGTCACCCGGACCGACTATGAAGGGCTGGGCCTCAGCGTCCGTCAGGGCCTTACCGAAAAGGGCGACGGGTCCGATTTCACCGCAGACCTGCTCTGGGGCATCCGCAACGATCGCGGCGGCTTCATGGCCGCGGTCACCTACCAGAAGACCAAGGCAGTCAACATGGCGAGC
>JAESGS010000862.1_pt1 | contig 13182 bp, 10 predicted proteins | sample 9269761 | NCBI WGS metagenome assembly JAESGS01 (sample SAMN15741799, study PRJNA653493) | algae metagenome | isolation source: Cyanosarcina radialis HA8281-LM2 and co-occurring heterotrophs from damp... | place: USA: Makauwahi cave, Hawaii | collected 2011-01-06 | reverse complement strand
TCGGTCAGCGTCGTCACCGACGTGGTCTGCGAGTTCGCCACCACCGTCGTCAGCGTGTAGGTGATCGTGTCACCCACCGCCACCGGGCCGGCCGTGCTGGCCGACTTGCTGTAGCTCACCGCAGGCGGTACATACGTATTGGTTATAGAGCAGGTCGCACTCTCGCCGTTCGACAACGTCAGCTGATTGCCCGCCAGCGCGCCGCCGGTACAGCTCCAGGCACCGGCCGTATAGGTGACATTGCTCACGCCACCGGTTTCGGACAGCGTATAGATGCCCGCGCTTACAGGTGCGGCACTTACGCCCCCTGCCCCACTGACCGGCGTGGGACCTGCAGCGAGCAGCGTCCAACTTGTCGCAACGGCCGAGCCGCCGCTTACCGTCTTGACCAGCGTCAGCGTGGCGGCCTGGTCATTGTTGGTGATCGTGCAGATCGCGTTCTGGCCGTTGGCCAGGGTCAGCTGGCTGCCCGACAGGGTGCCGGCCGTGCAACTCCATGCGCCGGCGGTATAGCCGGCCGCCGTGACTTCCGACAGCGTGTACACGCCGGCGTTGACCGAAGCATTGGTCACCGCGGCTGTGCCGCTCACGCCGGTGATCGTCGTCGGGCCGGTCGCCGTCAGCGGGAAGCTGCTGACGGTGGCGGTGCCGCCATTGTCGTTGATAACGGTCTTGACCAGCGTCAGCGTCGCCGCCTGATCGTTGTTGGTGATCGAACAGCTGGCGTTCTGACCATTCGACAGCGTGAGCTGATTGCCCGACAGCGTGCCGGCCGTGCAACTCCAGCTGCCCGCGACGTAGCCGGCCGCCGTCAATTCCGAAAGCGTGTACACGCCGGCGTTGACCGAAGCATTGGTCACCGTGGCCGTGCCGCTCACGCCGGTGATCGTGGTCGGACCCGTCGCCGTCAGCGGGAAGCTGCTGACGGTGGCGGTGCCGCCATTGTCGTTGATGACCGTCTTGACCAGCGTCAGCGTCGCGGCCTGGTCATTGTTGGTGATCGTGCAGGTCGCGTTCTGGCCGCTGGCCAGGGTCAGCTGGTTGCCCGACAGCGTGCCGGCCGTGCAGCTCCAGCTGCCCGCGGCATAGCCGGCCGCCGTGACTTCCGACAGCGTGTACACGCCGGCGTTGACCGAAGCGTTGGTCAGCGCGGCCGTGCCGCTTACGCCGGTGATCGTGGTCGGGCCGGTCGCCGTCAGCGGGAAGCTGCTGACGGTGGCGGTGCCGCCATTGTCGTTGATGACGGTCTTGACCAGCGTCAGCGTGGCAGGCTGGTCGTTGTTGATGATGGTGCAGGTGGCGACGTCATTGCCGACCAGGTTGATGGTGTTGCCGGCGACCGCCGCGCCCCCATTCTTGCTGCAGCTCCAGGTGCTGGCGGTGTAGCCCGAGGATCCCCCGGCCTCGGACAATGCATACGTACCTGCCGCCACGGGGGCACTGGTGACGCTCCCGCTGCCGGTGACACCCGAGATGGTCGTAGCCGAACCCGTTGCGGTGAGTGTCCAACCAGTAGCGGGGGCGGTGCCGCCGTTGTCATTGACGACCTGCTTCACCAGCGTGAGGCGAGGCAGTGCCTGCACGCCCACCGTGACCGTGGACGTATCGTTGGCCGGATTGCGGTCGACCACCGGCGAACCTGGCGGCAGCGCGACGGTGGCCGTGTTCTGCACGGATGTCTGCGCGTGCGCGGGGACCAGGCCCGTGATGGCGAACAACAGCCCGAGGGCTGCCGTCATGGGGTGGCGAAGGGCCAATTTGCGGAAATGGGTCAGGCCGTGCACGGTGGTCCCTTGCGCTGGATCAGGAATAGCCAGCCGGGAACTGCCCCCCCAAAGCTGTCTTGAAGTCGCCCGCCCTCGATCACGCTCGGCGCGTGAATTTGGGGGTCTAGGTCACAGTTCGCGTTCGATGAACGAAAGCGGACACGGCGCACCCGACGTTCAACACCTCTCTGATCCGCTTGATTCGCCTGGAGTTGGCAGGTCGTCACTCTCTAAATGAGACTGGTCTCTCATTTTGGTCCGCGCGGTGCGGTCCGGGCGCCGGAATACCTGGCGATGGGGTCGGTCGCCGACCGGCGGGGCGCATTGAGAAGCGCCGCTACACACCCCGGACAGCCGCCCGGCGTGGTCGTCAGAAAGAGGGGGGATGGACGCCGGCCCGCGGGGCCGGCCGAGGAGCGTCAGTCGCTCTGCAGCTCGGCGACGAAGTCGTAGGCGTCGCCGCGGTAGTACGAGCGCGTGGACTCGACCACCCGCCCGTCATCCAGGAAGGCGCGGCGTTCGACCAGCAGGCCCGGGCTGCCCACGGGCAGTTCCAGGTGGCGGGCGGCCTCTTCGTCCAGCGCGACGGCACGCAGGCGCTGCAGGGCCCGCTTGGGACGATTGCCGTAAGCATCCAGCGCCTCGTACAGCGACGTGGTGACGCTTTCCGGATCGGGCAGCAGGGAATACGGCACCAGCGTGCGTTCGATCGCGATGGGCGAACCGTCCACGTGGCGCAGGCGGTACATGCGCACCACGCCGCTGCCCGGCGACAGGTTCAGCGCCATCGACTCCTCCGGGGTCACTTCACCCACGGAACGCTCCAGGAACTTCACCTGCGGATTGAGGCCGCGCTCGCGCAGGTCGTCGGTGAAGCTGGTCAGGCGGGAGAACTGGCGCAGGATGCGCTCGGCCACGAAGGTGCCTGCCCCCTGCCGCTGCACCAGCAGACCACTTTCGATCAGGCCCGCCAGCGCCTTGCGGATGGTCACCCGCGACAGGTCCAGCAGCTGGGCCAGGTCGCGCTCGCTCGGCAGGGCCTGGCCGGGCCGCAGCACGCCGGCATCCATCAGGTTCTGCAGCGCGCGGCGCAGACGCAGGTAGGCCACCGCACGCGTGGACTCGCCGGTCTGCAGGCGCTGGTATTCCTCGAGCAGGTTCTTTTGCATGCGAATCAAAATACCAGTGGAGTACCAATATCGCAACAATTCCGTTACAGGCCCGGACCTGTTGGCACGTCGTGGTACCCCGGTGGTATGGTTATCACTCATTACCCGTGTGCCGAGACGCCCGTGACCGCGAAGACCCTGCCCGTCGACACTTTCGATCTCGTCATCTTTGGCGGGACCGGCGACCTGGCGCTGCGCAAGCTGCTGCCGGGCCTGCTGCGCCGCTATGCCGACGGCCAGATTCCGGAAGACAGCCGCATCCTGGGCGTGGCCCGCGACAAGCAGGGCGATGACGAATACCGGGTCAAGGTCGGCGACGCGCTGGGCCGCGCCTGCGGCCACGACGAAGCACTGAAAGCCAAGCTGCCGGCGTTCCTCGAAAAGCTGGGCTACCTGGCCCTGGACGCCACCCGCGACGAAGGCTGGGACGACTTCACCGCCCGCCTGCAGACCACCGGCGACCGCATCCGCGTGTTCTACCTGTCCACCAGCCCCACGCTGTTCGTGAACATCTGCGACCGCCTGCGCGCACACGGCCTGAACACCGGCAACGCCCGCGTGGTCATCGAGAAGCCGATCGGCCGCGACCTGGCCAGTGCCGCGGTCATCAACGACGCCGTCGGCAGTGCGTTCGCCGAAAGCCAGATCTTCCGCATCGACCATTACCTGGGCAAGGAAACCGTCCAGAACCTGCTGGCGCTGCGCTTCGCCAACATCCTGTTCGAACCGTTGTGGAACGCCAGCCGCATCGACCACGTGCAGATCACCGTGGCCGAGACCGTCGGCCTGGAGAAGCGCGCCGGCTACTACGACACCTCCGGCGCGCTCCGCGACATGGTGCAGAACCACCTGCTGCAGCTGCTGTGCATGGTGGCCATGGAACCCCCGGCCGCGCTGCAGGCCGACGCCGTGCGCGACGAGAAACTGAAGGTCCTGCGCTCGCTGCGCCCGATCACGGCCGAAGACGCCGGCCAGCTGACCGTGCGCGGCCAGTACCGCGCCGGCGCCAGCAATGGCGCGGCCGTGCCCGGCTACCTGGACGAACTGGGCCGCGATGATTCGCGCACCGAGACCTTCGTGGCCATCAAGGCCGAAGTGGACAACTGGCGCTGGGCCGGCGTGCCGTTCTACCTGCGCACCGGCAAGCGGCTGTCCGAGCGCGTGTCCGAGATCGTCATCGCCTTCAAGCAGGTGCCGCATTCCATCTTCGACGACAGCGCCGGCCCGGTGATGGGCAACAAGCTGGTGCTGCGCCTGCAGCCGGACGAAGGCGTCAAGCTGTGGCTGATGATCAAGGACCCGGGCCCCGGCGGCCTGCGCCTGCAGCACGTGCCGCTGGACATGAGCTTCGCCGAGGCCTTCGGCGTGCACCAGCCGGAAGCCTACGAACGCCTGCTGATGGACGTGGTGCGCGGCAACCAGACGCTCTTCATGCGCCGCGACGAAGTGGAAGCCGCCTGGAAGTGGGTCGACCCGATCCTGGCGGCGTGGGAAAACCTGCGCGAAGCCCCCAAGCCCTACACCGCCGGCTCGTGGGGCCCCAGCGCCGCCGTGGCCCTGGTCGAACGCGACGGCCGTACCTGGCACGAAGACACCGTCTGACGCCCCGGCCCTGCCACGGCAGGGCTGCCCGCCCGGACCCCGGTCCGTCTTCCCACGGGAACCCCCCACCTCCCGAGCGCCACCATGCCCCCTACCGATCTTTCCCTGCAGATCCAGCTGCATCCCTTCGCCGACGGCGAAGCCGTGGCCCAGGCGCTGGCGCAGGCCGTGGCCGACGACCTGCGCGCCGCCCTCGCCCTGCGCGGCAACGCCAGCCTCGCCCTGTCCGGCGGCACCACCCCGCGCCGCTTCCTGCAGGCCCTGTCGCAGCAGGCACTGGACTGGTCGCGGGTCACCGTCACCCTGGTCGACGAGCGCTGGGTGGCCGACGACCACGAGCGCTCCAACGCCCGCCTGCTGAAGGAATACCTGCTGCAGGGCGCCGCCGCGCAGGCCCGTTTCGTCCCGCTGTTCCGCCCCGCCGCCACCCCGGATGAGGTGCTGCAGGCCGTGGCCGCCGACCTGCCGCTGCCGCTGGACGTCGCCGTGCTGGGCATGGGTAGCGATGGCCATACCGCCTCGTTCTTCCCCGGCGGCGACCGCCTGGCCGAGGCCCTCGATCCGGCAGGCGACGCCGTGGTGCTGCCGATGCGCGCGCCCGGTGCCGGCGAACCCCGCATCACCCTCACCCTGCCCGTCCTGCGCGATGCCGGCCGCCTCTATCTGCACATCGAAGGCGGCGAGAAGCGCCAGGTGCTGCAGCAGGCACTGTCCGGCCAGGGCGGCGGCGCGGGTTATCCGATGCGCGCCGTGCTGCAGGCACTGGCGTCGCCGTTGCAGGTCTATCTGGCCTATTGAAGCCTGCTCCGGCCGTGCATGCCGCGTGTTTGCTTGAGGCAAACCGTGCCTCACCGCTTATAATGCCGCCTTGTCCGCGGCGCCCAGGCGTCCGGGTCTTGCCCGGACGGCCGGTACCGCAGTCCCGGGGCTCCCGTCATTCGTAGCCATGCATGGCCCCGGGCCATGCTGCCAAAGGTGGAAAGTGCGTAACTACGACCTCGAATTCCTCAAGCATTTCTCGATGGTGATCGGCTTCCTGGCCCTGGTCACCGCTGGCCTGATCGTCGGGGCGTACTTCCTGCACGGCACCCTGCCGCCGGAAGTGAACCCCAAGACCGTGCAGCTCACCGAAGCCCGCATCGCGCCCACCGGCGCCGTGTATGCCGGCGAAACCGGTGCCGCCGCGCAGGCCGCGGCCGCCGCCGCCGCCAAGGCCGCCGCCGCCTCGCAGGTCGCCTATGGCGGCACCACCGACGGCAGCGTGATCTACCAGAACCTGTGCGGCGCCTGCCACACCAACGGCGTGGGCAAGGCCCCCATGCTGACGGCCGCCGGCATGGGCGCACGCGCCGGCAAGGGCAAGGACACGCTGTACAAGCACGCCATCGAAGGCTTCACCGGCCCGGACGGCGGCATCATGCCGGCCAAGGGCGGCAACCCGGCCCTCACCGACGAGCAGGTCCAGGTCACGGTCGACTGGATGCTGGCCAACGTGAAGTAAGGCCACACGCCTTCCGCAGAAAACGCCGCCTCCGGGCGGCGTTTCTGTTTCCGCCTTCCCGTCATGCATTGCGTTTACCCTTGCCACCTCGCTTTCCCGGTCCACCCACGATGACGCCTTCCCGCTCGCTGCTGTCGCTCGCCCTGCTCGCTACCTTCGCCCTGCCCGCGTGCGCGGCCACGCCGAAGGAACGCATCACGCCCATCGGCCAGGTGCAGGGCGACGGCACGCGCAGTCCGCTGGAGGGCCAGACCGTCACCGTGGAAGGCGTGGTCACCGGCGCGTTCGTCGAGGGCCTGCGCGGGTTCTTCCTGCAGGACGCCGGTGACGGCAATGCGACGACCTCCGACGCGCTGTTCGTCGCGCTCGAAGAAGGCACACCCGCGCCCAGCGTCAACGCAGGCGACCGCGTCCGCGTGCGCGGCGTGGTGGGCGAACGCAAGGCGGGCGGCAACGACACGCTCACCGCGCTGCATGCACCGGGGGTGCAGGCACGCGGCAAGGGCGGCATCGCGCCCGTCGTGCTGACCGCGCAGCCGGACGACTGGGAACCCTACGAAGGCATGCTCGTGCGCATCGATGCCCCGCTCACGCTGAGCGGTACCGATGCGCTGGGCCGTTTCGGCGAACTCACCACCAGCTTCGGCGGCCGCCTGTGGCAGCCCACCGAAGTCGCCGCGCCCGGCAGTGCGGAGGCCAGGCGCATCGCCGCCGACAACGCGCGCCGCACGCTGGTGCTGGACGACGGCAGCGCCCAGCGCGACCCCGCCGGCGTCTGGTACGTGAAGGACGGCCAGCCGCTGCGCACCGGCACCGCGGTGACCGGCGTGCAGGGCATCGTCGATGCGCGGCACGGCGGCTGGCGCCTGCAGCTGACCGCCGCGCCGACCATCGCCGCGCCGGAACGCCCGGCGGCGCCGCAGGTCTCGGGCAACGTGCGCGTGGCCGCGTTCAACCTGGAAAACCTGTTCAACGGCGATGGCAAGGGCGGCGGCTTCCCCACCGAACGCGGCGCCAAGACGGCCGCGCAGTACCAGGCGCAGATGCAGAAACTGGTCGGCACCATCCGCGGCCTGAACCCCGACATCGCCGCACTGATGGAACTGGAGAACGACGGCTACGGCGCCGATTCCAGCCTGGCGCAGCTGGTCGCCGCGTTGAACGCCGGCGGCGGCACCTGGCGCTTCATCGACGCGACGCAGGGCCCCGGGCCGGACACCATCCGCGTGGGCCTCATCTACCGCAGCGACAAGGTGAAGCCCACCGGCAAACCCGCCACGCTGCAGGAAGGCCCCTTCGGCGAACGCAGCCGCAGCCCGCTGGCACAGGCCTTCGTGCGCGGCAGCGGCAAACCCTTCGTCGTGGTCGCCAACCACTTCAAGTCGAAGGGCTGTTCGGAAAGCAGCGGCGCCGACGCCGACCAGAAGGACGGCGCCGGCTGCTGGAACGCGCTGCGCCTGGAGTCGTCCCAGCGCCTGGACGCGTGGCTGAAGACCGACCCCACCCGCACCCGCAGCGACCGCGTGGTCATGCTCGGCGACTTCAATGCCTACGCGATGGAAGACCCGATGCGCTGGCTGCGCGACGACGCCGGCTGGGTGGATGCCTTCAGTCAGGCCGGCATCGCGCAGCCCTACAGCTACGTGTACAGCGGCCTCAGTGGCCGCCTCGACCACGCCCTGCTCAGCCCGTCACTGGCGAAGCAGCTGCGCGGTGCGGCGGAGTGGCACATCAACGCCGACGAACAGGATGCGCAGGGCTACGCCGCCGGCGACCCCGCCGTGCCCTACCGCAGCTCCGACCACGACCCGCTGCTGCTGGGCTTCGATCTCTGACGCAGGCCCAACGCGACGTCCCGGCGCGTCAGGCACCTTTCGATGGGTGCCGTCGAGGTAGTGAGGCGCGCTGGCGGAGCTCTCAAGTGAGATGACGAGGCTTTTATCTGCGTCGACGGGGCTTTCTTGTCCCTCGCCGAGGCTTTCAGCTGAGATGACGAGGCCTTGAGGTGAGATGACGAGGCTTTGAAGTGAGATGTCGCACCTTCGAGGTGCGTCGCCGAGGTTTTACTGTGCGATGACGAGGCTTTTATGTGAGCCGACGAGGCTTTCAACCGCGTTGACGCTGTTCCAAGGTGCGACGACGGAGAAAAAAGCCTCGCGCGCGGTGTTCGGAACGCCGACGACGAGGAAAATTTCTCCGTCATGGAACAATAAGACGCCACCCGTGCACGTCGCCCGCGGGACAACGGAGATCCCCTCTGCCGGGCACCCCGTCCCCGGGTGCGCTGCGCTTACCCGGGCTACACGGACTCCGTCAGCAACGGATGCGCCCGGGTCCACCGCCATGACGGCCACGGATCGTTCGCGAAGGTGGGCTGGGGGAGCGCAGCCTACGGGTCCTGATGGTCCGGTTCACGGGACGTGTGGGCCACCTTCGACGCATTCCGCGCTTCGCATCCGTACGCCTTCCCTGCGCCTCACCCCACCGGCGCAAACCGCCGCACCGCCTGCCCGTCCACCATCACGTCCCCGCAGAACATCGCGTACGGCCGCACCCACAAGCCGCCTTCGCCATACAGCGCGCGGTACACCACCACCGGCTCCAGCGTCTCGCTGTGCCGCGCCACCGCGACCACGTCGTAGTCGTTGCCCTTGTAGTGGCGGTAGAGGCCGGGCCTCAGTTCGGGGAGGGCGGGGAGTGTGGCCATGGGGTATCCGTATTCGCGGGATGAACTGAAATGATGGGTAGGTCGGCTTTGCCGTTGGAAGCCGCTTCGCTCACCCTACATGCCCGAAGGCTTCCGTCCTCGTTCCGGACTTGGAGAAGGTGGCGGGGGCGGAAGAATGGTCTGGAAATTGAAGGCGAACACCTCTCCCATTTCCTTCTTTCCGCGCAACAACGCCTCCAGGTTATCCGCTTCGCGCCGGGTGAATCTCCCGAAGAAGAGCGGAACGGTATTGCCGACATCCACTCTGAAGCGCTTGGCATCGGACGACAGGAAGCCTATGTAATCCTTGCCGGGGTCCAAGCTGATCCCACCGCAGTAGCCCGTGTGATACATGATCTCGTCAGCAGTGGTCCTGCCTCTCACGTTGGCGATCACCCGGATCTTTCCGGTGACGGAGAAGTCGGTATCTCCCATCTGGGTACTCAGGACGCGGAACACGAACACATGTCGTGCTTGACGTGCTTCCTGCGTACTCAAAGGAGCGCCAGTCTCGCACGCTTCTACGCTCAGGTTGGTCAAGAGCAAGGCCGCGGTGAGCAGGATCCTGAGCATCTTGTTTTCTCCGATCAACTCACGATGTACCGGCAGACGAGACTGGCTTCAAGTGCGTAACCCATAGGTTGATGAGCTTGCGAACCCCAACACGCAGAATTCTCGCCTGCGTTCACCCCAACCCACGCGATTCACTAGATATTGTGCCGCGGATACCACACGCCTCGTACGACGATTGGCCCGGCATTCCGCAAGACGTGATCGGCATCCAAGGCGTCCACGGCCACATCCTCCACGATGTCGGTGATGTGCACGTCCGCAGCCGGATAACCGTACTTCGCGAGCAGGTCACGCGCATCTTGGATCGACATGGCGGTCACGCCGTATCCAAGGCCACGGTCGGCGTGGAACCAATAACGTCTCAGCACATCGCCCCCCTCAATACCCCGCCGCCTGCCCATCCTTGCGGCTTTCGCTGGCGCCGTAATACACGCCGGTCTCCGGGTCGCGCTTGATGGCCTGGTAGCCGCCGTAGGGGCCGAGGGCCCATTCGACGTGGTGGCCCTTGTCCATCAGTGCGCGGATGGTTTCGTAGGGGAAGCCCGATTCCAGCTGCACCACGCCGCCGTCGGACATGGCGGTGGCCTGGCCGGTGGGTTCGGTGGAACCGTCGTGCTGGATGCGTGGCGCGTCGCCGGCTTCCTGCAGGTTCATGCCGAAGTCGACCAGGTTCATCACGATCTGCACATGGCCCTGCGGCTGCATGGCGCCGCCCATCAGGCCGAAGCTGATGTGCGGCTTGCCGTCCTTGGTGATGAAGGCCGGGATGATGGTGTGGAACGGCCGCTTGCCCGGGGCGTAGCTGTTGGGGTGGCCTTCCTTCAGCACGAACATCTCGCCGCGGTCCTGCAGGATGAAGCCCAGGCCCGGCGGCGTCATGCCGCTGCCCATGCCGCGGTAGTTGGACTGGATCAGCGAAACCATCATGCCGTCCTTGTCGGCGACGGTCATGTAGATGGTGTCGCCTTCGTCCAGTTCCTTCGGCGTGCCGGGCTGCACTTCGCGCAGCACCTTGTCGGGCGAGATGAGCTTGGCGCGATCGCGCGCGTAGGGCTTGGAGATCAGTCGCGCGACCGGTGCGGCCTGGAAAGCGGGATCGGCGTACCAGCGCGCGCGGTCGGCGAAGGCCAGCTTCTTGGCCTCGACGAACAGGTGCACGTGCTCGGCGCTGCCGAAGCGAATCCTGCTGAAGTCGTAGCCTTCCAGCACGTTGAGCATCTGCAGCGCGGCGATGCCCTGGCCGTTGGGCGGCAGCTCCCACACGTCGTAGCCACGGTAGTTGGTGCTGACCGGCTGCACCCATTCGCCCGCGTGCGCGGCCATGTCGTCGTAGCTCAGGAAGCCGCCGTTGGCCTTGAAGTAGCTGTCGATGGTGCGCGCGATGTCGCCCTTGTAGAACGCATCGCGGCCACCCTCGGCGATCTGCTGCAGCGTGTTGGCGAGGGACGGGTTCTTCCAGAGTTCGCCGGTGCGCGGCGCGCGGCCGCCGACGGTGAACTGCTCCTTGAAGCCGGGGAATTTCGACAGCCGCGGGACCGAGCGCTCCCAGTAGTAGGCGATGGTCTGGTGGACCGGGTGGCCTTCGCGCGCGTAGCGGATGGTGGGCGCCAGCACGTCCTGCATCGGCAGCTTGCCGAAGCGGCCATGCAGCGCGAACCAGGCATCCACGGTGCCGGGCACGCTGACCGGCAGCGGGCCGTGCGGCGGGATGTCGGTGATGCCCTGCTGCTTGAAGTAGTCGAGCGTCAGCGATTTCGGCGAGCGGCCGGAACCGTTGTAGCCGTGCAGCTTCTTGGTCTTCGGGTCCCAGACGATGGCGAACAGGTCGCCGCCGATGCCGTTGCCGGTGGGTTCCATCAGGCCGAGTGCGGCATTGGCCGCGATGGCGGCATCCATCGCGGTGCCGCCCTGCTTCATCACGTCCAGCGCGATCTGCGTGGCGAGGGGATGCGAGGTGGCGGCCATCGCGTGCGGTGCGATGACTTCCGAGCGCGTGGCGAAATCACGGCCGGCGATGCGGTCGGCAGCCAGCGAAGGCAGGGACAGGGCAACGGCCAGACTGGCCGCCAGGCGGAGCTTGAGGGTTGCGCGCATGGTCACGACGGGCTGGCGCGCGGTGCGCGCCTTCACCCGTCGATGTTACGCGTTACGGCCAGCGCGGCGGGTTGGCCAGCCAGGCGGCGTGCACTTCGGCCAGTTTGGCGCGCTCGGCCTCGCTCCAGGCGGGCAGCATGCGCGCGAAGTTGGCCGGGTCGGTCCACTGGGTGGGCTCGGTGCGCACGGCGGCGCCGTACCACTCCACGGCCTCGGCCTTGCGGCCTTCCGACCACAGCCCCAGGGCCAGCGTGGGCGGCACCCAGGACGGCCCGCCGACGGTGGTCACCAGCGGCGCCCACTGCTGCACGGCCGGGCCGTATTCGCCCAGGCGGTACAGGTCCCAGCCGTAGTTCCAGCTGATGGACCGCCACACCGTGCCGCCGTTCTGCGTGCTGGCCAGCGCCTGCTGGTACAGCTGCTTGCCCAGGTCGACGCGGCCGTCGTTGATGGCCACATGCGCAAGCTGGGCGGTGGCTTCGACGATCCGGCGGCCACGCTCGCGCGCTTTGACCAGCTGGTCCACCAGCGCTTCGCCTTCCACGCCACTGACCACGACGATGGGTACCGCGGAACGGTCCTCGTCGAAGTAGAACTCTTTCGGTTTGGGCAGGCTCTGCGCCTGCACGGAAAATGCGACCGACGCCAGCACGATGGCCAGCGACGCGATAAACCCCTTGTTCACGACAATCCCCTGCAACACTGATGACACCCCTCGCCCCATCCTAACCGCTGCAATGCACAACGGCGAAGTGATGACCGTCACATAAAACGGCGCTGTTACAATGCGCGCCTTCGCGCCCGGGGGTTTTCGGGCCTCGCCAGCCGTTCCACGGGCCCGCCATGACCAGCACAGCAGAACTCACCTCCCCCTCGTCCGCCAATACGCCGCAGATCGGGGTGCTGGACAACGACTACACCCTCGAACACAAGTACACGCGCACCGATGGCCGCATCTACCTGAGCGGCGTGCAGGCGCTGGTGCGGCTGCCGCTGATGCAGCGCCTGCGCGACCAGGCGGCGGGTCTGAACACCGCCGGCTTCATCAGTGGTTACCGCGGCAGCCCGCTGGGCGGCTTCGACCTGGAGCTGTGGCGCGCGCGCAAGCATCTGGAAGCCGCGGCGGTGAAGTTCACCCCGGGCCTCAACGAAGACCTCGGCGCCACGATGGTGTGGGGCACGCAGCAGACCAACCTCTTCCCCGGTGCCAAGGTCGATGGCGTGTACTCGATGTGGTACGGCAAGGGGCCGGGCGTGGACCGCTGCGGCGACGTGTTCAAGCATGGCAACGCGGCGGGCACCAGCCAGCACGGCGGCGTGCTGGCGCTGGCGGCGGACGACCACAACTGCCGCAGCTCCACGCTGCCGCACGGGTCGGAGGACGAATTCGTCAGCGCGATGATGCCGGTGCTGAACCCGGCGGGCGTGCAGGACATCCTGGACCTGGGCCTGGTGGGCTGGGCGATGAGCCGCTACACCGGCCGCTGGATCGGCTTCAAGACGATCGCCGAGACGGTGGAATCGTCGGCGTCGGTGCAGGTGGATCCGTTCGCGCGCACGATCGTGCTGCCGGAAGACTTCGACATGCCGGTGGGCGGGTTGAACATCCGTTGGCCCAACCCGCCGCTGGACCAGGAGATGCGCCTGCACAAGTACGCGGTCGCCGCCGCGCAGGCCTTCGCCCGCGCCAACAACGTCGACCGCATCGTGCTGGATTCGCCGCGTGCGCGGCTGGGCATCGTCACCACCGGCAAGAGCTACCTGGACGTG
>JAESGS010000858.1_pt1 | contig 13274 bp, 10 predicted proteins | sample 9269761 | NCBI WGS metagenome assembly JAESGS01 (sample SAMN15741799, study PRJNA653493) | algae metagenome | isolation source: Cyanosarcina radialis HA8281-LM2 and co-occurring heterotrophs from damp... | place: USA: Makauwahi cave, Hawaii | collected 2011-01-06 | reverse complement strand
CGACGGGCGCATGTTGACGCGCAGGATCGCGCTGTCGGGAACAATATTGTTCGGCCCGCCGCCGTCGATCTTCGCCGGATTGACCTTGAGCGTATCGGATTTCAAAGCGCCGAGCCGCAGCGCCAGATCGGCCGCGGCGAGCAAGGCGTTGCGGCCGTCCTGCGGATTGCGTCCGGCGTGCGCGGCGCGGCCGTGGACGATGACCGAGAAATTGCCGCTGCCCGGCCGCGCCCCTGCGAGCGTGCCGTCGGGCAGCGCGGGTTCATAGGTCAGCGCCGCGGTCTTGCCCTTCGCGAGCTCGGCGATCAGCCGTGCCGACGCCTGGCTCCCCGTTTCCTCGTCGCTGTTGATCATCACATCATAGCCGACGCGGCTTGCGAGCGGCGAGGCTTCGAGCGCGGTGAGCGCGGCGAGGATCACCGAAATGCCCGCCTTCATGTCGGCGGTGCCGGGGCCGTTGAGCACGCCCTCCTCCAGCCATTTGAGCGTCTGGAACGGATGGTCGGCGGCAAACACCGTATCCATATGCCCGGTCAGCAGCAGCTGCACCGGCGCCTCGGGCCGTACGCGCACATGCAGATGATCGCCGCGCTGGATTATGTTGACCGTGCCCGCGCTGTCGACGCTCTCGACCGGGTCGGCGGCGACGAGCCGAACCTCGCCGGGCAGCGCTGCAAAGCTGTCGGCGAGCAGGCCCGCGACGGTCTTCAGGCCCGGAAGATTGCCCGTGCCGCTGTTCACCGCCGCCCATTTTTCGACCTGTGCCAGCATCGGCGCATCGGCGGCGCGTTCGAGCGCGCCATGTTCGGTTGTCGAGACGGACGTCATGCCCCGGCTATAGACGCGCGCAATGTCGTTTGGCGACCCCCGACGTTGCGTGTCAGGACGGCTTGGCTGGCTTGAGCAACGGCGTGTAGCCGCGAAGCTGCAGCGCCTTGCGCGGCGAAAGTTCGCCTGCGAGCTGGTCCAGATTTTGCTCCGCGCTCGCGTTTCTCCCCTGTGCAAACAGGGCTCGTGCGAGTTCGACGCGTGCCCGCTGCCGCACGTCGAGATTGCCGAAGGGATCGAAGAAGGAATCGATCCGCGCGCGGTCCTTCACGCCATCCCAGCTAAACGGCTTGCCCGCCTCCTTGTCGTTCGCGATCGCCGCATAACGCCGCGCGGCTTCTGCGGGTGCGATCTTGCCGGTCAGCATGGCGAGGCGCGTCTCGAACAGCCTGGCTTCGGGTGACGGTGCCGCGCCTGCGAAATCGCCAAGCACGCGCCCGATCCAATCCCAGTTCACGACGCCCGTCGCCGCCTGCATCCCCAGCAGGTTGAACGCGAGGATCGCACCCCGGTGCTGCGTGGTCGTCGCGGCGCGCACGGCGTCTTCGCCCGGCCGGCCGAGGCTCGCGGGCGAGACGATTTCGATGGCCGGATCGTTTTTCAGGATCGCTTCGATGTCGGGCTTGTGGAAATAGCCGACGACGACGAGCATCGTCTCGCCCCTGTACCCTTGCGCGGCCGCGCGGATGCGCTGTGCCTGCATGAAGGTGCGATACAGATAGAGGCGGCGCGGAAGGTCGCGATCGGCGCGCGGCGCGGGCTCGGCTGCCCATTTTTGCAGCGGCGCGAGCGTTGCCGGGTCTTCGGCGGCAAAAAAGTCCCAATCGAGAATCTTGCGATCGGGGAAGGCCAGGAAACCCTGGAATCCTTGCGCCTTGCGTATCTCCAGCGGCGCGTCGAGGTCGACCCCGAAGCCGAGCAGCTGATCGTCCATCGGCGGGGTCCAGTCGATCGGGCAAAGCGCAGTGCCGCGCTTTGCGGCCCAGGGCAGGATGATGCCCTGAACCTCGTAGGTGAATTCGTAAAAATCCTGCCGCGACGCCTGTTCGGGCGGGCGCTCGATGCAGAGCGCGGCGGGCTTTGCCAGATCGAGCCAGGCCGCGAGCATCCCCGGCTGGTCCTTTTCGGCCACCAGTTGCGCGGCGTGATCGACGCCGAGGATCGCAACCCGCGTCTTGCCTTCATCGGCGTGCGCACCGTGTGGAAACGCAGCGGCGAGGAGCAGGGTAAGGCATGCAAAGGCGCGTCGCAGCACGGTCGATTTCCTTGTCCGGAGAAGAGGATGACCGCATAGCACGGACGAGGCGCGTGACAATGTTCGCGGGAGGGCCGGGGATTTCGTCTCCACTGTGCGGCAAGTCACTGTCGCGCGCGTCGCGCTCGGCTATGAGGCGGTCGAATTGCGCCGAATCGCAACGCATTAACCGAAAGTTCGGAACAGCCTCGTTACGCTGGCCGAACCGATAAGCGAGTGAGCCGATGACTGCCGCCTTTGTGCTTGGCATCAACATGTCCGTGGCCGGCATTTTTGCCGTGGCGTTCGCCGTGGTTGCGGCGACGAACCGCGGCGCGCGCGGGGCGCGGTGGCTTGCGGCCGGCTATGGCATGGGCATCGTCTATGTCGCGCTCGAATTTCTGCTGACGCGGCAGGTCGATCCGACCCCGGTCGGCATCGGCATCTTCCTCGTCTTCCTGCTCGCGCTCAGCTTTGCGCTGATCGGTGCCGCCTATCATTATCATGTGCAGCCGCCCTGGCGTGCCATGGCGGCGATATGGGTCGTCACGATCCTTGCTGTGCCGGCGATCTTCAGCCTGACCTATGGTTCGACGCTGCGCCTGACACTCTACCAACTGCCTTATTTTGCGATGCAGAGCCTGCTGGGGCTCGTGATCTGGCGCTCGGGCAGGCGGCAGGCGCTCGACCTGTTGCTGGTCGCGCTGCAAGTGGTCGCGGCGGCCATCTATGTCGCCAAGCCCTTTATCGCGACGCTGGTCGGTACGGCGAGCGCGCCGCAAGGCTATATGGGGACGACCTATGCCGCGATCTCGCAAAGCGGGAGCGTCGTCACATTGATGGCGATCGCGCTCGTGTTGCTGCTGGTGATGATGCGCGACACCACCGCGGAAATGGTGGCACGCTCGGAAACCGATCCGCTTTCGAGCGTGCTCAACCGGCGCGGTTTCGAACATCATGCCGAATTGGCATTCATGCGCGGGGGAGCCGCCGTGTTGATCGCCGCCGACCTCGACGATTTCAAGAAGATCAACGACAGTTTCGGTCACGCAGCGGGCGACGGCGTGATCGCGCATTTCGCGGCGATGCTCGTCGATGCAGCGCCGGCGGGCGCGATCGTCGGCCGGATCGGGGGCGAGGAATTCGCCGTCCTGCTTCCCGATGCGTTATTGTCCGACGGCCGCCTCTATGCCGAAACCGTGCGGACCGCTTTCGCTGCGGTCCAATTGCCCGTGCTCGGCATCGACCGATGCTTCACCGCGTCCTTCGGCGTCGCGCAGCGTACTTCCGATAATTCGCTGTTCGAATTGTCGCGCCGTGCCGACGCCGCATTATATCGTGCGAAGGCGGGCGGCCGGGACCAGGTTCGTGTCGCGCTTGGCGAAATGCCGCCGGCGCCTGCGCTGGGCGTGGCCTGATTTCAGACCGCAAGCAGCGGGGTGTCTTCCTCGCGCGGCGGCGCGGGTTCGAAGCCGGGCAGCGGATCGAATTCCTCATCGATCAATTCGATCGACGCGAGCCCGTCGAGCTTGAAATGGCCGAGGCGCGGGTCTTCGTCGGACCGCCAGCTCTTGTTGAGGTTCAGCGCGCTGATGAACAGGTCGCCGCGCCGTTCGAACAGCAAATGCGGCGCCAGCGTCAGGGTCTGGCCATTATATTGGGCCGTCACCTTCCGCTTGCGGGCAATCGCCTCCATCAATTTCAGTCGCGTGTCGTCCATCGTTCAAAGCCGTTCGGGGAGGAAAGATTCTGTTGTGCGTTGCAGCATAATGCACATGCAGACCGGGTGAGCAAGCGCAGAATGGCTGAAAACCTATGCGGGAAAAGCGGCCCATTGCCAATCGAAACCAATCGCGGCATAGGGCGGCGGCCCTTTCCTCCCCGGGTCCACTGGCGCAGCCGCGCCGACCAGAGGGTGAACAATGACCGAATATCTCGACCGTTCCGGCTTGTCCGTCGATTCGCGACTGGCCGATTTTATCGAGCAGCGCGCGTTGCCGGGGACGGGGCTCGATACCGTCAAATTCTGGAGCGATTTCGCGGCCCTGCTCGGCAAGTTCGCGCCCGAAAATGCGGTACTGCTGGCGAAGCGCGAGGATTTGCAGGCACAGATCGACGCTTGGCACGAAGCGCGCACCGGACAGGCGCACGACCCGGATGCCTATCAGGCGTTTCTCCGCGAGATCGGCTATCTCTTTCCCGAACCCGCAGTCTTCAAAGTCGGCACGCAGAATGTCGACCCCGAAATCGCGACGATGGCGGGCCCGCAGCTCGTCGTCCCTGCGCTCAACGCGCGTTTCGCGCTGAACGCCGCCAACGCGCGCTGGGGCAGCCTCTATGACGCACTCTACGGCACCGACGCGCTCGATGCGCCGCCGGCGAAGCCCGGCGGTTATGATGCGGAGCGCGGCGCTGCAGTCATCGCTCGCGTCAAGGCTTTCCTCGACGAAGCCGTGCCGCTCGCCTCGGGAAGCTGGGCTGACTGGCAGGGCGGAGCGCCTGTGCTCGCCGATCCCGCGCAATGGGTCGGCCGCAAGCCCGGCGGCATCCTGCTTCGCCACAACGGCCTTCACATCGAACTGGTGATCGATTCGGCGAGCGCGATCGGCAAGACCGACCCCGCGGGCATCGCCGACGTCGTGCTCGAAGCCGCGCTGACGACGATCATCGACCTCGAAGACAGCGTCGCCGCGGTCGATGGCGAGGACAAGACGCTCGGCTACACGAACTGGCTCGGCTTGATGCGCGGCGATCTCGTCGAAAGCTTTGCCAAGGGCGGGGCGACGGTGACGCGCGCGATGGAGGCCGACCGTGAATGGACCTCGCCGTCGGGCGAGCCCTATCTGCTCCACGGTCGGAGCGTGATGTTCGTGCGCAACGTCGGCCATCTGATGACGACGCCGATGATCAGGCTGCCGAACGGCGCCGAAGCCCCCGAGGGCCTCTGCGACGCGGTGATCACCAGCCTCTGCTCGCTCCACGATCTGAAGGGCCTCGGCACGCTCACCAACAGCCGCGCCGGCAGCATCTATATCGTGAAGCCCAAGCAGCACGGGCCCGAGGAATGCGGCTTCACCGACCGGCTGTTCAACGCCGTCGAGGATATGCTCGGCCTCGCGCGTCACACGATGAAGGTCGGCGTGATGGACGAGGAGCGTCGCACCTCGGCGAACCTCGGCGCGTGCATCCATGCGGTGAAGGACCGCATCGTCTTCATCAACACCGGCTTCCTCGACCGCACCGGCGACGAGATCCATACCTCGATGCGCGCGGGCCCGATGATCCCGAAAGGCGAGATGAAGGCGAGCGACTGGATCGCCAGCTACGAGGATCGCAACGTCCGCATCGGCCTCGCCTGCGGGCTTTCGGGCAAGGCGCAGATCGGCAAGGGCATGTGGGCGATGCCCGACCTGATGAAGGCGATGCTCGAAGCCAAGATCGGTCACCCGAAGTCGGGCGCGAACACCGCATGGGTGCCGTCGCCGACCGCCGCGACGCTCCACGCGCTGCACTATCATCAGGTCGACGTCTTCGCGCGGCAGAAGGAGATCGCGGGTGAAGCCGTGCCGTCGCTCGATCGTCTGCTCAACATCCCCGTCGCGACCGGCCGCAACTGGAGCGAGGCCGAAATCACCCGCGAACTCGACAATAATTGCCAGGGCATCCTCGGCTATGTCGTGCGCTGGATCGATCAGGGCGTCGGCTGCTCGAAGGTTCCCGACATCGACGATGTGGGCCTGATGGAGGATCGCGCGACCTTGCGCATCGCCAGTCAGGCGCTCGCCAACTGGCTGCTCCATGGCGTCTGCACCCCCGAACAGGTCGACGCCGCGCTGACGCGCATGGCGACGAAGGTCGATGCGCAAAACGCCGGCGATGCGCTGTACGAAAAGCTGACGCCGGACGGCATCGCATATCAGGCGGCGCGCGCGCTCATCTTCGAAGGCGTGACGCAGCCGTCGGGCTACACCGAGCCGCTGCTCCACAAATATCGGCAGGCGAAAAAGGCGGCCTGAGGCGAAAGAGGATTGCGGGAGCGGTCGACGGCGACTAGAACATAAGTGGAACGAATGGAGAGGTCCGCTTATGTCCGCCGCTGTCGATGCCGCTTATCGCCATTACCCCAAGCAAGCCGGGTATCGGGGACTTGTCGAAGCCGGCGGCGCGGCCATGAAGCTCTATTACCTGGCCGCGCCCGATGCGCCGGTTCCGGACGAAGTGGCGTCGCTCTCTGCCGAATGGTTCGACGAGCAGGCGGCCGCGACGCTGGCGGCCGGCGATTGCGGTTTCGTCATCCTCCACCGCTGCGGCGCCGATTTCTATTTCCTGCTCGTGTCGGTATGGCGCGGGTCGAACGAACTGTGGGAAGCCGTCTGGTACCGCCACGGCGACATGCCCGCGTTCGCACCGTTCGATCCGGCCTACCCGGCGCAGGCGGGCTTCGTGCGCCCGACCTTCTGCGTTTGGGAACTCGGCATCGTCGCGCACGAAAGCACTGCTTGGGGCCGCTATCTCGCGTCGCAGCGCGACGCTGCGGCGCGCACGCGCTGGGTTGAGGATGTCTTCGAAGGCACCATATAGGCCATCGTTTACGGGAGTTATGACGTGCAGATTGCGGTGCTGACCTTCGACGGCTTCAACGAACTCGATTCGTTCGTCGCCGCGGCCATCCTGAACCGCCTGCGCGGGCAGGGTTGGGAAGCGCATATTACGTCGCCGACGCCGCGCGTGACCTCGATGAACGGGGTGACGATCGAGCGCCAGCAACCGCTCGACTTTGCGGCCAAGGCCGACGCGGTGATCATCGGCAGCGGGATCAGGACGCGCGAGATCGCGGCCGATCCGCTGATGCTCGGCCGCATCCGGCTCGATCCGGCGCGCCAGTTGATCGGCGCGCAATGTTCGGGAACGCTGCTGCTCGCGAAGCTCGGACTGATCGGCGATCTCCCCGCCTGTACCGACCTCACCACGAAGCCATGGGTGATCGAGGCGGGGGTCGAGGTGCTCGACGCCCCCTTCGTCGCGCACGGCAATGTCGCGACCGCGGGCGGCTGCCTCGCGTCGCAATATCTTGCGGCATGGATCATCGCGCGGCTCGCGGGCGTGACTGCGGCCGAGGAGGCGCTCCACTATGTCGCGCCGGTCGGTGAGAAAGCGGATTATGTGATGCGCGCGATTGCCGCCGTGCAGCCATTCCTGCCCGTCGAGGCGCTCGCCCGCACGGCGTAACTGGCGATCCCGTACAATACAGCTTGCCCCGACCGGTTATAATCCGGCATTTTGCAGCGTGCGCAAACCGGGGGCAGGGCGATGACGGCACCGTTTAATTTCGGGCAGTTAAAATTTTTGAAGGCATTGACCGAGGCGCTGTTCCATGGCGCCGAAATGGCGATCACCCCCGATCAGGTCGTCGCCAATGTCGCCGAATTGTTCGGCAAGGTCGGCGGGACCAAGCTCGACGAGATTCGCCTGTCGCTCACCGCGACCGAAATCGTGCTCGGCCCGATGTTCGCCGAGGTCGACGTCGAAACGCGCGTCGAGCGGATCGACGACCGGCTGCGCGACAGCAGCATCGACCTGTTTCAGGATATGGGCCGGCTGCGCGGGATCATCTACGCCTGCTATTACGGCCATTGGCAGCCGGGGCTCGAGCCCGGCGATCAGGACGCCAATGCGACCAATCCCGTCCACCGCCAGATCGGCTTCACGCTGCCCAAATTTCGCCAGCGCGGCAGTGCCGACATGCCGCTCGCGCCGATCCGCGGGCGCGAGATCGACCCCGCCTATATCCTCGACGCCGACAGCCTCGAGGATGAATATGACGTGATCGTCGTCGGCTCGGGCGCCGGCGGCGCGGTTGCGGCCTATAATATCGCGGGTTGGGACTATAAGGTGCTGATCGTCGAGGCAGGGCCCTTCTACCCGAGCCACGCGATCACCCATCACGAACTCGACATGATCGCCAAGCTCTACAAACATGGCGCGGTCCAGACGACGACGAACCGCGATTTCGTCGTGTTCCAGGGGCGCTGCGTCGGGGGGTCGTCGACGATCAACAACGGCATCTGCCTGCGCGTCAACGAACCCGGGCGGACGCATCCCGATGCCAAGGATGTGCTCGCCAAATGGGCGAGCATCGGCGCGCCGATCGACGCGGCCGCCTTTCACGACAGCTATGACGCGGTAAAGGACATGCTCGGTATCGCGCGGATCGAACCGCGCAGCGGCCGGCACAACGGCCCGCACCTGATCAACGGCTGGCACGCCTATGCCGACACGTCGGACAACCCGATGGACAAGCGCGCGATTACCGACTGGTTCGACAAGAATTTCGGCCCACCGAACACCCCGACCGCCTGCTCCTATTGCGGCTATTGCAATTCGGGCTGTGCCTATGGCCGCCGCATGGGGGTGGCGCAGACATATTTGCCGAAGGCCTGCCGCGATCGCGGCGCGCGCATCCTGCCCGATACCAAGGCGCAGCAGATATTGTGGCAGACCGCCGCCGATGGGCGGCGCGAGGCGGAGGCGGTGAAGCTGATCCTGCCCGACGGATCGAACCGCCTTGTCCGCGCGCGCGTCGGCGTCGTCGTCGCGGCGGGCACGATCGCCTCGTCGAAGCTGCTCGACCGCAGCGACATCGACGGCACCGGTTATCAGGTCTCGCTCAACGTCGCATCGCCGGTGGTCGCGTTGATGCCGGCGGGTGCGGGCGGCGATGCGTGGGACGAGGACCAGATGTCGAGCTATGTCGATTGCGGCGACTTCCTGCTCGAAAGCCATTTCCAGCCGCCGATGTCGATGGCCTCGCTGATGCCCGGCTGGTTTGCCGATCATTCGCAGCGCATGAAGAATTTCAGCCGCGTCCATTCGGCGGGCATCCTTTTCCCCGCCGACCGGCGCGGGCAGATCGTCGATGGCAAGCTCAAATTCCGCCTCGACGTCGACGACGACCTCCCGATGCTGCGGCGCGCGATGGCGACTTTGACCAAGGTCCATTTCGCCGCGGGGGCGCTCGAATGCTATCCGGCGCTCGCGAAGGGGCAAAAGATTACGCCCGACATGAACGTCGATGCCTTTTTCAAGGCGGCGATCCGCGAACAGGACGATGTGACGCTGTCGAGCAGCCACCCGCACGGCGGCAATGCGATCAACGAGGATCCGCAGTACGGCGTCGTCGACCCCGAATGCCGCGTACACGGCACGACCAATGTCTTCGTGACCGACGCGAGCGTCTTCCCCAGCTGCATACGCGTCAACGCGCAATGGACGACGATGGCGATGGCCCAATATGCGACGGGGCGGAGCGATCCCTTCCGTTAACGCGCAATCGCGCCTACATGGCGCGCCGATGTTCCAGGTTGCCGCCCTTTACCGCTTCGCGCCGTTCGACGATCCCGCCGCGCTGCGCCAGCCCTTGCTCGACCTTTGCGCTGCGGAAGGCGTGAAGGGCACGCTTCTGCTCGCGCGCGAAGGCGTCAACGGCACGATCGCGGGCGCCGAGGCCGGGATTGCCGCGGTGCTTGGCCATATTCGCGGCCTGCCCGACTGCGCCGACCTCGACGTCAAATATTCGACCGCCGTCGAGATGCCGTTCCAGCGCATGAAGGTGCGCTTGAAAAAGGAAATCGTGACGATGAAAGTCGCGGGGCTCGACCCCGCGCGCGACGCCGCGCCCTATGTCGATCCCGCCGACTGGAACGCACTCGTCGACGATCCCGATACGGTGCTCATCGACACGCGCAACGGGTTCGAGGTCGGTTACGGCAGCTTCGCCGGCGCGATCGATCCCGAGACCGGAAGCTTCGGCGAATTCCCCGACTGGTGGCGCGCCAATGCGGAACGCTTTGCCGGCAAGCGCGTCGCGATGTTCTGCACCGGCGGCATCCGCTGCGAAAAATCGACCGCCTTCCTGCGCCACGAAGGTGTCGAGGACGTTGTCCACCTGAAGGGGGGCATCCTCGCCTATCTGGAGCAGGTCCCCGAAGCCGACAGCCGCTGGCACGGCAGCTGCTTCGTCTTCGACGAACGGGTGAGCGTCGGCCATGGGCTGGTTGAAGTCGGCGAGAAGGAATAATTCGGCGACTGCTTAGGGGTGGAAGGCGGACCTTCGCCTTTCGTCATCCCGGGCTTGACCCGGGATCCCGCTTTTTTGACGCACTCACCGCCTTCGATCTCAAGCGGGACCCCGGATCAAGTCCGGGGTGACGATGAAAGAGACGGCAGCTTCCGGTCGTCAGCCGACCGTCACCGTATAGGTCACCCGGTAATCGCTGGCATCGCCGTCGAGCGTCTTCGTGAATGTCCCCGGCGCGTCGCCGATGTCGATCGTCCCGATATTGTCGCTGCCGCCGATATCGTCGAATTCGCGGAGCTGGAAACTCACCGGCTGGTCGAACTCGAAGCTCTGCGGCACGACCCAGCTCTCGCCCTTCTTGATCGAATAAATCTCGCTCTTCCCCTCGGGAAAACGCTGTCCGGTGTTGAAGCGCAGGAACAGCTGGTCGGGCAGGCCGAGGCCGAGCCGACCCGTCAGCTTGACGCATTCGACGCGCACGTTCGACACGATGAACTTGCGCGCCGCCGGTGCCGCGGGGACGGGGGGCGGGCGTTTGGCGGCGCCCGCGAAGGCTGCGGTCGGCCGGGCGGGTTTCTTCAGCAACCGCCCGATATTGTCGCTCGCCTCGCCCGCGAATTTTCCCGCAGGAAATTCGGCGAGATAGGCGCTGAAGGCGCGAACGCTGTTTTCGGCGAGCGCGCCCTTCCACAAGAGATCCTCGACCGCTGCCCGGTCGCCCGACGCCGCGGGCGCGGCAGGCGGCGCGGCGCGCGGGACCAGATACACTGGCGTCCCGGTAATGCTGGCGCTGACGAACGGCCGCTGCGCGCCTCCCGTCGCCGCGATCACATCGTCGCGGATCAGGCCGCCGAGCAGCTGCACCGGTGTATCGGGCTGTGGCAGGCGCTTCGCGAGCGAGGTCGCGAAGGGCGAATTGCCGCTCGTCCCATCGGCGGCGGTCTGCCCAGGCGCCGCGGCAAAAATCACGAGCACATCGTCGGCCTCGACACCCGCAAGGCCATTGACCACTGCGCGCGTCCCCGACCGCCACGATCGGCCGAAGGGATTGTTGCGGCACGAATCGAGCACGACCATCCGGATCTGCGCCCCCGAGACCGCCTCCATCATCCGGTCGAGGTTGATCGCCTCATAGGGAAGGTCGAGATCCGATTTGAGCTGCGCATCGGTGGGGATCAGCCAGTTCTTGCCCTGCGCCTCGATCCCGTGCCCGGCATAATAGACCATTGCCACCTCGGCGCCGTCGGCCTTGGCGCGAAAATCGCGCATCGCCTTCTGGAAATCATTGACCGCAAGGTCGGCGGCGACGGTGACATCGTCGAACCCCGCCTGCTTCGCCGACGCCGCGATGATCCTGATGTCGTTCGCGGGGTTCACCAGCCGGCTGGTGTTCGCATAATCGCCATTGCCGATGATCAGCGCGACCTTGCGCGCCTCGGCCACCGACGGCGCAAACAGCAGCAGCGCGGTGAGAGTAACAAGCCAGAATCGCATCATCTCGCAATCCTTTCTCTAGACCCGACGCGCCGCGCCATATTCGTACCAGCCGAACGGCCGCGGCGTTTTCGGGATATAGGCAGCCGCCTGCCGATCGACGGTAAAACCCGCCTTTTCATAGGCGTCGCCGATCGGCCGGGTCAGGTGACAATTGCCGCCGATGCGCTTCCACAGCGGCTCGATCCGCCGCTGCCATTTCGCGACCCCGGCATCGGGCGCGGCGCCATGCTCCAGGAACAGCGCGGTGCCGCCGGGCTTCAGCACGCGGCGGATTTCGCTCAGCACCGCGGCCTGATCGCCGACCGAGCACAGGGTGAAGGTCGTGACCACCGTGTCGAACGACGCGCTTTCGAACGGCATCGCCTCGCCGACGCCTTCGCGGATATCGGCGTCGATCCCGCGCGCCGCCGCCGCGGCGACGCTCATCGCGAGCAGTTCGGGCGAGGGATCGAGCCCGCTGAAGCTCTCGATCTGCCCCGGCCGGTAAAATTCCATGTTGATCCCGCCGCCGCAGCCAAGCTCGAGCACATGGCCGCGCGCATGCGGCACGACCTTGCTCCGCAGTTTCATGATCTGCCCCTGCGAACAGGCGCATTTGATCAGCCGCGGCACCCCATGACGTTCCCACCAACTGCTCATGGCGCCCCTTTCTCCCTGTCGTTTGCGATCCGCCCGGCCACCACCGCCAAAACATTGTCCTGAATATCGCCCAACATATGTTCGCCCCACCATCCGGCATAGGCGTTGAACGGCGTCGCGAGGTGATAGCGCGTCCACAGCCGTATCTTCGTCCGGCCACCGCTCAACGGGATCAGGCGATATCCGCCCTCATCGATCCACAGATGGCGTCCATGGGGTTCGATATGCCGATCGGTGCGTTCGTGGATCGACGGATCGGGAAAGGCGAAGCGCCATCGCAGCGCCTCGCCCGGCTGCCAGTCGGTGACGATTTCCTCAAAGCGGATGCCATCCTGCCAGCGCGCGTCGCGCACCGCGCCGGGACCCGCGCCCCGCAAATGCGCGGCGACCGGTCGCGGCAGCCGGAGTATATCCTGGCTGATGTTCCAACGTCCTTCTTTCGTTGAGATCGCCGGGATCGCAAGCAGCCGCGGCCACACGGCCGCTGGGGACGCATCGACGATGATTTCTCGCACCACGGTGCGTGTTTCGCGCGGCGGCGCCACCTGCTGATCGATCAGCAGCGCGAGGAAGGGCAAGAGGAGGAGGGCATGTGCCCGAAAGATCGCCGGATCGACCTGCCGCTGGTTGCGCCGATACAGATAGACAGGCCAGAGCCCGATATAGCCGAAAGCGACCCAGAAAGGCAGCGCCATCACCAGACAGACGACGCCTTCGCGGAGGACAAGCGCGCCGATGATCGTGGCGGCGAGCGCCAGCCAGACCGGAATGAGCAGGAAGCTGCTCCGTGCCCAGTTACGCCCTATGCTGCCGACCCATGCGATAAAGGCAGTCAACGCGGCGGGCAGCACGACCATCAGCGCATAACCGATCGCGCCGCCCGATCCCGCTTCGGCAAGAATGAAAACCGCCAGCGCCGCGGCGAGCGCGACGATAATCACCGTAACGAATTTCCAGTTGTCGCGGCGCCGTTGCGCCGTTTCGTTCGGCTTATCGTTC
>JAESGS010000857.1_pt1 | contig 13329 bp, 18 predicted proteins | sample 9269761 | NCBI WGS metagenome assembly JAESGS01 (sample SAMN15741799, study PRJNA653493) | algae metagenome | isolation source: Cyanosarcina radialis HA8281-LM2 and co-occurring heterotrophs from damp... | place: USA: Makauwahi cave, Hawaii | collected 2011-01-06 | reverse complement strand
GTGCGCCGAAGCTCTTGTCCAGAACGACGTTGCGGCCCTTCGGGCCCAGCGTCACCTTCACCGCGTCGGCGAGGATGTCCACGCCACGCAGCATCTTCGCGCGGGCTTCCCCGCTGAAACGAACTTCCTTGGCAGCCATGTGCCTACCTCCTCAAGGAATGATTGGATCAGGCCGCCTTTTTCTTGGCGGTGCCGGCGCCCTCGAGGACGCCCATGATGTCGGACTCCTTCATGATCAGGAGTTCCTCGCCATCGATCTTCACTTCGGTGCCCGACCACTTGCCGAACAGGATGCGGTCGCCGGGCTTGACGTCGAGCGGAACGAGGTCGCCCTTCTCGTTGCGGGCACCGGGTCCGATAGCGATCACCTCGCCCTGCATCGGCTTTTCCTTGGCAGTGTCCGGGATGATGATGCCGCCCGTGGTCTTGGCTTCCTCGTCGAGGCGGCGGACCACAACGCGGTCATGGAGAGGCCGGAATTTCATACGTTCTTCTCCCTGGAATTGAGCGCTTTCGAACTGACGACAACCGTGCTTGGCACTCGCCATCGTCGAGTGCTGACGGACATAGGGAATCGGCTCGGGGCTGTCAAGACGCCCCGGAAGCGTGGCAGCACTCCCACGCCTGGGCTGCTAAGATGCTGATCTTATTGATTATTTAATCTGAGCGCGGAAATAATTGGCGGCCGAGTCGTTGTACTGGCGACATGGAGGTGAGCCGCCCATGGCATCTCTGGCCCTGCAACTGCAGAACTATCGACTGACGACCGCCGAGATCATCTACCGCCTGCCGGACCATCCCGCGCTCCTGCAAAGCTATATCTGGCAAGAGCTTGATCTGGCCCCGCATTTCCCGATGCTCAAGAAGTTCCTGGACTTCTGGGCCCGCAACATCGAAGGCAAGCTCCATACCGTGCGGGTCGCCCAGGCGCAACTCGTCAAGGCGGCCGAGATTCGTGCCAATGGCCATCTGATGCGCCTCCAATAGCCCTACCTCCAAAGAACGCGCCGGCCGCGCCCCGGCGTTAAGACGCCGTTAACCGCGCGCGTCCGGTAATGGTGGCACGTTACATCGCTGCCACGAGGAACCGGACCCCATGTCGATCTATCTCGACGATCTCTCCCCCGCCGCGCTCGAAACCCTCGCCGACCTCATCGAGCAGCGCCTCGAAAATCCTGATTCGCACCTCACGCAGGTGACGTGGCACCAGGCGCAGGCGCGCCAGAACGCCGCCCGCGAACTGAGCCAGGCGCTGCTCGAAGCCGACCTCCACTGGGTCCCCGCCCGCCCCGGCCTCGCCAGCGACGCCTCGGCCGCGGTGCACTGAGACGCGGCGTACCCGCTTGATCGGTCGCGCGAATTGACCGAAGGTGCCGCCGTCGGAAAACAGACGGGGGCACCATGGCGGAAGCGGCGGCGACAGGCGGACCGAGCGGCAAGCTCGTCATCAAGAATATCGGGCTGTTGCTGTCCGGCGATCTCGACAAGCCGATCCTTGACGCCGACACCATCGTCGCGGTCGACGGACGCATCCGCGCCGTCGGCAAGGCGAAGGACGTCGACCAGGCCAACGCAAAGACCACGATCGACGCCAAGGGCTGCGCCGTCGCCCCAGGGCTGATCGACAGCCACGTCCATCCCGTCTTCGGTGACTGGACGCCGCGCCAGAGCCAGCTCGGCTGGATCGACTCGTTCCTCAACGGCGGCGTCACCTGCATGATCTCGGCGGGCGAGGTGCATCTGCCCGGTCGCCCCAAAGACATCGTCGGCCTCAAGGCGCTCGCCATCACCGCGCAGCGCGCCTTCGACGGCTTCCGGCCCGGCGGCGTCAAGGTGCTCGCCGGCGCACCCGTGATCGAAAAGGGCATGGTCGAAAGCGACTTCGCCGAGCTCGCCAAGTCCGGCGTGAAGCTGCTCGGCGAGATCGGCCTTGGTTCCGTCAAGGCCGGCAACGAGGCCAAGCAGATGGTCGCGTGGGCGCGCAAGCACGGCATCCAGTCCACCATCCACACCGGCGGCCCGTCGGTGCCGGGCTCCGGCTACATCGACAAGGACGTCGTGCTCGAGGCCGATGCGGACATCATCGGCCACATCAATGGCGGGCACACGGCGCTGCCGCTCGACCAGATCCGCTGCCTGTGCGAGGGCTGCTCGCGCGGCATCGAGATCGTGCACAACGGCAACGAGCTCGCGGGGCTCACCGCGCTGCGCATCGCCAAGGAGATCGGGCAGCTCCACCGCGTCATCCTCGGCACCGATTCGCCGGCGGGCTCCGGCGTGCAGCCGCTCGGCATCCTGCGCATGATCGCGCTGCTGTCATCGATCGGCGACACGCCGGCCGAGCAGGCCTTCTGCTTCGCCACCGGCAACACCGCGAAGATGCGCCAGCTCGATTGCGGTCTTGTCAAAGAAGGCAAGGCTGCCGATTTCGTGATCATGGACAAGGCGCAGCATTCCAGCGGCAAGGACCTGCTCGATTCCGTGCGCAAGGGCGACCTGCCCGGCATCGGCATGGTGATCATCGACGGCATCGTCCGCTGCGGCCGCTCGCGCAACACGCCGCCCGCCGAGCGCGTGCCGGAGACCGTGCATTGAGCGCCGATCTCTATCGCGTCGCCGCGGTTCAATTCCAACTAAAGCCGCTCCAGCGCTTCGAGGATTTCGCCGAGCAGGCGACCGGCTATGTCGCCACGGCCAGGGGCGAGTTCGACGCGCAGTGCGTGGTGCTGCCCGAGTACTGCACCGGCGGCCTCCTTTCGATCCCGACGAAGAACGGCGGCGCCGCCACGATGGCGGACTACGCGTCCTATGCGCCGCAGTACATCGAGCTGTTCAAGGGCCTCGCGCGCGAGCGCGACATCGCCATCCTCGCCGGCACGCAGATCGTCGCCGAGGGCAACAAGCTCTATAACGCGGCGCACCTCTTTCATCCCGACGGCCGCATCGACGTGCAGAAGAAGCTGCACATGACGCCGACCGAGACCGCGCCATGGGGCCTGTTGCCCGGCGAAGAGCTGAGGCTGGTCGAGCTGTCCTTCGGCAAGGCGGCGATGCTGACCTGCTACGACACCGAGTTCCCGGAACTCGCGCGCCAGGCCCGCGCCCGCGGCGCCAAGGTCATCTTCACGCCCTCCTGCACCGACGACCGCCACGGCTTCCACCGCGTCCGCTACACGGCACATGCCCGCGCGATCGAGGACCAGGTCTATGTCGTCACCGCGCACACGGTGGGCGGCCTGCCATCGGTCGACAACCTGCGCAGCAATGTCGGCCAGGCGGCGATCCTGACGCCCTGCGACTACCCGTTCCCGCAGGGCGGCGTGCTGGCGCAGGGCGAGATGAACCTCGACATGGTCATCGCCGCCGATCTCGACATGGCGGCCCTGGAGCGCGCCCAGGCGGGCGGCTCGGTCAAGACCTGGCAGCACCGCCGCGTCGGCGACCTCTACCCCGACATCGCCTGAGCGGCTGAAGCACGCAAGCCTTTGATCGAGCGCGGCGTTTGCCGCGTTGCTTCACTGCTTCACTGCTTCATGCATGTTGCGCGTCTGCCGCCTGCGCATCCGCACCGACCACGCCAGGAGGATGATCGCCAGGACGGGGCAGATGATATCCATGAAGAACGGGACGCCCGCGTTGCCGGGCGCGAAGTTCCCCGCCTCCGCCATCTGCCTGACATGGCCGACTGCATCGCCCAGCAGGAACACCGAAGCGGCCGAGACCGCCGCGGCCTTGAACGACAGGTCCCTCCAGAACGCGAGGCAGGCGGTCACACCCACGGCGAAATCGGCCATGCCGACTTCGAACTGGAACGGGCTGGTTTGCCATCCGATGTGGGCCGCGGCCGTGCTCGGAAAGAACACGTGGGCCGTGCCCGCCCACAGCCCCGAGATCCCGATGGGCAGCAACAGCAGCCATGCCAGGAACCGCTCCGCCGCGGGCTTCGGATGCGTGCGAATGCCCGCGATGACCAGCGCGGCCACGAACAGGATGGCCGGGAGGTTGCGGAGGACGAAGGCGATGGTTTCGGCGATCACGGGCGGCCCTTTCCGGCGGGGCGCTATTTCCCGGCCGGTATTGGGCCCGACCCGGCCGGCGGGGTCAATGGTCAAACTTGGCTGTCCAGCGCTATGTCCAAACCGCATGCCTGAATTGCTGCTGTTGTATAATATAAGCTTGCTTACTATTTCTCGCCTATGACCCAAGGCGACCTGTCCGCGCCGCACTCCGACGAGGGGTTCGGCTTCATCGTCCACGATGTGGCCCGGCTCCTGCGCAAGCGCTTCGACCAGCGCGCGCGAACGCTCGGCCTCACCCGCGCGCAGTGGCAGGTGCTGGCCCACCTCGCGCGCAACGAAGGCATCCACCAGACCGGCCTCGCCGATATCCTCGAGATCGAGAACATCACGCTCGGCCGTCTCATCGACCGTCTGGAAGACGCCGGCTGGGTCGAGCGGCGCCTTTCGCCCACCGACCGGCGCGTGCGCCTGCTCCACCTCACCGACAAGGCCAAACCCATCAACGCGCGCATGGTCGCCCTCGGCCGCGAGACGCGCGAAGAGGCGCTGGCCGGCCTGACACCGGAGCAGCGCGAGCACCTGTTCACCATGCTGCGCCATGTGCGCGCCAACCTGTCGGAGCGCAACACGGCGTCGGAGAAGCTCGCCAATGGATAACGACGTCAAAGAGGCGCTGCCCCAGCGCGCGGTCGCGATTCAGCCCCCTGCCCCGGTTCCCGAAACACAAGCGCCGACAATCGAGCCGCGCCCGCGCTCCCGTCGCCGGCTGCGCCTCATCCTCCTTGTCGTCGTCCCGCTGCTGCTCATTATCGGCGGCGGCATCGGCTATCTTCTCGGCGGCCGCTACGTCTCGACCGACGACGCTTACGTCAAGGCCGACAAGGTGACGATCAGCACCGAGGTGTCGGGCCGCGTCGCGACGCTGGCCGTGGACGCGAACCAGCATGTCACCAAGGGCCAGCTCCTGTTCGAGCTCGACCCCGAGCCCTTCCGCATCGCCCATGACCGCGCCGAGGCGCAGCTCGCCTCCGCCCGCAACGAGATCGAATCCATGCGCGCGAACCTGCTCGAGAAGCAGGCCTCGCTGAAGGCATCACAGGACTCGCTCGCCTACCTCGCCCGCGAACTCGACCGGCAGCAGCAGCTCGCCGCGCGCTCGGTCGTCTCCGTCTCCAAACTGGACGAGGCGCGCCACAATTATGACAACGCCCGCCAGCAGGTCGCGATCAACCAGCACGACATCGCGGCGCTGCTCGCCAATCTCGGCGGCGACGCATCGATCCCGACCGAGGACCATCCGACGGTCCGCCAGGCGCGCGCACAGGCCGACCAGACGGCACTCGACCTGCGCCGCACGCGCGTCTTCGCGCCGACCAGCGGCACCCTTGCCAATTTCGAGCTGCAGCGCGGCGAGTACGTCACCGCCAGCACGCCGCTCTTCGCCCTCGTCTCCGACGAGCGCATGTGGGTGGAAGCCAACCTCAAGGAAACCGACCTCACTTGGGTGCGCCCGGGCCAGTCGGTGACGATCGAGGTCGACACCTATCCGGACCATCCGCTGCATGCGACCGTCGAAAGCATCAATCCCGGCACGGGCGCCGAGTTCTCCCTGCTGCCGCCGCAGAACGCGACAGGCAACTGGGTGAAGATCGTGCAGCGCATCCCCGTCCGCATCACCGTGACGCCCGAGCGCGACTTCCCACTGCGCATCGGCATGAGCGTGACGGCCGAGATCGACACCGGCCATCGCCGCGAGGTGCCGATCGTCTCGACCGCGCTCGCCTGGGCGGGCCAACGCTAGGCCAGACAGGCGCGCCATGAGTGCCGCCTCCGCCACCTCCGCAGCCCCTGTCGCCAACCGCGGCATGATCACGGTGTCGATCATGCTGGCGACGATCATGCAGGCGCTCGACACGACGATCGCCAACGTGGCGCTGCCGCACATGCAGGGCAGCCTGGCCGCATCGCAGGACCAGATCTCGTGGGTGCTGACCTCCTATATCGTGGCGGCGGCGGTCGCGACGCCGCTGACCGGCTGGCTGAGCGGCCGCATCGGCCGCAAGCGGTTGTTCCTCGCATCGGTGGCCGGCTTCACCGTCGCCTCGCTTCTGTGCGGCATCGCCAGCAGCCTTGAGGAGATGGTGCTGTTCCGCCTCGCGCAGGGCGTTTTCGGCGCCGGACTGGTGCCGCTATCCCAGGCGGTGCTGCTCGACATCAACCCGCCCGAGCGCCACGGCTCGGCGATGGCGATATGGGGCGCCGGCATCATGGTCGGGCCGATTCTCGGCCCCACCCTCGGCGGCTATCTGACCGAGGTCTATGACTGGCGCTGGGTCTTCCTGATCAACCTGCCGGTCGGCATCATCGCCTTCCTCGGCATCCTGACCTTCCTTCACGACACGCCGCGGAACGGGCAGCGGCGCTTCGACCTGTTCGGCTTCGCAATGCTGGCGCTGGCGATCGGCGCGTTCCAGCTCATGCTCGATCGCGGCGAACTCAAGGACTGGTTCTCGTCCACCGAGATCGTGATCGAGACCGCCATTGCGGCACTGGCCCTCTATCTCTTCATCGCGCATTCGGCGACCGCGGAGCGGCCGTTCCTGGACATGAGCCTGTTCCGCGACCGCAACTTCGTCATCGGCCTCGTCTTCATCTTCATCGTCGGCATCATCCTGCTGGCGACACTGGCCCTGCTGCCGCCGATGCTGCAGAACCTGATGGACTATCCGGTGCTGACGACGGGCCTGGTCCTGGCGCCGCGCGGCGTCGGCACCATGATCGCCATGCTGCTCGTCGGCCGCCTCATGAACCGCATCGATGCGCGGCTCCTGATCTTCGTCGGCCTCATGCTCACGGCGCTGTCGCTCTGGGAGATGACCGGCTTCTCGCTCGAGATCGCCACCTCCGATCTCGTGCGCACCGGCATCGTGCAGGGGCTCGGCCTCGGCTTCCTGTTCGTGCCGCTCAGCACGGTGACGTTCGCGACGCTTCCTGCGCATCTCCGCACCGAAGCAACCGCGCTCTACAGCCTCATGCGAAATCTCGGCAGCAGCGTCGGCATCTCCATCGTGGTGGCACTCCTGTCGCAGAACACGCAGATCAACCACGCGACGCTTGCCGAGAACGTGACGCCGTACAACAAGCTGTTCCGGTTTCCGGATCTGCCGTCGGTATGGAGTTTGTCAAACCCGTCGGGCCTCGCCGCACTGGACGCCGAGGTGAACCGGCAGGCGGCGATGATCGCCTATCTGAACGACTTCAAGCTGATGATGATCGTCGCGCTGCTCGCGGTGCCGCTGCTGCTCGCCATGCGCGTCAACCGCAACGCGGCGCCGAATGGAGGGGTCGCCGCGGCGGACTAAAATGCGACGCCCGCACGGGTCCAACGGACCTGCGCGGGCGCGCGCCTCCTCGGCGTGCTGAGCCGTGTCGTGATGTCGGCTCGACGCAAAGCGCCTCGTAATTCCCTGACCTGTCCTAGCCCGCCGCCGCGGCAGCCGTCTTGCGACCGACCTTCTTGGCCGGCACGGCCTGGGGCGGCGCCGCCGCTTCCGCTGCCATTCGGGCCGCGCGCAGCGCCTTCGTCTTCGAGGCTTCCTTCGACCGCGCCTGGTCGCGGATCTGCTGCCACTCCGGCTTCTTCTCGTTGTGCATGGCCGTCTCCCTTATTGGTTGTGAGCCCATGCCCCTGTCGCGTGACACAGTAACACGGGAGTCTCGCCGCGGGCACGCGTTCTGCCGGGGCCGCGCCTGACCGAGAAATAGCCTTTTAAATCAACCCGCTCGTACCGCGGCACTTGATTCCATGGCGCGTCCTGACGACGTACCAATTAGGCTAGGCGCGTGTCGACGCAAACCGCCGAGTCGCGCCGGCGTCCCGCTTGTCCTCCCGTCCATGGAGCCAGAACCCTCATGCCGCGAGAAACAGGATCGAAGCCGTCCGCTAACGCCAACTCCGATCAGGCGCAGGCCAAGCGGCGCGCGCGCGATGAGGACAAGAACGGGGTGATGGACGAAGCGCTCGCGGAGTCTTTCCCGGCGAGCGATCCGCCCGCGCCAACGGCCTCTGTCATTCCTGGCGGTCCACGGCGACCGACACACGAAGAGCGTCGCGAGGTCGTGCCGGAGCCGAGCGACGCGGACGCCTGATCCGCGGTACGTCGTAACGTCGTTGCTTCTGACACGCCGCCCTGTACCGCATCTACCGCGAATCATGTGGCTCGGCCGGTGGAACCCGTCGCAGTGATGGGTGTTCCTCAAAGGCCGCGCGCTACGCGCGATTGCATGGATGAAGGGCGATGGCAGCATGATGTGAACTCGGCGAGCCAGCCGACGTATGGGAATTGGATGGTCGATAGGCGCTGCCCACTCTTAACCTCCTCTTAACCATTTGGCTCAAGGCTTCGGAGAGGCGTTGGTCCGCAGACGGACCGATGTCGTGTGGCTGCCTTTTTGATTTTTCGGCAGCGTTGAAAGGCGATTTCGAATGAACGATTGGACCCGTCAGGAACGCAGCGACGCGATCTCCGGTGACATCGCGACCGACGCCCGGTCACCAGACGCATCGGATGCGAGGGCGCACGCGAAGGATTCGGCACAGCGCCGCAGGATCGGGATCGCCGCCCTGGTCCTCGGCGCCTTTCTGATGTTCTCCGGCGCGGCGATGGTGGCGGCGGCCGTTCTCTAGCCACCGCCGACGGCGTACGCGCAATGACAGCGGCTTGGGTCGACGTCGGCATCTCCGAGGTCCGCCATGCAGTGCGGATCCGCAGGCCGGCCGAAGCCCGGTGAAACAGCATCGGAGCAGATCATGGTCATGCAGGCAGATCGCATTGGATTGACGCAGGAACAGGAATCCAGACTGGATGCGATCGATTTCGAGATCACGCGGACGCGCGAAGGCATCGCTGTCTGGCACAGGCTGCTCGACAGGCGCCGCCTTGACGTCAAGACCGGTGCGCACCCGATCACCTCGTTCTCGGTCGGGGACGCGAAGGCAGAAGGCGAACACGGCAAGCTCGTCAAGAACGACGCCTCGCCCGCCGACGCCGGCACGGACCGCGAACCCTTCTTCGTAAGGTCGGAGACCGAGGCGCGGGCGCTGCTCATGCGCGGGCTTGGATATCTGAGCTCCGCCGACGGCGAGAAGCTCGCCTTCGACAAACGCGAAGGCGACAAGGACAAGATGGCCGAGTGGATCATCACAGAGATCAACCGCAGCGGCGCGATCAACTACATCCGTGCCCACTCCCCTTTCATTTTCGGCATCCGCCTTGCCGTGGCGGACGCCTAGGAACGACGATGGCCAGGCATCTTCACGTCGTCGCGGTTCAGAAAGATGGCCAGATGCTCGCCGCGTGGTCGGCAGCCGATCGCGGCGCGGCGATCGCGGCACCCGACGTGCCGGCGGGCTCGTGTCTCGTTGCCGTCGTGAACAATGGCGAGTGGCAATCCGCAATCGACGTCACCCACCCGTCCTTCTTCGATCGCGTGCGCAGCCGCTATGAGAGCGGCGTGTGGCACGAGATGGCGCTCTATCTCCTCGACGAGCAGAAAGCCGCGCGGATCGAGGACGGCCGCCGCATCCTCATGAACGGCCTGCCGGTGCGCGATCCGGCGTCGATACGCAGCCGGGCACAACGCTAGCACTTTTGCGAGCGCGCCCCCGGCGCCTGGACTCCGTATAGTCGTCTCGATGGGCCGCGTGGCACGCGTGGCTCGACCTTGCAGGGGCCATTGCTCGCTGCCGTTCACAAGTCCGGACAACCGTAGCCGTCCATTTTCGCCGTCGAGGGTGGAGTCATGGCTGACCGTCCGATGTCGAGCGAGATCATCCATCTCGCGCATCATGCTGCCGGGCAAGCCGCGCTCTGGAGCGAAGTTGCCAGATTGCTGGGCCGGCAGCTCGATGCATCCTGCCTCGGATTCATCGATCACAATTTCGATAGCAAGCATGGCCGCATCGTCCATGCGTTCGGGTTCAGCGCGGACTCCATTGACCTCTACGCCAGACACTACGCGGGCAGGAATGCATGGCTGCTGGCCGGATTCCGGTTTGTCAGCGGCCAGATCATGACGGGCGCCGAGTTGGTCCCGAACTGGGAGTTGGTCCGGACGGAATTCTACAAGAGCTGGCTGCGACCGCAGAACGCCTTCCATTGCCTGATCGGCGTGATCCATCGCAATGCCGAGCAGATCCGCTGCCTCATGGCACTGCGTCCGCTGGATGGCGCCCCGTTCGGCACGGAGGAAAAGCGGGTCGTCGGAGCGATCCTGCCGCAGCTCGACTGCGCCAGCGAGCTCGACAGCCGTTTCGCCAGCTTGGCGCGCCGCTCGAACGTCCTCGAAGACATACTGGGTTGCCTTCCCGAAGGCATTTTCGTGGTCGACGCAGACAGCCACGTCCTGATCGCAAACGCGGCCGCGCAGCGCCTTCTCGAGCAGAAGGACGGCCTCGTGCTGTCGCGCGGTGCCCTGGGAACGTCGCAGCCGCGGGAAACGGCGGAGCTGCGTCGCCTGATCGCGCGTGCCGCGACGCGGAACGGAAACGGCAGCGCGGATGAGGAGATTGCGGTGAACCGGCCGTCGGGCGATCCCCCCACGGTCCTGACGCTGGCGCCGCTCGGCCACACCGCCGTCGACGGCGGGGGCCGGGAAACCGGTGTCGCCCTCGTCATCACTCAGCCGCTGCAGCGCGCGGTATCGCCGCACTGCCTCAGCGAGTTCTATCACATGACGCCCGCCGAGGCGCGGCTTGCGGCCCTGATCGCAAGCGGTCGGACGTTGATAGAGGCCGCCGCCGAGCTGCGCATCACGACGAACACGGCGCGCACGCACATGAAGCGCATCTACTCGAAGACCGTAACGCATCGACAAGCGGACCTCGTCCGCCTGCTCTCGTCAGGATTCGTGCGCTTCCACTGAATCGGGCGCAGGGTCAGTGCGCGTGCCCGAGCATCGTCGGCCGCATGCCGTGGCCGTGACCGTGCTTACCGGTGTGGTGCTCGTGCTCGTGCCGGGCTCCGATCCGCCCGCGCATGGCATTCAGCTCTTCGCGGCGCAGAACCTGTGGCTCGTGCGCGCTCTTCTCGTTGCGCTGATGCGCCATGCGCACCGCCGGGCTGAGCCGCCCCAGATACGGGCTCGCTACCGTCCGCTTGGACGGCTTGCCGCAGGACGGGCATGGAACGTCGCGATCCGAATGCTTCATCGGCCGCCAGTCGCTGAACGAGCCGTGCTTCCTGCATGCATAGTCGTAGAGGGGCATCGTCGCTCTCCGTAACTCAGCTTCCGACGGGGCCGCCCGGCATCGTGCCGCTCAGCAGCATGTAGCCGGGAATCCATCCGGTGAGCACGCCCTGAGCCGCGCAGATCGCGCCGGTGACGCGCGTGAGCTGCGTACGTCCGAGCGCCAGGATCAGGAAGAACAGGAACCAGAGGACACCCCACGCCGCCCAGCTCAGGCCGAACCAGACGTCCCACGTCGTCCTGGCGCTCGCGAAAGTCTCAAGCGCCACCGGCACGGTGGTGATCGCGACGAACAGGCAGAACCAGCCGAGGCCGCGACCGTCGGCCTGGTTCCAGCGGTTCCAGGCGACCCAGAAATACGTGAAGGTGAACAGGAGTGTCAGGGCGGCTGCCTTGATCGAGCCGGCATTGGCACCGGGCCCGAAGGCGAGATAGAGCGCGACGATCAGCGTAAGGAAACCGACGAAGACGTCGATGACGGCTATCTCCTTATCGCCGATCTTGTCCAGCAGCCACAGCCCGTTGAGAAACAGAACGGCACCGACCCAAAAGAGAGCGAGACCGAGCAACATGTCGGATACTCCCTGCTTGAGGGCCGGCGCGGCGCGAACGCCGCGCCGGCCGACGTGCGGAAACCTCTTGCGCCGTTTCCGCCCAGTCTACGTCGCCACCGAGACGTCCGTTCCCGTCGGCACGCCGCGCTGCGGCCCGCCCGAATTCGGACGGATGTCGAAGTCGAAGATCTCGGTCGGTATCGCCAGGGTGCAGCAGGCATTCGGAATGTCGACGATGCCGCTGACGCGACCCTCGACGGGCGCCGTGCCGAGGATCACGTAGGCCTGCTCGCCCGTATAGCCGAACTTCTTCAGATACTCGATCGCGTTGAGGCAGGCGCGGCGATAGGCGACATGGGCGTCGAGGTAGAGCTGCTTGCCGCTCTTCTCGTCGACCGAGATGCCCTCGAAGACGAGATACTCGGAGAAATGCGGCTCGATCGGGCTCGGCTGGAAGATGGGATTCGTCATCCCGTACTTCTTGACGCCGTCCTTGATGAGGTCGACGCCGATGTCGAGATAGCCCGCCATCTCGATCGCGCCGCAGAAGGTAATCTCGCCGTCGCCCTGCGACCAGTGGATGTCGCCCATCGACAGGCCGCCGCCCTTCACGTAGACGGGGAAGTAGATGCGCGAGCCGCGCGACAGGTTCTTGATGTCGCAGTTGCCGCCGTGCTCGCGCGGCGGCACCGTCCGCCAGGCCTCCTTCGCCGCCGATTGCGCCTTGCGGCCGGTCATCTGGCCCATCAGCGCGGTTTCGGCATTGGGCGGCACGGCGAGCGGCGGCACGCGATCGGGATTCGTCGCGATCAGCTCGGCCTCGCGCTTGTTGCACCGCTCCAGCAGCTCCTGGTTCGGCAGGCAGCCGATCAGGCCCGGATGCACGATGCCGGCCCAGCGCACGCCGGGCACGTGGCGTGACGTGGTGTAGATGCCGTGGAAATCCCAGCAGGCTTTGCGCGCCTGCGGGAAATGGTCGACCAGGAATCCGCCACCGTTCTCGCGCGCGAAGATGCCGGTGAAGCCCCAGGGCGATGCCGGCAGATAGCCGACGTCCAGAAGATCGACGACCAGGATGTCGCCGGGCTCCGCCCCTTCCACGCCGAACGGGCCACTGAGGTAGTGGACCTTGGTCAGGTCGACGTCGCGCACGTCATTCGCGCTATCGTCGTTGTCGATCTGCCCGCCGGTCCAGTCGAAGCATTCGACACGGAATTCCGAGCCGGGCTTGAAGTTCTCGACCATCGGGACGTCCGGATGCCAGCGATTGTGCGTCTTGATCTCGGCGGCCTCCGGCGGACGGGACAGGTCGACGGAAAATGCTGTGGTGGGCATGTCGTTCTCTCCTGTTGCTTGAGCGCGCTTTGATTTTCGCAAAGCCGAAGCGACGACCGCTGCCGGCGCTGCGCGCCCGCGGATCCGGGAAGAGGCCGATTGTCCAAGGAATGGGCAGTCGCGGGGGGACCCCCGGGGGGGGCGGCGGGCCCCTTCACGCGCGGGGCCGCCCC
>JAESGS010000856.1_pt1 | contig 13387 bp, 10 predicted proteins | sample 9269761 | NCBI WGS metagenome assembly JAESGS01 (sample SAMN15741799, study PRJNA653493) | algae metagenome | isolation source: Cyanosarcina radialis HA8281-LM2 and co-occurring heterotrophs from damp... | place: USA: Makauwahi cave, Hawaii | collected 2011-01-06 | reverse complement strand
CCGAATGCAAGAACATGTTTGTCGGGGCCGGCTTCAACGCCTTCGGCATCGCGTCCGGTGGAGGCGCTGGCTGGGTGCTGGCGCAATGGGTGGTCGACGGCGAGGCCCCGCTCGATCTTTGGGTCGTCGATATCAGGCGTTTCGCCGCAATGCATCGCGACCGCCAATGGGTCTGCGACCGGACGCTCGAAGCCTATGGCAAGCATTACACCGTCGCCTTCCCGCACGAGGAATATGACAGCGGCCGTCCTCGCCTCGTCTCGCCGCTCTTTGACCGCTTGCAGGCATCTGGCGCCGTCTTCGGCTCCAAGCTCGGCTGGGAGCGCCCTAACTGGTTCGCGCCCTCCGGAACGGACCGCAAAGACATCTATTCGATGGGCCGGCAGAACTGGTTCAATTCGGTCGGTGAGGAACACCGCCATGTGCGTGAGGCAGTTGGGGTCTTTGACCAGTCGTCCTTTGCGAAATACGAGCTTTCAGGTCCCGATGCCCTCAAGGCACTCGACTGGATTTGCTCAAACGACGTGGCGAAGCCCGTCGGCCGTCTGACCTATACCCAGCTCCTCAACACACGAGGCGGGATCGAGGCGGACCTGACCGTCGCGCGCGTCGCCGACGAGAAATTCTACATCGTTACCGGCACAGGCTTCCGCACCCACGATTTTGGCTGGATATCAGACCATATTCCCGCCGGTCTGGACTGCAGGCTCTCAGACATTACCGAAGACTGGGGCACGCTTTCGCTTATGGGACCATCGGCCCGAGCCGTGCTTGCCGGCGTCACGACCGCAGATGTCTCGAATGAGGCTTTCCCCTTCGGCCATGTCCGCGAAATCGAGATTGCAGGCGCCGCTGTTCGGGCGCTCCGGGTTACCTATGTCGGCGAACTCGGCTGGGAGCTTCATATCCCGATCACGGCTCTCGGCGATGTCTATGACGCCCTGATGGCAGCGGGAAAAGACCATCACATCCGCCCGATCGGCTACCGCGCTTTGGAATCCCTGCGCCTCGAAAAAGGCTACCGTGCCTGGAGTTCCGACATCACACCAAATGACACGCCCTTCGAGGCGGGTCTTGGCTGGGCGGTAAAACTTCGCAAGAACACCGATTTTCTCGGTCGCAGAGCGCTGGAAAGCCTGGCCGGTCAGCCGCTCAAGAAGCGGTTGATGGGTTTCACTGTCGACGACCCGTCGATCGTGCTCGCCGGACGCGAGACGATCCTCAGAAACGGCGAGCCTGTCGGCTATCTCACCAGCGGCGGCTATGGCTACACGCTCGGTAAGAACATTGGCTACGGCTATGTCCGCAACCCTGAGGGCGTCAGCGACGATTATCTGAAGAGCGGAAGTTACGAGCTCGTGGTCGCGGCGGAAAAGACGCCTGCCATCCTTCACTTCGGGCCGATGTTCGACCCGGCCATGGACAAGATCAAGGCCTGAGGTATGCCCATGTCATTTCGCGCAGATCGTCACGTCCACATTCTCATCATCGGCGGCGGGGCGATCGGCACGTCAGTCGCCTACCACCTCGCCCGCGACGGTGCCAGTGATGTCCTTCTTGTCGAAAAGGCCATGCTCACCCATGGCTGCACCTGGCACGCGGCAGGTCTCGTGGGCCAACTTCGCGGCAAGCGAAACCTCACTAGGCTGATGCAGAATTCCGTCGCGGTCTTCGACCGCCTGGAAGAGGAAACGGGCCAGCACATTGCCTGGAAGAAGGTGGGCTCGCTCAGGCTTGCCGGAAGTCCTGAGCGCTGGAGCGAAATCCGCCGTTCGATGACCCAGGCAAAGAGCTTCGGCGTCGAATGCTACTCCCTCTCCGCTGATGAGGCAGCGAAGCGTTTTCCTTACATCGTCAAGGAGGGTATCGAGGGTGCCGCCTTCATTCCAGGCGACGGCTATATCGATCCCTATTCCCTGACCATGGCCTATGCCAAGGGCGCTCGGATGAACGGCGCCAGGATCGAGGAAGGCGTGACGGTCAAGGAGATCGTCATCGAGAACCGCCGGGCCGTCGGCGTGGTGACGAATGGTGGGACGATTTCCTGCGATATTCTTGTCAATTGCGCCGGGCTCTGGGCGAAACGCGTTGGCGAGATGGCCGGCGTCCCGCTGGCCGCGGGCGTCGTGGAACACCAGTATTTCCTCACGGAGAAGAAACTCACGCTGCCGCCGGATCTGACGACCTTGCGCGATCCCGACAATAATTTCTATCTGAAGCCGGACACCGGCTCCTTTGCCATCGGCGGCTGGGAAGACGGCACGAAAGGTTGCTGGCGCGGCAAGCCCCCACTCGACTTCGGCCGCGAACTCTTCGAGCCAAGCTGGGAGCGACTGGAACTCTTTGCCCTGCCCACCGCCACCCGCATTCCCACGCTCAACGAGATTGGCATCCAGACGGTGATCAATGGCCCGATTCCCGTTTCCTTCGACGGCGAGCCGATCATGGGGCTGGCTCCCGAGCTCGATAATTTCTATGTCGCCTGCGGCTTCACGGCCGGTATCGCCGCCTCTGGCGGTGCTGGCCTTGCGCTTTCGAACCTTATCCTGCACGGCGATGCCGGCATGGACCTGTGGCCTTTCGACGTCAGGCGTTTCGGGGCGGTGCATGCGCAGGGGCGTTATCTCGAACAACGCGCAATCGAGGCTTATGGCGCCTATTACAAGGTCCATTGGCCGGGCGAGGAAGCACAGGCCGTCCGGGGTCTGCGCCGATCGCCCCTGCATCAGACCCTTGCGAAGAACGGCGCCGTCTTCGGCTCCAAATTCGGTTGGGAACGTCCCAACTGGTTTTCAAAAGGGGGCCCCGATGATCGGGACATCCCCTCCTTCGAGGGCAAGCCGAACTGGTTCGAGGCCGTTGCAGACGAGGTGAAGGCGATACGCGAAGGCGTGGCGCTGATCGATCAGTCCTCATTCTCCAAGTTCGAGATCAGCGGGCAAGGTGCTTGGGCCGCCATGCAGCGGATCGCGGCCAATGACCTGTCCGGTCCGCCGGGCAAGGCCGTGTACACCCAGCTCTGCAACGAGCGCGGCGGCATCGAGGCTGATGTGACGATCCTTCATCTCGCCGACGATCTGCTCTACCTGATCACCGGGTCCGGCTTCGGGGTCCGAGACGGAAACTGGGTCTCCCGCCAACTGCCGGCAGGTGTCTGCCTGCGCGACGTCACAAATCGCTTCGCCACCCTCAACATCTGCGGACCGCGGGCGCGTGACGTCTTGCAAAGCACCTCAGACGACGACCTCTCCAATGAGGCGCTGCCATTCCTGGCCGCCAGACGCATCGACATCGGCTCAGCCTCGGCGCTTGCGGTCCGCATCGGTTATGTCGGCGAACTCGGCTATGAACTCTATATCGACCAGGAATATGCGTCCCATGTCTACGACACACTGAAGACGGCCGGAGAAGCCTTCGGCATCGCCGACGTCGGGTACCGGGCCATCGATGCGGCCCGCATGGAAAAGGGCTATCTCTACTGGTCCGGGGACATCACGCCCGACTACAATCCGTTTGAGGCTGGTCTCGGCTTCTGCGTCGCGCTCGACAAGGGCGACTTCATCGGCCGGGAGGCTCTGGCGACGATCAAAGCTGCCGGGGTGAAGCGCAAGCTCGTCTCCTATACCGTCGAAGGTTACGCGCCTTTTCACGGCGGTGAAGCAGTTTTGCTCGATGGCAAGGTGGTGGGCTCCACGGCCAGTACCGGTTACGGCTATACGCTCGGCAAGACCATCGCCTTCGGTTACCTGCCCAGCGAGATCGCCGCTGGCGAGCAGTTCCAGATCGAGGCCTTCGGCAGGACCTATGAAGCCCGCCGGGGCGCCCGCACCCTCTACGATGCGAAAATGGAGAGGCTGAAGGCATGAGCGAAGAGGCCGAGATCGCGCTTGCCCGCGAGACAGTGAAGAGGATCCCCCTGCTGGCCGGTCACGACGGCCCGGTCGAACGCCTGGGCGGACTGACCAATCTCGTTTTCCGCGTTGGCGATCACTGCCTGCGCATCCCGGGCAAGGGCACAGAGGAGTACATTGACCGGATCAACGAAATGATTGCGACAGAGGCAGCCGCCCATGCTGGCGTCGGCCCGGATGTCCTTTATGCGGACGCCTCGAGCGGCATCTTCGTCTCCCGCTTCGTACGCGGTGGCGTTACCATGACCCCTGCCCTGTTCCGCAGCATTGAGGGCGCCCCCGCGCGTGCCGCCCAGGCATTTCGAAAACTCCACGACAGCGGCGCGGTCTTTCCCGCGCGATTCGAACTCTTCTCGATGATCGACAACTACCTCGGCCTCCTCGCCACAAAGTCCGTTGCTCTTCCGAACGGGTATGGCGACGTGCTGAAAGCTGCAGAAACCGTCCGAGCCGCCTTGTCTGCCCATCCTCTGCCGAATGTCGCCTGCCACTGCGATCCGTTATGCGAGAACTTCATCGACACTGGCCAGAGGATGTGGATTGTCGACTGGGAGTATTCCGGCATGAACGATCCGATGTGGGATCTCGGCGACCTCAGTGTGGAAGGTGAATTTGACAGCAAGCAGGAGGAAGAAATGATCCTTGCCTATTTCGGTGGTGAGCCATCTGCCGCCGAGCGTGGGCGCATCATCATCTACAAGGCAATGTGCGACCTTCTATGGACGCTCTGGGGTTTGATACAGCTCGCAAACGACAATCCTGCAGACGACTTCCGCAGCTATGCCGATAAACGCTTCGCCCGTTGCAGATCTCTGATGGGCACAAGCCACTTTGCAGAGGCCTTGGAGGCCGTTGCGACGCCTAAGTCGGCCGAAACATGACAGACCACACGGTCCTTTTGCCCAACGATTATTGACGGGCTACCAATGCTGAAGCGCAATGGCGCCCGGAGGGATCGGGCATCGATGGAAAGGGAGCCACGGTCCGAGTTTGGCCCGAAGGCAAGGCGGCCGTCGACCCAAAGCGGTCATTCTCCGCAAGAGAATTGGGTGTGAATATCCAAAGTGTTGCGACAGACGGACCACTTCTGAAATCTAACGGAAACTTGTGTCGCAAAAGGAAACCTCGCGACCGATTTTTCTCCGAATTGTCCAGATGACCGGATGCGAGGAAATCCGGTCATCAACATACGATTGAGCAGTCCCCGAAATCCGCCATTTTTGGTCACACGTCGGTGAGTGACCTCGCCAATTCGTCCAACAGAGTTGCCGCATTGGCGAGATGTGACTGAACCTCCTGCTGAAGACGGTCAATCTCATCGCGCATCGTGACCAACGCGTTATACTCAGCTTCAAGCGTAGCTTTTCGCTCCGATAACAACTGAAACCGCTGTTCGAGCTGCGCCTTATCTTGGGCAAGGATCTGGCTGCGGTGGTTAAGGTCATTCTGGACATTGTTCAGGCGGCTGTTCTCGGAGCGAGCTGCTTCAGTACGGCTGTTGTACTCACGGACCAATCGATTCCGTTCGTCCGATGGTGGCATGGCCTCGATCCGGGCACGAAGTGCGCGCAGGGCTTGGACCTCTGCGTTGAAACGGTCCACGTCTGCGTTGAAGCGGTCGCGATCGGTGTTCCACTGCGCGGCGCGCTGGTTGTAGGTGCCCACGTCTCGGTTGAAAACATCCGCGTCCTGCTGCCACTGTTGCCATTGCGGCTGCCAGACCGCCAAGCGTGCGTTGTAAGCATCAACCTTTGAATTGCGACTGTTGTTCTTGGCGTTCGCAGTTTCCCATTGCTCCTGCCAACGGCGGGCGAGGCTACCTGACGCCTGCATGTCGGCGCGCCGCTGTCGGGCGACCGCATATTTCGGCGCGGCCGTCGCCTCCCAATGCCAAGGCTCGCGCGGCATGATCGTTTGAGTCCAGCCGTTCCGTGATAACGCGGTGACCACAGCGTTATCACCGGCGCGCCGGATGTCGATGCCGAAGCCGTAGTTGTGGACCGAGATCCCTGGAACGTCTGCGGGATTGAAACCTGGTAGGCCAAGACGCCAGCTAATGTAAAGTTCTGCCTGCTTATGCACTGATCGCCGGCCGCTTTCGACCTCCAGATAAGAGCGTGTTGTCGCGAAATACGCCTTGTCCGCCTTGACGAACAAGGCCAACGTCTCGGCATGGAGGCCATCTAAATTGGGGCTGCGAGGTCCTTGGTAGTTGGCAAGTATGTCAATCGTGGAGATAGCGTTGCCACCGCCTCTCAGATTGTCGCTGTCGCGAAACGCCAGATGCTGGAAGTGTGCTGCTAACTCCAGCGGTTCATTGATGCTCAACGGTTCCAAGTGCTCGACCTCGAAGGCCGGGATTTCGTCTCTGAGGCTTACTGATTTCGGCATGCAGTCCTCCCTCGTGTAGATTTAAGAGCAAGGTTTGCACAATTACTAACGATTTACTATAGCCGCGAGGCCATACCCGCAGCCCACCCTGACGTTGCTGAATATGCTCTAAGATCGTGAGAAGTTTTCCGGCTATCCAATCGTGTGGAATGAAGCTTAGTCGGATGTGTGCTGGATGCACAGGCAGTATTTTTGAAGTCATCTGCTGGCCGACCCCGGCCGTGTCCTTAGCAATTGATACTGAATGGCCGAGGTGGAGGCGCACAGGCGGCAAGACACCGTACTATTGCCATATCCGCTTTCGAGTACCTTAGGGGGCCGCCTTCACTTCCGAACTGAAGGCGCGAAGCGGAATTCAATTCCGCAAACGGCCCAAACCGGCCACAGGATTCGGCCACTATGGACCGCCTAGGGTTGCGTGACGACGCTGGATTGCTACTATCTCGTGGCGAACAAACTCAAACATATGAAGGAGCCATTTGATGGACCAGCATATTGGCGATCTGATCGTAACGGACGTGACCATAGTCAATCGTCATGTCACTGGCCTTACTCATGTCAAACCGGGTGGCAACCTAATAGCTTCTGGTGAGCTGTCAGGCGGGCTCAAGATTGAATCGGGCGCGAATGCAGTTGTATCCGGTTTGGTGGGCCGCAACATTCACAACGAAGGAAATCTTGTGCTGAGCGGCAATGTCCTGGGCAGGATTATGGGACCCGGATCGGTCATCAAGAGCGCCGAGGCGAGCGTATCCGGCGACGACCGGCCATTAACTTCATGACGATACAGCCGTGACCTCTAATGGCGCTGAGCTGCTGCAGCCTTTCTGCCCTAGGCGGCAACCTACCGCCAGAGAAATGGTTGTGAGATCCTAAAAAACCGCACCGGCCAAAAATTGACCCTGTCATTCGTCTATCGAAGTGACGGCGTCCACCAAATCAACTTGCCGGAGCCTCTATGAGTGAAACACGGCCTGCAGTCCTTACGATCATGCGCTCACTGCTGATCGACTACTGGCGGGACGCTCGTGGGACCACTATCCTCGTCATGGCTGCGACACTGGTTGGATCGATTGCCTCTATCTCTGCACCCTATCTTTTCTCGCGAGCGATAGACGATCTTTCGGACTTAGGACAAGCCGACGGTGGTGCGGTGCGTACCTTGATGTACTACGCGCTCCTGTTCGGATTGGCGGCGGCGTTCAGTGAAGCGTCCCGCTTCCTCATCTTTTTATGCGCTGAACGACTGTGCTTCATCGCCAATCTGGCCTTCGTTTCACGGCTTCTGCGCAAAACGCACGCTTTCTTCCTTGATCACAATCCCGCAGAGATCGGTACGGCGCGTCAGGAGGGCGAACAGACACTCAATATCATCACCCAATTGGCAATCGGCGGCCTATTGCCGGGTCTTGTCCAAATCCTTTTGAGCGCTGTCCTTCTCTGGAATCTGGTGAGTTGGGAAATTGCGGCGATCGTTCTGGTGTACGGATCTGTTGTGATCGGTCTCGACTATATCAGGGTCGGTCGAGTGAAGCCCTTTCTCGATGCTGCGATGGAACGCAGCCAGGAGAATGCTAGCCTGGTTGGCAACGCCGTGGCGATTATCGACACACTTCGCCAGACGCGCGGTGAAACATGGATGGCGAAGCGGTTTGCAGCAGGTGCCGGCGATGCCTTCAACAACTGGCGGCGCTACGCACTGGCAAGCAGCACGTTTTCCGGCATCTTGGGCGTGGTGGCTGCCATACAACTCGCCGTAACTTTCCTGATCTTAGTGCCACGATATAAGGCTGGGCTCCTGTCGATCGGCGATATCGTGCTCTTCAACACCCTTCTGATCCAGCTCAACGAGCCGTTTCATCTGGTCGGTATGGCGATCAAAGAAACCGTTGAGGCAGTTGCTCGTTTCCGTCCCCTTGCCGTGATGTGGTCAGCGCCAGAAACTGTCGAGCCCTTGGACCCTCTCCCCTATCGTCCCACCCAAGGTTCAATTTCCTTCCAGAATGTGACATTCCGCTATCCGAACGGGCGCGGCATTTCGGATCTCTCGTTTGCCGTCCATCGCGGGACGCCAACTTTCCTAGTCGGGGAGACTGGCTCTGGTAAATCGACGGTCCTGCGTTTGTTGCTGAAAGGGCTGGAGCCAACGAGTGGTCGAATCTTGGCCGACAACATTGAACTCGCGCGAATTACGAGCGGAGACTGGTTCGCTCATGTTGGGGTCGTCCCCCAGGATGTGGCTCTGCTAAATGATACATTGTCGGCGAATATTGTGCTCGGTCGACCGTTCAATTTAGACCGGCTGCGCAAGGTTGCCGCCCAGGCTTCCATTTTGGCCCGCGTCGAAGCCATGCCGGACGGTTTTGATACGGTAGTAGGCGAGCGAGGCTCGAAACTCTCCGGCGGGGAACGGCAGCGCATCGCTATCGCCAGGGCTCTCTATGGAACGCCCGACATCCTCGTTCTAGATGAAGCAAGTTCAGCACTCGACGATGATACTGAACGGCAGATTATGGATGGGTTGCGAGATCTAGCGGAGGACCTGACGATCATTGCGGTGACCCACCGGATGTCTTCCATCCAATCAGGCGATCAAGTCGTACGTTTGAAGCCGAAACTATAAGGGGCTTTATCAACCATAGCGGGTATTTCTGACCGCAGGCGTAAATCCAACGATCTCCCAGGCATTTGACCTCCTCAATGTCTCCTTTTGCCGCGATGCGGTCGTCGCGGCTGGGCGCCATTCGACCATAATGGAAGCTAACAGCCCCAACTTTTCACTCGATGCAGTCCTGATGCATGCCAAACCAATATCGCGCAACAAGTTGTTGACCAGCCGCCAAGTGAGAACATAATAGGAACATCTTCCGCTCTCACCGGCAGCAAAGGCTCGTCCTCTCATGCAACACGATCCTGCAAAGATCTTGGAACTCCATGTCGCTATTGCACTTGGCTGCCTCAGGCGCACAACAATCAGAAGCTATGCCGGCCGCGGACAAAGCCGCCGTCGCGATCTGCACTTGATCCCGTCCATGGCAGAGGCTGTCGCTCACCACGTGACATCCTCGCTCCATTTTGAGAAAGACGGCGCCGCAGTGATCCTGAGCCGCATAACAGGACATATCGAGGCCGTCTTGCAGAGCGTCTCCGATGCTGAGGCGCACGCATGGGCGGGAATTGATGCCAATCAGCGTGACCTTGCGCGAAATGCCATCGGCAGCCGCATAAGCCTACGCCTGCAGGAGCGCTACGCAGTTCAATCAAATCGTCGCTCGGCCATTGTGCCAGCAAGCGGTGTCTGGTGCGGGCTCCCGCCTGCCGAAAGCAATTAGCGATCACAGTCGGACACCGCAGCCTGCTCCCGCATCGTCGTGCGCAGGGTGATCGAATTGACATCATGATACATGACGTGTCTGTGGCCGGCTTCCCAAAGATGGACCTCACTTTCAGTCCATATTTATGCCCTTTGACGCGGCATCACTTCAGCGGAACGGACACGAATTGACAGCAAAACCGCTGCGTGCCACGATGTTCACAATTATGAACATATAAGCATTATACGTTCAGAAAAATGAACACGGCAGGACAAGATGCCACGTATCAGGAGTTACTCCAGAGTTACACGCGACGCTCTTCTCGCGCTAGGAAAGCTGATCCGCGTCAACCGAACAGAGCGCGGACTGACGGCGCAAGAGCTGGCTGACCGCGCGGGGATCAGCAGAACAACCTTGTCCAACATTGAGAAGGGTTCGCCAGGTCCTGAAATCGGCATCGTCTTCGAAGTCGCATCGATCGTCGGTGTTCGTCTGTTCGACTACGACGAACGCATTACGCTGAAAGAGCGCATCACCCAACTTGATGAAAAACTGACCCTCCTTCCAAAAAGCGTTCGGCACAGCGTGAAGGATGTTGACGATGACTTCTAAGGCAGAAGCCACAGCAGCCTTTGTCTGGATTTGGCTGCCGGGAGCGACAGAACCAGTTGTGGCAGGCCGTCTCGATGCCGATGGCGACCGGTTACTCTTCACCTATGGTGCAAGTTATCGCCGTCGCGACAATGCGATCTCGATCTACGATCCAGAACTGCCCCTGAAGGAGGGAATCATCGCGCCTGCCAACGGGCTGATGTCCTGCTGATCGAACGCTTCGACCGGCTTCACAGTGCAATCGGCTGGACACGTCGCGCCATGGTCTCGGCACTGACTTTGCTTGGGCTCGATGAGATGATGGCACGCTATGCCTCCTATTAAGATCTGGCAAAGATGGTTCGGCACCGCTTCAGCGATCCCAAGCAAACGCTACGGGAACTCTATGGCCGGATCTGCTTCAATGTCCTTTGCGGCAACACCGACGACCACACCCGCAATCACGCAGCATTCTGGGACGGCAGACAGCTGACGCTGACGCCTGCATACGACATATGCCCGCAAAGTCGCACTGGCAGCGAGGCCACACAAGCCATGCTGATCAAGGGGACATTCGCGCCAGCACGCTTGCGGCATGCCTCGCGGCAGCGCCAGATTATCATTTGACCGAAGCAGAAGCGGCCAAGCTCATCGAGCATCAGCTTGCAACCATTGCGCAAGATTGGCAGTCGGTCTGCGAAGAGGCCGAGTTGACCGAAGTCGACCGCAAGCTGTTTGCTGGACGCCAGTTCCTCAACAACTACGCCCTCGAAGGGCTCCATGGTCATTCCGCCTGGGGGATGCCTACAGCAGCGCACAGAACGCATTGATCAGCCGCTGAGAGGTTGGGGGATTGGATGCGTCGCTGTCTCTGGCGCGCACAAGGCTCCATCTCTGTGTCTGCTCGCTCAGAGATTTTCCTTGAGAAGGATTTCGATGCGGATCTTTTCCTGTGCCGCCAGCGGCTCGCGGGCGTCCGAGCGGGCACGCATGATGCGAATGGCGCTGCGCACCGCATGGCCCGGATCCTGCGCGATGACGGCATCGATCAAGTCGTCACGAAGCGCCTGCTCGGTAAAGGGCGTACGCTCGTGTACCACCACTGCAATCCCGCTCAGTTCGACATTTCCGGCAGCAGCAAGGATCGGCACGCGAGCCTCTGCGCTCAGCACATAGATGCCTGAAACGTCGCGGTTGCCAGCCAGGACGCGGCCGATCACCTGCCGGGTGCGCGCCTCATCCGCATGGGTTTCGATCGAGGGCAGACAGGTTAGGTGCGGAAAGGCGCGATTGATGACCTGATCGAAACCGAGACGGCGCTGGATACTGTCGAGCGATTGCATGGTTTCTGCAATCACCAGGACTTTCCCAGGCTGAGGTCCGGCCAGCATGCCCATCAACTTGCCAGCGGTTGCGCCGGCCGCGAAGTTGTCAATGCCAACAAAATCAGCCTCAGGCAATTTCTCCTGACCCGAAAGAAACTGCACAACCTTGATATTGCGCTCGAGAAGCCTGGCCATGGCATCGCGCACCTGCGGAGACTCGGGCGCCATCACTGCAACGCCATCAACACTCTCCTTGTCCAGACTGGAGAGGAGCTTTGCTACGCCATGGGCATCGTCTGTCGCAATCTGGCGGCAGGTGATTTCAGTGAGGTCGCCCTTCAGCGCAGCGGTGAGCTCTTCTACGTGGCGCCTGAGCTCGATGAGGTACAGATCGCCGCTGCCCGGCAGCAGGAACAGGAAACGGTAAAGCTTGTTCCGGGCAAGACTGACAGCTGCCGGGTTGCGAACGAAGCCGATCCGCTCGATCGCGTCATTGACCAGCCGGGCGGCCTTTGGGCTCACATTCGGCCGCTCATTCAAGACACGGTCCACAGTCGCAAGGCTGACGCCCGCAGCCTCAGCCAGATCCTTCGCTGTTGGACGCATAGTGACTTCCTGCTGATTTCCGTCTGGCAGAGCTTTCGTTCAAAACGCGGCAAAACGCAAGAAATGATGTGCGCACCTCAAAAACGGCTTGCTTTGAGGTGCGCACATCAATTAGCTTTGCTCTTGGGTCAGGATGGCGCGTTCAGCGCAGCCCGATCCGCTGGAGGAGGCCGGCCAGGGATGAGGGTCCGGAGCCGGCATTTTGCCCGCAAGGGCGTTTCGCCATCCGTTGGAGACCGGACGGCGCTGGGAGGATGACATGATGACATCGCTTTACGTGAAAGGCCTGCTTGCTGCCGCGACAGTTGCATCTTCAATGAGCTTTGGCGCTCTTGTGGCGCATGCCAATGAAAAGGAACTGACGCTCTGCTGGGCAACCTGGGACCCAGCAAACGCGCTGGTCGAACTCAGCAAGGATTTTGAGGCCTCGTCCGGCATCAAGATGAAGTTCGAGTTCGTGCCGTGGCCGAACTTCGCCGACCGCATGCTCAACGAGCTCAATTCCGGCGGCAAACTCTGCGACCTGATGATCGGCGACAGCCAGTGGATTGGTGGTGCCGCCGAAAACGGCTGGTATGTGAAGCTCAACGACTTCTTCGACAAGGAAGGCATCAGCATGGATGCCTTTGTGCCTGCCACCGTGACAGGCTATTCGGAATGGCCGAAGAATAGCCCGAACTACTGGTCGCTGCCGGCCTTTGGCGACGTCGTCGGCTGGACCTATCGCAAGGATTGGTTCGAACGCCCCGAGATCCAGACCGCCTTCAAGGAAAAGTTCGGTCGCGACCTGACGCCGCCTGCAACCTTCGACGAACTCAAGCAGGTCGCCGAATTCTTCCAGGGCCGCGAGATCGACGGCAAGACCATTTATGGCGCCTCCATCTACACCGAGCGTGGCTCCGAGGGCATCACGATGGGCGTGATGGACGTGCTCTACAGCTATGGCTTCAAGTACGACAACCCGGAGAAGCCCTATGATATGGAAGGCTTCGTGAATTCGGACGGTGCGGTGAAGGGCCTTGAATTCTACAAGTCGCTCTATGACTGCTGCGTCGCGCCGGGCACATCCAACACCTACATGGGTGAAGGTATCGACGCCTACAAATCGGGCCAGGTTGCCATGCAGATGAACTTCGCATTCACCTGGCCGGGCTTCGAGGCCGATCCGAACGTTGGTGGCGGCAAGACGGGCTATCTCGTCAATCCGGCAGGCCCTGGCGGCGAACAGTTCGCCCAACTCGGCGGCCAG
>JAESGS010000855.1_pt1 | contig 13389 bp, 13 predicted proteins | sample 9269761 | NCBI WGS metagenome assembly JAESGS01 (sample SAMN15741799, study PRJNA653493) | algae metagenome | isolation source: Cyanosarcina radialis HA8281-LM2 and co-occurring heterotrophs from damp... | place: USA: Makauwahi cave, Hawaii | collected 2011-01-06 | reverse complement strand
CTGAGGCTGCGGCCGAGAATGTTCGGCCGGTAGCCGATCGCGTCGATTGTCGCTTCGACCTTCGCCCTGATGTCCTCGCTCACCGTCTTGTTCTTGGCAAGCACACGCGAAACCGTGCCGACGGAGACCCCGGCGCGCTGGGCAACATCCTTGATCGTCGGGTTCAAGTGGTCAGCTCCCTATCATGTTCGCTGCATCGATCAGGAGGGGAAAATCATGCAACGGATCAAAGTCTTACGCCAGCGACCGCAGGTCCGTCCGACGGCAGTTGGCCTTCCTCTTAAATCAGAGAATGCCGCGAACCGGTAGCGGCTTCCAGCACAAATTTCTCAGCGATGAAACGTTTCATATTGACAGCGATACCGCCTTTCTATCTTCTAAAGGTCGAAGCGGACCACGCATGTTCATGTGATGAAACGTTTCATTGATGGTTGGAGGACCATCTTTTCAACCGGAGGAGAACCCATGAAATTTCCCCTGTATGCGTCTATCGTCGCACTTACCGTTGCCACCGCATTGCCGACGCTTGCCATGGCTGCCGATAAACCCGTCGTCGGCCTCGTCATGAAGTCGCTTGCAAACGACTTCTTCAAGAACATGCTGGAAGGCGCCGAGGCGCATGCGCAGAAGCGTGGCGACTACGAGCTCAAAGCCATCGGAATGCAGAACGAGACCGATTTCGAGAGCCAGTTGAACGGTGTCGAGAACTTCATCACCCAGGGCGTCGATGCGATCGTGATTGCGCCGGCCGACTCCCGCGCCATGGTCGCGCCGCTGAAGAAGGCGATGGATGCGGGCATTGTCGTCATCAATTTCGACGTTTCGCTCGACGAGCAGGCAAAGAAGGATGCCGGCGTCGACCTGGCGTTCGTCGGCCCTGATAACCGCGGCGGCGCCAAGATGGTCGGTGATGCGCTCGCCAAGGACCTCGGCGCCGGCGCTAAGGTCGTGATCCTCGAGGGCAATCCGGGCGCTGACAATGCGGCGCAGCGCAAGCTCGGCTTCGAGGATGCGATCGCGGCAGGCAAGCTCGATCTTCTTGATTCCCGCACGGCACATTGGGAGACGGAAGAGGCCAATTCCGTCTTTTCGACCATGCTGACGGCGCATCCCGATATCCAGGGTGTGCTCGCCGCCAACGACTCCATGGCGATCGGTGTCGTCAAGGCGCTCGACGCGGCTGGCCGTAACGACATCAAGGTCGTCGGCTTCGACAATGTGCCGGCGGTCGCCCCCATGCTGAAGGACGGCAAGCTTTTGGCGACGGTCGACCAGTTCGGCTCGCAGATGGCGGCCAACGCCATCGACAAGGCCCTCGAAGTCGTGGCCGGCGGGCCCAAACTCGAAGGTTGGGTGAAGACCGACATCGAGCTCGTGACCAAGGACAACGTGAAATAACCCTGAGACCGCGCGTGCGCACCGGGCGCTGCCCGGTGCGCTTGGGCAAGGACAGCATTCGCCGCAGGCCAGCGGCTAGCGTGCGCAATTGCTGCGTTTCAAAAGGGTCAGGTCATGATGAACACGCAAACCGTGCAGGCGGAAGCGGCTGGTGTTTCGATGCCGCCGGTTCTGGAGCTGCACGATGTTAAGAAGGCCTTCGGTGGCACCAAGGCACTCAACGGCGTCAGCCTCTCCATTCAGCCGGGCGAAGTGCACGGCCTCATCGGCGAGAACGGTGCCGGCAAATCGACTTTGATCAAGGTTCTCTGCGGTATCGTCCATCCGGACGAGGGTGCAATCAATCTTGCAGGCCGCGCCTATGCGCCCGCCACGCCCCGAGAGGCCAAGGCCAACGGCCTCCAGGTGGTGCACCAGGAATTCAACCTTCTGCCCCATCTGTCGGTGGCGGAGAACATCTTCATCGAGCATCTGCCGCGCAATGCGTTCGGCGTCGTCAGACGGCAGGAGATGCACGCCGGCGCACGGGCCGCACTTGACGCCATCGGCCTCAGAGACATCGACGTGCGCTGGCCGGTCGCGCGCCTCGGCATCGCCCACCGACAGTTGGTCGAGGTGGCGCGCGCGCTGATGACGGAAAGCCGCATCCTCATCCTCGACGAGCCGACGGCGACGCTGACGTCGCGCGAAACCGAGCGGTTGTTCATGATCGTCAGCGACCTTCGCCGTCGCGGCGTCTCGATCGTCTTCGTGTCGCATCATCTCGACGAGGTCTTCCGCATCTGCGATCGGGTGACGGTATTGCGCAACGGCGAGACGGTGTTCTCACGGCCGATCGTCGAGACCAATCAGGACGAACTGGTGCGCGCCATGGTGGGCCGCAAGCTGCAGCAGCAGATGGCGAGCGAAGTGGTCTCGTTTGCTCGGCCAGCACAAGCGTTGTCGCTTGCCCGGTTTCGCCCGCCGCAATCGCCGCATGCCGAGGGTATTTCACTGCAACTGCACAAGGGCGAGATCCTGGGGATCGCCGGGCTTGTCGGCTCCGGCCGCACCGAGCTTCTGCGGGCGATCGCGGCCGCTCAACGGCCGCTCTCTGGCGAGCTCTTCCTTGAGGGGAAACGCACCTCCTTCCGCTCGCCGCGCGAGGCGATCAATGCCGGTATCGGCTTCGTGACCGAGGACCGTAAGGAGGAAGGCTTGATCCTCAACATGTCGATTTCGGCCAACGTCACGCTCGCCTCCCTCTCGGACGTCTCGCGTGCCGGGATCCTCGACAGGAAGGCGGAAATCGAAGTGACGGAACGGCTCGGCGCCGAGCTCAAGCTGAAATATGGCGGACCCGGCAAGAATGCCGCGACGCTCTCGGGCGGCAACCAGCAGAAGGTGGTGCTCGCCAAATGGCTGGCGCGCAATCCGAAGATACTGCTGCTCGACGAGCCGACACGCGGCGTCGACGTCGGCGCCAAGGCCGAGATCTATGCCCTGATCCGCCAGTTCGCCGAACGCGGCTTGGCGCTGTTGATCGTCTCGTCCGAGCTGCCGGAACTGATGACGCTGTCGGACCGCATCCTCGTGATGTCGCAGCACCGTGTCGTCGGCGAGCTGTCGCGGCCGGAATTCTCCGAAGAACGTATTCTGCAATTTGCCTACCAGGGCGAGCAGCAACAGGCGAGGCAGTAAGATGCAAGCACTCGAAAAGACTCAAGCCGGCGAAACCGTCCATGCCCGCCAGCTTCCGGGCTGGTCGCCAAAGGTGCTCCTGCGCGACGCCGGCATTGGCCTGGCGCTCCTGCTTTTGATCGTCTTCTTCTCGGTCTCGACCGAGCACTTCCTGACGGCCAACAACGTCTCCAACATCCTGACGCAGATCACCATCAATCTGATCCTCGCCGTCGGCATGACCTTCGTCATCCTGATCGGTGGCATCGATCTTTCCGTCGGCTCGATGCTGGCCTTCTGTGCCGTCGTCGGCGGCACGGTGCTGACGATCCCGGATCTCTCTGTGTTCCAGGCCGTGGCGCTGGCAACGCTCGCGGCGGTCGGCACCGGCGTCGTCTGCGGCTTCCTGAATGGCTGGATCAGCGCCTTCTGGGGGCTGCCCTCCTTCATCGTCACGCTCGGTATGCTCAACATCGCCCGCGGTGCCGCGCTGCAGGTGACGGATGCGCGCACGATCTATTCCTTTCCGCCGAGCTTTAACGCCTTCGGCTCGCAGATGATCTTCGGCATCCCCGTCGTCTTCCTGATCGCGCTGCTGCTCGTCGCGATCGCATGGTTCGTGCTGTCAAAGACGGTGTTCGGCCGGCTGCTCTATGGCTTAGGCAACAACGAGGAGGCCGTGCGTCTCGCCGGCCATTCGCTCATGTTCTACAAAGTGGCGGCCTTCACGATTGCCGGTGCGCTCGTCGGCATCGCCGCCATGGTCTACATGGCCCGCCTCAACATCGCGAGCCCGATCATCGGCATCGGCTTCGAGCTGAACGCGATCGCCGCCGTCATCATCGGTGGCACCAGCCTCAACGGCGGCCGTGGCACGGTGATCGGCACCTTGCTCGGCGCCTGCATCACCGGGGTGCTTGCCAACGGCCTCATCCTGTTCGGGCTCAGCGATTTCATGCGCCAGATGATCACCGGTGTCGTCATCATCCTCGCAGTGATCATCGACAAGTATCGCGAGCGGCTGACCGGTATCTAAGACCGGGAGCCACATGCGGGCGGATCGCCGCCCGCCGCAACCGACGAGACGCGGTGAAGGACAGGGTGGTCGGGTCGATAGTCCCGCCCGCGGGGATCTCTGCGGTCTGGTTTTCACGCAGAAGCAAATGAGGAAGGTTAGGCTGATGCTCAAGAACATCGATCCGGCGCTGAACGCCGACGTGTTGCATGCGCTGCGCTCAATGGGGCATGGAGACCGGATCGCGATCGTTGACGCGAACTTTCCTGCCGACACGATCGCCCGCCACACCCGGCTAGGCTTGCCGCTGCACATTGCGAATGTCTCGGCCGCGCGTGCGGTGCGCGCCATTCTTACCGTCATGCCGCTCGACACGCCGCTGCAGCCTTCGGCGGCGCGGCTGACGCCGGACGGGGAGGCGGGCGAACTGCCCGAGGTGCAGCGCGAGGTGCAGGCCGAAGTCGCGCGCGCGGAGGCTACTCTTTCGAAGATGTATGCGATCGAGCGTTTCGCCTTCCACGAGGAAGCGAAGCGCGCCTATTGTGTCATCGTGACCGGCGAGGCGCGTCGCTTCGGCAGCTTCCTCTTCACCAAGGGCGTGGTGCCGCCGGCAAGCCACTGGGACGAGACCGTCGCCGGGTGAGAGCCATCTTGTGAGTAAATAGGCGGCAGCAAGGGCCGCCGATCAAAGGGTCGCAAGCTCGCGATTGGAAAGCACGCCATCATTGGCTCGCCTTATCTCGACCTTCCGTTCGAGCTCGGCGACAATGTCTTCGCTGAACTCGATCGAGGTCAGTTCGGCGATTTCGGGCAGGGCGCCGGGCGTGAAGACATTGACCTCCACCAGCTTGTCGCCGACGACGTCGAGGCCGACCAGGAACATGCCGTCGCGCACAAGCTTGGGGCGCATCTCTTCGGCGACAGCGAGCATCGCCGGGGTGACGATGGCGGTGACGGGCCGGCCGTTGACATGCATGTTGGAGCGCAGCTCGCCTGCCGCCGGAACGCGCCGCACGGCGGCATAGGTGTCGCCACGCTTGAGCGGCCTCCCGTTCATCAGGAACAGGCGAACGTCGCCCTCCGTCGCCGCCGGCAGGTACTCCTGCGCGATCACATAGCCCATCTCGCTGACGGCCTCGAAGATCTGGTTGAGGTTTGTCTCATGGCTGGAACCGACCTTGAAGACATTCTTGCCGCCGGAGCCCTGCAGCGGCTTCAGGATGACGCCCTCGGGATGGGCGTCGAGGAAGGATCGGACCTCCTCCATGTGTTTCGTAATCAGCGTGGTCGGACGGACGACCTCGGGAAAACCCTGCAGATAGAGCTTGTTCTGTGCTGCCGCCAATCCGTCCGGGTCGTTGACGACGATTGCGCCGCGCTCGGCGGCGAGCCGCCCGAAGATGATGCCGGCCTGGGTCGCCCAGGGACGCGTTACGGCATCCTCCGAGGGGTCGTTGCGCAGAAAGAGGATCTGGATATCCGAAATGTCCAGGACCTCGCCCCGCGTCGCATCACCCCGCAGGGCCGCAATGAACGTTTCAGCCTTGCGCGGCTTTGCGGTTCCGAGAGAAAGCGCATGGACGATCAGGCGGCCGTCGGGTGTCAGAACGAAATCGCCTGGCGTGAGGTAGACGATCTCATGGCCGCGGGCGAGGGCTGCGAGTGCCAGCGACGTCGTCGCATAGAACGTCTCTTCGCCCTCGATGGAGTTGACGAGAAAGGCAATGCGCATTCGGTTTCCTATTCTGAGATCAAGTCGAGCGGGGACAGTCCCCTTTGGGCTCGCTGAAGTCGATCGCGCGCTTTGACCTCATCGAGAAAGATAGGGCGGAGCGCTGCGGTACCAAGGAGGCCGCGCAGGCTGAGTTCTTGGATCGCGCCGAAATGCGAGGCGGCGATCTTGCCCATCCAGAACGGTTCGAGAGTGCCGCCGCCGGCGAGGTGATCGAGAAGCTGCAAGAGGCCGCGCAGGTAGATCGCGTCCTTGACCAACCCGCCGCCGCGATAGATGCGCAGCGTGATGTTGAAGGCCTCGGCGGCCGCAAAGCCGTGACCGTCGACGAGCAGCCGATAGGTCTGCGGAAAGGGTGCACCATCGAGCATGGCGGCGCAGCCGACGACCCGTGCTGCCAGCACGCGCAGCCGGTCTATCGTCATGCCGGCGCTCAGATATTCGGCAAAGACCGCGAGCCCCTCCTGCATGCCTTCGTAACCGGCCAGCCCGGAGCGAAGGATACGCAGCCCCTGGGCCGAACCGTTGAAATAGGTCAAAAGATGCACGCCAATCTCGTGGTTGAGCAGCGCCTCGACGCGATCGGCGTCGAGCGAGGAACTCCTGGCGATCAAAAGCTGGCCGCGCGAAACGAGCAGGCCAGCCGGTAGATCGTCGCGAATGTCGACGGAAGCGGAAAAATCGGCCGACTGACGCCGATAGGCCGATATCATCGCCTGCGCGCGCTCCCTTATGTACTCGCAATCGCGTCTATCTGCGGCCGACGACCGTGCGTCGCGGTCGGGTGCTGTACGCGCCAGGATTTCGGAGGCCGCGTCATGAAGCGTGGCTTCCACCGGGCCATAGAGGGCGCGACCGAACTCGACGAAAGTGCGGGTCTCCCGCGCCGAGATCATCGACAGCTGCAGATCGACCTCCTGCTGCTTTTCCCGGTAGAGGGCGTAGAGCAGCGGATCTTCGAGATGTTCGAAGTTGAGGGAAAAGAGCTTCCGCTTGGCCATCTCGATCTGCAGCGTCAGCGGCCGGTAGTAGAGACGCGGGCTCTTGGAGAAGCCGCCCGAGGCGAATTCCGTCCATGCGGCTTCCGCGTTGATCGGCGTCACCGCCAGAAGGAAGTCGAAGCTGGAGGCAATCTCGTCGATGCCGCGGTCGGCGCGCACGACGGCATCGACGAAAGCCTTTCGGCCGAAGGCGCGGTGCGTCGGTAGCCGAAAACTGTCCGATTTTGCGCGGGCGAAAGCGGCAACGGCTCTCAGCCCCGCGTCGAAGATGCTCGCGACCAGCCGCTCGCGCAGTTGCGGATAGATGCGGCGCGTTCCCGGCTCGCAGTAGATCGGCGCGAAGCGCACCGTCAGGTGCGGGTAGTCCAGCGCAAGGGCCTTTCGGCCTGTCGTCGCCGGGCGCTCGACGAGCGTCACATGCGGTGTGCGGAATTTTCCTTCGATCGTTGCCGCCGTCTCGATCAAGGCCTTGGCGGCGACCCGCTCGGCGGCACGCGCGCCGGCGACCACCTCGATCAAAAAGGGCGGCAGGAAGGGCGCGTCCTTGGCCGGCGGTTCATCGCTTTCGAGCTCGCCGAATTCGAGCACGATGAAAAGGCCGAGACGCTGTTCGATTACGCGCCCGACACGGTCGATGATTGCGGCGGCGGTATCGATGTCGGGCGCTAGCAGATAGGCGGCGTTCGCCTGGGCGATGTCGCGCGCCACCGGCTGCTGGTGCTCGGCGGCGATGTGCACACAGAGGAAGGGAACGAGACGGTCGATGTGCAGCCGCCCGCCCTCGCCGAAATCCCGCCGAACGGCGCGGCCTTCCGTAAGACGGCCGATGGCTTCGTCGAGCCAGGCCGGGGTCGGACTTAGGGGCGTCGCTTTCTCATCCGTCATCGCTGCCTCGCCAGCGTTTCGGTCAGGATCGGGACGAGGGAAGCGACCAGTGCCCGCAGCGAACGAAGCGCCTCGATATCCGGATTGCCGGTCCATTCGTCCATGAAGGTCTTCTTGAGCTCGATCGCGATCGCGCAGCCGGTCTCGGGAAAATGCTCGTGGATGAAGCGCGTCTGCTCTCCGCGTCCCTGGAAGGCGATGTTCTCGCGTACATCCACCGGGCGGCCGTCGATACGGGCGGCGGCGAGCGCCGACATCAGCGTGTCGATGACGCCAGCCCATCTGAGCCGATCCATCGAGGAGGTCCCAATGTTGATTTCCGGGGCTTCGTCGGGAGCCGCGGGCGCGGCGTCCGGTCCCTGTCGCCGGTGGTTATAGCTGTGCATGTCGAGCACGATGAAGCGACCGTGGCGGCGCTCGATCGCCGTCAGCATCGAATGCAGCATGGCATAGTACTCGTCATGGACGGCGAGGGACGCCTCGATCATCTCGACGGGCGGATGTTCCCGCCAGACGGAAAGGCCCCAGGCTTGCGCCGGCTGAAGATAGACCGCGCCCGTGCGGGCACGGTTGAGATCGACCTCGAAGCGGGACCTGTGGACGACGATGCGGTTGGCAAGATCGCGGATGACGAACTCGGTGAACGGATCCTCCTCGCGCAGCCGTTCCTCGTCCGTCAGGGCGGTGAGCGCGTGGGCGTCGTTGCGCATCGCGTGCCCATTGTGGATCGCCGTGCCGACGATCGGCCCATCGCCGCGGTGCACGCTCCACCAAGTGGTATCGCTGGCTGAGCGGAACTGTTCCGTCGGCTCGCTTTGCATTTTCGCTCCCGCACTCCCTCGCTCTGGTCGCTACGGGGGTGCAACTCCCCGGTGGCCCGAAGGGTTCCGGAGCGAAAGAAATTTCCGGGGCGGTCGAGACGCAAGGCCACCCCGCTCCGACAGCTGCCCTTAGCGTTTTTGCTGGCCGATCTCGCCGAGAATCCACTGGCGGAAGGCGCTGATTTTCGGGGAGTTTCGCCGGCTTTCCGGATAGACCATCCAAAAGGCCTGGCTCTCGTCGCAGAGCAGATCGAAGGGCTGGATCAGGCGCCCGTCGGCGAGTTCCGCGGCAAAGAAGGCCGGCGTCAAGATCGCCACGCCCTGTCCGGCGGCCGCCGCATTTCCCTCATAGGCTTGGGCGCCCATGCTGGAGCCGGGCCGGCTCGCAAGCCCTTCCACCGGCACGTTGGCGGCGGCAAACCACTGCGCCCACCAGGGATCACCAGGGTCGAGAAGCGGCAGGCGCAGGAGGTCGGCCGGTTCCTTGACGCCGCCGATGCTGGCCGCAAGGCCTGGGCTCAACATCGGCGAAAAATCGGCGTTGATCAGCCGGTGGGCGGCAAGTCCCGGCCAGTCGCCGCGGCCCGAACGGATGCCGATATCGACCTCCTCGCGACTGAAGTCGACGAGATGCGGCTCGGTTTGAAGTCGCACGGCAAGCGAGGGGTGAGTGATTTGAAACGAGCCGAGGCGCCGCGCCAGCCAGTTGGAGGCAAAGGTCGCAATCGTACTGATGACCAGCGTTCCCTGGGCGCCGCCGCGCGCGCTCACATAGGCTTCGCTGAGCTGCTCGAAGACCTGCGTCACCACGGGTGCAAGCCGCTGGCCGACCTCGGTGAGCGCGATCTGGCGCGGGCGGCGCAGGAACAGCGGCGCGCCGATCCGATCTTCCAGCACCTTGATCTGATAGCTCACCGCGGCTTGCGTCATGCCGAGTTCATTTGCGGCATTGGTGAAACTTCCATGGCGCGCGACCGCCTCGAAGACCCGTATCGCCGTCAATGGGGGGAGCGGAAGTGTCTTATGCATTAAATGGCCTTATGCATGGTGACCGATATTCGATTGGAAGTTGATGCCGTCCACAACCATTTTCAAGGTCCGTCCATTAGACGGATTGATGAAGAGGATGACGGCTATGACAACCATTCAAGTACGTAGTTTTTCGTCGACAAACGATTTTTCCGTCGGTTCCTGGCTGGCGCTCCTGTTCGCGAGGAAGAGCCGGGCGACCGATGTCGTCGACGTCAGGGATCTGTCGGATCACCTGAAGCGGGATATGGGCTTTCTCGACGGCAACCGCCCCGACGGGCACGATCTCCCGACCGCATGATTTCGCCCGACTGCATGATTTCGAAAGACCCGGGCGGACCTCCCACCGCCCGGGTCTTTTCATTCCCGCGACGCAGCGTCGTCGCCTGGGCGGAGCAGTTTTCCACGTCACGCCCGCTCTTTGGGTCAGAATTCCTTTAATCTACTGTTTAAGTGGATAATCTCGGTGGTGTCGGTCGGCGCGAGTTTGCGGCGGCCGCCTGAGATGAGGTCCACGATGAGCATGTTGCGGCAATACGAGCGTTTAAGTGCAATCCGCGAGGTCCTGCAGGGCCGGCTGGAACTGCACGAGGCACGCGATTGTTTTGGTTTCGACGATATTGAGGATGGCACGGTCCATGAACTCAAGGACCGTATCGCTGAACTCTCCGACGAGATCTCGACATTGATAAGCCGCTGCGACCGCTATCAAAGCTTCGGCCGTCCGTGACCAAATCCGCCAACAATTACCTGAAGTGACGGCGGCACGCCGTCGATGAATGGAACATCCCATGACGTTGCATGTAAATTCCCGCGTCGCAGATTATGCGATCAACCCGCTTTTTCTCGAGCGCTGGTCTCCGCGCGCCTATTCGGGTGCCGAGATTTCCGAGCCCGAGCTGTTCGAGATTCTCGAGGCTGCCCGCTGGGCGCCGTCCGCCTACAATGCCCAGCCCTGGCATTTCGTCTATGCGCGCCGCGGCAGTGAAGGCTGGGAGAGGCTGCTCGGTCTCCTGAACGAGTTCAACCGAAGCTGGGCGGCGGAGGCCTCGGCGCTGATCTTCGTGCTGTCGAAGACCTCGCTGCTGCCGCCGGGCGCCGCCGAAGAGGTGCCGTCCTACACCCATTCCTTCGACGCCGGTGCCGCTTGGGGCGCGCTGGCGCTGCAGGCAGCCCATTCCGGCTGGCAGGCGCACGGCATGGCCGGTCTCGACTATGAGCGCGCGCGAACGGAGCTCGGCGTGCCGGAGAACTACCGGATCGAAGCGGCCGCCGCGATCGGGCGCCTCGGCGATAAGGCGCTTCTTCCGCAGGCGCTGCAGCAGCGCGAGCAACCAAGCCCGCGTAAAGCGCTGGCGGAGATCGTTTCCGAAGGCCGGTTCGTGGCCGGCTGAGCCGTGAAACGACGGGGGTAGGAAAGCCTTGCCGGCCTGCCCTTTCAGGGATCGTCGCTCTCATCCCGGCTGGTCTCGTTCAGCGCCTGCACGGTGACCGCTGCGACGAGGCCGGTCAGGACGATGCCGGAAAAGCCGATCACCAGCGCCAGCACACGCGCGCTCAGATGCTTCGGCGTAAGGTCGCCGTAGCCGATCGTCAGGCCCGTGACGAAGGTGAAATAAAGCGCTTCGTCGAGCCGCCAGTCCTCGATGCGGCCGATGACGACGCCGGCTCCGGCCATCACGATCAGAATCGCCGAGAAGATCGGCCAGAGCAGCTGAAGCTGCTGGTAGAGATTGAAAAAGAACCGGCGTCGCATCCGCGTCGTCTGCCGCCTGCGATGAGATTCCGCCACGCAATCCTCCCTCTCGCAGATGGCCCCGAAAGGCGAACCAGCCGCGCCCCGTGACGTCCCGCCCAAGGCCCGTTTTCCGTCATCGAAATCCCCTCTCGACGCGAGCCGCCGCTGAGAGGATAGACCTGAGTCGGGGCGGCTGCCAGCGCCTGTTTTGCTGGTCGACCGGCAAGGTGCGATGCCGACAGTTGCAGTTCTTGCAACCGCTATGACCCAATGCTATCGCTTTAGAATGACCTCATGAAAGCTCCTGCCAAAGGACGACCCGGATGGCATCGCATGAGCATTCACATGCCGGCGACGGCCGCGGTCTCTCCGCGGGTTTTCGGCTCGACGTGATCGCAGGTCTGACGGCCGCCGCCGTGGTCCTGCCCAAGGCAATGGCCTATGCCACGGTCGCCGGTCTGCCCGTCAGCGTCGGCCTCTACACCGCCTTCGTGCCGATGATCATCTATGCGCTTCTCGGTACGTCGCGCGTCCTCAGCGTCTCGTCGACCACGACCCTTGCGATCCTTGCCGGCACGCAGCTCGGGCTAGCGGTCCCGGATGGCGACCCCGCCAAGCTTCTGACCGCAACCGCGACGCTGACCGCGCTGACGGGCGCGCTTCTCTTTCTCGCATCGCTGCTGCGCTTCGGCTTCGTCGCCAACTTCATCTCGTCGCCGGTGCTGATCGGTTTCAAGGCCGGCATCGGTCTCGTCATCGTGCTCGATCAGGTGCCGAAGCTGCTCGGCATTCACATCACCAAGGAAGGCTTCTTCCGGGATATCCTCAGCATCGCCGGCCACCTGTCCGAGACCTCGCTGCTCACGCTCGCGATTGCGGCGGCGGCGCTGGTGACGCTGCTCGCGATGGAACGGCTCTGGCCGCATTCACCAGCGCCGCTCCTGGCGGTGGCCGCGGGCATAGCACTTTCCTGGTTTGCCGGACTGCAGGCGCTCGGGGTCTCCACCGTCGGCTTCATCCCGCAATCCCTGCCGTCGCTGACGCTTCCGAACCTCGGCCTCGTCCAGGAGCTGTTGCCGGGCGCGCTCGGCATCGCGTTGATGAGCTTCACCGAGACCATTGCCGCCGGCCGCGCTTTTGCCGCGCCTTCCGATCCGCCGATCCGGGCGAACCGGGAATTGCTGGCGACGGGTGCTGCGAATTTCGCGGGTGCATTCTTCGGCGCCATGAGTGCCGGCGGCGGCACGTCGCAAACCGCCGTGGTTCGGGCCGTCGGCGGCCACAGCCAGATGGCATCGCTGGTCACCGCGGCGGCAGCGGCAGCGACCATGCTGGTGCTGGCACCGCTTCTCGGCCTCCTGCCACAGGCCGTCCTTGCGGCCATCGTCATCGTCTACTCAGTCGGGCTCATCAAGCCGGCGGATTTCCTCTCCGTCCGCAAGGTCCGGCTGATGGAGTTTCACTGGGCGCTGGCTGCCTTTCTCGGCGTGCTGTTTTTCGGCACGCTGCAGGGCATCATCGTCGCGATCGTGCTGTCGTTCATCGGGCTTGCGCGCCAGGCGGCCTCGGCAAAGGTCTATGTCGTCGGGCGCAAGCGCGGCACCGATCGGCTGCGGCCGCTCTCGCCCGAGCATCCCGATGACGAGACTTTCGAGGGGCTTTTGATCATCCGGCCGGAGGGGCGGCTCTTTTTTGCCAATGCCCAGCAGGTGGCGGACCAGGCGCAGATGCTGGTCGCCCAGCAGAAGCCAAGGGTTCTCGTGCTCGACATGAGCCGGGTTATCGACATCGAATATTCGGCGCTGCAGATGATGATGGAGGGCGAGCGGCGCATCAGCGGGCAGGGCGTTACCGTCTGGCTGTCCGAACTGAACCCGGACGTGCTCGCCTATGTGCGCACATCCGGCTTTGCCGATCAGCTCGGCCCCGATCGCCTGTTCGTCAACACCCGCACCGCCCTCCAGCATTATCTGGCAAGCTCTGCTCCGGCGGCCTAAAGCAATTCCAGGAAAAGTGCGCAGCGGTTTTCCGTCCGGAATTGCGGATCTTGAAGTTCAATTCCAGGAAAAGTGCGCAGCGGTTTTCCGTCCGGAATTGCGGATCTTGAAGTT
>JAESGS010000854.1_pt1 | contig 13417 bp, 9 predicted proteins | sample 9269761 | NCBI WGS metagenome assembly JAESGS01 (sample SAMN15741799, study PRJNA653493) | algae metagenome | isolation source: Cyanosarcina radialis HA8281-LM2 and co-occurring heterotrophs from damp... | place: USA: Makauwahi cave, Hawaii | collected 2011-01-06 | reverse complement strand
CGGGGTTGACAAGTCAAAAGCACGGCGAGCCGAGCGGCGTAAGCCGCCGGGTGTTGGACACTCTCCCGGCGGCTTACGCCGCTCGGCTCGCCAAAACTTGCTACGCCGTCGCGAGGACCATTTGCAGCCGGTCGGACGCCACGAGCTGGCCGGTCTTCTCCAGCTTGATCGCCTCGTCCTTGATCCCCTCGAAGCCCTCGCGGACGATCTCCAGTACCTTGATCGCGTTCCGCACGTTCGCCAGCCGCGGCGTCTTGATCTCGTGGACGGCGAACTCGTACAGCCGGAGCATGTTCAGGCCCATCTGTTCGTCCACGTCCAGTCGCACGCCGGCGGCCAGCTCGGACAGGATGAGCTGCGTCTTCGCCAGGTACGGCGTCGCGACCGGGATGTCGCCGTTCGTCAGCGCCTGGGCGGCCTTATCCAACCGGGACAGCGCCCCGTCGAACATCGCCAACAGGACTTCAATGCGGGTCATGCCGACGGCGGGCTCGGACTGGCGGTACTTCTGGTAGGCGTTCATGGGGTGCGAAGTCTTCCGTGGTGAGGCGGGCGGGCGTCACTTGCTCGTCGGGATCAACGCCGCGAGGTTCGTGCTCAGCCCCTTCAACTTGCTGACGGCCGATTCCATCGCCGCGAACTGGCGGACCAGGGCTTCCTTCTTCACGTCCATCTGGTCGTTCTGCCGCGTGATGACCTTCTCCACGTCGTCGAAGTCGGCCTTAAAACGGTTATCGAGTGTCTTGAACTTCCCGTTGATCGGATCGAGGTATTTATTCAAGACGGCGTTCAGCCGGCTCGCGATCCCCTGCGTCACGTCGAGGCTCGCCGTCGTCGCGGCGGCGGCCGTCACCCGCACCTGGAGGCCGTCCGTGTTCGCGTTCCCGGAGCTGCCGGAGAGGATTTGCCCCAGACCCGAGGCGGTTTCCGTCTTGCCGGCCACGGTGAACGACCCGGCGACGTTCGTGCCGGTCCCCTTCTCCCCGCCGGCGAACCCGAGCGGCTTGCCGGCCCCGACGGCCGACCCGCCGGCGACGACTTCCACGGACGAGGAGCTGCCGTACTGGTTCGCCGTGATCCGTAGCCGGCCGCCGGACACGTCCACGCTCACCTGGCTGCCCTGGAGCGGCGGGTCGGCGTTGATGACGGACTGCACGGCCGCCGCGAGCGTGCTCGGCGTGTAGTTGCCGGCCGCGAGCGCGAGGTTGCCGGACCGCACGCCGTTGACGACGATGCTGAACCCGTTGTTCGTGCCGTCCACCGTGATCGCGCCGCCGAGGGCCTCGCCGCCGGTGACGCCGCCTCGGGTCGCCGGCGACGTGACGTTCACCTGGTACGGCGCGCCGACGGCCGACGGCTTCGTCTTGTCCGACCCGAGGACGAAGCTCACGCCGCTGTCCGTCGAGACGCCGGTGTACGCGAACAGCCGCTTCACGTCCGCGATGCCGACGCCGGTTTCCTGCCCGGTCAACACCTTGTCGAGCTTCGACGAATCGACGCTCAGCTTCCCCTTCTCGTCGAGCGTGACGCCGATCGCGGAGAGGCGGTTCGCCACCGACTTCACGCCCGGCACGGCGGACGTGAGGGCGTTCGTTAGCTCGATCTGAATGTCCGTCGCGTCCCGGCTGCCGAGCAGCACGCCGGCCGCCTTCGTGTCGGCGGCGAAGTCGTCCCGCTTGTCGATGAACTCGACGACCTTGTTGTAACTGTCCACGAACTCTTGAACGGCCTTCTTCGCCCCTTCCGTGTCGCTCGCGACGTTGACGGTGATCTCCTTCGCCGGGTCGGCCTTCGTCAGGTTGAGCGTCACGCCGGGGATGACGGTGTTGACCCGGTTCGTGTCGCTGCGGACGGTGATCGCGCCGGGGCCGCTGCCGAGCTTGATCGTGGCGTCCTTCGCCTCGGTGATGGTCGTGCTCAGCGGGTTGATCGCCGCCCCGGTCCCGCCGGTCAGGTCGTTGGTGACACTGATCGTGTTCGCCGCCCCGGTCTTCGCGGAAGTTAACAGCAGCCGGTACGGGGTCGCGGAGCCGTCGTTAATCAGGGACGCCCGCACGTCGCCGCCGCCGTTGTTGATCGCGTCCACCAGCCCTTGCAGGGTGTTGTTCGCCGGCCCGACGGTGACGGTCGTGGCCTGCCCGCTGCCGACGCGGAGGGTGAGCGTGCCCTCCTTGATCTGCGTGCCGGGGTCGGCGAACCCCTCGGACGCGACGGCCTGCGCCTGCGCGAGGCCGGTGACGGCGAGGGTGTACGTGCCGGGCGTCGCGGACGACCCGGCGGTGGCCGTGAGGGCGTCGTCGGACGTGATCGCCTTGCGGGCGTCGAACGCCCCGGCGACGGACCGGCCGAGCTTGCCGATGGCCGACTGCACGTCCGCGAGCTGGTCGCGGATGGCCGTGAACGTGCCCTGGCGGAGGGTGATCGTTTGCTGGCGGGCCTTCAACTGGGCGATCCGGGACGCGTTGATCGACGTGAGGCCGTCGATGAGCTTCTGCGAGTCGATGCCGGACGACAGGCCGCTGAAGTTGAGGCCGTTGCTGTTCAAGTTCGAGATGGTGGCCATGACGGCCTCGCGGATGAAGGTCGAAGTTTAGAGGAAAACGCGCGAAGCCCGACGGCCCAGGGGGCCGTCGGGTTTCCGCGCGAGTCGGGTTGTTGCGTCCTACGAAGGGCTTATCGAAGCAGACCGGCCACGAGTTGCGTCAGCTGGTTCGCGTTGCCGAGGACGGTCGTCCCGGCTTGCAGTTGGCTCTGGAACTTCGTGAAGTTCGCGATTTCCGTCGCGAAGTCCGTGTCGCGGATGACCGACTCGGCCGCCTGCGTGTTTTCGAGCGTCGTGCGGAGGTTGTTCGCGGTGCTTTCCAGCGTGTTCGTCTGGAACGCCCCGAGCCGGCCGCGGAGTTCGCTCACGTCGGCGATGGCCTTGTCGATGACCTTCAGGGCCTCGGCCCCGTTGGACGTGTCGATGTTCGCCAGGCTGCCGAACGCGTTGCTCGCGCCGACGCCGATGCTCGTCGAGCTGATCTTGTCGAACGACACCTTCACGCTCTCGCCGGAGTTCGCCCCGACCTGGAACGTCAGGGAGTTGTTCACGACGGTCACGTCGCCTTGCACGCCGGTGACGGAGGCCGCCGAGGTCGCCGAGGCGGCCGCGAACGAGACGGCCAGGCCCTTGGCCGCGCCGCTGGTGGCGGTGAGGACGTTGCCGCTCCCCGTGCCGGCGACGCCGTTGATCGTGCCGGCGACGTTGACGCCGGTGTCCGTCAGGGCCGTCGTGCCGATGCCGCTGCTGTCCGCCGCCCCGGCCCGGTCGGAGATGGCCGTGATCGTCGCCCCGCTGCCGTACTCGTTGCTCACCAGCCGGGTCTCGCCGCCGGCCCCGTTCTTGTCGGCCTTCACCCCGGTCTGGCTGCTGAACTCGTTGATCTTGTCCACCACCTGGTCCTGCGACAGGCCGGCCGTCAGCTTGATCTGCACGCCGTTGATGTTCAGGTTCTCGTCGTTGGCCAGGGCCGCGGTCTGGAGCGTGCCGGCCTCGACGTTCGCCTTCTCGGCCGCCGTCGTCACTTCCACCGCGTACGTGCCGGCCGTCGTGTCGATCGTCGCCTTGCGGAACGTCACGTCCGTGTCGCTGGTCGTCCCGCTGACGCCGGCGGACCCGTCGAACAGGTTCTTCGTGCCGAACTTCGTGGTGCTGGAGATGCGGTCGATGGTCGTCAGGATGTTGCTGATTTCCGCCTGGTTCGCCGCCTGGGCGGTCGCGTCGTTCACGCCGCTGTTCGCCGAGTCCACGGCCAGCGTGCGGACCTTGTTGAGCAGCTTGTTGACTTCGTTCAGCGCGCCTTCGCCGGTCTGGACGAGGGAGACGGCCTTGTTCGTGTTATCGATCGCCGTCCGGAGGCCGGCGATTTGCGCCCGCTGTTGTTCGCTGATGACGAGGGCGGCCGGGCCGTCGGCCCCGCGGTTGACCTTCAGGCCGGTCGAGAGCCGTTCGAGCGACTTCGCCAGCGAGCTGTTCGTCCGCTCCAGGCTGTTCTGGGCGTTCAGGGCGGAGTTGTTGTTAACGAGCGAAAGGGCCATGGGTGCGATATTCCTGATTGTTGTTGTCGTTGGATGAGGGGGAGAAACTCGCCCCCCGGAGACGTGATCGAGAGGGGCGGGGAAAATTTGCCCAAATTTCGCCCCGGCCGGGGCGGGGCGCGGCCCCGACTTCCGGGAAAGGAACGGCCGTTCGCGGGGGGCGGGAGATTTCCGGCGGGGCGACGGCGGGCGACCGCCCCGCCCGGCCGCGTTACCGCTTGTCCGCCTGCACCTTGTCGAACATGAGGTTGACGAACGTTTCCAGGCAGGTCACGTACTCCGAACTCGCGAGCTGGTGGACCTTGTAAACGAGCGCCCGCCGCCGCTCCAGGAACTCGACGAAGTACTCGACGCCCATCTTCTCCAGTACGCCGCCGGGGTTCTGGGCGTCGAGCAACTCGGCGATCTCGTCCGCCCGCAGGTCACTGGCCCGCTCCTTGTGCCGCTCCAGCCAGTTGACCAGCTCCGGCAGTGCCGCCCGGTCGTGGAGCAGCTTCAGCGCCTCCTCGTCGGCCGGCGGGCGGCCGTGCATCCGCGGCAGCAGCCGGTCGATGGACAGCGTGCGGAGTTCGTTGACCGTCAGCCCGAGCGCGTCGGCGCACTGGCTGACGGTCGCGTTCCGCAGCCGCCGCTTCGGCCCGCCGTTGAGGATTTGCCGGATCGTGTGCCGGTTGAGGTTGGAAATTCGGGCGAAATCTTCTTGGTTCCAGCCGCGCTCCTCGACCAATTTCGAGATTTTGAACGCAAGTTCCCCGCCAGCGTCACCCGGCCCGCTGCCGTTCATCGTGCACCCCGCCGCCGTGCGAGTTCGAGTAAGTTTCGGAGTAAGAAGGTAGGCTCCAGTCAACCTACGAGGCCGGCTAGGGGGAAAATTTCGCGGCCGCTCGTGTACAATTTCACGATGCCGGCCACCCTCGCGTTGTTCTTCCAGGCCATGACCGCCCGCAGCTACGCGCGGGTGATCTGGATGTTCCGCAACCGGACGTGGATCCTCCAGGAGACGCTGCTGCCGATGCTCTCGGTGGCGGCGTTCGCCTACGCGTACCGCGCCATGAACGCCCCGGACCGATTCGTCGGGTACGTCGTCCTCGGGGCGGCGATGACCGCGTTCTGGTTCAACGTCCTCTGGAGCATGGGGGCGCACCTGTACTGGGAGCGGGACAGCGGGAACCTCGAACTGTACATCATGTCGCCGGCCCCGATGATGGGCATCCTCGCCGGCATGGCCCTCGGCGGCATGGCGACGACCGCGACGCGGGCGACGGCCATCCTCGTCACCGGCGTCCTCGTGTTCCAGGCCCCGATCACGTTCGAGTACGCCGGGTCGGCCCTCGGCGTGTTCGCGCTGACGCTCGTGGCCCTGTACGGGTTGGGGATGATGTTCGCGTCCCTGTTCCTGCTCTGGGGCCGCGAGGCGTGGCACATCGTCAACCTCTTGCAAGAACCCGTGTTCCTGCTGACCGGGATGAACTTCCCGGTGAAGATTTTCCTGAACCTGCCGGTCGTGATCCTCGGCGCGGCGCTCGTCATCCCGCTGACGGCCGGCATGGACGCGATGCGGCAGCTGCTGTTCACCGGCGCGGCCGACCGGCTGATGCCCATCGAGCACGAGGTCGCGATCCTGGCCGGCCTCGGCGTGTTCTTCCTGGTCGCGGCCCGGTGGTTCCTGGCCGTGCTGGAGCGGAAGGCGAAGAACGACGGGAAGCTCGGCCTGCGGTGGCAGTAGGCGGCGGTTCCCGAAAAATCGCGCCGCCCGGCGAAAACGGGTCAACTCGGCAAAACCGGCATGACGATGAGATTGGCGTCGCGACGCGGGCGGCGAAAGCTGCCCCGGCCGACAGGGGTTCGACGGTTCGCCGCACGGACGCGGGCCGCCGGACCACGTCGGTCCCGGCCGAAATACTGGCCGGGGCCGGCCGACCCGTGACCTCTCGCCGGGCCGCGGCCGACCCCACCCACGGCCCGGCCCGGCGATGGTGACGGACTCGTTCACACGACCACCCCACGGATGGGAGCGATCATGCGCCGTTTCGTCGTACTCACTCTGCTCGCCGGCGTCGCCGCCGCGGGCGTCGGCTGTCAGCGGGCGCACGTCGCGGGGATGAGCGACGTGTACCACCACCCGGACAACGCCGTCATCAACACCGGCCACGGCAACCCGTACCGGCCGACCGGCGGGCCGATCTACAACGCGGCCGTCCCCGAGAAGATGCCCGCCCCGCTGCCCGGCGACGCGCCGAAGCAGGAGAAGTAGCCCTCAAAGCACGAAATCCGAAGGACGAAATCCGAAAGAAGAACCCTGCCGGTTTTCCTTTCGGAGTTCGTCCTTCGGATTTCGTGCTTATTGTGGCTTTGGCTGCTTCCCCGCCCGCGCCCGCGGGGCGAGCTTCGGCTTCGCCGCCGCCGCCGTCGCGCTCGCCGGCGTCACCCCGCTCGGCGTCGATTGCAGCCGGTCGGCCGACTTCTTCGCCAGCTCCAGGAACTGCTGCTGGCTCCGCAGCGGCGGCTCGCCGTTCGTCGGCGTCACCCGCTTGTACGTCCCGTCCGGAAGCAGCAGCCGCGCCTTCTGGTTGTCCGCGAGCGTCGTCTTCAGAATCTCGTCGATGACGCGGGCCTTCAGGTCCGGCTGCTCGATCGGGAACACGACCTCCACCCGCCGGGTGAGGTTGCGGTCCATCCAGTCGGCGCTGCCGACGTACACGTCCGGGTCGCCGGCGTTCTCGAAGTAGAACACGCGGCTGTGCTCGAGGAACCGGTCCACGACGGACGTGACGCGGATCGTCTCGCTGACGCCCGGCACGCCGGGCCGCAGGGCGCACACGCCGCGGCAGGCGATGTCGATCTTCACGCCGGCCTGGCTGGCCGCGTACAGCGCCTTCACGACGGCGGGTTCGAGCAGCCCGTTGACCTTCGCGCGGATGCCGGCCTTCTTCCCCGCCTTCGCGTTCGCCGCCTCCTTCTCGATCCGCTCCAGGAAGAACGCCATCATCCGGGACGGCGCGACGATCAGCTTCTTCCACTGCGGCAGGGCCGCGTACCCGGTCAGGTGGTTGAACAACAGCGCCACGTCCGCCGCGAAGTCCGGGTTGCAGGTGAAGATGCCGAGGTCGGTGTACGTCCGGGCCGTCGTCGGGTTGTAGTTCCCCGTGCCGAGGTGGACGTACCGGCGGAGCTGGTTGTCCTCGTCCCGGCGGACGACGAGCGCGACCTTGCAGTGCGTCTTCAGCCCGATGAACCCGAACACGACGTGGACGCCGGCCTTCTCCAGCTCCCGCGCCCAGAGGATGTTCCGCTCCTCGTCCAGCCGGGCCTTCAGCTCGATGACGGCCGTGACCTGCTTGCCGCGGTCGGCCGCCCGCTGGAGCGCCCGGACGACCGGGGAGTCGGAACTCGTGCGGTAGAGCGTCTGCTTGATGGCCTGCACCCGGTCGTCGGCCGCGGCCGCCTCGATGAAATCGACGACGTGCTTGAACGACTCGTAGGGGTGGTGGACAAAAATATCCTTCCCCCGAATGGCCGCCCACGGCGTCGCCGCCTGAACGAACTCGCGAACCAACGTCGGCACGACCGGCGGGTCGCGGAGGTCGGCGAACCCCGGCAGGCCGTAAATCTGGAACAGCCCGGTGAGGTCGAGTAGCCCCGGCACACGGGTCACGTCCGCGGCGTGCAGGTCGAGCGCCGCCGTCAGGAACTGCTCCAGGTCGGCGGACATCGTCGTCTCGATCTCCAGCCGCGAGGCGTGGCCCCGCCGCCGCTTCCGGACCGAGTCCTCGATGGCCTGAAGCAGGTCATCGACTTCGTCGTCGATTTCAAACTCGCTGTCGCGGGTGACGCGGAAGGCGTGCGTCTCGGTCAGCTCCATGCCGGGGAAGAGTTCGCCGAGGTGCAGCCGGATCACGTCCTCCAGCGGGCAGAGGGCGACCCCGTAGTCCGGCAGCCGGATGTCCTGGCTGGACGACGACGAGTCGGCCCGCTCGTCCCGCACGGCGACGACGCCGGACTCGTTCGCCACCGTCTTGTTCACCTGGAGGAGCACGAACCGGGCGAGCATCCCCGGCACCTGGACGACGGCGTACAGCGGCTCCGGGTCTTCCGGCCGCTTCAGCACGACGGCCAGGTTCAGCGACTTGTTCAGCAGGTGCGGGAACGGGTGGCCGGGGTCGATGGCCAGCGGCGTGAGGACGGGGAACACCTGATCGCGGAACACGTCCTTGAGGTGCTTGTGGTCGGCGTCCGTGAGGTCCTTGAGCGGCCGGATGACGATGCCCTTCTCCCGCAGCGCCGGCAGCACGTCGTTCAGGAGGCTGGCGTACTGCTGTTCGACGAGGCCCTTGACCGTCTCCGCGATGCGCTCGAGCTGGACGTGCGGCGGCAGCTTGTCCCCGCCGGACCCGCGGGAGATGCCGGCGAGGACCTTTTGCTGGAGCCCGCCGACGCGGACCATGAAGAACTCGTCGAGGTTGCTACTGAAGATGGCGTGGAACTTGACCCGCTCGAGGAGCGGCACGGTGGCGTCTTGGGCCTCTTCGAGGACGCGGCGGTTGAACTCGAGCCAGCTGAGTTCGCGGTTGGTGTACAGGGACGGGTCGTCGAGGTTCACGGCCGACATCGCGCAGCGCCTCCGGGACGGGAACAGGCAATATATGACCGCCGGCCGCCGACTTTTCCGTTGAGCCGCCCCCGCGGCGTCCGCATAATAAGCCCGACGCCGGCGTCGGCGCGGGCCGACCGCCGGAAACCCATAGATACCATCGCCGTCCGTTGTTGCTCGGACCCGCCGCCGTGCGGGGTTGACACCGTTACCGCCGCGGCCGCCCCGGCCGCGCGACGACCATGGCCGTACCGACCCCTTCCCTCGCCGTCCCGCGCCGCCCCCGGCGCGGCCGCCGACCCACGGGCCGACCGTCCCCGAGCGCAACGGGCCGCCGAAAGGGCCAGCCCGTATGCCTGAAATCCTTACCGCCGTCCTCGTCCTCGTCGCCGTCGTCGTCGGCGTCGGCAGCGGCATCTTCCTGACGAAGTTCTACGCCCGCGGCCGCACCGGCACGACCGCCGTGGACCTGCCGGCCGTCCGGTCCGCCGAGTCGCAGGCCAAGGACATCCTCGACCGCGCCGAGCGGGAGGCCGAGCGGGTCGTCCGCGACGGGGAGCTCCGCGCCAAGGAGGAGGCGTTCCGCCGCAAGGAGGAGATTTCTCGCGAGCTCGAACTCACCCGCGGCGAACTCCGCGACAACGAGCGCCGCCTCGAGAAGCGCGAGGACTTCCTCGACACCAAGCTGAAGGACCTCACGAAGAAGGAGCAGCAGATCGAACTCCTTCAGAAGAAGATCGCGGAGAAGGCCGCCGTCCTCGACCGCAAGGGGAAGGAACTCGACGGCCTGATCGAAGAGGAGACGAAGAAGCTCCAACACATCACCGGCATGACCCGCGAGAACGCCGAAAAGCTCTTGCTCGACCGGCTCGAGCGGCAGCTCGCCGACGAGGTCGCGGTCCGCCTCCAGCAGCACGAGAAGAACATCAAGCAAACGGCCGAGGCGAAGGCCCGCGAGATCGTCATCACCGCGATCCAGCGGAGCGCCGCCGACCACACGGCCGACACGACCGTCAGCACGGTGGACATCCCGAGCGACGACGTGAAGGGCCGCATCATCGGCCGCGAGGGCCGCAACATCCGCACGTTCGAGAAGGCGACCGGGGTGGACGTGATCGTGGACGACACCCCCGGCGTGGTGATCGTGTCCGCGTTCGACAACGTCCGCCGCGAAACGGCCCGGCTGGCGCTCGCCAAGCTCATCGCCGACGGCCGCATCCACCCGACGCGGATCGAGGAAGTCGTCGCGGAAACGCAGAAGGAGATGGAGAACCACATCCTGGAACTCGGCCGGCAGGCGGTGATCGACGTGGACCTGGCGCTGCCGTCCGAGAAGCTGTTGCACCTACTCGGCCGGCTGCGGTTCCGCACGAGCTACAGCCAGAACGTGTTGAACCACAGCATCGAGGTCGCGCACCTGTGCGGGCTGATGGCCGCGGAGGTCGGCCTCGACCCGCGGCTGGCCCGGCGGTGCGGCCTGCTGCACGACATCGGCAAGGCGGCCGACCACGAGATGGAGGGCGGCCACCCGAAGGTGGGGGCGGAGCTGGCGAAGCGGTACGGCGAGACGAGCAAGGAGGTGCTGCACGCGATCCTCGGCCACCACGACGACATCACGATCGACAACCCGTACACGGTACTGGTGGCGAGTGCCGACGCGATCAGCGCGAGCCGCCCCGGCGCGCGGCGGGAGACGCTGGAGAAGTACGTGAAGCGGCTGGAGAACCTGGAGGCGGTGGCGTGCGGGTTCCCGGAGGTGGAGGCGGCGTTCGCGATCCAGGCCGGCCGCGAGCTGCGGGTGATCGCGAACGCGCACCGCACGAGTGACGCCGACGCGCTGCGGGTCTGCCGCGAGATCGCCCGTGCGATCGAGCAGCAGCTCGACTACCCCGGCGAGATCAAGGTGACGGTCATCCGCGAGACGCGGAGCGTCGAGGTGGCGCGGTAGAAAGTTGTTGGCACGAAAATTGGACAGTCGGTAGACTGTGGCAACTCTCCGAAGTTGAGGTCCCGTCGTCGCGAGGGTACGCCCATGCCCGTGACCGTTCACTGCCCGAACCCGGCGTGCGTGAAGAGTTCGACCGTGGACGAACAGGCCGTCCGCGGCCTGTTCCGGTGCGGCCACTGCGGGAAGTCGTTCGCCCTTCGCCGGTCCACCCTCGAGATGGCCCCGCACGTCCCCGCGCCCGCCCCGCCGCCCGTCAAGCAAATCGACCGGTACGAAATCCGCGGCCGCCTCGGGGCCGGGGCGTTCGGCACGGTGTACCGGGCCTACGACCCGCAGCTCAAGCGCGAGATCGCGCTCAAGGTCCCCAACCCCGGCGTACTGGACGGCCCGAAGCGGGTCGAGCGGTTCCTCCGGGAGGCGCGGGCGGCGGCCAACCTCCGCCACCCGTTCATCGTGCCGGTGTACGACGCCGGCCGGGACGGGGACCAGTACTTCATCGCCTCCGCGTACATCGACGGCAAGCTCCTGGCGGACGAGGTGGCCGACGGCCCGCTCCCGATCGACCGGGCCGCCGAACTGGTCCAGCAACTGGCGTCGGCGGTCGGGTACGCCCACTCGCAGGGGATCGTCCACCGGGACGTGAAGCCGTCGAACGTGATGCTGGACGGCAAGGGCCGGGTCCACCTGTTGGACTTCGGGTTGGCCGCGCGGACGGACGCCGCGACGAAGCTGACCAACGACGGGGCGGTGATGGGCACGCCATCGTACATGGCCCCGGAGCAGGCGGCCGGGCAGCACGGCGAAGCGAACCCGGCGGTGGACCAGTACGCGCTCGGCGTCATCCTGTACGAGCTACTGACCGGCAAGGTCCCGTTCGAGGGGCCGTTCGCGGTGGTGATCCACAACGTCCTCCACGCGCAGCCGGAGCCGCCGTCGAAGTTCCGGGAGAAGCTCGACAAGGACTTGGAGACGATCTGCCTGAAGGCGATGGCGAAGCGGCCGGAGGACCGCTACCCGAGCTGCGACGCGTTGGAGGCCGACTTGCGAAGTTGGCGGAACAAGGAGCCGATTACGGCGCGCAGACAGGGGGCAGGCGAGCGGTCGTGGCGGTGGGTGAAGAAGAATAGGGTCGTAACCGGACTTGGAGTGTCCGTGATCTTGGCGGCGGGTTTGGGGGCGTTGAGTGCAACAATACTCGCGGCAAAGGCGAATGACAGTGCCCAAGTCGCGGAATCTGAAACTGCTCTCGCACAAGAACAAAGGCGACTTGCCGAGCAGGCGACCGAGAATGCGGAAAGGCATCGTCTCGAAGCCGAGTCAGCATTAAGAGAGGCGAACGCCCATCGGCTTCAAGTCGAAAGCAAGAACGCGGAGTTACTCCGTGAGCGAGAAAAGGTCAGACAACAGGAGTACGTAGCGGACGTTCGGTTGGCCTACTCGGCTTGGGAAGAGGGTCGCGTACCACGGATGCTTCAGCTGCTGAATAACCAAATTCCAGTGACTCTGGGAAAGGACCACCGTGGGCTTGAGTGGCATTTGCTACGCCGCCTACCTCAAACGGCCAACCGCTTCCTAATGCAGATGGGCCAGGGCGGGAAGCCGGCGATAGCTTCCAATGGAAAGCGGATAGCGTTGCCCACCAGGGATGGGAAGATCGCATTGTACGACACAACAACGTATTCGGAAGTTAGCAGATTGGACACGGATACAAACAAGAGGATCGTTGCTGTTGCTTTCGATGTGGCAGGAAGCCAACTGGCTGCTACAACAATAGATGAAGAAACTTTTCACTATGATTTGACCGCGCCAAATATTAAGAAGAAGTTGCTCGGCAAATCGACGCCAAGTACGAATGGGTGGAGTAGACAGGCCCTCTCCTTTCACCCCACAAAGCCATTCTTGTACACGGGTTCATCGTCCGGCGAAATAGCATGTTACGACTTGGCCTTAGGTACTGTCGCATGGCGACGTTCTCGGCTCGGGGAGTCGGTTTGGGGCTTTTCGTTCAACAGTCCTGCGGATCGGTTGGCATTCACTACGGATGAGGGCCTGTATTTAGTCTCCGTTGCCAATGGTAGAACGGTTTGGCACACAGGGGGGTCGCAAAACATCGGCGGACATGTACTCCGCCAACCGGTCTTCGCCGACAACGACTCATATATTGTTGCCCCCAATTACACTGGGCATTTGGTTGTATTTGATTCCAAATCTGGTTCGCTTGTTCGCACTGTCAAGGGACATAGCACCGAAGCAAGGAGTTTGATTGCTTTTAATGGAGGCACACGCCTTGTGAGCGCCTCTTACGACGGAACGCTGCGAGTTTGGACTGCTGGTAGTTGGATTTGCACGGCGTGCCTACGTGGTCACCGCGGTGGGATAGAAGGGTTGGCCGTCGGCGGACCTGGCCCGACGGTAATTTCTTACGGTCCGGACGATACTACGTATCGTGCCTGGAGCGTCAATGAAGATCAAGAAGGCCAACAGCTCCAAGGTTTCAACACGATAGTCAACAATGCTGCCGTGTCGGACGATAACAAAGTTTGCACTCAGTCCGGTCGTACGATTCAAGTTTGGGACATCGGCACACGACTGACCACATCAAGATTCAATCTAGCAGCCGACCCGCTTGGGATGGACGTGACGAGAGACGGCAAAAGAATATACATCCTATTTAGAGGCTGTTTCACAACTGGTCTTGCACTAACTCCCGCCCTTGCGGCATGATGCGGCCCCGACACGGAGGTCGATCATGCCGGATGCCCGCCGCGAGGCCGAACTCCTCGACGCCCTGTGGCGTC
>JAESGS010000853.1_pt1 | contig 13424 bp, 12 predicted proteins | sample 9269761 | NCBI WGS metagenome assembly JAESGS01 (sample SAMN15741799, study PRJNA653493) | algae metagenome | isolation source: Cyanosarcina radialis HA8281-LM2 and co-occurring heterotrophs from damp... | place: USA: Makauwahi cave, Hawaii | collected 2011-01-06 | reverse complement strand
GAATCCGGTTGAGGTCGGTCATCCCCTGCCCCTCCTAGAACCGCGCGCGGATACCGGCGGAGATCGCGCGGCGCTCGACGGGGTAATAGATCGCCGACGCCGGCGTGACCATGATCGCCGCGCTGATGTCGCCGATCGCCTTCTTCCCGGTGATGTTGCGGACGTCGACAAAGGCGTCGATGCCATTCGCGACCGTCGCGCCGCCGGTGACGCCGATCAACGCATAGCCGGGTGTACGCACCTGATTGCGATAGTCGGCGAAGGGGCCGTCGGGGACCCATTCGAGGTTCGGCGCGACATGCAGCGCGTCGGTGCCGAGACGGAGTTCGGCGCGATAGACGTGCTTCGGGACGACCGGCAGGCGGTTGTCGCCGAATTGGGCGTCGTCGCGAAAGCGGAAGTCGCTGTAGGTGTAGACTTGTCGCAAGCGCAGCCAGCCGGTGGGCGCAAGGTCGAGTCCCACCTCGACGCCTTGGTGCAGCGTGCGGTCGGCGTTGAAGGTCGCCGCCGGAATATTGCTGTTCGTCGTGAACTGGAGCAGCTCGCCCTTCAGCGTCGAGCGGTAGAAGGCGACGTCCCAACTCGCGAAACCGCGCCTGCCACGTGTGCCGATTTCGGCGGTCCAGGCGCGTTGTGGACGGATGTCAGACACGACGGTGCTGGTCGGCGGTGCGCCGATCGTCTGGAACACCTCGCCGAAGCCCGGGAATTCGGCCGAGCGGCTGTAATTGGCGAAGAGCTGGATATCGGCGGCGGGTTCGAACAGCAGGCCGAACTTGGGCGAGAAGGCGTCGAAGTCGATCCGGCCGTCGGTTGCGGGCGTGCTCGAAAAATTGACGGTCCGCTGGCGCCAGCCGTCGGCATAGACGCCGCCCGCGATCAGCGTCAGCGCGTCGACCGGGCGGACGCGGACTTCGCCATAGAGCGTCGCGGTCTGCGCTTTCTGGTCGGCGTCAAAAGTCAGCGCGCCCCGGCGCCCGCCATTGTTCACGAACTGGCGCGCGTCGGTGGTGCCGCGGCGGATTTCACCGCCGACCGTCAGCTCGACCGGGCCGGCCGCATAGTCGGCGCGGAAGAAGGTGCCGACATCGACCGACTTCTGGTCGATGAGCTGGAAGATCGGGTGGTAGAGCGACTTGGCGTTGACGAAGCCGCCGACGTCGAGCCGCAAGGCGCCCCAGTCGAAGGTCGTGCGGTTCTGGAGGCGCAGCGAGTCGATGTCGCGCCCCTGGTCGCCCGCGACGGCGCCGGCGTTGGCCTTACGCGGGGTCGAAAGCGCCTCGGCCATCGTCAACGCGCCCGGCAACTGCTGGTTGATATTGTTGATGCTGGCATAGAAGCGCGTGCTCACGACGTCGCTGAGCTTCAGCCCGACATTGCCTTGGAAGCGCAGGCTGCTGCGTTTCGCATGGTCGCGGTCGCCGTCGGATGTGTCGGCGCTGATCGCGCCCCACGCATCGACGTCATCTCTCGCGACGCCCGCCGAGACGAGACCGCGCACGCTGTCGAAGCTGCCAGCGTCGGCACGCAGGTAGATCCCCGCCGCGGTGCGGCCCGTCGGGGTCACGCCGTTGATCGCGCCGCCCAATGTGCCCGAGCCGAAGCGCAGCGCGTTGGCGCCGCGATAGACTTCGAGATGGTCGAAGAAGATCGGCTCAAGCTCCTGGAAGTCGCCATTGTCGTCGGCGAGGTTGATCGGCACCCCGTCCTGCAGCAGTGTCAGCCCGCGCATATGGAATCCGCGCGACAGGCCCGAGCCGCGGATCGAGAGGCGGACCTCCTGCCCATAACGCGGCTGGAGATAGACGCCGGGCGAGAAGGCGAGCGTGTCGCGCAGGCTCACGACCGATTTGTCGGCATAATCTTCGTAGGAGACGATATCGGTGCCGCCGGGCGTTTGCGCCGCGCGCGCTTCGGCGGCGTCGGTGGCGGTCGGTGCGGTGACGATGATGGTGGCGTCGGCTTCTTCGGCATGGGCCGGAGCGGCGACAAGACAGGTCGCGAGCGCCAGCAACGGCGCCGCCCCATGGTTACGGGTTTTCATGATTTTTCCTTCGCTGAATGCAGTCACGGGCCGCGCCGCGCGAAAGCGCGGGCAGCCGTTGGGTCTGGATCAGGCGAAGGCGGGTGGTCCGGTACTCGGCGGCAGCGGTGAGGCGGTGCCCGGCGCATAGCCGAGCGATCGGACCGCGACGGGGACGGGTTCGGCAGTGATCGACATCGCCGCGAGGACAGGCAGATCGGGAACGATCGGCGTATGGGCGAGCGCGCCCCACGGGCAATGCTGCTGCGCTTCGCCGGCGTTGTGATCGCCAGCCTTTTCGAGCGGAATCGTCATCGTCCCGCCGGGGTTGGCGGGGTCCGAACAGATGCGCACGGTGATCGAGCCGCTGTCGCTTTCGATCATCCAGCCCGGCGCGACGAGCACACGCGCGGCAAGCGCGAGGAGCAGCGGCAGGAGCAGCAGGATGCCAGGTCGGCGAAAGGCGGCGAGGATGCCCACGGGCCGCGCCTTATGGCGCGGGCACGATGCTGGCAAGCGGACAGATTGCCCTATTCGCCCCCCAAGCTATTCGGCAGGCGTCTCGTCGGTCTTCTTGCCCGTGCGCGTCCACGGATAGAGGAACTGGCCCCAATAGTTTTTGGGGACATCCTCGGGGATGCCGTAATTTTCGGGCCAGCGATCCTTCGGCAGGTGGAAGGTGCCGAACAATTTGTCGATCCACGGGAAATGGATCGCGAAATTGACGTCGAACGCCTCACGCTCGAGCCCATGATGCCAGTGGTGGAAACGCGGGGTCGCGATCCAGTGGCCGAGCCGGTTGAAATTGCCCCCGACATTGGCGTGGAGCAGCGACGACCAGACATAGACGAAGCCGATATAGGCCTGCATCACCGACGGCGCGAAGCCGAGCGTGAAGAGCGGCAGCGAAGTGATCGAGCGGAGCAGGATGATCTCGACGAAATGCATCCGCGACCCTGCAAGCCAGTCCATCGACTTCGCGCTGTGGTGCACCGCGTGGAAACCCCAGAGGAAGGGGTAGCGGTGGAAGGTGCGGTGGAAGAAATATTGCGCCATGTCCGACGCGACGAGCACGATGGCGAACTGGACGATCCACGGCAGCGACGCTACCCCGACGCGAAACGCCTCCCAATTGCTCGTATTTTCGTTGATGATCGTCGAGGGCGCGAGCGCGAGGAAGCCCAAGACCTGCACGAACATCGTGCTGACGAGATAATAGAAAAGATCCTCGCGCCATTCGGTACGGAACAATCGCTGTGTACGGCGATGCGGAAAGGCGCGTTCCAAAGGCGCGAACATGAAGCCGGTGACGAGCAGATTCACGACGAAGAAATCGAGCCCGAAGAAAATGCCCCAGTCGCGCGTTTCCTGCGGCTGGACGTTCGCCCCGCCGACGAGGATCGCGGCGAGACCGATCATCAGCGCGGTCAGGCCGAGCACCTTGCGCGGACGGAGCAGCAGGCTGAGCAGCGAGAGGCCGTAGCTGATCAATAGCGTCGCATGGACGACGCCGCGGAAGCCGCCCCAGTCCTTAACGATGGCGAGTTCGGGGGTCGCGAACCAGTCGGGAAAGCGCAGCGCGATCACCATGAAGAAGCCGGCGATCGCAAAGAGCAGCCCGAAAAAGCCCGAGAGCCAGCCGCTGCCGAAGCGCCGCACCTCGGTATGCGATTCAAGATCGCGCATCAGATTGTCGAGATAATCACGCTTTGCCATGTGGCCCCCTCACAGCATTTTCGCCGCGCCGTCTGTGATGACGCGCACGGGTTACGCATCCTCTTATCCGTCATGCCGGGCTTGACCCGGCACCCGCCTCTACTCCTTCAAGAAAGGCAGGCCCCGGATCAAGTCCGGGGTGACGCAATGGTATCACTTACCCCGCCGCGGCGACAATCTCGGCCCATTCGGCTTCGTCTATCACACGAATACCGAGCGCGCTCGCCTGCTTCAATTTCGATCCCGCGCCCGGCCCCGCAACCACGAGGTCGGTTTTCGCGCTGACGCTGCCCGCGGCCTTGGCGCCGAGCGCTTCGGCCTGCGCCTTGGCTTCGTCGCGGCTCATCGTCTCCAGCTTGCCGGTGAACACGACCGTCATGCCCGACACCTCGCTCTCGCGCGTCTCGACGATATAGGGGGGCGGCGACACCTCACTCAGAAGATCGTCCCATAATTCCCTATTATGAGGCTCGTGGAAAAAGTCACCGAGCGCCTCGGCTACCGCCGGCCCGATCCCGTCGGCACGCACTTCGAGGATTGCCTTGATCGCTTCCATCTTGCGCGCGAGAAACTTGCCGTCGGACTCGCCTTCAGCCTGCGGGTTCGCGTCGAGATACGCCTGAATTCCGGCTGCCTTTTCGGGCAACAGCGCGATATCGCCGAGCCCCTTCAAAAGGTCGCGCGCCGTCACCGCGCCGACGTGGCGGATGCCGAGCCCGAAGAGCAGCCGCGCTGCATCGGGCGAACGTTTGGCTTCGATTGCGGCGACGAGATTATCGACCGACTTTTCCTTCCACCCTTCGCGGCCGAGCAGGTCGGCGCGATGGTTTTTCAACCGGAAAATATCGGCGGGTCCCTTGTCGAGCCAGCCGAGGTCGAGGAATTCCTGGATGCTCTTCTCGCCCAGCCCCTCGATATCGAGCGCGCCGCGGCTGACGAAATGGCGCAGGCGTTCGAATTTTTGCGCGTTGCAGATGAGGCCGCCGGTGCAGCGGACATCTACCTCGCCCTCCTCGGCGACCGCCTCGCTGTTGCAGACGGGGCAATGGTCGGGGAAGATGTATGGTGCGCGATCCTCGTCGCGGGTGAGGTTTTCGACGACCTGCGGGATCACGTCGCCGGCGCGCTGGATGACGACGCGGTCGCCGGGGCGTACTCCCAATCGGCCGATCTCGTCGCGATTGTGGAGCGTGACGTTCGACACGACGACGCCCCCGACGGTGACGGGAACCAGCCGGCCGACGGGGGTCAGCTTGCCGGTGCGGCCGACCTGGATGTCGATCGCCTCCAAAGTCGTCTGTGCGCGTTCGGCGGGGAATTTATGCGCGATGGCCCAGCGCGGCGCCTTGGCGACGAAGCCGAGCCGCTGCTGCCAGGCGAGGCTGTCGACCTTGTAGACAACGCCGTCGATGTCATAATCCATATCGGCACGGCGGCGCTCGATCTCGGCATAATGGGCGAGGATCTCGGCGACGCTTTCATAGCGTTTGAGCAGTGGCGACACCGGGGCGCCCCAGCGTTCGATCGCCTTCATAACGTCAAATTGGGTTTCGGCGGGCAGCGCGCTGACCTCGCCCCAGCCGTGCGCGAGGAATCGCAGCGGGCGCGACGCGGTGACGCTGGCGTCCTTCTGGCGCAGCGAACCCGCCGCGGCGTTGCGCGGGTTGGCGAACTGGCGGACGGTGGCGGGGTCGAATTCCTGCTCGCGCTGCGCCGCGAGCGCCCTGCCCTCTTCCATCAGCCGTTCGTTGAGCGCCGTAAAATCGGCCTTCGCCATATAGACTTCGCCGCGGATCTCGAACACGTCGGGCGCCGCGCCGTTCAGTTCCTGCGGAATGTCGGCGATGTGGCGGACGTTGGCGGTGACATCCTCACCGACGCTGCCGTCGCCGCGCGTCGCGGCCTGTACGAGCTTGCCCTTTTCGTAGCGCAGCGAGCAGGACAGGCCGTCGATCTTGTCCTCTGCGGTCATCGCGACGACCGCGCCGGCGTCGAGATTGAGGAAGCGGCGTACGCGCGCGGCGAATTCCTCGACATCCTCGGCCGCGAAGGCATTGTCGAGGCTCATCATCCGCTGCGCATGCGTCACCTTCGCGAGCGGCGACGCCTCGACCGCGGCGCCGACTTGGCTGTTCGGGCTGTCGGCACGGATCAGCGCGGGAAAGGCGGCTTCGAGTTCGTTGTTGCGGCGGACGAGCGCGTCATAGTCGGCGTCCGAAATCTCGGGCGCATCCTCGGCGTGATAGCGTTTGCTGTGATAGGCGATCGTTTTTGCGAGCCGCATCAGTTCATTGGCGGCGTCGGCCTGCGACAGGGATTCGATTTCGGTCATGCACCGGTCTTTGCCACCGGCTTGAACTCGGCGCGAGTACCAAATCCTGCGATAAGCGGACGACCCTTTTTGATCGCCGCCTGCACCGCGGGAAGCCCGAGCGAGGCGGCGTGCGCGTCCTTGCTGTCCCACAGTTCGACGATCCAGATCGCATCGGCGTTCGCGCTATCCTCGCCGATCAGATAGGCGATATTGCCCGGCATTTCGCCGGTGCCTTCGGACAGGATCGCGACCAGTTCGGCACGTTTTCCGGGCTGCGCCATCATCTGGCCGAGCAGGCCATATTGGGGATTTGCTTCTTCCATCTTGGCCTCCAATGCGCGGAGTTTCGACACAGGCAGCAACGCCGCCGCCATCGCCAGCAGCGCGGCGAGATGTTCGCGGCGGTTCATTTCGCAATCGCCAGCACATGCACCTCGCGGCGAATGCGGAAGCCGAGCGATTCATAAAGCGCGATCGCGCCCGCATTATCGGCATAGCTGTGGAGAAACGGCGTTTCGCCGCGCGCCACCATTTCGCGCATGACGTGCCCGATCAGCGCGCGCGCCAGCCCGCGGCCGCGGCAATCCTCCCACGTCGAGACGCCGCTAACTTCGGCCATGCCGGGAACGAGGATACGTTGCCCCGCCATCGCGAGCAGCCGCCCGTTTTCCCGGATGCCGAAGAAGGGGCCGTAGCGATGCGTCTTGGGTCCCCAAGGGCCGGGCTTGGCATGCTCGGCGAGCGCGGTCATTTCGGGCGCGTCGTCATCGCCGAGCGCGAGGATGGCAGGCTCGCCTTCGCGCGGCGACGGCGGCGGACCATCGGCGACCATCTGCGCGAGGATAGCGCGTTTTATCTCGCGCGTGCCGGGGGGCACCGGCCAGGGCTCGTCCTCGACGATCCAGATTTCGCCTTCGTCCGGCACCAGCGCCGCCAGCGCAGCCTGCGCCTCGGCGCCGGTGTCGGGAGCCGCGCCGAAAACGCCATAGCCGCGGTCAATCCGCACGGCCGGGCCATCACCCTCGGCGAGATGCGCTTGCCGCCCGGTGAGCATGGTCCAGACCGGCCGGTCGAGCGGGTGCGTCGCCATGGCTCAGGCCCGTTCAATCGCGAGCGTTTCGGTCGCGGGGATTTTCACGCCCTCCATCGCATGCTCGGCATAGGGACCGGCGGGGTCGACCCAATGGAGGAACAGATGCGCCGACCAGCGATTGGGGTTCGGCGTCGTCCGTCCGTGCAGACGGTGGACGCCCTGATAAAGCACCGCGTCGCCGGGCAGCATCGGCACCGAACCATAGGCTTCGTCGCCGAAATCCGGGTCGGCGCGCTCGCGCGGGGTTTCGATATGCTGCGACCCGACCTCGAGCGGCCAGGCCTTGTTGTCGCTCGCCGCGAGCAGCAGCGACAGGCTGTGCTCGCACGCGAAACGATCCGAATGGACGTGGCATACGTCGCCCGCGCGATACATTCGAAAATAGCAATAGGAGGGCTTGAGTTCGATCCCGACAAGCGCACTGATGGCGGGCGTCATGCCCCACAGGAAGGTCGACAGCGGCAGATAATGGCGGCCGTAAACCTCGACCGCCTCGGCCGCGAGCAGCGCGTGCTTGCGCTTCAACTGGTCGAACGACACGCCGCCACGCATCAGATCGCCCTTCATCATGCCGAGCAGCGCACGGGTGACATCGGTCGGGACAAAAGCAGGGAGCGCCAGATAGCCCTGCTCGCGATAACGTTCTGCGTTTTCGGTCATGTCGTTTCCAATAGCCGTTCGGCCTGCGCGCGCGCCTCGGCAGTGACCTCGGCGCCCGACAACATGCGCGCAATCTCTTCGCGGCGGCCGGCTTCGTCGAGCGCGTGGACGCTGGTGCGCGTCACCGTGCCTTCGCTCGACTTGGCGATGATGAAATGCGCCGCGCCCTTTGCCGCGACCTGGGGGCTGTGGGTGACCGCGAGCAATTGTTTTCCGGCTCCCGCGAGGCGTGCGAGGCGCTCGCCGATCGCGCTGGCCACAGCGCCGCCGACGCCGCGGTCGATTTCGTCGAAGATGATCGTGTCCGCGCCGCCCTCTTCGGCGAGCGCGACTTTCAGCGCGAGGATGAAGCGCGAGAGTTCGCCGCCCGACGCGATCTTGGCGAGCGGCGCGAAGGGCGCGCCGGGGTTGGTCGAGATAAGGAACTCGACGCGGTCCATGCCCTCGGGCCCCCACCGTTCGGCGGGCACGCGTTCGACGAGCGTCTGGAAACGCGCCGCGTCGAGTTTCAGCGGCACGAGTTCGCTGGCAACCGCAGCATCGAGACGCATCGCCGCCTTGCTCCGCTGGTCGGACAGCGCGGTCGCGGCGTGGGTGTAGGCGGCGGCGCTTTCGGCGACCGCGGCCTCGAGCTTCGCGAGCCCCGCGCTGCCGCCCTCGATCGCGTCGAGCCGCGCGGCGAGCGTGCCGGTCAGTTCGGCGAGTTCGTCGGGCTGGACATTATGCTTGCGCGCCATCGCGCGGAGTTCGAACAGCCGCGTCTCGGTCGCCTCGAGCCGTTCGGGGTCATATTCCATCGCACGCGCGGCTTCGTGCAGCTTGCTCTCGGCCTCGTCGGCCTCGATGATCGCGCGGTCGAGCCCCGCGAGTGCCTCGGCGAGCAACGGATGATCCCCCGCGAGCCGGTCGAGCCGCCGCGCTGCGCCGCGAAGCTGCGCGGGACCGCTGTCGCTCCCTTCGAACGCTTCCATGATCGCGCCAAGGTCGCCCGCGACCTTCTCGCCCTTTTGCATCGTCGCGCGCGCTTCGGAGAGTTCGGCATCTTCACCGGGTTGGGGGCCAAGCGCCTGCAATTCGGCGACGCAATGCTCGAGCCATTCGCGGTCGCGTTCGGCCTCCGAAATTGCGGCGCGCGCAGCCGCGAGCCGATCCTCGGCGCCGCGCCATGCGGCATGGGCGGCAGCGACGCCGCGGATGTCGGCGCGCGCATAGGCGTCGAGTAGCGCGCGGTGCCCGGCGGGCGCGAGCAGGCCGCGATCATCGTGCTGGCCGTGGATTTCGACGAGATGGGTTCCGACTTCGCGCAGCAGCGCCGCCGAACAGGGCTGGTCGTTGAGGAAAGCGCGGCTGCCACCGTCGGCCTTCAATGTGCGGCGGATCAGCAGCGGCTCGCCGCTTTCCATTGTGATGTCATTCTCGGCGAGCAGCGCGGCTAGCTTGGTCCCCGATGCCGGCGCGACAAAACTCGCGGTCACCTGGGCCTTGTCGGTGCCCTGCCGCACCAGCGCATTGTCGGCACGCGCACCGAGCGCGAGGCCCAACGCGTCGAGCAGGATCGACTTCCCCGCCCCGGTCTCGCCCGTCAGCACGCCCAGCCCGGCCTCGAAATCGAGGTCGAGCCGTTCGATCAGGACGATGTTGGCGATGGATAAAGCGGTTAGCACGAGCCGTCCTTACCGCAGAACAAAGGCAGAATCTATTCCCGGCGAAATCAGGCGCTCGGAGCGTGTTTCTGCATCAGCTTGTAGGCGCGCTCATACCATTCATTGCCCGGATAGTTGGCGCCGAGCACCGCGGCCGACTTCTTCGCCTCCGCCGGGATACCAAGCGCGAGATAGCATTCGGTCAGGCGATAGAGCGCCTCGGGCGTGTGGCTCGTCGTCTGGAATTTGTCGACGACCTCGCGGAAGCGGATCGACGCGGCGAGCCAGTTCGAGCTCCGCTGATAGAAACGGCCGATTTCCATTTCCTTGCCGGCGAGGTGATCCTGCACCAGGTCGACCTTGAGCCGCGCGTCGGACGCATAGCGGCTGTCGGGATAGCGGCGGATCACTTCGCCGAGCGCATTCTGCGCCTGCTGGGTGATTTTCTGGTCGCGGGTGACGTCGCTGATCTGCTCATAATAGCTGAGGCCGATCAGATAATAAGCGTAGGGCGCGTCCTTGTTACCCGGATGGATCGCGAGGAAACGCTGCGCGGCTTCGATCGCCGGGGTATATTCGCGGTCCATATAATAGCTGAACGAGCTCATCAGCTGCGCGCGGCGCGCCCAGGGCGAATAGGGATGCTGGCGCTCGACCTCGTCGAACAGCGCCGCGGCGAGGCCATATTGCCGGCGGTCGAGCCGGTCCTGCGCCGCGCGGTACAACGTGTTGACGTCGCGTGCGACGTAGCGCGTGTCCTTCTTCACATTGCCGCCCCCGGCGCAGGCCGCCAGCATCGGAGTGATCACAAGTGCGGCGGCGAGCAGGCGCATGGTCGCGCGCGAGGGGGCAAAACGAGTCATGCGCGCGGTATAGCCACAGCGCGGATGAACGCAAAATAAATGATGGGGTCCCGGCGCAGCTTTACGGCGCCTTGACGACACAGCCCTGTGGCGCGTTTGCCAGTGCCGGGACGCGGCGTGCGGTCTTGATCGTAACCTGCGGTTCGAGCATCTGGCCGACCATCACGCCTTCGCCTGACGTCGGCGAGATCGGGGCGTTGAAGATCGCCTCGGTCACCTCGGCGCCCGCGACGATCTCGCCGAACACGGCAAAGCCAGCGCCGTCACCGCCCGGTGCGTCGCTATCGAAACCCTTGATGTCCGAGAGGAGCAGGAAAAAGTCGCTCGTCGCATCGCCGGGGTTGAGCCGCGCCATCGATAGCGCGCCCTTGCAATTGGTTAGTCCGCTGGTCTTCGTCGGTTCGTGCGCGATCGGCGGGAAATTCTTGCGGGCGTCGCCGCGGTTGCCGGCTTGCACGAGTTGGTTCGCCGGCCCCCAGCTCTTGGTCGAGCGGTAGAATTTGAACCCGTCCATCCGCTTGGCATCGACATAGCGGAGAAAGTTTCCGGCAGTGATCGGCGCGCGCTTGTTCTCGATCCGCACGGTGATCGTGCCGAGATCGGTGGCGAGCGCGACATAGGGGCGCGTGTCAGCCTCGACCACCGATGTAACCGGCGCCGGAACCGGCGGCACTGGCGGCGGCAATTGGGTCGCCTGCGGCGGAACGGCGGTCGATTGGGCGGCAAGCGCGAGCGCGGATAAAAGCATGGTCAGCATGGCGCCGATCATAAACGCAATGCGGTGAGCGACGCGAGCGGTTTCAGAGCAATTGGAAATTGTCGAAAGCCAGTCTAGGCAAGCCCACCGAACGAGCGAAAGAGGAATGTGATGAGCGAGACGCCGAACCGTGACGCCGCATCCGAGCCGGCCCGGCCCGCACCGGACCCCACGGCAATCGGAACGCGGCTTCTGCGCTATCTGCCGCTGATCACGATCGCGCATTTCATGATCGGCCTACCCGCGCTGATCGCGTCGCTCGCGCTCGCCTATTTCGCCTTCGTCCAGGCCGACGCGACGCAGAAGATGCAGACGGGCGGGGTAATGCCCTTCGTCACCTTCGGGACGAGCAATGGGGACAAGGATGGCAACCAGGATATTGCACTGACGCTGACCAACAATGGTGTCGGCCCCGCGATTCTCGGCCCGATCGAGATCCGCTATGAAGGCAGGCCGATCGCCACCCCGATCGACTTGCTCACGGCATGCTGTACGCCGGATGCGCGCGCCGTGCGCCTTTCCACCTCGCCGTCGACCGGGATCGCCGTGCGACCCGGAGAAACCATCGAATTCGTCAGCCTGCCGCGCACCCCTGAATCCGAGAAAGTATGGCAGACACTCAACAAGGAGCGGTGGAAGCTCCAGGTCCGCGCCTGCTATTGCTCGATCTTCAACGATTGCTGGGTGACCGAAGGCATGCAGGGATTGCCGAAAGCCGTGAAGAAATGCCCCGCCAACTGGTCGCTCTATCGCGAAGACGCCGGAAACCGGATCGCGGGCGGATCCTAGTTCGGGTAGCGGTCCGGGGTGACGAGGATGGGGATCAAATGACGCAGCACAATCATCGCATTGAATTTCCGGGCGCAGCGCCTATCTTCATGTCGCGGGCCGGGCCCCTCTGACGATCCTGTGGATCGTGATGTCGGACCGCATCGGGGATATCCGATGTTGGCTCGACCTATATGCTTTCCAAGCCACATCGGTACCTCGGTTGGATCACAACTGGGAGTCTATGCGATGTCGCATCCATGTTTCGCCGCTGCCCATGGGCAACAAACCGGCAATCGGTTTCGACCGGTCAGCGGGAGGGTCATGCCATGACCGGCCCCGCCGTGGGCATGCCCTGCCCCGTTTGCAAAGTGCCGCTGTCGATGAGCGACCGGCAGGGCGTCGAGATCGATTATTGTCCGCAGTGCCGCGGCGTGTGGCTCGATCGCGGCGAGCTCGACAAGATTATCGAGCGCAGCCAAGCGGCCGAAGCTTCGCCGCCGCCGTCCGCGCCGCCGCAACAAGCCTATCCGCAAGGCGCGCCGCCCGCGCACTGGGATCAAGGGTACCGCGGACATCACAAGGGATATCCGAAACGCCGAAAATCCTTTCTGGAAGAGCTGTTCGACTAAGCTTTTCTGCACAAAAAAGGGGCCGCTTTCGCGGCCCCTTTCCTTGTTCGATAAACCGAAGGCTTAGTACTTCAGGAAGTCGGGCACATGGCCCTGGTCTTCCGGACCTTCGCTGCGTTCGCGGCGCGGGCCGCGGTCGCCACGGTCACCGCCGTCGCGGCGCGGGCCACGATCGCGACCACCGCCACGCGGGCCGCGATCGCCGCGGCCTTCGCCATCACGGCGCGGACCGCGATCACCGCGCGGTTCGCGCGGCGGGCGGGTGTCTTCCAGCTCTTCGCCGGTTTCCTGGTTCACGACGCGCATCGACAGGCGAACCTTGCCGCGCTGGTCGATCTCGAGGACCTTGACCTTGACTTCCTGGCCTTCGCTGAGGACGTCCGAGACCTTCTCGACGCGCTCGTTGGCGATTTCGCTGACGTGGACGAGACCGTCCTTGCCGCCCATGAAATTCACGAACGCGCCGAAATCGACCAGGTTGACGACCTTGCCGTCATAGATCTTGCCGACTTCGGCTTCCTCGACGATGCCGCTGATCCACTTGCGGGCCGCTTCGATCTGGTCGAGGTCGCTCGACGAGATCTTGATCAGGCCTTCGTCGTCGATGTCGACCTTGGCGCCGGTGGTCGCGACGATCTCGCGGATCACCTTGCCGCCGGTACCGATGACGTCGCGGATCTTCGACTTGTCGATCTGCATCGTCTCGATGCGCGGTGCGTGCGCCGACAATTCGCTGCGGGTTTCGCCGAGCGCCTTGTTCATTTCACCGAGGATGTGCGCGCGGCCTTCCTTGGCCTGGTTCAGCGCAGCTTCGAAGATCTCGCGCGTGATGCCCGCGATCTTGATGTCCATCTGCATCGTGGTGATGCCTTCGGACGTGCCAGCCACCTTGAAATCCATGTCGCCGAGGTGATCCTCGTCGCCGAGGATGTCCGACAGGATCGCATAATCCTTG
>JAESGS010000845.1_pt1 | contig 13593 bp, 15 predicted proteins | sample 9269761 | NCBI WGS metagenome assembly JAESGS01 (sample SAMN15741799, study PRJNA653493) | algae metagenome | isolation source: Cyanosarcina radialis HA8281-LM2 and co-occurring heterotrophs from damp... | place: USA: Makauwahi cave, Hawaii | collected 2011-01-06 | reverse complement strand
TTGATACGATTGTTCTGCGCCGAAACGCCCATGCTCTCGCTGCCGCGCCAGGCGATCGGCCGCACATAGGCCTCCGAAAAGCCCTGGCGCTTCAGAAGCTCGACGCTGGCGGCGTCCAGTTCTTCGACCGAATAGGGGATCTTGAAGCCGAGGATCTCGGCGGACTGATGCAGGCGCTGGTTGTGCTCGGTCAGCTTGAAGATGCGCCCGCCATAGGCGCGCTCGCCTTCAAAGACCGCGCTGGCATAGTGCAGGCCGTGGGTCAGCACGTGAATCTTGGCATCCTTCCACGCGACGAACTCGCCGTTGAACCAGATCTGTCCGTCCAACTGATCAAAAGGAACCGCTGCCATGGTGTCATCCTCCGGCGCATGCGCGCCATTCTTAGTTGATTATCGTCCTGCTTTCAGTCTATCGGCAAACTGATTGAGGGAAAATTCAATTTCGTGATTTTGGATTTGCGATCGGAACGGCACGGCATATCCTTTCCAGATGTTGCCAATGCCAAATGTCTCGCTTACCGAGCATGGACGCTAATGCTATGGTAAAAATATGTCAACAAAGCTGACATATTTTTTCGAAAGTTTCGCAAGTTGCAATCAGGCTGAAAGGAAATGACCGCGTGGCCGGCCAATCCAAAGAGAACACCCGGTATCTGACCGATGCCGCCGCCGATGACGATACGATCGATTTCGAGATCATCGAGCTGCTCTTCTTCGCCTATCGCGACTTCACCTCCGACCCGGACGCGATCCTGGAAAAGAGCGGCTTCGGACGGGCGCACCACCGCGTCGTGCACTTTGTCGACCGAGAGCCCGGCATGACGGTCGCCGACCTCCTGGATACGCTGAAGATCACGAAGCAGAGCCTGGCCCGGGTGCTGAAGCAACTGATCGATTCCGGCTACATCCGCCAGGAAACCGGCCCTGAAGACCGGCGCCAGCGCATGCTCTACACGACGGAAGAAGGCCAGGCGCTGGCGCGTGCACTCGCTGAGCCACAGTCCCGCCGCATAGCCGATGCATTGGCAAGAACCGGTCCGGGCGCGCGCGAAACGGTCAAGCGCTTTCTCGCCGGGATGAAGAACAACGCCGTAGACTGACGCCCGCCGTAGCGCGGGTCTGGCCTGCAACTTGGGAAGCGTGGAATGACGACAAAAGCGACTGTCTCGGACGATGCGGCTCACCTTCTGGTCGTCGACGACGACCGGCGCATCCGCGATTTGCTCAACCGCTACCTGGTCGAACAGGGTTTTCGCGTGACGACGGCGTCCGATGCGGACGAAGCCCGCCGCAAGCTCGTCGGCCTCGACTTCGACCTTCTGATCGTCGACGTGATGATGCCGGGCGAAAGCGGCATTTCGCTCACCCAGAGCCTCAGGCAGATCAAGACCGTGCCGATCCTGATGCTGACGGCGCTGGCGGAATCCAATTCCCGCATCGAAGGTCTCGAGGCCGGCGCCGACGATTATCTGTCGAAGCCCTTCGACCCGCGCGAACTGGTGCTGCGCATCAACAACATCCTGCGCCGCAACCAGCCGGCCCAGGCCCCCAAGATCGACCAGGTGATCTTCGGCCCCTACACCTTCTCGGTGGTGCGCAAGGAACTGCGTCGTGGCGCCGATCACATCCGCCTGACGGACCGCGAACAGGAGATCATGACGCTCTTTTCGCAGCGTGCCGGCGAAACCATCCCACGCCACGAACTGATCGGCGACGACGCCGAAGTCGGCGAGCGCACGATCGACGTGCAGATCAATCGTCTGCGCCGCAAGATCGAGGACGATCCGTCCAACCCCGTCTGGCTGCAGACGGTGCGCGGCATCGGCTACCGGCTGAGCGTGGACTGAAATGGCAGCCCTTCCGATGAGCGCGGCAAACCATGGCAAGCTTTGACGGCATAGAGCACGGCGCGTCCGGGGCGAACGACAATGCCTGGAGGCGGTTCACCCGCTGGCTGCGCCGTCGCCTGCCCATGGGGCTTTACGCCCGCTCGCTGCTGATCGTCATCATTCCGATGGTGCTCCTGCAGTCGGTGGTCGCCTTCATCTTCATGGAGCGCCACTGGCAGCTGGTGACGCAACGCCTGTCGGCCGCCGTCACCGGCGACATTGCCGCGATCGTCGATCTCATCGACACCTTCCCTGCCGACCGCGACATCTCCGAGATCATCCGCATCGCCCGCGATCAGCTCGATCTCAGCATCTCCGTGGACCCGCCCGGCGAACTGCCGCCGCCGCGCCCCAGCCCCTTCTTCGAAATCCTCGACCAGATCCTCGGCGAAGAGATTTCCAACCAGGTCCGCCGCCCTTTCTGGATCGATACGGTCGGCAACTCCAAGCTCGTCGAGATCCGCATCAAGCTCGATGACGGCCGCATCCTGCGCGTCTACGCCCGGCGCAACCAGGCCTATGCCTCCAACACCCACATCTTCCTCGTCTGGATGGTGGCCGCCTCGCTGGTGCTGCTGACGATCGCCGTCCTCTTCCTGCGCGGCCAGATCCGCCCGATCCTGGCCTTGACCAAGGCGGCCGAAAGCTTCGGCAAGGGCCAGAAAATCGACGACTTCGCGCCGCGCGGCGCCGATGAAATCCGCCGCGCCGGCCTCGCCTTCATCCAGATGCGCGAGCGCATCGAACGACAGATCGAGCAGCGCACCGCGATGCTGACCGGCGTCAGCCACGATCTGCGAACCATCCTCACCCGCTTCAAGCTGCAGCTGGCGCTTGCCGGCAACAACCCCGACCTCGAAGGCCTCAACCAGGACGTCGAGGACATGCAGAACATGCTGGAAGGCTATCTGGCCTTCGCCCGCAGCGAAGCGGAGGAAGATGTCGGCCAGCTGAAACTCAGCGACCTGATGACCCGGCTCGCCGCTGAAGCCGAACTGCTCGGCAAGACCCTGACCACATCCATCGAGGGGGAAGACGATATCCGCGTGCGGCCGAACGCCTTCACCCGTCTCGTCGCCAACATCGCCTCGAACGCCTACCGCTACGCCAACACTGTCAAGATCGATGCGCGCCACAGTGCCAAGTGGCTGACAATCACCGTCGACGATGACGGTCCGGGCATTCCTGAACGTTCGCGCGAGGACGTGTTCAAACCATTCTTCCGCCTCGACGAAGCCCGCAACCTCGACAGCTCCGGCACTGGCCTCGGGCTGGCGATCGCCCGTGATATCGCCCGCAGCCACGGCGGTAACGTTACGCTTGGCGACAGCCCGCTCGGCGGCCTCAGGGCAACGGTGCGCGTCCCGGCTTGACGTCCCCGCCTGGGCGGGCCACTTCTGGCCTGGAGCGGGGCTAAGGGGAACGGGCCATGGCAGACGCCACCGATTGGGCTGATTGGGAACGACGGCTTGCCGAACTCTGGGCAACCTTCGACGTGGCGGGTAGCGAAGCCTCTATCGCCCGCATCGATGCCCTTGCCGCCGAACTGCCGGCAGGACATCCCATCGGGCTGTTCGAAAGAGCCTCGGCACAGGATTCGACCGGCCATGAGACAAAGGCGGAGCCACTCTACCGGCAGGCGCTGGAAAACGGCCTTCAGGGAATTCGTCGCCGGCGCGCCACCATCCAGCTCGCCAGCACCCTGCGCAATCTCGGCCGCGCCGAAGAAGGTGTCGCCCTGCTTACTGCCGAGCGGGACAAGCCATCAGACGAACTCGACGATGCCGTCGTCGCCTTCCTGGCGCTCTGTCTCATCGATACCGGCCAGGCGCAACAGGCGGCCGCACTCGCGCTCGGCAGCCTGTCACGGCACCTCCCCCGCTACAACCGCTCACTCAGGCGCTACGCCGAGATGCTGTTGCCGGAGAGCTGAGCCCGTCAGCGCTGGTAGATCGAGGTCAGGCCGCGTCGTTCGTTGAAACGGTGCCAGGCGTCGATACGGCGCGGATGTCGGGCGCGCATGACATCGAGTGGCGCGAGCAGCCGGCCGCCGCGGCCAAGGGCGGCATCGAGGATCTCGATGATGCGGCGGTTCGGCCAGGGCTTGCGGGTGATCGTCAAGAGCGCCCGGAAGGCTTCGTCCTCTCGTCCCGCGCCAAGCTGATGCGCAATCAGACCATAGGCAAAGGCCGTCGAGCGGCTGACGCCGGCATGGCAATGCACGAGAATGCGGCTCTCAGCATGCTCGGCCGCCGGGCGCATCGCCTCGAAAACCTCGAGCACCAGATCCGGGAAATGCTGGGTGGCGGTCGGGTTTTCCTGGTCGCGCATGCGCACGACCCGGTGGCTGGCGTCCGCAATCACGGGCACGTTGTCATCCGGCAATTCGGGATCGAGCAGAGACAGCACATGACTTGCGCGCCAGTCGCGCGCGGCATCGGCGGCACGCCAAAGGCAGGACACCTTGACGCGCTCCGGGATCACTTCGAAAGCAATGTTCATGGGGAGGATCACATCAACTTCTTGCCGTTGGGGACCGGCCGTTCGGTGGCAGCCAGCACGATCGCACCGGCCTCGTCTGCAAAGCCCAGCGTCAGCACTTCAGAGCGAACAGGCCCGATCTGGCGCGGCGGAAAATTGACCACACCCAGCACCTGCCGCCCGACGAGATCCTCCGGACGATAATGCACCGTGATCTGCGCTGATGACTTTTTTATGCCGATTTCCGGGCCGAAATCGATTTTCAGCTTGAAGGCCGGCTTGCGCGCTTCCGGAAACGGTTCGGCCTCGACGATGGTGCCCACGCGAATGTCCACGCGCTCGAAATCAGCAAATTCAATAGTTTCAGCCATCGTCATTCCCTATGTGAAATCCTATCCGTGGAGGTGGATTAAAGCATCGGGCGAGATTCCGGAAGCACGCCGGCCTCGGCGGGCTCCCCGCGAAATCTGGCCTCCTCCCATGGGCGACGCGCGAATTGCTCGACAAGGAAATCGACGAAAACACGCACGCGCGGAGGCAAGAAGCGCCGGTGCGGATAGACGACCGTGATCGGCTCTGCCTCGGCATAGTTGCTGTCGGTCAGAAGCGGCACCAGCAATCCCGCCTTGATATCTCCGCCTACGAGCAGTTCGGAAAGGCGCACGATGCCGATGCCTGCGAGCGCGAGCCGTCGGAGCGCTTCGGTGCTGTTGGCTTCGACGGAACCACGAACACGGATCGCACGCCGGCCGTTGCCATCCTGAAACTCCCAAACGTTGAGACGGCCGCGAGCGGTGATGGCGAGGCACACATGTCGCTGCAGGTCGTCAGGCGTTTGCGGCGCGCCGTGCCGCTCGAGATAGGCGGGTGCAGCGCAGATGACGCGACGGTTTGGTGCGAGCCGCCGCGTCACCAGCGTGCTGTCGGTTTGTTCCGCGACCCGCAGCGCAACATCCGCCTCACCGTTCATGAGGTCGACGACCGCGTCGCTGAAATCGAGTTCCAGGTCGATCTCTGGAAACCGTTCGATGAAATCAGGCAGCATGGGAACGATCAGGCGATGACCGAAGGCGCTGGGCAGGCTCACCCGCAACCGCCCGCGCGGCACTGCCCCCGGCTGGATTGCAACCTCCGCGTCTTCCATGTCGCCGAGGATGCGGCGGCTCGATTCCGCATAGGCGCTGCCTTCGCTCGTCAGGCTGATGCTGCGCGTCGAGCGCCGCAGCAGGCGCACGCCAAGGCGCGCCTCCAGCCGGCCGACGATCTTGCTGACCGCCGATGGCGTCATGCGCAACCGCCGTGCCGCCGCCGAGAAATCGCCCTCCTCGACGACAGCGAGAAACACCGCCATGGCTTCCTGTCGATCCATCCATCTATTCCATTTCGTCACAGATAAACGGAATTTAACATGGATTATCGCCGTGAGCGACAGGCTGTAGCTTGGACCGGAACTCAGACAGCGAAGCTCGAGGAGTAACGAAAATGGGCAAGCAGCGGGACAGAATGCCGATGAGTTATGAGCTGCATTCCTGGGCGCGGCGTCAACGCAGCATCGAGATCGGCGACCTGTGCCGCCGCGCGATCAGCGCAATCTGGAGAAGTCTCTTCAAACGCCAGCCAGGCCGCGATCATGGGGCCTGCGCCGGCGCTTCCCCGATGATGCGAACCCCTTAGGCCAGGCGCCATGCCGGCCCAACATGGGGCCAGCCGCATTCAATATTCAGCCTGCGAGTTCTTCCGCGCGCTTGCGCGCCGCAGCGATCGCCTTGTCGAACAACGGCTGCATGCCGTCGTCGGCCATCAGCACGGACAGTGCCGCGGCCGTCGTGCCGCCGGGCGAAGTCACGTTCTGCCGCAGCCGTGCGGCTTCGTCAGGCGACTGGTGCAAAAGTTCGCCAGCCCCAGCGACGGTTTCCCGCGCGAGCCGCATGGCAAGGTCCGCCTCAAGGCCGGCCTTGCGGCCCGCCTCGGCCATGCACTCGACAAGATAGAAGACATAGGCAGGACCGCTGCCCGAAACGGCCGTGACGGCGTCGATCTCGGCTTCGGTGCGCACCCATTCGACCGGGCCGCTGACCTTCAAGAGATCATGAACCTGAGCGCGCTGCTGATCGCTGACGCGGGCATTGGCAAAGGCGCCGGTGACACCGCGGCCGATCATCGCCGGCGTGTTCGGCATGGCGCGGACGGTCGCCGCGGCACCAAGATGGGTTTCGATGAAGGAAAGCGTCTTGCCGGCAGCAACCGAAACGATGACGGTATCCGGGCTGACGAGAGATTTCAGCGGCGGCAAAACGGCGTCCATCACCTGTGGCTTGACCGCAAGGAAGATCACGCCCGCCTGGACACCCGACGGCGCCGTTGTCGCATGCGTCACGCCGTTGTCGGAGATCATCTGCGCCATGGCCGGCGGCGGGCCGGGATCGACGACGAGAACGTCCGCGCCTTTAACGCCGCTCTTCAGCCAGCCCGAAAGCATGGCGCCGCCCATATTGCCGGCGCCGACGAGCACGATGGGACCGGAAGCGGCGTTCGTCATGATCAGGCTTCTCCAACCGTTTCGAACAGGACGGCATCGACGGCGCGCTGCGCATCCATGCCGGACCAGACGACGAATTGAAACGCCTGATAATAGGATTCGCAAGCGTCGAGTGCGCTCGAAAGCAGAACTTCGACCTGCTGGTTGGTGGGCTCGGCGCCGCCGGCCAGCAGCAGCGATTGGCGGAAGATCACCACTTCCTCCTGGCGCCAAAGATCGAAGTGTCCCATCAGCACCTGCCCATTGATATGGGAGAGCAGACGGATGACTTCGTTGACCCGGCTTTCCGGCACCTTGATGTCGAAGGCACAGGCCAGGTGCAGCGCCTCGAATTCCTCCATCCAGGAGAAGGAAACGTGGTAGTCCGCCCACTTGCCTTCGACCGTCATGGCGATTTCGTCTTCGCCGGATCGCTCGAACGACCAGTCGTTATTGGCAGCCACGAACTCGATCATATCGACCGGGTTGGATTGGCGCTCGGCTTCCATTTCCAAAAGGCTCATGCATCACCCTGCATAGGTGTGGCACGGGCACACGTCATCACGCTCACAAGACGCAACGCCGCAAACCCAACACCGATTACAAACACATATGATTGCTGAACTCACATCCATCCTGGCTGACTTACCCTGCCCGGAGCTTACGTGGTTCGTTTCGAATCATCATTTAAAATCAGTGTATAATGGCGGAGTCAGGCTGCCAGCCCCTCGGCCCAAAAATAGCCGTGAACAATCGCGTCCACGTTGTCATGTGAATGAAGCGGTTGAGCTTAACTGACTCTGCCATAAGGGTTTTTTGGCAGTGTCCACAGGTGGAAAACTTTTCAGGTTTTATTAACCACCCACCATGCCGTTTCAGACCTATTCGACTGAACGACAGCAAAACGCCCGCAGATGAGGTCCGCGGGCGAAGTAGAAACGCTGAAATGCCGTTATTTCAAGGGAATCGCGTTACTTGCCCGTATCAACGAGACGCGCTTCGAGAGCCTCAATACGGGCCAGAAGCGCATCGTTTTCCTCACGCGCCTTGATGGCCATTTCCTTGACCATTTCGAACTCTTCGCGCTTGACGACGTCGAGCGAATTCAGCGCCCGCTCCGCCTGCGCCCGGAAGGCCGTTTCAACCTCGCGGCGCACGCCTTGAGCGGCGCCGGCAGCATCGGTCATCAGCTTGGCAAAGTCATCCAGGATGCGGTTGGTGCCTGTGCTCATCGTCGCGATCTCCATATCAGCCATCGCCTCTAAAGAGCGATGCGGTCCATGGGTTTCAGGTAGGGTCACCGGCGGCCCGATGCAAGAAAAATCACGCGCGCCATCACGGCTCCCTTCACGACCCTGTGTCCGTGGCGCGCATGGCCGCCCTTGACCGAGGTGAAATCGCTCGCCATGTTCCGCCGAAACAACCGGCCCGGCACGAGAACAATAAATTGGAAACATTAGCGACCCGCCTCGCCATCCTCCCCTTCCCCGAAATCGACCCCGTTATCGTCCAGATCGGCCCGCTTGCCATCCATTGGTACGGGCTCGCCTATGTGGCAGGCATCCTCCTTGGCTGGTTCTACGCCCGGCGCCTGGCGACAAACGCCGCGCTCTGGCGCGACGACAAGCCGGCAATCACGCTGCAGCAGCTCGACGACTTCCTGCTGTGGGCCGCCGGCGGCATCGTGCTCGGCGGCCGCATCGGCTACATTCTCTTCTACGATCTCGGCTCAGTGCTCGCCAATCCGATCCGCGCGCTGGAAATCTGGAACGGCGGCATGTCGTTCCATGGCGGCTTCCTCGGCACCACGCTCGCCATGATCCTGTTTGCGCGCAAGAACAAGATCGCCATCTGGAGCCTGTTCGACATCGTCGCCGCCGTCGTGCCGATCGGCCTGTTCTTCGGTCGTATCGCCAACTTCATCAACGGCGAACTCTGGGGCCGCCTCTCGTCGATGCCCTGGGCGATCGTATTCCCGACCGGCGGCCCGTTCGCCCGCCACCCGAGCCAGCTCTACGAGGCCGCCCTTGAGGGTATCGTCCTGCTCTCCGTCCTCGCCTGGTTCATCTATCGTCGTTACGCGTTGAAATCCCCGGGGCTCGTCACCGGCATCTTCGTGCTCGGCTATGCCCTGAGCCGCATTTTCGTCGAATTCTTCCGCGAACCGGACGCGCAGATCGGCTATCTTGTCGGTGGCTGGCTGACCATGGGCATGCTTTTGTCGCTGCCGATGGCGCTCGCCGGCATCTGGGCCATTGCCCGGGCGCGGCGCGCAGCCGCCTGAAAGCGGATGGGGCAAGGGCGTGCGGCTATTCCGGCCGCCGCCCCGCGAATTGGACGAAGGCATGACGACACCACTTGCGGACAAGATCAAGGCGCTGATCAAGACCCACGGGCCGATCAGCGTCACCGACTATTTCTCGCTTTGCCTGGCGGATCCGGATCACGGCTACTACCGCGTGCACGAACCCTTCGGCAAGGAAGGCGACTTCACCACGGCGCCGGAGATCAGCCAGCTTTTCGGCGAGATGATCGGCATCTTCCTCGTCCATGCCTGGCAGCAGCACGGCAAGCCAGAGGGTGCCGTGATTGCTGAAATCGGCCCCGGCCGCGGCACGATGATGGCCGACATGCTGCGCGTCGTGCGCCGCCTGGCACCCGATCTCTATACCTCCGCCGGCGTGCATCTCGTCGAAACCAGCGAACGGCTGCGCAAGGTCCAGTCGGAAACGCTCGCCGCCCATGGCCACAAGGTCGAATGGCACACGAGCTTCGAGACCCTGCCCGAAGGTTTCCTGCTGCTTGCCGCCAACGAGCTTTTCGACGCCATTCCGATCCGGCAGTTCGTGCGCACGGCGCAAGGCTTCCGCGAGCGCATGGTCGGGCTTGATGCCACGGACGAACTGACCTTTGCCGCCGGCGTTGCCGGCATCGATCCCGAGCTTCTTCCGACGCCGGCGCAGGGCGTTGCCGAAGGCACGATCTTCGAGATTGCTCCCGCCCGCGACGCTGTCATGTCGGCCCTCTGCGAGCGGCTGAAAGTCAGCGGCGGCACCGCCGTGATCATCGATTATGGCCATATGGCCACCGGCTATGGCGACACGCTGCAGGCCGTGCGCGATCACGAATACGATCCGCCGCTCGCCAGCCCCGGCCGCGCCGATCTCACCAGCCACGTCGATTTCGAGCAACTCGCCCGCCGCGCCAAGACCGACGATGTGCAGATCAACGGCCTTGCCCACCAGGGCGATTTTTTGGTCGGCCTCGGTCTTCTGGAACGCGCCGCAGCGCTTGGCCGCGACAAGGATGCGCTGACGCAGGAAACCATCCGCCAGGACGTCGAGAGGCTCGCCGGCGCAGGCGCCGGAAAGATGGGCGAACTGTTCAAGGTCCTGGCCGTCAGCAGCCCGCCGGTGCCGCTCTCGCCGTTCCGCAAACCGAAGGCTTGAACTTCCACCCGACGGCACCCCTGCCGTTCGGGAATTGACAGCCCTGTCGTCGCGGGTCAACATCGCGCCGGCAAATCAAGAGCCAGTCGCCGGGCCGGAGCGCGCCCCCAAACCCATTGATTTTCCTGATAAAGCAAAGGCGAATATACCAATGCAGCATGACGCCGCGCTCTCCCCCGTGCAAAGCTCGCTTTTCAGCGAGAAGGCCGGGCCGGCAATCGCCCATGGTTATTTCACCCGAAAGGGCGGCGTCTCCGAAGGGCTCTATAGCGGCCTCAATGTCGGGCTTGGCTCCAAGGACGAGCGTGCCCATGTCAACGAGAACCGCGCCCGCGTCGCCCGCTGGTTCGGCGCCTCGCCAGAGCGCCTGGCGACGGTGCACCAGATCCATTCCCCGGACGCCGTGGTGGTCGACGAAAGCTACGACGGTGCCCGCCCCGAGGCCGATGCGCTGGTGACGGCAACGCCCGGCATCGTGCTCGGCGTGCTCTCGGCCGATTGCGGCCCCATCCTCTTTGCCGATGCCGAAGCCAAGGTCATCGGCGCCGCCCATGCCGGCTGGAAGGGCGCGCTCGGCGGCGTGCTCGAAAGCACAATCGACAAGATGGTTTCGCTCGGTGCGCAGCGCGAGTGCATCGTCGCCTGCCTCGGCCCGTCGATCAGCCGGCGGAACTATGAGGTCGGCTCCGAGTTCGTAGAACGCTTCGTCGCGGCGAACGAAAGCTACGCCACGTTCTTCCGGCCTTCGGAGCGCGACGGCCATGCCATGTTCGACCTGCCAGGGCTGACGATCAAACGGCTGGTTGAAGCGGGCGTTGCCGCCGAGAATCTCGACATCTGCACCTATGCCGACGAGGAGCGTTTCTTCTCCTATCGGCGCACGACCCACAGGCAGGAACCGGACTACGGCCGACAGATTTCCGCCATTTGCATACGAGGGACCTGACATGGCGCTTCACTTTGCCCAGGAAGAATATGCAAGCCGTCTCGAGCGGCTGACGGAGAAGATGCGCGAGGAGAAGCTGGACGCGGTGCTGCTTTTCGCCCAGGAGAGCATGTACTGGCTGACCGGCTACGACACCTTCGGCTACTGCTTCTTCCAGACGCTGGTGGTCAAGAAGGACGGCTCGATGGTGCTTTTGACGCGCTCGGCCGATCTGCGCCAGGCCCGTCATACATCGAACATCGAGCGTATCGAGATCTGGGTCGACCGGGCCAATGCCGACCCGACCATGGATCTGAAGAACCTCTTGAGCGAACTCGACCTGCTCGGCTGCCGCATCGGCATCGAATACGACACCCACGGCATGACCGGCCGCGCCGCGCGCCTGATCGACCGGCAGCTACAGACCTTCGGCGAGCTGATCGATGCCTCACACCTGGTCGGCCGCCTGCGCCTGATCAAGAGCGACGCCGAAATCGCCCATGTCGAAAAGGCCGCAAGCCTTGCCGACGACGCGCTCGATGCCGCCCTGCCGCTCATTCGTCCCGGCGGCAACGAGGCCGACATTCTGGCCGCGATGCAGGGAACGATCCTTGCCGGTGGCGGCGACTATCCGGCCAACGAATTCATCATCGGTTCCGGCGCAGACGCGCTGCTCTGCCGCTACAAGTCCGGGCGCCGCCTGCTCGACAGCCAGGACCAGCTTACGATGGAATGGGCTGGCGTCAGCGCTCACTATCATGCGGCAATGATGCGCACCGTCGTCATCGGTGAGCCGACCAATCGCCATCGCGAACTCTACAGCGCCTGCCGCGAAACGATCCAGGCGATCGAGATGGTGCTTCGCCCCGGCAACACCTTCGGCACCGTCTTCGACGTGCACGCCAGGATCATGGACGAGCGCGGCCTTGCCCGCCACCGGCTGAACGCCTGCGGCTATTCGCTCGGCGCCCGCTTCTCGCCCTCCTGGATGGAGCAGCAGATGTTCCACCTCGGCAATCCCCAGGAGATCGAGCCGAACATGTCGCTGTTCGTGCACATGATCATCATGGATTCCGACAGCGGCACCGCCATGACCCTCGGCCAGACCTATCTCACCACGACAGACACGCCGCGCGCGCTGTCGCGTTACGGCCTGGACTTCATTTCTGCTTAGGGAAATCCGCCTAGACTTGCGTTCGTACTGGCAGACGACAGGAGACGTTTCAGGAAACTGCCGCGAAGAAACGGACGGACGGTTTGAACATGCGAAAGCTCACCACGCCCATCGTAGCTCTTGGCCTCGCCATTGCGCTCGCCGCCTGCAACAGCACCGAGATGCTGACGCCACAGGTTGACGTCGGCGGGGGAACCTTCCGCTCGCCGCCAGTGACGCAATCCGACCTCGACGCCATGTCGACGCAGACGGCGATGGCGCCGGTGCAGCGCGAACCCGTCAGCCAGACCACCGCCTATTCGCCTCCGGCTCCGTCGAACACGCCGACGGCCTATGCCACCGGCGACGCGACCTATACAGATCCGGCCGGCACCTTCGAGGGACAGGCAAACCGACTTGCCGCCGGTTCCGAGCCCGTCCAGAACACGATCGAGAGCCGCCAGGCACCGGTCGAACAGGCGCCTGTACAGCACACACCCGTCCAGCAGACGGCGGCCGCGGCCGAAGAAGTCCAGAGCCAGCCAACCGTCGCCGCCCTGCCGAAGGCAAGTGCAGCCGCGAGCGGCACGATCCGCTTCCTGCCGATCATCGGCGCGCCGGTCCAGGCGGTGACACCGCTTTCCAAACAGCTCGGCGCCGACGCCCGCGCCCGTGGCCTGACGATCAAGGGCTCGGCCGACGCGAGCAGCGAGCACATTCTCAAAGGCTATTTCTCGGCGCTGAAGGACGGCGACAAGACGACGGTCGTTTATGTCTGGGACGTGCTCGACGGCAGCGGCAACCGCCTGCACCGCATCCAGGGACAGGATCAGGTTCCCGGCGGCGGCACGGATTTGTGGAGTGGCGTTCCGGCCACAACCATGCAGGGAATTGCGACGAAAACCATCGACGCCTATCTCGAATGGCGGCAATCTCAAGCCGGTTGACACAAAGTTTTTAGGATATTGGCCTTCGCGGCGCAGCATTCCCCTTGCATTCAAGTTCAGTCTCGCTAAAAAGCGGCCGATCAGCTCTGAACGGCGGCCATCCGCAAAGAATGACCGCGATTGGAATGGCTCTCGGAATCTGCGCGGAACACACCGCTACCGGAAAAGTACCGGACGGTGACCGCGCCAGCTCAAGGCGGTCCGTCAATGAAGGTTTTCGCAGGTAATT
>JAESGS010000844.1_pt1 | contig 13638 bp, 8 predicted proteins | sample 9269761 | NCBI WGS metagenome assembly JAESGS01 (sample SAMN15741799, study PRJNA653493) | algae metagenome | isolation source: Cyanosarcina radialis HA8281-LM2 and co-occurring heterotrophs from damp... | place: USA: Makauwahi cave, Hawaii | collected 2011-01-06 | reverse complement strand
ACCGGCGCGGTCGTAGAGGCAGACCCGGGTGCGTTCGGCGATCCTCGCAGCGATCCCGCGCCATCCCGCATCCTCGACGGGTGCTGTGCCCATCCCGGCATCGACGACGACGGTCGGCATACCCTCGCCGCGGCATGTCAGCTGGATGGAGCGTCCGCCGATGTCGAAGCGACCTTCGACCGGATTGCCGTCGGATCCCCCCGCGTTGGCGATCGGCGCAATGATGAAGGCGATTGGCAGGGCAAGCAGAACGCGCATCAATATCTCCAGATTTGAACAGTCGACCCCAATTTTTGACGGAAAGGCGGCCGATAGATCAAAGACGCTTTCTCGATAGCATTTGGATGCGATGCGCGACGGAGAAATTGGCTGGTGGCCACATAAGACTTTCGGACAATTTCTCGACTTACCAAGCGAGCGTAGTTTCGATCGGCGAGCAAGGCCGGGCACCGGCTTGCTCTGGTTGGCCGCATGGGAACTCCATGCGGTGCCGACTGACCATCGAAACCCGGACAGGAGATATCCAGATGCCCGCTCCAAAACCCGTCGTTCGCGTTCTGCTGGCGATGACATCGACGATCATGCTGCCGCTCGCGGCAGCCCCGGCGCATGCGAAGTCGACAGCATCGATCCAGCGCGTTGAAGACAATCTGGCTGCGGCTGGCTTTATCGTGAAGCCAGCAAACACGCCCGAACGCGCCGCGATGCTGATGCGATTGCCCGCGAACAAGTTCGTCCAGCGTATCGATGGCGACACGGTGACCTATGTCTATGCCGATCCGAAGGCCTGCGGCTGCCTTTATGTCGGCACGCAGGAGGCCTATGGTCAGTATCAGAAGGCGATGCAGGCGAAGAATCTGCTCGATCAGCAAGCGGATAATGCCCTGGCGTTTCGCGACGATGCCTGGAGTTGGGGCGCCTGGGGTCCGTGGGGCCCGCACTGGGGCTTTGGCTATTATGGCTGGTGAAGCGAGCCGATCCGCTGAGCGCGGTCGAAACCGGCGGCGATTTCGACGGGCCATATCCACGGCTTGACGAGCTTCTTGCCCACCTGCTTGCCTGTGCGAGGGGGGAAACCCGATACCATGGTATCGATGGCGCTTGACTCGGTTACAGAGCATTCTGCCAATTCGCTTCTGATAGCGGCAATCGGTCTGTGGACGGCGGTGGGATTTGGGAAGAGCATCTAGCCTGCAGGACGGCGCGCAGCCGGAGGTACAGCTCTACGCGCTGGAAACGAGTGCGATGGCGCTGATGGAGGCGATGCCGGGCCTCGTCGCGATGCTGGCGCCCGATGGCAGCGTGCAGCGGGTAAACGGGCAGATCCAGGAATATTGCGGGGAGACGCTCGAGGAGCTTCGGAACTGGGGCACGAACGGGATCGTCCATCCCGACGACATGGGCCATGTCGGCGAGATATTCAGCCGGTCGATGGCGGCGGGCACGTCCTACGAGATCGAACAACGGCTGCGTCGGTTCGACGGCGCGTATCGTTGGTTTCAGAATCGCGGCCTTCCGATGCGCGGCGAGGACGGGCGGGTGATCGCCTGGTATGTGCTGTTGATCGACGTCGACGACCGGAAACGCACCGAACAGGCGCTGGCCGCCAGCGAACATGAACTGCAGGTCACGATCGATTCCATTCCGGGCTTGGCATGGACCGCGCGCACCGACGGCACCGGCGACTTCTTCAATCGCCATTACCTCGACTATACGGGGCTGTCGCATGACGAGCTCTGCGATTGGCAATGGACCCAGAGGATCCACCCCGACGATCTGCATGCCATCACAGGCGGTTGGGAGGGCTTTCGGGAGGCCGGGACGCCGGGTGTCGTCGAAGCGCGGATCCAACGCCACGACGGCGTCTATCGCTGGTTTTCGTTCCACGCGAGCCCGCTCCGCGATCCTGCCGGAAACATCGTGAAATGGTATGGTGTCAACGTCGATATCGAGGACCGCAAACGCGCCGCGCTGATGCTCGCGGGCGAACGCGAGCTGCTCGAGCTGATCGCTTCGGGCAAGCCGCTCGACGCGATATTGGGCAAGCTTTGCGAGGTCGTCGAGCAGATTTTGCCGTCCTGTCACTGCGAGGTCAGGACGATCGGCGGCGACGGTCGGACTTTCGAATATGGCGTGGCGCCGACGCTCTCCGAAATGCTGGTCGGGGCGGTCACTGGGGCGGCTGTGGACCGGGCGATGTCGCCTTGCGGCATGGCAGTGCTCGATGTGCGCCAAGTCGTGGTGGAGGATGTCGCCAGCGATTGGCGCTGGAAAGGCTCGCCTTTACAGGACCGTCTGCAACGATGCGATTTGCGCGCGGTGTGGAGCACGCCGATCCTCGCGGGCGAGGCCCGGGTGCTCGGCACTGTCTGCATCTACCGGCCGTTTGCCTCGGCGCCGCAGGCCGACGATCAGGACATCATCGGGCGCGCCGTCCATATCGCGAGCATCGCGATCGAGCGCGCGCGCGACGATGAGGCTTTGCGGGCCGGCGCAGCGCGGCTGCGCGAAGCGCACCAGCATTTGAGCCAGGCGCAGCGGCTCAGCCGGACGGGCAGTTTCACAACCGACGTCAGGGCGGACACGCATATCTGGTCGGAAGAATTGTACGAGATACTGGAATTCGATCGCGACGAGACGCCCAGTTTTGCGGCCTTCCGGAAATGCATCCATGCGGAGGATGTGGGCCGGTTCGATGCCGGTTTTGAACGGTCGATAACGGGCCGCGCGGAGTTCGATCACGTGTTTCGGGTGGTCACGCCGAGGGGCAACACCAAATATCTCCACGCCGTCGCGCAATTCATCTCCGAGAGCGAGAAGCGGCCGATCGTCGTCGGATCGATCCAGGATATTACCGAAAGCAAACGGATCGAGAATGAATTGCGGCGAAGCGCAAATTATCTATCGGCCGGCGAACGCGTCAGCCTGTCGGGGTCATTCGCCTGGGACATTGCGACCGACAAGATCGTCTATTCCGAACAATTCGCGCGGCTGAACGAATTCGACGACCGGGACGGGCTGACCGCTGACGATTTTCGCAGCCGCTTCCATCCCGACGACGTGCCGATTTTCGAGCGCGAGGTCGCGAAGCTGGTGAATGGGGCGGATCATATCGAATATGATCTGCGGCATCTGATGCCCGACGGGCGTGTCAAACATTATCACGTCTTCGCGCAAATGGTCGAACAGTCTGACGGCCGCAGGGAGTGCGTCGGTGCGGTGCAGGATGTCACGCGAAACCGGACCGCCGAGCAGGCGCTCGACAAGGTCCGCTCCGAGCTTGCCCATGTGACGCGGGTCATGACGCTGGGCGAATTGGCGGCGTCGATCGCGCACGAGGTAAGCCAGCCGCTTTCGGGGATCATCACCAACACCAGCGCCTGCCTCCGTCTGCTTGGCGTCGAGCCGCCTAATGTGGAGGGGGCGAGGCGAACGGCGCAGCGGACGTTGCGCGACGGGAACCGGGCATCCGAGGTGCTCGCGCGGCTGAGGGCGCTCTTCAGCAAGCGCGATTTTGTCGTCGAGCCTTTGGACCTCAACGAGGCCGCGCTGGAAGTCCTAGCCATCTCGGCACACGACCTCCAGCGGAGGGGTGTGTTGGTGCTGACGGAGCTCGATGACGACCTTCCACCGGTCGCCGGAGATCGCGTCCAGTTGCAGCAGGTCATCCTCAACCTGATCCTGAACGCGGCGGACGCGATGGAGGGTGTCGAGGGGAGGGCGCGGCGGCTGTCGATCGAGACCATGCGGGTAGCCGACACGGCTTGCCTGCGCATCAGCGACACGGGTCCGGGGCTGGGCGAGGAAGATGCCCGCCGGGTCTTCGATGCCTTTTTCACGACCAAGACGAATGGGATGGGGATCGGGCTTTCGGTCAGCCGCGCGATTGTCGAACGGCATGGCGGAAAGCTGCTTGCCTCCGCCAACGACGATTTCGGCACTACATTTTCTTTCTCGGTTCCGTTTGCCACGTCGCCGGCGCCCGACACATTGCGAAACGGCTAAACCATGCAGCCGGGCAGGGACGAAGCGCGATTTGATCCTGTCCGCACGATTGCCGCAAGTCGGGCGAGACGGTTTGGCGTCCTCTGCGCATTCGCGGCGGTCATTCCGGGAGAGGCCGCGTTGGCGCAAGCGGCTGCAGATCCTCAGCCCTCCGAGATCGTCGTCACCGCCCAGAAGCGGGAGGAGGCGATCAACAGGGTGGGCATGTCGATCGATGCGATGCTGGGCGACGATCTTCGCGCCCGCGGCATCGACTCGGTGGCCGAACTCGACAAGATCGCGCCCGGCCTGACCTTTACCCATACGCCGTTCGGTCCGCCGGTCCTGACGCTGCGCGGGGTGGGTTTCTATGATTCGGCGCTGGCTGCCACCCCTGCCGTCAGCCTCTATGTCGACGAGGCACCGCTCGCCTTGCCCGTTTTCGCGCAGGTCGCGGTCTTCGATGTCGAGCGAGTAGAGATATTGAAGGGCCCGCAAGGCACATTGTTCGGCGAAAATTCGACCGGTGGCGCGATCAACTATGTCATCGCCCGGCCGACCGCCGATTTCTCCGCCGGTGGGACGGCTCGTTTCGGCCGCTTTTCGACTATCGAGGCGGAAGCCTATGTCAGCGGACCGCTCACATCGACGCTGGGCGCGCGTCTTGCCGTACGAACGGTACAGAGCGGCGACTGGCAGCGGAGCCATACGCGCAGCGACACGCTGGGCGAGACGCATCAGGGCGCGGCGCGGCTGCTTCTCGACTGGCATCCATCCCCGGCCGTACGCCTGTCGCTGAACCTGAACGGCTGGCGCGATACGTCCGACAGCCAGGCGTTTCAGCTCACAGGGGTCGCGTGCACGGTGCCGCAGAAATGCGCGCCCGACCTGCTGGTTTATCCGCTCGCCCCGGAAAATGCGCGCGCAGCCGATTGGGATGCAGGTTCGCCCATGAAGGTCGACGACAGTTTCGGGCAGGCGGTGCTGCGGGCCGACGTGGAGATCGGTTCGGGCCTGCGGCTGACCTCGATCAGCGGATACCAGCGCCTCAGCCAAGACAAGTTCATCGATGCCGACGCGACCGCCTTGCTGCTCAACAGCTTTCGTCAGGAGGGGCACGCGACGACGTTCAACCAGGAACTGCGGCTGGCGGGCGACAACGGCACGGTCGACTGGATATTGGGGGGCTATTATTCGTCGATCGACGTTCGCGAACATTTTTCGGGCCGGACCGATTTCGTCTCGGCCAACGAGCCGCTGCCGGGTCTCTTTCCCCCGTTCCCGACGTCGGAGGGGCGCTATACGTTCAGGACGCGCAGCTACGCCGGTTTTGGCCATCTCGAATATGCGCTGACCGAACGGCTGAAGCTCAGCGCCGGGCTTCGATATACGCGGTCGGTCCAGCGTTTCTCGGCCTGCACCGGAACGGGCGAGGATCCGACGCTCGGCCGCCTCTTCGCCTATCTGGGGGCAATGGCGCGGGGCGAATTGCCTGCCGTCCCGCCTCCGCCCGCGTGCATCCAGTTCGACAAGGACACGCTGGAGCAAAAGGAAAGCCGCGACCGGCTCGCCGAGGATAATATTTCCTATCGCCTCGGGCTCGACTATCGCACGCGCGGCAACACGCTGCTCTACGCCAATCTCAGCAAGGGCTATAAGTCGGGCAGCTTTTCGAATGTGCCGGCATCAAACTCGATCCAGTTCGAACCCGCCCGGCAGGAATCGGTGCTGGCCGTCGAAGCGGGTATCAAGGCACCGCTTGCGTCGGGGGCGACGCGGATCGAGGGTGCGGTCTTCTGGTACGACTATCGCAACAAGCAGCTCCGCGGGCGGATCCTTGATCCCTTTTTCGGCGCGCTGGAAACATTGGTGAACATACCGCAGTCGCGGGTCCGTGGCGCCGAGCTCGGCATCAGCACCAGGCCGTTGGCGGGCCTGACGCTGAGCGCATCGGCAACCTGGGTCGACAGCCGGGTGGACGAATTCACCGGCATCACGCCGACCGGTCAGACGCGCGATTTTCGCCATTCATCCTTTCCCTATGCCCCGCAATGGCAGGCGGTGGCCGACGCCCAATATGAGTGGGCGCCGACAAGCCGGCGCCGCGCCTTCGTCGGGGCGAACATCAACTGGCATGGCGAAACCTGGGCCGCGCTGGGCGAAGACGACGCCTACCGGCTCCGGCCCTATCTGACGCTCGACCTGCGCGCCGGGTTCGGGCCAGCGAGCGGTCGTTGGCAAATCGCGGCTTACGCGCAGAACGTCACGAACCGATATTATTGGAACAATATATTCCAATATATCGACACGCGGTTCCGGATCGCCGCGCGTCCGGCGACCTATGGCTTGCGATTTTCGGCCCGCTATTAGGTCCGGCTAGCAGTCGGCGGGCCGTTGCGCGCCGTCGCCATGGCAGCGCGGATCGTCTTCCTTGTCCAGATATTCGATACCGAGCGGCCCGGTGCCGGTGACCTGGGTGATATATTCGCCCGACTGCGCCCAATGGAAATGGGGCGTGTTGTGCGGCAGGATGACGACGCTTCCCGGGCCAAAGGTCTGGAGCTTGGCGGGGTCGAAGGTCGTCCCGAAACCGATGTAGAAGACTCCCGAAATCACGGTGTAGATCCGGTCTTCCGGGTGGATATGCGGCATCAGCTTGACCCCGCCAGGCACCTTGACGCGCACGGCATAGGGCGCGTGTTGGGCGGGATCGCCGACGACCTTTGCCAGCTCGGCGCCGGGCGGAAACGCGGCGAAAGGCTCGAAGCGAATATCCTCGGATCGCACCGATCCGATCTCCGTCGGGGACAAGCTCTGCGCCGATGCGGATGGTGCCGAACACATGATGCAGACCATGGCGATCGTGATGGAGGACGAGCGGCGCATCGATGCTCAGGCGGCGCCCGCGACGGGGGCCGCCATCGCCGTCAGCAGCTTGACCAGCGCTTCGGCGCCCGCTGTCGATGAGGCAGGGTTCTGCCCGGTGATCAGCCGGCCGTCGGTGATGGCAAAGCTTTCCCAGTTCGTGGCCTTTTCGTAAAAGCCGCCGAGCCGGACGAGATCGTCTTCGACAAGGAACGGGACGACATGGGTCAGGCCGACTTCTTCCTCTTCGCTGTTCGCAAAGCCGGTCACGCGCTTGCCCTTTACCAGCGGCTGTCCCTCGAACATCACCTGCCTCAGCACACCCGGCGCGTGGCAGACGGCGGCGACGGGCTTGCCGGCATTGTAGAAAGCCTCGATCAGTGCGATGGAATCGGGGTTGTCGGCAAGGTCCCACATCGGGCCATGGCCACCGGGATAGAAGATCGCGTCATAATCTTCAGCGCGTACGTCCTTCAACTTACCGGTGTTCGCAAAGACCTTTTGCGCATCGGAATCCTGTTTGAAGCGCGTCATCGCGGGGGTCTGGTTTTCGGGCAGGTCGCTCTTGGGATCGACCGGCGGCTGGCCGCCCTTGGGCGAGACGAGCGTGAGGTCCACACCCGCATCGCGGAACACATAATAGGGTGCGGCGCCCTCCTCGAGCCAGAACCCCGTCTTGCGCCCCGTGTCGCCGAGTATGTCGTGCGAGGTGAAAACCATCAAGATGCGCATCGTGCTGCTCCTTCGCTGCTGGATGGCTGATGAGGTAACATCGATGCGGTGCGGCGGCAGTCAGACATTGGTATCGCCAAGACCATGGTATCGGGTGCGCGGTATCGATCACCATTCCGATGGGCGAAGGGTCAAGCGCAGCCAGAATTGCCGGCCGGGTTCGAACCCGCAGAGCACTTCGCCCGATCCGGCGGGGCCCTGGATTGGCGCGCCGGTGATCGTGCCGGGAAACACGCCGCCGCCGCCCGGATAGTTGAAATTCAGGCAGCCGCCCGTTGTGTAGCGGTTGGTCAGATTATTGCCGATCAGCGCGAGCTCCCAGCGATTGTCGGGCCCGACTAACCGGACATGCGCGCCGAACTTCGCGAACGCGTCCTGATATGCCCGCTCGCGGTTGCCGATATCGACGACATAGCGCGACGAATATTGAAGATTGGCGCCCAGGCTGAAGGTGAGTTTACCGGCCAGCGGGCGCTCATAACCCACACCCAGCGTGCCTTGCCAGGCCGGCGCGCGGGGCAGGGGCGTGCCCGAAAGATCCTGCCCATTATAACGCACGGGGCCCCCCGACACCGGGTCGATGCTGAAATAGCCCGCGGCGATTTCGTCGGCATTGGTGACCGGGGTCGGGAGAAGGTTGCAGCCTTCGGCGACCGTCTGCCCCGCCTTGCAATCGGCGCCGACGAAACGCGTGAAGCGGCCGTGGTTCCAGTTGAGCGCGCCTGTGACGCTGAGCCCGGGTACCGCGCGTGGGCGAAAGCGGAGCGTGAGGTCGGCGCCATAGACCGTCGCGGCGCCCGCGTTGACTGTCGCCAGCGCGGGAACACCCGCGGCGCTGATCCGGACGACCCCGGCTTGCAGACCCTTGTAGCGATAGTGATAAGCGGTGAGGTCGAAATAGAATTGGCGGTCGCCGGCATGGCCTTTGATGCCGACCTCGCCGCCGCGCCCGCGCTCGTCACCGAACGAATTGTCGGTTCCTGGAATGGGCGGCTGGTTGATGTTGTAGGATCCCGATTTGTTGCCCTGTTTGTACGCGCCGAAGATTGTCAGTTCGTCGGTCGGATACCAGGCGATCGTTGCCTCGGGCGACCAGTTGCGCAGCTTGAGCGGGGGTGCCTCGAACCGGACCGTCGCGCCCGGAACGCCGCCATAGGCGCCGAAGGCGTCGAGCGCGGTTTGCATGTTGCGTCGCCGCTCGTCGGTCCAGCGGAGGCCGCCGGCGATCTCCAGCCGTGCCGAAGGGCGGAGGCGCAACTGGCCGAACAGCGCGAGCGCGCGAATGTCGATGTCGTGCGACCCTGCGAGTACGACGGGCCGGAAACCATAGAGGCTATTGCCGAAAAAGCGGATGTCGTTCCGTAGATTGCCATCCTGGAAGAAGGCGCCGGCGGTGAAATCTATCGGGCCACCGTGATCGGACGTCAGGCGCAATTCCTGCGTCACCTCCTCGCGTCGCAGCGCCTTGGTGATTGCGATCGGCGACCCGGCACCGCCCGACCAGGGACCGTTCTGCAGCGCGTCGGCAGTGAGATGATAATAGCCCGTCACCGACGTCAGCAGCCAGTTGGGGGCGACCGTCCAGTTGAGTTCGGCGGTGCCGAAGCGCTGGTCGAGTTCGGTGAAGTTCTCCCCCTCGTTCGGCAGGCCGCCATAGGCGCGATCGTCGAGCGCGATGATATTGACGTTGCGGTCGGCCCGGCAATCCTCGTTGGCGCTATATTGCGAGGGCAGGTTCAGGCCGATCGTCGGCAGATAGTTGAATATGCCTTCGGGGCAGTCGACGAGCTGCGCGCCGAGCCCACCCAGACGCCGGTCGTGGGTGGCGTTGAGCTTGATCCGCGCGCTGAAATTGCTCGCGGGTTCGAACAATGTCGTGAGCCGGAGGATGAGGCCGCGATTGCGGCCGAAACGCGCGTCGGGTTGCCGCGCCCCACTGCCGGGGACGGCGACGGCCGTATTGCGGAAATAGCCGTCGCCCGCCGTGTAACGCGTCGCGAGGCGCAGCTTGAGCCCTTCGGCGACCGTTCCCGAGACGATTGCATCGGCCTGCCATTCGCGGGCTCGGGTCTCATAGGCAAAGGCGCCGAGGATTTCAGTCTTGTCGCCGGGGTCGGCGGTCCGGATCGCGATCACGCCGCCGGGGCTGTTCTTGCCGAAGAAGAGCGGCTGCGGTCCCTTGAGTATCTCGATCCGGTCCATATCGAAGAGGCCCGCCGAATAGGCTGCGCCCTGTCCGAGCGGCAGGCCGTCGATATTGAGCGCGACCGACTGGTCCATCCCCGGATCGAGGGGGCTTGCCCCGATGCCGCGGAGCGACACTTCGGTTCCGACCTCGAGCGGCGCGGCGCCGAGGATGAGGCCCGGCGTCAGCGATGCGACGCCATAGAGATCGGTGACCTGCCGGTTCGCGAGCTCTTCGGCACGAAGGACGCGCGGCGCAGCTGGAACGCGTATGGCCTGTTCCTCGCGCTTGCGCGCGGTGACGATGATATCGGCATGATCTTCGATCTGCGCCATCGCCTCAGAAGTTGGGGCGAGCAGGGCAATGATGAGCACGGCGCCTAACCGGAGATGGTTTCGCGCCATCGCTGCTATGCTTCAGTATCGGACGCCGCCGGCAGCGAAAAGGCAATCGTCGCGCCCGGCCCCTCGCTGGCCATCGCCCACAGGCTTCCCTTGTGACGGTCGATGATCGAACGGCTCACCGACAGGCCGATTCCCATGCCATTCGGCTTGGTCGTGCGGAAGGGTTCGAAAATCCTGTCGCAATCTTCCGCCGGAATACCGACGCCGGTGTCGGAGACTTCGAGCTGAACGCGGCCGGGCTCGGGGACAAAGGAACGAATGCCGATCTGCCGTGGGCGACCCTCGATATCGCCGAGTGCATCGGCCGCGTTGAGGATCAGGTTGAGAATGACCTGCTGCAACTGGATGCGGTCGCCGTTTACATGCGGCAACGCGTCGTCGAGCCCGACCGACAATATGATCCGGCGGCGCTGCAGGTCGTGCGCGCAGATGGCGAAGACTTCGCGGGCGGCTTCGTTCAGATCGAACGGCTCGGGCGTGAAATCCTGCTTGCGATAGAGGCTGCGCAGCCGCCGGACGACCTCCGATGCGCGGTTGGCATCGCGGACGCTTCGCTGCGCGGTTCGGACCGCGCCATCGATGTTGGGCGGGTCGGCGGCCAACAGGCGAAGGCAGGTACTGGCGTTCGTGATAATTCCCGACAATGGCTGGTTTACTTCGTGCGCGATCGACGCCGCGAGTTCGCCAAGGCTGGTTACGCGGGTGACATGGGCAAGTTCGGACCGCAACTGGTCGAGAGCGTCTTCGGCAACGCGCTGGCGCGTTACATCCTGCGCGACGCCGACGCTTTCGATGCGCCCATCGGGATGACGGATAACCTGATAGGCCGTCTTCAGATATTTGACGCGCCCGTCGGGCAACAGGATCCGGTAGTGGTCGTCGGGGTTTCCAATGCCCTGGAATGACTGTCTTGTCCGGCCTTCGATCATATCGAAATCATCGGGGTGAACAGTGGACAGGACATCGGGATACCGTGGCTCGATCGCTTCATCCATCTCATGAATCCGGTACATTTCGGCCGACCAGACGAGCTTGTTCTTGTTCATGTCCCAATGAAATGACCCGGTCTGGCTGATCCGTTCGGCGGTGGCGAGAAGATAGGCGCGGCGACGCAGCTCGTCCTCCGCGCGATACCGTTCGATCGCGATACTTGCGATATGCGCGGCACGGCCGACAATGTCCCGATCTTCGGCGCGAGGTTCGCCGGGATGGGGCTGGTATATGCAAAGCGTACCGAGGACGCGCCGGTCCGATGCGCTGATCGGCGCGCTCCAAGCCGATTTCAGCCCAATCTCCAGCAATTGGTCCCGGACAGCACTTCCTTGCCAGCGAAGATCCGTTTCGACATCGCGGGAGATGATCTGGGTCTTGAAAATTGCGGCTGTTCCGGACGGCGAGCGATCTCCGTCGAGCGGCGTGCCTGGTATCGACTCCACGAAGGCACGCGGCAGGCTTGGCGCGATCGCATGTTCGTAGATCGTGCAGCTCAGGTCGAGCGTCCGTATTTCGCAGCGGCAGCCCGGCAAGGCTTCCTCGATCACCTCGCACAGCGCAAGGATCACGTCACGGATTGGCCTGCTCGATGCGACGAGTTCGAGCAGCCGTCGCTCACCGGCCAGCATGATCGCGGTGCGTTTCTGATCCTCTATGTCGATGTTGACGCCATACCATTGGGCGATCTTTCCGTCGGCGCCCGGCGATGCGCTCGAACGGAAGGAAAACCAGCGATAGACACCGTCGTGGCGGCGAAGGCGCGCCTCGATCTCGCCGCCGCTTCCGGCCGCGTTGAAGGCCTCCCAGCAAGCCATCACGCGATCTACGTCGTCGGGATGGACGACACTCGTCCACTGCCACCCCTCGAGTTGCCCGGCCGAAAGGCCGACATAGTCGAGATAGCGGCGGTTGAAGAAATTCCCGGTCCCGTCGGCACGGGCCGACCAGGCCATTGCGGGGATGGAGTCGACGACGCGTTGAAGGTCCCGTTCGTTCTTCGTTGGCGGCGCCGACAGCAATGCGGCCGCGCTTCGCGAAGCACGGGCACTGCGTCCCTCGGCGCCATTCTTGCTCATATGCGCTCCCGCAGCCGACAAGCGGCACAGGGTTTACCCATGCCGTGCCGGGGGCGGAAGCACTATCGAGACGAAAGTATCAGTCGGGCTCGTTCGCATGGCGCGCGGTCGCCAGCGCCGTCGCCCACCAGAGCAGTTCGTCGAGCATCGTTACGGCATTGTCGGCGATATAGGGAAGATCGGCAAGATTGCGGTCCTTCAGCAAGGCGTCGAAGAAATCGCCCCCCTGGATGTGGACACCGTTGCGCGTCGGAGCGACCTGAAGCTCGATCAGGTTCGTGCGGAGTTGCTCGACCGCGCGAGCGCCGCCGACCGAGCCATAGCCAAGGCAGGCCGCCGGCTTGCGCGCCCATTCGGGGTAGGCGTAGTCGAGCGCGTTCTTGAGCGCCCCCGAAATGCCGTGATTATATTCCGCAGTGACAAAGATGTAGCCGTCGAACTCTGCGACCTTCTTTTGCCAGCGCTGCGCAACCTCGTCCTTCGCAGGCACATAGGCGTTGGATGCCGGTTCGTCGAAGAAGGGCAGGGGATAATCGCGCAGGTCGACAATCTCGACATCCATATCGCCGCGCGCGGCGGCGATGTCGTGGATCCATGTAGCGGGCCGGTCGCCAAAACGCGTGGCGCGGGTTGTGCTGATGATGATGGCAATTCTGGGGTTTGGCATGGACGCTGATCCTGTGGCGACACCTGGCGTGCCGGGAGCAGGCGGATATCGGCCCCGAGCAAAGGACCGCCCATTGGACGAAGGTATTGCGGATACTTTCGTCTCGTCGCACCCGACTATCGGCCCGCGTAATACCATCGTGCAATTGAGCGGTCGGGGCGGGCCGTCGATGTCGCGCGCCTCCCAACGCTAAACCGGATTGCCCATGCACAGCCCAGCCCGCCCCGCGAACGACAATCGACCTGCCGCCATCGTGCGCGGGACGGAAGAGTATCGGCATCTCGCTTTCGCACTGCTGATGGCGGGCTTTTCGACCTTCGCGCTCCTTTATGCCGTGCAGCCGCTGCTGCCGGTCTTTTCGCGGACCTTCGGGATCAGTGCGGCCAACGCCAGCCTCGCGGTATCCTTCTCGACGGGCGCGATGGCGCTCGCATTCATCCCGGCAGGCATCCTGTCCGACCGAGTCGGCCGACGCCCGGTGATGATCGCGTCGCTCTTCGCTTCGGCCTTGCTGACCATCGCGTCGGCGGTTGCGACCGATTGGACGGCCCAACTCGTCTTGCGCGCCTTGATCGGGCTTGCCCTGGCGGGGGTCCCAAGCGTCGCGATGGCCTATATCGCGGAAGAGGTCGACCATGGATCGCTGGGGGCTGCGATGGGCCTTTATATCGCGGGCTCCGCGATCGGCGGGATGACCGGACGGATCGGTGTCACGTGGGTGAGCCATTTTAC
>JAESGS010000843.1_pt1 | contig 13645 bp, 10 predicted proteins | sample 9269761 | NCBI WGS metagenome assembly JAESGS01 (sample SAMN15741799, study PRJNA653493) | algae metagenome | isolation source: Cyanosarcina radialis HA8281-LM2 and co-occurring heterotrophs from damp... | place: USA: Makauwahi cave, Hawaii | collected 2011-01-06 | reverse complement strand
GCGGCCTCCGACCGCGGCGTGCACATCATCCAGAATTGCGAAGTGACCGGCATCCGTCGCGACGAGACCGGACGGGTCGTCGGCGTCGACACCAATCGCGGCTATATCGGCGCCAAGAAGGTCGGCATTTCCGCCGCCGGCCACACCTCGGTGCTGATGCAGATGGCGGATGTGCGCGTGCCGCTACAGAGCCAGCCGCTGCAGGCGCTGGTCTCCGAACCGCTGAAGCCGATCTTCCCCTGCGTCGTCATGTCGAACTCGGTGCATGCCTATATCTCGCAGTCCGACAAGGGCGAGTTCGTCATCGGCGCCGGCACCGACCAGTACAATTCCTATTCGCAGACCGGCGGCCTGCAGATCATCACCCATACGCTCGATGCGATCTGCGAGCTCTTCCCGATGTTCCGCCGCGTCAAGATGATGCGGCAGTGGGGCGGCATCGTCGACGTCACCCAGGACCGCTCGCCGATCCAGGGTGTGACGCCGGTTCCGGGGCTCTACCTGAACGCCGGCTGGGGTACGGGCGGCTTCAAGGCGACGCCGGGCTCGGCCCATCTCTTCGCCCATCTGATCGCCAAGGGCGAGCCGCATCGTCTGGCCGCAGGGTTGACGCTGGAGCGCTTCCGCACCGGCCGGCTCATCGACGAAGCGGCTGCCGCCGCCGTTGCGCACTGAGGATTTCGAGATGCTTCTGATCTACTGCCCCTATTGCGAGGAAGAGCGTTCCGAGCTCGAGTTCCGCGGTGCCGGCGACGCCCATATCGCCCGTCCGGAAAACATCGCCGACATCACCGACGAACAGTTCGAGGAATATTTCTTCCTGCGTCAGAACCCCAAGGGTCTGATCTTCGAACGCTGGCGCCACATCCATGGGTGCGGCCGATTCTTCAACGCCGCCCGCGACACTGTCAGCGACCGTTTCTACACCACCTACAAGGCTGGCGAACCGAAGCCTGACGTCGCCAGCATTCTCCAGAGCGAGCAGGACAAGAACGGCCAGGATAAGGGAGCCGCGAAATGATGGGCGCCAATCGTATTCCAGGCGTCGGCCGCCTGACCCCCGCCCGCACCGCGCGCTTCACCTTCGACGGACGCACGCTGACGGCGCTCGAGGGCGACACGGTCGCTTCGGCGCTGCTTGCCAACGGCATTCATCTCGTCGGCCGTTCGTTCAAGTACCACCGCCCGCGCGGCATTCTCTCGGCCGGTGCCGAGGAGCCGAACGCGCTGCTCGACGTCTCGCGGGATGCCGCCCGGCGCCAGCCGAACGTGCGCGCCACGGTGCAGGAAGTCTTCGACGGCATGAAGGTGGAATCGCAGAACCGCTGGCCGTCGCTCGCCTTCGACATCGGCGGTCTCAATGATCTGATGTCACCGTTCTTCGCCGCCGGGTTCTACTACAAGACCTTCATGTGGCCGAAGGCCGCCTGGCACGCGATCTACGAACCCTTCATCCGCCGTGCTGCCGGCCTCGGCGTTACGCCGACGGAAGCCGATCCGGATCACTATGCCAGCCGCTACGCGCATTGCGATGTGCTTGTCATCGGTGCCGGTGTTGCCGGTCTATCCGCAGCACTTGCCGCTGCGAAGGCCGGCGCCAAGGTCATCATCTGCGACGAGCAGCCGGAAGTCGGTGGTGCGCTGCGCTACGAGAGCGGTACGACCATCGACGGCAAGGATGGCTGGGACTGGGCGCAGGAGACCGCCAAGACGCTTGCCTCCATGGACAACGTCACGGTGCTCACCCGCACCACCGGCTTCGGCTACTACAACCACAATTTCGTCGGCCTCGTCGAGCGCGTGACCGACCATCTCGCGGCGCTCGACAAGTCGCTGCCGCGTGAGCGGCTTTGGCAGGTGCGCGCCAAGAAGGTGATCCTCGCCAACGGCCAGATCGAGCGGCACATGGTGTTTGCCAACAACGACCGTCCGGGCATCATGCTCGCTTCGGCCGGCCGCACGTATCTCAATCACTTCGGCGTTGCCGTCGGCTCCAAGGTCGGCGTCTACACGGCGCATGACTCGGCCTATGAGGCGGCTTTCGACCTGAAGCGGGCCGGTGTTTCGGTTCCTGTTATCGTCGACTGCCGCGAAAATCCGGGCGAGGCGGTGCTGGCCGAAGCGCGCAAGCTCGGCATCGAAGTGCTGACCGGGCATTCGGTGATCAAGGCTGGCGGCAAGCTCCGCGTCAACTCGATCAGCGTCGTCCGCAATGGCGGCGGCTCGGCCCGCAAGTTCGCCGTCGATGCGCTTTTGGTCTCAGCCGGCTGGACACCGTCGGTGCACCTGTTCTCGCAGTCGCGCGGCAAGGTGAAGTTCGATGCGGCAACCCAGCGCTTCCTGCCAGGCACGTACCTGCAGGATTGCCTGTCGATCGGCGCCTGCAACGGCACCGACGACCTGCAGGCAACCATCGACGAGGCGCTTGCCGCCGGCGAACTGACCGCGCGTGCGGCCGGTACAGAGGGCGGTGCGCAGGTGACGCTTTCGGGCGAAAACCGCTACGGCTGGACCGGCGGCATGATCGGCGCTGCCGAAGGCGCCGGTCCGGACACCACGGTCAAGGCCTTCATCGACTTCCAGCACGACGTCTGCGCCAAGGACATCCGTCTGGCCGTGCGCGAAGGCATGCACTCGATCGAGCACATCAAGCGCTTCACCACCAACGGCATGGCGTCCGACCAGGGCAAGCTTTCCAACATGCATGGTCTGGCGATCGCCGCCGAAGCGCTCGGCAAGGATATTCCGCAGGTGGGTCTGACGACCTTCCGCCAGCCGTACACGCCGGTGACCTTCGGAGCGATCGTCAACCACTCGCGTGGTGCCTTGTTCGACCCCGCGCGCAAGACGCCGATCCATGCCTGGGAGGAGGCGCATGGCGCCGAGTTCGAGGATGTCGGCAACTGGAAGCGCGCCTGGTTCTACCCGCGCTCCGGCGAAGACATGCATGAGGCGGTCGCGCGCGAGTGCAAGACGGTGCGTGATGTCGCCGGTGTCTTCGACGCTTCGACGCTCGGCAAGATCGAGGTTGTCGGTCCGGATGCGGCGCAGTTCCTCAACCTCATGTACACCAACGCCTGGGACAACCTGAAGCCCGGCCGCTGCCGCTACGGCATCATGCTGCGCGACGACGGCTTCGTCTATGACGACGGCGTGGTCGGGCGACTGGCCGAGGACCGCTTCCACGTGACGACGACAACCGGCGGAGCGCCGCGCGTCATGAACCACATGGAAGACTATCTGCAGACCGAGTTCCCGCATCTGAAGGTGTGGCTGACTTCGACGACCGAGCAATGGGCCGTCATCGCCGTGCAGGGACCGAAGGCGCGCGAGATCATCGCGCCGCTCGTCGAGGGCATCGACCTCTCCAACGAGGCCTTCCCGCACATGAGCGTCGCCGAGGGCAAGATCTGCGGCGTGCCGACACGGCTCTTCCGCATGTCGTTCACCGGCGAACTGGGCTTCGAAGTCAACGTGCCGGCGGACTATGGCCAGGCGGTATGGGAAGCGATCTGGGCACGGGCCGAGCCGATGGGCGCCTGCGCCTATGGCACGGAAACCATGCACGTGCTGCGCGCCGAGAAGGGCTACATCATCGTCGGCCAGGACACCGACGGTACGCTGACCCCTGACGATGCCGGCCTCTCCTGGGCCGTCTCGAAGAAGAAGCCCGACTTCGTCGGTATCCGCGGCCTGAAGCGTCCGGATCTCGTCAAGGACGGCCGCAAGCAACTCGTCGGCCTTCTCACCAAGGATCCGAAGGTGGTGCTGGAGGAAGGCGCGCAGATCGTCGCCGACCCGAACCAACCGAAGCCGATGACCATGCTCGGTCACGTGACGTCGTCCTACTGGTCGGCAAACTGCGGTCGCTCGATTGCGCTGGCCATGGTGGCCGGTGGCCGCGAGCGCGTCGGCCAGACGCTTTACGTACCGATGGCCGATCGCACCATCGCCGTCGAAGTGAGCGACATGGTGTTCTTTGACAAGGAAGGGGGCCGCCTCCATGGCTGACCAGGTTACTGCAAGCCGCAAGGCGGCACTCACCGCGCGCGGCGGCTCGGCCGAAGCGATCCTGACGCCGGCACCGGCCGCAACGCGCATTTCGCTGCGCGCCGGCGCCGACGCACTGCCGGCCCTTTCGGCCGCACTTGGCGTGACGCTCCCGACCCGGCCGAAGACCTCGGCTTCCTCCGGCCAGCGTCACGCGCTGTGGATCGGTCCTGATGAGTGGCTGGTGTTCGACGAAAGCGAAGCCGATCTGATGGCGGACGCGGCGTCGAGCGGCACGCTGCATTCGGCGGCCGACATTTCGCATCGCAACGTCGCCGTCATCGTCAGCGGGCCGGGTGCCGACATTGCCATCAACAGCGGCTGCCCGCAGGATCTGTCGCTGGCGATCTTCCCGATTGGTGGCTGCTCGCGCACCATTCTCGGCAAGGCGGAGATCATCCTCTTCCGCACAGCTGAGGATCAGTTCCGGGTCGAGTGCTGGCGGTCGTTCTCGCCCTTCGTCTTCGGACTGCTTTCCGAGGGCGCTGCTGACGCCGGTCATTGATATAAGAAAGGCCGGGAAGCGCTCGCAAGCGTTTCCCGGCCTTCATGTCTGTCGGCAACCGTTGGCTTTTACCGCTCAGCCAGCAGGATGCGTCTTTCCAGGAACGTGCGCTTTGTCGCTTCGTTGAGGTCGTAATCCTGGAGGTGCTCGGGTTCGACCCAGGCATGTTCGACGAACTCGTCGTTGAGGCTGACCTCGCGATTTTCCGCTTCACAGTCAAAGATCAGATAGATCATATGAAGCTGCTCGGTTGAGCCGTCGGCATAGGACTTCGTCCGGATGTCGTCCCGGAAGGTCCAGGGCTTGATAGCGCCGATCTCCAGACGGTCTCCAAGCTCTTCGCGGATTTCACGGCGTAGGCCCTCATCGAGACGTTCGCCCGGCTCGAGGCCGCCACCCGAAAGCGCCCATTGCCCCGGAAACACGCCGCGATCGGGCGGCATCTTGCAGAGCAAGTAGGCGCCCCTGTTCTGAATGAGCGGGCAGACGATGATGCGCTGGCGCAATGACTTCTCCATTTACTGATTTTGCGACCCCGACAGCCGCCTTGCTTTTTTACGCGAAGCGCAAGTACCAGTAGAGCGCGATCTCGCGGGTTCCCGGCGTCAATGCCGAATAGAGGTGGCGGTCGTGGCCGGCGAGTTCGAAGCCGTAGCGCTCGTAGAAGCGGCAGGCGGTGACATTGTTCGACTGGGTCTCAAGCCTGATCCCCGGCAGGCCCCGTTCCCGCGCCCAGGACACTGCCCTGTCCATGAGGGCTCTCGCGACGCCGGCGCGGCGTGCGTCCTTGTCGACGGCGATATCGTCCACCTCCGCATAGCCGTTCCACGCCTTCGAAAGTGCAATGTAACCGGCGAGCCGGCCGTCGAGACTCGCTGTGAAGAGGGCGGCATCCGGCCCGGCCGCGGTCTCCACAAGCTCGTCCGGATCGGATCCATAGGTCTTGATGTAGCGCTTGACCGGAGCGACGTCGCCGAGCCCGGGGCCGGTGAAGGGCGGCAGCGCCTCGGACGTGACCTCGAAGGAGAAGTCGCAGCCGGCAAAGTCGCTGACGAAACGCTTGTCAGCCGGCTCGACGATGACTGCTGCTGTCATGGGATCTGCCTGCTCAAACCGCCTCAGGCATCGGCGGGCCGATCCTTGGGATCGAACTGGATGATCGTCTGCCAGGTGGCCGTCAGCGCCGGCTTGCGTTCGCCTTCGATCTCGACGCTGACATCATAGGTGATCATCAGCATGCTGGCGCCGCGGAAGCGGGCGTCGGCCATGGTGAAGTGACCGCGGACCTTGGCGCCGCTTTTCACCGGCGCGATGAAGCGCACTTTCTCGAAGCCGTAATTGATGCCCATGGTCTGTTCGCGGATTTTTGGCAGGCAATTGTAGTTCATCGCCGAGAGCAACGAGAGCGACAGGAAGCCATGCGCAATCGTGCCGCCGAAGGGCGTTTCGGCAGCGGCCCGCACCGGGTCGACGTGAATATACTGATAGTCGCTGGTTGCCTCGGCAAATTTGTCGATCGTTTCCTGCGTGACCGTGATCCAGTCGGAAACGCCGACCTCCTTGCCGACCAGCACCTTGATCTCAGAAAGTGAAATGTCGTGCAGCATGTAAACGCCTCGAAACAAGCCCCCCAAGCGATCTATAGGCTCGCCCGTTGCAACCTGCAAGTGGTGGAAAAGCTTTAGAAAACCTCGACGAAGAAGGTAACGGAGCGCGGCGCCACGTGATCGGCGGGGGATGACGCTGCGAGCGCATCCTGCCATTTTCCATTGACGCTGTCGGGCAGGCGGAGGGGATGCGGCGCATGGCTGCGATTGATGACGACGGCAAGCCGCGTTGCCCGCTTCTGGGTGCGGTCGCTGGTGGTCAGCACCATCGTCAGATTGTCCGTTGCCGGATGCTCCCAGTCGGCCACGGTCATCGGGTGACCGTCGAGACGGCACCACTCGACGTCGCCGTTTCCGGTCAGGAACGTGGTCTCGTCGAAAACGCCGAAGCGAGAGCGCATAGCTGACAGGGCTGCAGTATGGGCGACGATCTCGTCGTCCATCGCCGTCCAGTCGAGCCAGGTGATGGCGTTGTCCTGACAGTAGGCGTTGTTGTTGCCTTGTTGGCTGCGCCCGGCTTCGTCGCCGGCGGTCAGCATGATCGTGCCGCGGGTGGCAAAGAGCGTGCCGATGAGCGCCATCACGTCATGGCGGCGAGCCGCCTTGATTTCCGGATCCGCCGTCGGCCCTTCGGCGCCATTGTTCCAGGAATGGTTCTCGTTGTGGCCGTCGCGATTTTCCTCGCCGTTCGCCTCGTTGTGCTTGCCGGCATAGGAGACGAGATCGGCCAGCGTGAAGCCGTCATGGGCCGCAATGAAGTTGACCGTGCGCGTGCCGCTTTCACCCCAGCGGGCGAAACTGCCTGAGGAGCCTGCAAGCGCTGTCGCCAGCGCGCCGATCGAATGGCGATCACCGCGCCAGTAGATGCGGAGGTCGTCGCGGGCGCGGTCGTTCCACTCGAGGAACGGGGCGGGGAAGTTGCCGAGCTGGTAGCCACCGGGACCGATATCCCAGGGCTCGGCGATCAGCACCCGGTCGGCAAGCAGCGGATCGGCGGCGATCGCCAGGAAGAGCCCGGCATCGCGGTGGAAGCCGCCCATGTCGCGGCCGAGGATCGAGGCAAGATCGAAGCGGAAGCCGTCGACGCCGGCAGCGCTGACGAAATGGCGCAGACTGTCGAGGATCAGTGCCTCGACCACGGGGTTGTCGCAGGCGATCGTGTTGCCGCAGCCGGTATCGTTGATCAGTTCGCCCGGGCGGTCGGTGGCGTGGCGGTAATAGGTGAGGTTGTCGAGGCCGCGCATCGACAGCGTCGTGCCGAAGCGATCGCTTTCGCCTGTGTGGTTGAAAACGAGATCGAGGATGACGCCGATGCCGGCCTTGCGCAGCGCCTCGACGGTCTTTCGCAGCTCCTTGATGCCACCCGGCACCAGGCGCGGATCAAGCGCCATCGGCGCAATCGGATTGTAGCCCCAGCCGTTCCTGAGCCCGAGCGGTGGCAGATGGCGTTCGTCGATCCAGGCGACGATCGGCATCAGTTCGACCGCCGAGACGCCGAGGCGCTTCAGATGTTCGATGGTGGCGGGCTCGGCGAGGGCTGCCACCGTGCCGCGCTTGGCTTCGGGCACGTCGGGATGGAGGATTGTGAAAGGCTTGACGGCGATTTCGTAGACAAGGCCGCCGGCGCGAAAGAGCGGCGCCTTCACCTTGGCAGCCTTCACCTCGGTAACGATCGCCTTCGGGACGAGGTCGGCGGTGTCTTCGCCAAAGATCGTCAGGCGCGGATCGTGGCGGAACGGGCGGTCGAGTTCGATGGCATAGGGATCGACGAGAAGCTTGGATGGATCGAACCAGAGACCGTGATCGGGCGAATAGACGCCATCGGCCCGGAAGCCGTAGCGCGTGCCCTTCGGCGCGTCGGCAACCGTCACGCTGTGAATGTCGCCGGTTCGCGTCATCGGCAGCTGGCGCAGCTGTTTGGCGCCTGATTTGTCGAAGAGGCAGAGATCGACATGGGCGGCATTGTGCGACCAGACCGAAAACACCGTGCCTTCGGAGGTGACGGTGGCACCGAGGGGTGGCTGTCCTTTGGTCGGCATGTTTGCGGCCCTCTTCGTGGTGTCGTCGGTGTGTGTGGCTCACCCCCTCTGCCCGGCCGGGCATCTCCCCACAAGGGGGGAGATAGACTTGCGGCAGTCTCCCGTTCCACCGATAAACCGATGCGTTGGTTTACGGGCGAGTGGATCCCTGCGACGTCAATGCCATCTTAGGGCAAGGCCGTGCCGCAGATCGATCTCCCCCCTTGTGGGGGAGATGCCCGGCAGGGCAGAGGGGGGTAAGCGGCAAACGAAAAAGGGCCGCATCAAGCGGCCCCATGTTCAGTCCATCAGGTAATGACGCTCGGCTCGGTGCGGCCGGTGCGGGTCTTGATGCTGGCAATCTCTTCGGCAACGGCGATGAGATCGGCGAGCGCTGTTTGCGTCTCGATATCGTGACGCGAGGCGTCCGGCTCGAAACGCTCGATATAGACGCGCAGCGTTGCGCCCGATGTGCCGGTGCCCGAGAGGCGGAAGACGACGCGGGAGCCGCCTTCGAACAGGATGCGGATGCCCTGGTTCTTGCTGACGGAATGGTCGACCGGATCGTTGTAGGCGAAGTCGTCCGCGGTCGCGACCTTGAGCGCGCCGAAGGACTTGCCGGGCAGCGTGGCGAGCTGGTCGCGCAGGTTGGCGATCAGGCCATTTGCGGCGTCAGAATCGACCTCTTCGTAGTCGTGGCGCGAATAGTAGTTGCGGCCGTAGGTCGCCCAATGGTTCTTGACGATGTCGAGCGCGCTTTCCTTGCGCACCGCCAGAATGTTGAGCCAGAGCAGGACCGCCCAGAGCCCGTCCTTCTCGCGCACGTGGTTGGAGCCGGTGCCGGCGCTTTCCTCGCCGCAGATAGTCGCCATGCCTTCGTCGAGCAGGTTGCCGAAGAACTTCCAGCCGGTCGGCGTCTCGTAGAGGCCGATGCCGAGCTTTTCAGCGACGCGGTCGGCCGCACCGCTGGTCGGCATCGAGCGGGCGATGCCGGCAATGCCCTTGGCATAACCGGGCGCCAGATGCGCATTGGCGGCAAGCATCGCGAGACTGTCGGAGGGCGTGATGAAGATGCCACGGCCGATCACCAGGTTGCGGTCACCGTCGCCGTCGGAGGCGGCGCCGAAATCCGGTGCATCCGGTCCCATCATCGTCTCGTAGAGCGCGCGGGCGTGCACGAGGTTCGGATCCGGGTGATGGCCGCCGAAGTCGGGCAGAGGAATGAAGTTCATCACCGAGCCCTTGGGCGCGCCAAGGCGCTTCTCGATGATCTCCTTGGCGTAGGGCCCGGTGACGGCGCTCATGGCATCGAAGACGACGCGGAAACCACCGCCGATCAGCTTGCGGATGGCGTCGAAGTCGAACAGGCTTTCCATCAGTTCGGCATAGTCGGCGACCGGGTCGATGACCGTGACGGTCATGCCGTCAAGCTCCTGCGTGCCTTCGGCATCGAGGTTGATGTCGGCAACATCGGAGATCTTGTAGCTGTCGATCACCTTGCTGCGGGCAAAGATTGCGTCGGTGACCTTTTCCGGTGCCGGGCCGCCATTGCCGATGTTGTACTTGATGCCGAAGTCTTCGGTCGGGCCGCCAGGATTGTGGCTGGCCGACAACACGATGCCGCCGAAGGCCTTGTACTTGCGGATGACGTTGGAGGCAGCCGGCGTCGACAGGATGCCGCCGCGGCCGACGAGCACGCGGCCGAAACCGTTGGCCGCCGCCATCTTGATGGCGATCTGGATGACTTCGCGATTGTAGAAGCGGCCGTCGCCGCCGATGACAAGCGTTTCGCCCTGAAAGCCTTCGAGCGAATCGAAGATCGACTGGATGAAGTTCTCGGCATAGTTCTTCTGCTGGAAGACCGGGACCTTCTTGCGCAGCCCTGACGTGCCAGGCTTCTGGTCGCCGTAGGGGGTTGTGGTAACCGTTCTTATCATGCTGACTTAACCTTTCCCGAGAAGTCCGGAATAAAGAGAGACGTAACGCTCGGCACTTGTGGCCCAGGAAACGTCCGATTTCATGCCCTGGGTCTGAATTTTCGACCAGACTTTGGGCTCGCTGTATGCACGCAGCACCCGCCGGATCGCAAGCCGCAACCCATCGGCATTGACAGGTGTGAATTGGAAGCCGGTCGCGACCTTGGCCGCAAGCCCTGCTTCGTTGGCGTCGATGATGGTATCGGCAAGCCCGCCGGTGCGGGCGACGACCGGCACGCAGCCGTAGCGCAGGCCGTAGAGCTGGGTAAGCCCGCAGGGCTCGAAGCGCGACGGGATGAGGATGGCGTCGGAGCCCGCCTGCATCAGATGCGACAGCGGCTCGTTGTAGCCGGTGACCATGCCGATATGGCCACGATGGCGGGAGGCGGCGGCGAGCAGCGCGCCTTCGAGCGCCGTATCGCCGGAGCCGAGCACCACGAGCTTGCCGCCCATGGCGACGAGCTCGTCGGCGATCTCGGCGACCAGATCCATGCCCTTCTGCCAGGTGAGCCGGCTGACGACGCAGAAGATCGGGCCGTTGCCCTTTTCAAGGCCGAAGCGTTCCTCGAGCGCACGCCGGTTGGCGGCGCGCTGCTTCAGGCTCGTTGCGCTGAAATGCTGGGCGATGTGCGGGTCGGTCTGCGGATCCCAGATGTCGGCGTCGATGCCGTTGACGATGCCGGAGAGGTCGGCGACGCGGCTCTTCAACAGGCCTTCGAGACCCATGCCGAATTCGGGGGTCAGGATTTCCTGCGCATAGGAGGGGCTGACGGTGGTAATGGCGTCGGCGGTCTGCAGGCCGCCCTTCAGGAAGCCGACATCGCCGTAATACTCGACGAACTGCATCGAGAAGGCTTCGGCGGGAAGGGCAAGCTCCGGGAAGACCGAGGCGCCGAACTGGCCCTGGAAGGCGATGTTGTGTATCGTCATCACCGTCGGCGTTGCGGCTGCCGGGCCGAAATGCATGTAGACCGGCGTCAGCGCTGTCTGCCAGTCATGGGCGTGAACGATATCGGGCTTCCAGCCGGGGACGATATCGCCGGTGGCGATCTCGGCGGCTGCCAGCGAAAGCGCTGCGAAACGGCGGAAGTTGTCGGCATAGTCGAGGCCGGTCGCATCGACGTAAGGACCGCCGTCGCGGTTGTAGAGTGCCGGCTGGTCGAGGACCAGGAGGTCCAGTCCGTCGATCTCTGCCGCGAGAACCGTGGCCGGATTGCCGAACAGGTTGTCGAAGGTGCCGACCTTCTTTTTCTTCTTCAGCTTCTGCAGCACGGCCGGATAGCCGGGCACCAGGGTGCGGGTCTTGATGCCGTGCGGCAAAAGCGCTGCCGGAAGCGCGCCGACGACATCGGCGAGCCCCCCTGTCTTGATCAGCGGATAGACTTCGGACGCAACGGACAGGACGTTCATGAAGTGCCTACATTCCCAATTTGTCGATCATCGTTTGCGTGATCAGGCAGACGCCGTTTTCCGAACGCCGGAAACGCTTGGCATCGAGCACCGGATCGTCCCCGACGACGAGGCCCTCCGGGATCACGACACGGCTGTCGATGACCACGTTGCGCAGCGTCGCATGGCGACCAATCTTCACATCGGGAAGAACTACGGCATTCTCCAGACGGGAATATGAATTTACCCGCACTCCTGTGAACAACAGGCTGCGGTTGAGAGCGGCGCCTGAGATGATGCAGTCGCCGGAGATGAGCGACGATGTCGCCGAGCCGCGGCGGTTCTCGTCGTCATGGACGAATTTCGCCGGCGGCTTGATCTCGGCGAAGGTCCAGATCGGCCAGGTGCTGTCATAGATGTCGAGTTCCGGCGTCACATGGGTGAGATCGATATTGGCCTGCCAGTAGGCATCGATCGTGCCGACGTCGCGCCAATAGGCCTCGCGCTCGAAATCGGAGCGCACGCAGGACTGGGCGAAGCGGTGGGCAACGGCTTTGCCGTTGTCGACGATATAGGGAATGATGTCCTTGCCGAAGTCGCGGCTCGATTTCGGATCGGCGGCGTCGCGGCGCAGAAGATCCATCAGGAACTTCGTGTGGAAGACGTAGATGCCCATGGAGGCAAGCGCCATCTCCGGATTGCCGGGGATACCGGGCGGATCGGCGGGCTTTTCGACGAAGGCGATGATGCGATCCTTCTCGTCGACATGCATGACGCCGAAGCCGGTCGCTTCCATGCGCGGCACTTCGAGGCAGCCGATGGTGACGTCGGCGCCGGAATCGACGTGCTGCTGCAGCATCAATTCGTAGTCCATCTTGTAGATGTGATCGCCGGCAAGGATCACCATGTATTCGACGCCATGGTCCTCGATGATGTCGATGTTCTGGTAAACGGCGTCGGCCGTGCCTTCGTACCATTGCGTCTCGGAAACGCGCTGGCTGGCCGGGAGAATATCGAAGCTTTCGTTTCGCTCCGGGCGGAAGAAGTTCCAGCCGCGCTGCAGGTGGCGGATCAGCGAGTGCGCCTTGTACTGGGTGGCGACGCCGATGCGGCGGATACCGGAGTTGAGCGCGTTCGAAAGCGCGAAGTCGATGATACGGGCCTTGCCGCCGAAGTAGACCGCCGGCTTCGCCCGTCGGTCGGTCAGTTCCTTCAGGCGACTGCCGCGACCGCCGGCGAGAACATAGGCCATGGCATCACGTGCCAGAGGTTGCGTACGCTTTTCCACCATTTGTCCTCCCCATTCATTGACCTTAAGGGGTCGTCACGGCGGCCTTCTGCGACGCCTTGCGGCCCTCGATATTTGCAGTCTTCCGCCCACCGGTTCCGGCTGGCGGGTCGGATAAATTACTCCTGTTCCAGCATCAGTGTCGCCAGCGGCGGCAGGGTGATGTTGGCCATGATCGCTCCCGTGCTGTTCTTCTCGGCAAAGACGGCGCCGCCATTGCCCTTGCCACTTCCTCCATAGATTTCCGCGTCGCTGTTGAGGATCTCCTTCCAGCGACCCTTGACCGGCAGCGGAATGGCGTAGCTCTCCCGGTAAACGGGGGTGAAATTGGTGATGACGGCGACGAGTTTCTCGCCCGGTGCCTTGCGCAGCCAGGCAAAGATGGAGTTGTCGCGGTCGTCGGCCAGCAGCCACTCGAAACCTTCGCCCTCGCAGTCACGCGCATGAAGGGCGGGCTTGGCGCGGTAGGTGCCGTTGAGGTCACGCACCAGCCGCCGCATGCCCTCGTGCAGGTGGTATTCGAGCAGGTTCCAGTCGAGCGCGCGGTCTTCGGACCATTCGCGCCACTGCGCGAACTCCTGGCCCATGAACAGGAGCTTCTTGCCCGGGTAGCCCCACATGAAGGCGTAATAGGCGCGGAGATTGGCGAACTTCTGCCAGTCGTCGCCGGCCATCTTGGCGATCAGCGAGCCCTTGCCGTGCACGACCTCGTCATGGGAGAGCGGCAGCACGAAGTTTTCGCTGAAGGCATAGAGCAGGCCGAAGGTCAGGTCGTTGTGGTGGAACTTGCGGTGCACCGGCTCACGCGACAG
>JAESGS010000840.1_pt1 | contig 13681 bp, 11 predicted proteins | sample 9269761 | NCBI WGS metagenome assembly JAESGS01 (sample SAMN15741799, study PRJNA653493) | algae metagenome | isolation source: Cyanosarcina radialis HA8281-LM2 and co-occurring heterotrophs from damp... | place: USA: Makauwahi cave, Hawaii | collected 2011-01-06 | reverse complement strand
GAGGGATTCCGTCCCACCGGTGGGCCTCGAAGACTCGACCCACCCTACATTTCGTTTCCCTACAATTTCCCGAACGGCCATCCACACCCACCGACGCTCTCCATGACCACCGCACTCCCGCTCGTGTCCGGCAAGCCGAACCTCGATTACGAACTCGTCCTGGATTGCGTCCACTGCGGCCTCTGCACCGCGAGCTGCCCCACCTACGTCGAGACCGGCAACGAGGCCGACTCGCCCCGCGGCCGCATCTACCTCATGCGGCAGGTGATCGACGGCGCGCTCAAGCTCGACGACACGGTGAAGGGCCACCTCGACCTCTGCCTGAACTGCCGGGCGTGCGAAACCGCCTGCCCGTCCGGGGTGCAGTACGGCAAGCTCATCGAGCCGTTCCGCGTCCACATGGAGGAGAAGGAACCCGGCCGGTCGAGCGCGAACCTGAACGCGATCCAGCGGTTCATGCTGTTCAAAATCTTCCCCTCGCGACTCCGCACCCGGCTCGCCCTCGCCCCGGCCCGACTCGCGCAGTGGAGCGGCCTCGACTGGCTAATGGAAAAGCTCGGCCTCACGAAGCTCCTGCCGCAATCCCTGCGGCGGATGAAGGCCATGCTGCCGGCCCTGAAGCCGCACTACGGCAGCTTACCGGAGATTCTTCCGGCGGAAGGCAAGCGGCGGGCGAAGGTCGGCCTCTTCCTCGGCTGCGTCGCGGATGCCCTGTACCCGGACACGCAATTGAACACGGCCCGCGTCTTGCAGAAGAACGGCGTGGAAGTCTGGATTCCGCGGGCGCAACAGTGCTGCGGGGCGCTCCACTACCACAGCGCGATGGAGCCGCAGGCCCGCGAGTTGGCGGCGAAGAACTGCGACATCTTCGGCTTCACCGGCAGCGTGCCGAGCGACCTGGACGCGATCGTCACGAACGCGGCCGGGTGCGGGGCGATGCTGAAGGACTACGCCCACATGATGCACGGCCACCCGGCGGAGGAGGCGGCGACGAAGTTCAACGCGAAGGTCCGGGACATCAGCGAGTTCCTGTACGACCTCGGCCCCATCGCCCCGACGCACCCGCTGAACATCACCGCCACGTACCACGACGCCTGCCACCTGCGGCACGCGCAGCAGATTCAGAAGCAGCCGCGGAGCTTGTTGGAACTGATCCCCGGCATGAAGCTCGTCCCGCTGCCGGAGAGCGAACTCTGCTGCGGGGCGGCCGGCAGTTACAACCTGACGCAGCCGGAAATGGCCGGGAAGCTCGGCGACCGGAAGGCGGCGAACATCCGCGCGACCGGGGCGAAGGCCGTGCTCATCGGCAACGTCGGGTGTCTGATGCAGATCGCCCGGCACTTGAAGGCGGTCGCCCCGGAGGTGTGGTGCGGCCACCCGGTGGACGCGCTCTGGGCGAGCTACAGCGGCGAGATTCCGAAGGAACTGAAATAACCGTCCGGTCCGAGCGAACGACCGAACAGACTCCGTATCGACAGGTGTTTCACCATGCCGGACCCGACCAACAAAGGCCCCACGACAAACCCGTTGGCTCCGGCCGATGTTCCGGTCCCGCAACCCTTGCCGGCACGGGATAAGCCGCCCGCCCCGCCGCGGGTCGCGACCGCCGCCGTGCCGGCCAAGCCGTCGCCACCGGCCGAAAAGAAAGCCCCCCGCGACCAGGTCCGCGAGAGCCTCGAAACCATCGTCTTCGTCGTCGTCCTCGTCTTCCTCCTCAAGCAGTTCGTCGTCGAGGCGTTCGTCATCCCGACCGGGTCGATGGCCGAGACGCTCTACGGCTACCAGAAGGTCATCGAGTGCGACGACTGCAAGTTCCGGTTCCCGCTCAACTCCAGCCGGGAGGTCGAGGGCGACCCGCAGCTAGGCGGCGAGCGACGTGCGATCCACGGGTACTGCTGCCCCAACTGCCGGTACAAGTACACGTTCAAGCAGCACGAGTTGGGCAAGGGGAACAGCTCCGGCGACCGCGTCCTCGTCCACAAGGCCCAGTACCACAAGTTCCCTCCGGAGCGCGGCGACGTGGTCGTGTTCAAGTACCCCGACCGGCCGCAGAAGGACTTCGGCGCGCAGAACTACATCAAGCGGCTCTGGGGCCTCGGCAACGAGACCATCGCCATCTACCGCGGCGACATCTACGTCTGTGACACGATCACCTACCCGACGCCGACGCCGGACGAGACCGGCTACCCGCGGGCCGAGGACCTCTGGCGGGCCGAGTTCTGCTTCCCCGGCACGACCTCGCTCGACCCGGCCGTCGAGCGGTTCACGAAGTCGCGGGACGCGAACTTCGCGGACGCCGGCGGGTTCCGCCTCGTCCGCAAGTCGGACGCGATGCTGGACGCGATGAGGCGGAGTGTGTGGGATAATGACCACCAGTCGAACTTCCTGGCGAACAAGGGCGTGCCGCCGCGGTGGAAGGCCGAGACGGACGACTGGGCGGCCGACAACCCGACGGTACCGAAGGCGTTCACCCACAGCGGCGCGGGCCTCGGCTGGCTGCGGTACCGGCACCTCGTCGTCGAGGACTTCAACTCCCTCGGCGGGCCGAACAAGCCGGCCGTGAACCCGATCCCGGTGGACAACTTCCTCGGGTACAACGGCGAGGTGATGGACGGGTTCGGCGGCAAGCAGTTCGTCCTCGACCAGTACCAGGACTACCGGTTCTGGGTCGGCGACCTGATCCTCGAATGCCAGGCGAAGGTGACCGACCCGGCCGCGGGGATCACGCTCGAACTGTCGAAGGGGCAGAACCGGTTCCAGGCCCAATTCGCGAACGGCAACGTCACCCTCGTCCGCACCGGGCCGGGCGGCAAGGAACTGGCCACGAAGCCGAGCGGTATCACTTCGGCCGGGACGTACAAGCTGAAGTTCGCGAACGTCGATTGCTCCCTCCGCGTCTGGGTGGACGGCAAGAAGATCGACTTCGGCACGGCCGGCGACTACGACCCGACCGTCCCCGACAAGTTCGAGTCGCAGGACGAGAAGAAGGAGGGCTGGACCGAGGCGAACGACGTGAAGGCCCCCGCGAGCGTCGGCGCGACGAGCGGCGTCGAGGTGAGCAAGCTCAAGCTCTTCCGGGACACGTACTTCATCAACAAGCCGTACAGTTCGACCGGCGACGCGGCGAACACGGTGTTCACGTACTACGTGCAGCCCGGCCACTACCTCTGCTTCGGCGACAACAGCGCCCAAAGCTCCGACGGCCGCGTCTGGGGATCCGTCCCGGACCGGCTGATGCTGGGGAAGGCGGCGTTCGTGTTCTTCCCGCTGGATCGGATCGGGTTCATCAAGTAACGCGCCGAACGGGAGCGCGGTTGTCATATAGCCGCCGGCTTGCCGGCGGGGTTTTGCGAGTCCCAAAACCCCGCCGGCAAGCCGGCGGCTATATATCCTACTTCCCATGCTTACCGGCGAAACCACCATCCGCGTCCGCTACGCGGAGACCGACCGCATGGGGTTGCTCCACCACGCGAACTACCTCGTCTACTTCGAGCAGGCCCGCACCGACCTCCTACGGCAAGCCGGCGGCAACTACAAGGACCTCGAAGACCGCGGGTTCTTCCTCGTCGTCGCCAAGATCGAGATCAAGTACCGCAGCCCGGCGTACTACGACGACGAGCTACGAATCGTCACAACCGTGACGCGGACCACGCCCGTGCGGCTCGAACACAAGTACGAAGTCTTCCGCCCGGACGGCACGCTCGTTGCCGAGGGGAACTCGACGCTCGCGTGCGTGGACAAGGACGGGAAGCTGCAGGCCATGCCGGAATGGTTGGTCCGCGCGAAGTAACCCCCGGAGACGGCCGTGCGAAGACTCTGGATTCACCACGTCCTGCCGACCGCGTTCGCGGTCATCCCGGCCCTGGCCGGGCTGCTTGTCTTCGTCGCCATCCCGGCCGACGCCCGGCGGGACTACCTCGCCCGCGTCGCCGTGTCGCACATCGACTGGGTCATCCTCGCGACCGGGGCGGTCATCTTCCTCGCGCAAACGTACCTGTCCTGGAACGCGATGAAGTGGGCGGAGAACGACTTCGACACCCGGCCGGACAAGTGGCTGTCGCACCTGTCGCAGGCGGCCGAGTGGTTCCCGCTGCTCGGGCTGATCGGCACGGTCGCGGCCATCCTGCAGACCTTCAACAGCATAACCCCCGGCAGCACGCCGACGCCGCAGGAGATCATCCGCAAGTACGCCCCGGCCATTACCGCCACCGGCAGCGGGCTGTTCATGGCGCTACTGAACATCCTGCCGACGTGGATCGTCGGCATGGGCCGCGACCTGATCCGCAGCCTCGGCGGCTACCCGGACCCGACCCCGATCGTCCCGCTGACGCCCGCCGAGGGCGAGGGGGACCGGTGATCCAGAAGCCCCGCCGGTCGGTGACGCGGTTCTTCATCCCGCTGATCGACGTGCTCATCCTGTTGTTCTGCATCTTCCTGCTCATGCCGTTCGTGAGCAAGCCGGACGACGGGAAGGGGAACCCGGACGCGGTCCCGGCCGTCCGCGACCCGTCGATGCCGGACGACGTGGAGAAGCTGCAACAGGAACTCGCCATCGCCCGCCGGCGGATCGAGGACCTGAAGAAGCAGCGGGCGAACCTCGGCGAGCGGCTGAGCGTGCGGGTGGTCGAGATCGACAAGGCGACCGGCAAGCTGTTCTACTTCGACGCCGACGGCGGCGGCCGGCTGGAGCTGAAGGACCAGGCGGACGCCCAGCGACTCATCAACCAGCAGCGGTCGCGGGCCGGGGCGAAGGACGTGTTCTTCCTCTTGCTCTACCCGCGGGAGCTGAGCGGCTTCCCGCTGCGGGACCAGGTGGAGACGTACCGCCGGTGGTTCAAGGACGTGCCCCACGGGTTCGACAACCCGTGGGCGGCGGGCGGGTGATCAGAACTGCCCCAGGAACCGCAGGTCGTTCTGCCAGAACAGGCGGATGTCGTCGATCGCGTGCTTGAGCATCAGCATCCGCTGCGGCCCCATGCCGAACGCGAACCCCGTCACCTCGTCCGGGTCGTACCCGCCGTTCCGCAGCACCGTCGGGTGGACCATGCCGGCCCCCATGATCTCCAGCCACCCGGTCCCCTTCGTCAGCCGGTCGCGGTTCGGGTCGTCCTTCGGCCAGTCGATGTCCACCTCGATCGATGGCTCCGTGAACGGGAAGTAGCTGCTGCGAATCCGCACCTGCCGGTCCGGGCCGAACATCCGCCGGGCGAACGCCGTGATCGTCCCCTTCAGGTCGGCCATCGTCACCCCCTCGCCGACGACCAGCCCCTCGACCTGGAGGAACTGAATCTCGCTGCGGGTGCTGATCGCCTCGTTCCGATAGCACATCCCCGGCAGGATGACGCGGATCGGGTTCGGACACTGCTCCCGCATGACGTGGATTTGTCCGGGCGACGTGTGGGTGCGCAGAATTGTGCCGGGCGACTCGGTGAAGAACGTGTCCCACATGTCGCGGGCCGGGTGGTGCGGCGGCATGTTCAGCAGCTCGAAGTTCAGCTCGTCCGACTCGACCTCGCGGGAGCGGTAAATCTGGAACCCGAGGTCGCCGAAGATGCGGTAGATGTCCCGGAGGATTTGCGTGGCCGGGTGCAGCCGGCCGGGGGGCGTGCCGCGGCCGGGGAGCGTCACGTCCAGTGGGTTCGCGGTCAGGCTGGCCTGCAGCGCCTTCTCCTTCGCCGCGTCGAGGGCCGCGGCGTGCGCCGACTCGAGCGCCGCCTTCACCCGGTTGACCTCCTGCCCGTACCCGGCCTTCTGGTCCTTCGGGATGTCCCGCAGCTTGCCGAGGGCGGCCTTCACCAGCCCGTTGTCGCCGAAGAACTTCGTCTTCCAGCCTTGCAGCGCGGGTTCGTCCGCGGCGGCGGCCAGCTCGCCGAGGGCCTGCGATTCCAGCGTCTTCAGTTCGGCGACGGCGTCCGGCATGGTCGCGGATTCCTTCGGGAAAGGGTGTGGGGTGAGGATACGGACACGCCGCACGGGGCGGAGGTGACGGGACAAAAAAGAAAGCCCCGCGATGAACATCGCGGGGCCGCGACTTCACGCCAAAATCATGCCCATTTCGTCTCGGGAACCTCGGTCGCGTCCGGCTCGAACCACTTCGGGTCGAACTCGATCCGCTGCCGCTTGGCCATCGCCATGTTCGCGGTCAGCGCCAGGATCGCATCGGCCATCGCCACCTCGCCGTGGCACTTCGGCAGGATGTCCGCGTACTTCAGCTTGCCGTCCACCTCCTCGTAGCTGACCTTCTGCTTCAGGTCCTGCCACCGGCGGACGCAGTACGCGAAGTGCTCCATCTCGGTCCGGTAGCCGCGGACCTCGGTGTCCCACTCGTTGCCGGCCGCGTTCTTCGTGATCGCCGCCCCGCCGCCGCCCCAGGTGGACGCGGCCTCCATCGCCGGACCCTTGCCGCCCTCGGCCGTCACTTTCACCGCCGTGTCCTTCGGGGACTTCTCCCCCTTCTTCGTCTTGTCCTTCTCCTTGAAGAGGTAGACGTTCGCCTCCTTCTCGACGAGCATCGTCCCGCGGCTGCCCATCAGGCACTCGCCGTAGTCCTCGAACTCGTTCGTGTTGAACGACGAGTACGTCACGACGACCACGTCGTTCTCGTCCTTCCCCTTGTTGACGCCCCGCGGGTGGTTCGCGCCGGGGAACTCGAACGTGGTGAACACGCCGTCGTTCGACTCCCGGTCGTTCTTGCCGGGGCCGTAGAAGAACTTCCCGCCGACGCCGCTGACCGCGAGCGGGTGAACCTTGCCGAGGAAGATGCTCGCGGCGTCCAGTTGGTGGCTACCGAGTTCGGCCATCAGCCCGCCGCCCGTGCGGTCGTACAGCCGCCACCGGACGAGTTCCGTGATCGACTTGAACCCCCACTTCTTGAGCGACTCGGGGTTCTTCAGGAACCCGTCCGCGTCGGCCTTCGGGACCGGCTTGCACCAGCCGTCGATGAGGGCCGGGAGGTCGAACTCCGTGCCGTCGATGTCCTTGCCGGTGGCGTAGGTCTTCTTCGCGTCGTCGGTCGCGGTGAACGGCCACGAGTTGTTGCGGTGCCACAGGGCGCGGATGTGCTTGATCTCGCCGAGGATGCCGGAATCGACGACCTCGCGGGCGTGGGCGTAGAGCAGGCTGTAGTGCCGCTGGTGCCCGACGGACAGCAGCACGCCGTACTGCTTGGCGGCGGCGATCATCTCCTTGCACGACTTGATGTCGCGGGCCATGAGCTTCTCGCACAGGACGTGCAGCCCGGCCTTCATGCAGTCGATGGCGATGTCCTTGTGGGTGAACAGCGGCGTCGCGATCACGACCGCCTCGACGCCCCGGTCCTTCGCCTCGGCGATGAGTTGCTTGTAGTCGTCGTAGGTCTTGATCTTGGCGGCCTTGTCCTTGCCGTAGAGCTTGTTGAACCCCTTCCGCGGGCCGGCGGGTTCGCCGTCGATGATCCGCTTGAGGTTCGTCGGCCGGAGGTCGCAGACGGAGACGAAGTCCAGGTACTCCGGGTTGTGCTCGCCGATGAGCACGCCGCCCTCGTCGCCGGCCCCGATGAGCGCGGCCTTGACCGCCTTGTTCCCCTTCCAGGACTCGTACCCGAAGTACACGGCCGCGGAAACGGGCAGCACGGCCCCGGCCGCGGTCACGGCCTTGATGAACGTCCGCCGGTCCGTCTTCCCGGCCGCCTGGTCCTCGGCGAGCTTCTTCGCCGCCAGGTCCGCGGCCGCCTGGTTGAAGTTCGCCGCGCCGACGCGCTTCTCTTCGTCGGTGAGTTTGGTGGCCATGCTTCGGCTCCGAGAGGGTTCCCTTAGTTGTACTGTAGCCGAGGAAGAGTTGAAGGGGAATCGAGCAACGGCCGGCGAACGGCACGGCGTCAGCGTGCCGGTTTCGCACCCCGCGACCTACACCGGCACGCTGACGCCGTGCCGTTCGCCGGGCCATCGCGGGGATCAGTCCGGGTGGCCGACGATTCCGGTCCGGACCTTGCCGACGAGGTTCACCTGCCAGTACCGCCGGCTGTCGGCGTCCAGGCACGTCAGCCAGCCGCCGCCGTAGGCGAACGTGTCGATGCAGATGGTCGTGTCGCAGTCGAGAATCTCGCCGGACCGCTGCGACGTGTGCCCGCAGATGACGGTCTTGCCCGAGACGTGGGGCGCGACCAGCTCCGGCTCCAGGAACTCCCAGAACAGCCACGCCTCGTCCTGCTCGGCGAGCGGCAGCTGCGGGTGGACCCCGGCGTGGACGAAGATGTGTCGGTCCGTCTCGTAGTAGTCCACGCACTCCGTCTCGATGAAGTGCCAGTGGTTGTACGGCACGTCGTCGAGCGTCCCCGTGCGGCCCGGCCCCTTGCCGTAGGAGCCGAGGGCCTGCGTGCCGCCCACGCTCGTCCACATGCGGAACTCGGATTTATCCCGCCGCGCCCGGCTCATCATGAGTTCGTGGTTCCCGCGGAGGCAGACGGTCCGGTATTCCTCTTGCAGACGGATGAGCCGGTCGAGAACGCCGCGGGTGTCCGGCCCGCGGTCCACGTAGTCGCCGAGAAAGACGAGTTGGTCGTCCGGTGTGGGCCGCACCGTGCCGAGGAGGTCGTCGAGCATTCCCGAGCAGCCGTGGATGTCGCCGAACGCAAGGATTCGCATGAAGTCACGATAGGGTAGGCACGTTAAGTCATTCTAGCACGGGAATGAGGGACCGGGGCGACGGGGTTTGTAGGGCGGGTCAAGGCTTTGCGCCGACCCGCGGTAGACCGCAACCACCGTCGAGAGCCGATGAACGGGCTGGGACCGCCGCGGCGGGTCGGCGCATAGCCTTGACCCGCCCTACAAGAACTACGTTCGCGGCCCGGTAATTACTTCTTCGTTAGCGACTTCAGCAACATCGTCACGTCCTTGCCCAGTTCCGCGGCGTCCGGGGCCGGCAAACGCGCGGCGAACGTCGTCCCGGATGCATCCGCGTTCGTCAGCACCGCGTACTCCATGCGGAGCTTCTCGTCCTTCACCGTCGCGGTCAGGGCGAAGCGATCCAGCACCGTCCCCGGCAGCCGCTCGACCTTCTGCGCGACGGCGATGTCCTTCGCGGACTTTTCGAGGAACCCGCGGGACTCGCGGAGGAAATCGTCGGCCGACGGTAAACTTTTCGCCGTCTCGACGGTTATCAGGATGCCGGCCCCGTTCGGGCCGTCGAGCGTGACCTGCCGGCCCTGGACCGCGCCGACCCGCCACCGGCGGGGGTAGAGGAAGCGAACCCCGAGGCTGGCGTTGTCGTACAGGAGGGTAGAGTTCTCCGAAGTCGGTTTCAGGTCCAAGCCTTTCAGCGCCGCGTCCGACAGTTCCGCAACGTCCGCCGCGGCGGACCGCGTGAGCGTGAACCGCCCCTCGATCGTGCCGACGGTTTTGCCCGACCCGTCCAGGAGGTCGTGCGTGCCCTTGAGGGACAGGTACGCCAGCCGGTTCGCGTCGAGGTCGAAGTACGCGGTTCCCTCCAGGGCGTGCTTGCACGGGCCGTTGTCGTCAACCCCGCGGACGGACCCGGAAAGCGAGAGGCGGGCCTGCTTGCGTCCGTTGACGGTGACGACGCCGACGAGTTTTAGCGTGAACCCGCCGCCGGTGACCTTCTCCATATCGGTAAGCTCGGCCACGCCGTCGGCCGCCAGCGGCCAGGTGTCGTTCACCGCGACCGGCTTGGTCGGCAGCAGCGCGGGAACCAACGCCGGGGAGAACACGTCAGTACGAACGGTGTCGATCTCGCCGTAGAGCAGGGGGCCGTCCGGCGAGAAGGGCGATTTCCCCGACGCGGACCGCAAAACGACTTGGCGTAGCACTTGCTTCCGTAGGTCGGCGGTTTGCTCGCGGTCCCCGAGGGTGCGGCGGAACTCGACGGTGCGGTACTGGCGGATGACTTTCTTCGTCTCGGCGTCCTCGTTCGGCAACACCCGCTCGTCGAAGACGACCTTGCCGGTCCCGGTGAGCGGCACGGCCTGAGGTTTCGCGTCCTTGCCGGCCGGGACGGCGACGGTGCCGGTGAGTTCGGTCTTTTGCTCGACCCGCACCAGCTGCCCGGCATCGAACTTCTCGGCGAGGGTGTAAGTTTCGTCCGCCCGGACCGGGGCTGCCAAGATGACACCGACCGCCAGCGTGAGGGTGCAAGATTTCATCGCGAATCCCGGCGAAACAGGGGATCGAACCGCGGGCATTGTACCGCGTCGGCGTCGGCAGGGCGGTGCGCAACCTTGAAGGAAAATTGCGTTCGATTCATGCCCCGGATGTTTGGCGGAACTGGTGAAGGTCGGGCGAGTTGTGACGGCGATTCCGGCGGTGTGCAAAACTACACACGGCCCGTGTAAAACCGACGCAGGTGGGTGCGAAACTGACAGCCTTCATGCGGCCGGGACGAACTCGTGACAAATGGCGACGGACGCAAAGCGAATCAGAAGTAGACGTTGCGAACGATGTCGGCGAGGGATGAAAAATAAGTTGGCAAGTGGTCCGGCGGTTGCACCATGAGGTGCGACAACTCGGACTCGCGATTTCCAACGAAACACGACGAATAGCCGCAACGGGGTTGCAACGCAACCCGGAAATCCGGCGGGCCGGCCGGGGGAAAGAAGCGGCCCGCAACATTGTATAGTCCAGTGGCATCAAATGGACTCGGACGGAGATCGAAAGGGACGGGTGGGTCAGCGACGGGGGCGAGTAAGCCCCCGGCGTTACGGACGGGAGGGCAACGCGATGAACGCTTTCAAATACCCCGCGATACAAGAGCTAACGGACCAGCAGGTCCGGTTCGCGCCCCCGTCCAAGCGGCGGGAACAGATCGCGAACGCCGAGAGGCTGTTGGCCGAGATCGAACCCACCAAGCAGTACCCGTATCAGTTCGTCTGCTTCCGCCTCACGGAGTTCCGGTCGAACGCATACCCGGAACTGCTGATCCGCGGCGACCGGCTGAAGCAAGACCTGGCGCTGTTCATCATCCAGGTCGAGCGCTCGCTGCCGCCGCTGCCCCGCGATCAGGTCGGGGAGGAGATGCTGACGCTGGAGGAAATCTGCCAGCGGTTCAACGTCTCGACCAAGACGATCAGCCGGTGGCGGCTCCGCGGGCTGGTGGCCCGCCGGTACAAGGCGAACGGCCGCAGCCAGCTCGGGTTCCCGCTGTCGAGCGTCGAGGCGTTCGCCAAAGCGCACAGCGACCGGGTGAGCAAGAGCAGCCGGTTCAGCCACCTCACGGACGCGGAACGGGAACAGATCGTCCTCACGGCCCGCGACCTCGCGGCGAAGGGCGACTCCCTCGTGGACGTGAGCAAGAAGATCGCCCACGACTTCCACCGTTCGCCCGAGGCGATCCGGTACACGATCAAAAACTTCGACAAGACCCACCCCGACGCGGCGGTCTTCCCCACGCACACCGGCCCGCTGGACGCGACGGCCAAGGAGCAGATTTTTAACGCCCTCCAGGAGGGGACATCCGTGGACACCATTGCCAAACAGTTCAACCGGACCCGGTCGAGCGTCTACCGCGTCGCCAACGAGGTGAAGGCGGAACGGCTCGTCGCCCAACCGGTTGACTACATGTATAACGCCGAGTTCGACGACGCCGGCCGCGAGGCCGACATCCTCGGCCCGATGCCGAACGAGGAAGAGTTCAACGCCAAGGTCCAGTCCATGCGGCCGCCGAAGGACGTGGAGGCGCACATGGCGTACCTGTACGAGAAGCCGCTGCTCACCCGCGAGCAGGAGGCCCACCTGTTCCGCAAGATGAATTTCTTGAAGCACAAGCTCCACAAGCTGCGGCAGCGGATCGACCCCGCGCGGGCGCGAGTCAACGACATCCAACAGGTGGACGCGCTGCAACGGCGGATCAAGGCGACCCGCGACCTGCTCATCGAGTGCAACCAGCGGCTCGTCCACTCCCTGGCGACGAAGCACATGCAGCTCGGCCAGAACCTGGACGAGCTGAAGTCGGACGCGAACATCTCGATCATGCGGGCGGTCGAGAAGTTCGACTACAGCCGGGGGAACAAGTTCAGCACCTACGCCACCTGGGCGGTGATGAAGAACTTCGCCCGGAGCATCCCGGACGAGAACACCCGCCGGCAGCGGTACATGACCGGCGCGGAGGAAGTGTTCGACTCCCGCCAGGACGTTCGCACGGACGAGCACGAACTGCTCGCGGTCGCCGACATGGCCCGCGAACGAGTGAACAACCTGCTCGACCATCTGGACAGCCGGACGCGGGATGTCATTAAGATGCGGTCCGGCCTGGCCGGCGGCGGCCAGATGACGCTGGAACAGATCGGCCAGCACTTCGGCATCACGAAGGAGCGGGTGCGGCAGATCAACGTCCGCGGCATGAAGCAACTCCGCGAGTGGGCCGCCGAGCAGAAGGTCGAACTGCCGTAACGTTCGCGCCCGAGGCGCAGTCATGAGGGCCGCTCTTAATGAGCGGCCCTTCATTTTTGCCTTGCTTTCTCAGGGATTTCTCAGCTTCGTCTCACCCCTTGCTCACCACCCGGATGCTATCGTTCCCCGTGTCGGACGCTCCCGTCCGCGCACCGGGGACACGCAAGACATGGAATCGTTGGGCGACTTCGATCAGCAACTCTACTTCTGGGTCTCGACCGGGATCGGGCTGTGCCTGATCGGGTTGGCGAACCTGTTCGGCTCCCGCCTTCCCGTCCTCGGCCGCGTCGTGGTGTCGGCCGTCGCCGCCGCCGTCCCCTTCGGCATCCTGTCGTCGCTGGACGCCGACCGGTTTGCGTACCGGCTGTCGGCCGCGGTCCTCGCGGCCGGCCTCGCCGTCGTGGGCGTGCTCCAGACCCGGCTACCCGGCCGGGTCATCGAGTTCGTCCGCCGCCCGGCCGCCGCGTGGGGGCTGTTGCTCGCCGTCGGGGTGGGCGTCACGGTCGTCGGGATCGTCCGCCACGAGCGGGCGTTCGACGCGGCCGTCGATCGGCAGATGGAAGAGTTTAACGCGCTCACCTACGTCCCGGAGCGGGAATTCGTCCAGGGCGTCGCGGCCGTGACCGACCGCGGCTACGCCGTCCCGGTGGCCGTGGCGAAGCCGACACACACGAAGCGGCAACTCGACGAGGTCGAGCGGCGGAGCGGGACGCTGGAACAGTTCGGGGACGCCACCATCAAACTGCGGCCGTGGGATGTGAACTCGAACTGCCACGGGTGGGTGTTCACCGGCGGCCGGTACATCGTCGGCGGTGACGCGGTGGACGCGATCCTGCAGGACAACGGGTACGTGCCGGTGAAGGAGCCGGGGCCGGGCGACATCGCCGTCTACCGGGCCGACGGCGAGGTGACGCACACCGGCCTCGTCCGGTACGTCGGGGCCGACCGGTCGGTCGTGGTCGAGAGCAAGTGGGGGTGGATGGGCGTCTTCCTCCACGCCGCGGACAAGAGTTGCTACGGCACGAACTACACCTACTACCACACGGCCCGCGGCGGCAACCTGCTGAAGGGGATCGAGTCCCCGGCCGTGCCCCTCGCCGCGGCGAACGAGCCGGACGCAGACGCGGTGGACGAGTAACGTAGGGCGGGTCAAGGCTTTGCGCCGACCCGCCGGGACACGCGCGGCGTCGGCGGTCTTGTAGGGCGGGTCAAGGCTTTGCGCCGACCCGCCGGGGGTGGCTGGCACCGACGGCGGGTCGGCGCAAAGCCTTGTCCCGCCCTACAAGTCACCCGACGAACACGCC
>JAESGS010000838.1_pt1 | contig 13705 bp, 13 predicted proteins | sample 9269761 | NCBI WGS metagenome assembly JAESGS01 (sample SAMN15741799, study PRJNA653493) | algae metagenome | isolation source: Cyanosarcina radialis HA8281-LM2 and co-occurring heterotrophs from damp... | place: USA: Makauwahi cave, Hawaii | collected 2011-01-06 | reverse complement strand
CCAGGATATGATCAAGGGCAAGAAGGTCGCCGTCGTCGGCTACGGCAGCCAGGGCCACGCCCACGCGCAGAACATGCGCGACAGCGGCGTCAAGGAAGTCGCGATCGCGCTCCGCCCCGGCTCGGCGACCGCGAAAAAGGCCGAAGCCGCGGGCTTCAAGGTCCTTTCGAACAAGGAAGCCGCCGAATGGGCCGACGTGATCATGATCGCCGCCCCCGACGAGCATCAGGCGAAAATCTACGCCGATGACATCGGCCCGAACATGAAGCCCGGCGCAGCGCTCGCCTTTGCGCACGGCCTCAACATCCACTTCGGCCTGATCGACGCGCGCCCCGACATCGACGTCTTCATGGTCGCGCCGAAGGGCCCCGGCCACACGGTGCGCAGCGAATATCAGAAGGGGGGCGGCGTTCCCTGCCTGATTGCGGTCGCGCAGGAAGCGCAGGGCGCGGGCGCGTCGGGCAACGGCTTCGCCAAGGCGCTCGCCCTCAGCTACGCCTCGGCCGTCGGCGGCGGCCGCAGCGGCATCATCGAGACGACGTTCAAGGAAGAGTGCGAAACCGACCTCTTCGGCGAACAGGCGGTGCTCTGCGGCGGCATCACCCATCTCATCCAGGCGGGTTTCGAAACGCTGGTCGAGGCGGGCTACGCCCCCGAAATGGCCTATTTCGAGTGCCTCCACGAGACCAAGCTGATCGTCGACCTCCTCTATGAAGGCGGCATCGCGAACATGCGCTATTCGATCTCGAACACCGCCGAATATGGCGACATCAAGACCGGCCCGCGCATCATCACCGACGAAACGAAGAAGGAAATGAAGCGCGTCCTCGCCGACATCCAGTCGGGCCGCTTCGTGAAGGATTTCGTGCTCGACAACCAGGCCGGCCAGCCCGAGCTGAAGGCGAGCCGCAAGGCGGCGGCCGCGCACCAGCTCGAAAAGACCGGCGCCGAACTGCGCGCAATGATGCCGTGGATCGCCAAGAACCAGCTCGTCGACAAGTCGAAGAACTGATCCCGCTTCCCCAGTCGCGGGCGAAGGGCTAGGGCCGGGTCATGGCATCCGACCTCTCCTTCGCCTGCGACTGCGGGACCGTCTCCGGAACAATGCTGGGCGTCGGCCCGGCGCAAGGCGATCACCTGATCTGCCATTGCAGCGATTGCCAGGACCTCGCCCACTATCTCGGCCATGCCGAACGCGTGCTCGACGCGCATGGTGGTACCGCGCTTTACCAGACGCGCTGCGCGCACATGCGGATCGACACCGGCCGCGAGCATCTCGCGTGCGTCCATCTGACCGACAAGCCGACCTTGCGCTGGTATGCCGCCTGTTGCCGCTTGCCGCTGTTCAACACCGTCGCGAACGGCAAATTCCCCTTCATCACGATTCAGCTCGCCGCCTGCGACCCTGATGCACGCGAAGTCGTCGGACCGTCGCGCGGCCATATCTACACACAGGACGCGACCGGCGACGCCAGCCACCTGCCCCAAATGAGCATGGCCACGTTGATGCGGCGCTTCTTCGTGCGGATGATCAAGGACATCGTCTCGGGCGACCGCCGGCGCGCGGCGCTTTTCGACGCGAAGACCCTCGAACCGATCGCCAAACCTCATCGATTGACCGGCGAAGAAAAGCTTGGTCTGCCCAGCCGCTGAGGCGCCTTTGTCATTTCGATCCGATGCCCTAAGGGAACCCCGATGCCGGGTCCCTCTCCCTTCGCCGTCCATCGCGCCGATCTCGCGGCGCTCGCGCATGACAGCCGCCGCCGCAGCCTCGCGCCGCGCGCCGGCCGCGATTTCGCGTCGAACGACTATCTCGGCCTCGCCGATAGCGAAGCGCTCCGCTCCGCGCTCGCTAGGGGCATCGAACGCGGCCTGCCCGCGGGCTCGGGCGGCTCGCGCCTGCTCCGTGGCAATCACGCCGAGCATGAAGCGCTCGAAGCGCACGCAGCGCGCCACTATGGCAGCGAGGCCGCGCTCTTCTTTCCCACCGGCTTCGCCGCCAACGCCGCGCTGTTCGCGACGCTCCCGCAGCGCGGCGACCTCGTCGTCCACGACGCGCTGATCCACGCGAGCGCGCACGACGGCATGAAACTCGGCCGCGCGGGCAGTATCGCCGCCGCCCATAACGACGCGCAGGCGTTCGACGATGCCATCGCCCGCTGGCGCGCGGACGGCAATACCGGAACGCCGTGGATCGCGGTCGAGAGCCTCTACAGCATGGACGGCGACCGCGCTCCGCTCGCCGATCTCGCCGCGGTCGCCGACCGTCACAACGCCATCCTCGTCGTCGACGAAGCCCACGCAACCGGCGTCTTCGGCCCCGGCGGCGCCGGCCTCGCGCACGCCCTGCCGCGCCGCGACAACCTCATCACCCTCCACACCTGCGGCAAGGCGCTCGGCGCAGAAGGCGCGCTGCTCTGCGCCCCCGCGATCGCGACCGACTTCCTCGTCAACCGCGGCCGCCCCTTCATCTTCTCGACCGCGCCCTCGCCCTTGATGGCGTGGCTCGTCCGTCAGGCGATCGAGATCGTCGCGAACGAGCCCGAGCGGCAGGCGCGCCTCCACAGCCTCGTCCGCCACGCCGCCGAACGCCTCGTGCCGCTCGGCATCCCCGCCAGCGGCACCCAGATCCTGCCAGTCATCATCGGCGACAACGACCGCACGATGCGCATCGCCGGCAGCCTGCAGGACGCGGGCTTCGACATCCGCGGCATCCGCCCGCCGACAGTGGCGCAGGGAACCGCCCGCCTCCGCATCGCAATCACGCTCAATGTTGACGAGGATAACATCGACGATATGGCCGCCGCGCTCGCCGAAGCCATGGCCGCGGCATGACCCGCTTCGTCGTCACCGGCACCGACACCGGCATCGGAAAGACCATCTTTTCCGCGGCTTTGGCGCAAGCGACCGGCACGCCCTATTGGAAACCGATCCAGTCGGGCCTCGAAGAGGAAACCGACAGCGAGACCGTCGCGCGCCTCGCGGGCGTCCCCGTCCGCCCCGAAGCGTACCGCCTCGTCACCCCGGCCTCGCCGCATCTCGCCGCCGAAATTGACGGCGTTAACATCGACCTCGAAACGCTGACCCCGCCCCCCGGCGACCTCATCGTCGAAGGCGCCGGCGGCGCGCTCGTCCCGGTGACGCGCACGACGCTCTACGCCGACCTCTTCGCGAAATGGCAGATCCCGGTGATCGTCTGCGCGCGCACCGCACTCGGCACGATCAACCACAGCCTGCTCACGATCGAGGCGCTCAAGTCACGCGGCGTCCCGATCCACGGCCTCGCCTTCCTAGGCGACGCGGTCGAGGACAGCGAGGCGATCATATCCGCGATCTCGGGCGTCCGCCGCCTCGGCCGTCTGCCGATCATCGATCCGCTGAACAGCAAAACGCTGGCCGAAGCGTTCAAAGCGAACTTCGACATAGCCGACTTCCACTAGCCGCATCGTGCACCCCGGCGAAAGCCGGGGCCCATAGCAATGTCGCGCTGGGCCCCGGCTTTCGCCGGGGAGCACGGGCTTTCGTCTTTCGCGGAGATGACGAAGGGGTATAGAGCACGCCATGACCACCCCCACCTCCCCCGTCTGGCACCCCTTCACCCAGCACGGCCTCGGCGACCCCATCCCGCTGATTTCGCACGCCAAAGACGCGAAACTCTACGACGAGAATGGTAACAGCTGGATCGACGCCATCTCCAGCTGGTGGGTCACCACCCACGGCCACGCGCACCCGCGCATCATGGCCGCAATCCGCGCCCAGACCGAAAAGCTCGACCAGCTCATCTTCGCAGGCTGGACGCACGAGCCCGCCGAGAGCCTCGCCGCCGAACTGATCCGCATCACCCCCGATCCGCTTACCCGCGTCTTCTTCTCGGACTCGGGCTCGACCAGCGTCGAGGTCGCGCTCAAGATGGCGCTCGGCTACTGGTTCAACATCGGCGAGCCACGCAGCCGCATCCTCGTCCTCGAGCATAGCTATCACGGCGACACGATCGGCACGATGTCGGTCGGCGAACGCGGCGTCTACAACCGCGCCTGGCAGCCTTTGCTCTTCGACGTCGACACCATCCCCTTCCCGCACGACGGTTTGGAGCAAGCGACGCTCGACGCGCTCGAAGTCGCCTGCTCAGCCAAACCCGCCGCCTTCATCGTCGAACCGCTGATCCTCGGCGCCGGCGGCATGCTCGTCTATCCCGCATGGGTGCTCGCCGAGATGCGCGCCATCTGCGCGCGCCACAATGTCCTCTTCATCGCCGACGAGGTGATGACCGGCTGGGGCCGCACCGGCACGCGCTTCGCCTGCGATCAGGCGGGCGTCATCCCCGACATCGTCTGCCTGTCGAAGGGCCTGACCGGCGGCAGCCTGCCGCTCGCGGTCACCCTGTGCATCGAGCCGATTTTCGCCGCGCACTATTCGAGCGACCGCGCCAAAACCTTCTACCATTCAAGTAGTTATACCGCGAATCCGATCGCCTGCGCCGCCGCGAACGCGAACCTCACCATCTGGCACGACGAGCCCGTCCAGCAACGCATCGACGCGCTAGCCGACGCGCAGGCCGCGCATCTCGCGCTGCTCAGCCACGATCCGCGCGCCCAAAACCCCCGCCGCCTCGGAACCATCGCCGCACTCGACATCGTCGTACCGGATAGCGGCTATCTCTCGAACCTCGCCCCGCGCCTGATCGCCTTCTATCGCGACCACGGCGTCCTCCTCCGCCCGCTCGGCAACACGCTCTACGTCATGCCGCCCTATTGCATCACGCCGGACGAACTCGCGCAGGTGTGGAGCGCCATAACGGCATCGCTCGACGCCGTATAAGGCGAGGCTAGGAAGCCAGCGCGCTCGCGATGCGCGCGACGAGCGCTTCGGCGCCCGCCTGATCGGCGGCGGCGAAGCGTCCGGCGACCGGACTGTCGAGGTCGAGCACGCCGACCAGCCGGTCGCCCGCGATGACTGGCACGACGAGCTCGCTGCGGCTATCCGCGTCGCACGCGATATGGCCCGGAAAAGCGTGCACATCGTCGACGCGCTGCGTCGCGCGAAGTCGCGCCGCCGCCCCGCACACGCCCTTGTCGAGCGGAATGCGGATGCACGCCGCCTTGCCCTGGAACGGCCCGAGCACGAGCTCCTGCCCATCGAAGCGATAAAAGCCCGCCCAGTTAAGGTCGGGGATCGCCTGCCAGATCAGCGCCGCGATGTTCGCCATATTGGCGATGCCGTCGGGCTCGCCCGCGACGAGCGCCGCGGCGGCGTCACTCGCCTCGGCCCACAGTTCGGCGGGATCGGTCGCGGTAAAGGACAGCGCATAGCTCATTATTCGACGCTCAGCCCCGTCCACTTCGCTGCAAAGGCATATTTGTCGGCGGCCTCGGCGATGACCTTGTCGGTCGGCTTGCCGCTGCCGTGGCCGGCGCGCGTTTCGACGCGGATCAGGTGCGGCTTGTCGCCCGCCTTCGCATGCTGGAGCGCGGCGGTATATTTGAAGCTGTGCCCCGGCACGACGCGGTCGTCGGTATCGGCCGTCGTCACCAGCACCGCCGGATAGGCCGTGCCATCCTTGATATTATGATAGGGCGAATAGGCGAGGAGGTTCTTGAAATCGCCTTCCTTCGACGGATAGCCATAATCGTCGACCCAATAGCGCCCCGCGGTGAAACGGTCGAAGCGCAGCATGTCCATCACGCCGACCGCGGGCAGCGCCGCGGCGAACAGGTCGGGGCGCTGGTTGGTCACCGCGCCGACGAGCAGCCCGCCGTTCGACCCGCCCTCGATCGCGACCTGACCCTTGCCGGCAATCCCTTGCGCGATCAGATATTCGCCCGCGGCGATAAAGTCGTCGAACACATTCTGCTTCTTGTCGAGGCGCCCGGCGTCGTGCCACGCCTTGCCATATTCGCCGCCGCCGCGCAGGTTCGCGATCGCCAACACGCCGCCCTTGTCGACCCACGCGAGACGGGTCGGCGAGAAGGCGGGCGTCATCGAGACGTTGAAGCCGCCATAGCCGTAAAGCAGCGTCGGCGACCCCTTGCTGCGGTCGAGCCCCTTCTTCATCACGACGAACATCGGCACCTCGGTGCCGTCCTTCGATTTATAGAAACGCTGTTCGACCGAGAAATCCGACGGTTTGAACGTCAGCTTCGGCTCGGCGAAAATCTCGCTCTTTCCTGTCGCGGTGTCGAAGCGGTAGATCGTCGTCGGGCGCGCATAGCTAGAAAATTCGTAGAAGGTTTCGGGGTCGCTTGATTTGCCGCCAAAGCCCTTTGCCGCGCCGATGTCGGCAAGCCGGATGTTCGCGATCGGCTTGCCGTCGAGTGCGACCATCCGCGCTTCGGACTTCGCATCGCCGAGGTAGGAGAGGATCAGGCGGTTACCGACGCGCGACGCGCCGACCAACGTCGCCTCATTCTCGCCGACCAGCTGCGTCAGCTCGCCGGGTTTACGGATGTCCAGCGACACGATCCGCCCGCGCGGCGCGCCCTTGTTGGTGACAAAGGTAAAGCGCGTGCCCTCGTTGGTCACATATTCCCAGTTGTTCGCAAAATCATCGACGAGGATGATCGGCTTCGCGCCGGGCTTGCCCACCGGGTGCAGCGTCAGCCCAAAGCGTTCGTCGGTGCCTTCGGACGAAACGACGAGCAGATATTTGCCGTCGTCGGTGACGACCGCGCTGTTGTTGAGCTTCGGCTTGTCGGGGGTCGCGTGGATCAGCACGTCGGCGCTCTGTGGCGTCCCGAGCTTGTGGAAATAGACGCTGTGGTTTTCATTGAGCGACTGGAAGGCTTCACCGGCCTTGGGCTCGGGGAAGCGTGAATAATAAAAGCCGCTGCCGTCCTTCGCCCAGTCGAGCGCCGAGAATTTCACCCAGCGCACCTCGTCGGACAGATCCTGCCCGGTCGCGACATCCTTGACGCGAACGATGCGCCAGTCGGTGCCGCCGTCCTGCACCGAATAGAGCAGATGCTTGCCGTCCTCCGACGGATTCCATTCGCCGAGCGCCGTCGCGCCATCCTTGGCCCAGCTATTGGGATCGATCAGCACGCGCCCTTCGCCCTTCAGCCCCTCGCGGACATAGAGCACCGACTGCGGCTGCAGCCCGTCATTGCGCGTATAGAAATAGCGCGTCCCCGCCTTGGTCGGCAGCCCGAAGCGTTCATAATTGTAGAGCTCGGTCATCCGCTTCTTGAACGTGTCGCGGCCGGGCAGCGTTTCGAGATAGCTATCGGTGACCTTGTTCTGCGCCGCGACCCAGTCGGCGACCTTCGGATTGACGCGAACATCGTCCTCCAGCCAGCGATAGGGATCGGCGACATCGACCCCGAACTGCGGATCGACCGTGTCGCCGCGCGCCGTATCGGGATAGGCCAAGGCCTTGGCCGTCGCCGATGCCGCCGCGGCATCGGCCGCCTGCGCTGCACCCGGAATCATCGTCAGGAGGGCCAGCGCCAGCGGCGCGGACGGGGTTTTACGGGGCATGGCAAAGCGACCTCTTTTCTGGGGAAATTTTCGTGCGCCGATATGTAAGCATCGGCAAGGGACGAGCAAGGGGATTTGATGGCCGCCCGGCAGGATAGGACGCTGCGCGGCGGGCGGCTTCATTTTCATCGGCCCAGTCGGAATGGCGACAAGCGACCGGTAGCGGACGTCGGTGCCAATCGGCAGTATGTGCAGATGCGATGTGCTCTCACAATTATTCCTCGTGCAACACTATCTGCCTCCCGTAACAAGCGGGTCCGAGGACGGGTCTTGCCTGTCGATCAGGGAGCAACGGTTAAGGGCTCGACGGCTCAATAAAGGCGGGAGGCACTGCGATGATCAAGCCAGCACGATTTTGTGCCGCGAGGAAATTTGGGGCTGCTTCGGTTCCGCTGATACTATTTCTGCAGGGATGTGGCAGCACGGCACCGTCCGCGGCACCAGCGGGTGAGCAGTCCGGTTCCCACCAAGCCGCGCCCAGCGTTGCGAAAGATGACCATATTGCCCTGCGCGCAGCATTTGAGAGTATGGCCCCCAAGGGATGGGAGCTGAAAGATTACGAAGAAGGGATTGCCAGTTACACTCTTTCCGAGAGGCTTTTGGAATCGGCGTCGCGCGCCGACGCCGTATTTGCGGCAATAACATTGGATGGCCGAAATGAAGCGCTGGTTAAGATGGGGTGGGGGGTCGCTCGACCCGCAAATACTAGCCAAGAACAAATCGACGAAGCGTCATTAGAATATCCAGTTGTCGATGGTTATAAAATGGATGTAAATCCAAACCCTTTGGCATACAGCGCAGTCCATATGGCAGATGTTAGGCAGCTCGCTTATTATGATTTCGCGAAAGGAATATCTTGCCATGGGCGCTATCCCGGCCAATTTCAATGTCACTGGGGCAGTAAAATGGAGAGATATTCGTTGTTTTTTATGTCGGAAGATATCGAGGTTATATTACCATATGTCGCAAAGCTGGCGGGTGCGAATTGACGTTGGTTGGAAGCGGGTGATCGCATGTGCAGCCGTCTCCGAGAAGGGTCCTTTAACTAAGAAGAGCTAGTGCATCGGCTGCGATTTTGCAGGTGATGCGAAATGAAGTTGCCGCTGATTATTGGAACTGCGCTGTTGGTGACCAGTTGTCACGTCGCCGAACAAGAGCGGCCTCGCCTTACGCCAATCACGTCACTTACAAACGAGCAGCTGTGGAGTGTCGGGTTTCGGCAAGCGGCCATTCAGGAGTTGGCGTGCAAGAACATCGCTCGGCGCGATGCAGAGCGGTTGCTGAACCGACGTTATGGGGCACAAGAACGCCAACTTGCTGCTCGTCTGGGTGAGAAGAAGGCTGAAGAAATTATTCTCACGCTGCCGCCCTGTTCTCATTTTCGCGGGGCCATGGATCGCTACGCGGTCTCTCTACGCGAATTAGAGAAACGCCTTATCACATTGTGACGGACGCAAGAATTCGCCTTCCGTAAACCGCCGGCCCGCTCTCCACCCCAATGCAGACCTTCGCGGCCATCTCGCCAAATTTCGTATCCGGCGCCGCAGCATAACGCCTTGGTTTTTCGCCCCCAATACCCATCTGAAAGCCATCGGCTCCGCCGGCCCGCCCTCGCGCCTCCCCTTTCCCCCAAATGCGTATGGGGCTCGCAAGACAGGTTCGGCTTAGGTTCATCTGCGCGCGCCAATCTGCGTCGCGGGGATACGGGGCCTGGGAATGCGATTGATAATGAAGAATAAAGCCGGCCTCCTCCTCCCCCTCTTTGCGGCGCTCGCCTGCGCCGCCCCCGCGCTCGCGCAGAACGACAGTTCGCTTGCGCAGTCGGGCGAGCCGCCGCAGCGCACTTCGGTCCTCTACACCTATGGCAACGAACCCTGCCCCGAGCCCAAGGGCGACGAGATCGTCGTCTGCGCGCAGCAGCCCGAAACCGAACGCTATCGCGTTCCCAAGCAACTGCGCGAAGAGGTGAAGGAAGACGTTCCCGCCGGTGGCGGCAGCTGGGCCTCGGCGGTCGAGGGGTATGACAATGTCGCCCGCGCTACCCGCCCGGGCAGCTGCTCGCCCGTCGGCACCTATGGTTTCACGGGTTGCGCCGCGGCGGCGATGCGCCAGTGGTTCGAGGCGCGCCGCGCCCCCGCACCCTGAGGTTTCACGCCTTTCCCAAGGCAAATATGACGAAAAGCTCAGCTCGTCGCATATACCCCGCGCGGGGTATGCCGCCTTCGTAAATCGCTGATATCGGGCCCGCCAGAGGGATTTGATTGTGTGGGGCAATCGAAAACCGGGCGTGGCCACACCCGTGGCGCTGACGCCCGGCTGGGGGATATCGGCGGCTAGCGACCCGCCGTCGGTATCCTTTCCCGCCTCCCTTAACGCAGCAACCGGTTTACCAGTGCCGTCAGTTCGGCCTCGCGCGCGACATCGCCCTTGCGCAGGATCGACTTGATCTGCGTGCCCAGCGTCTGCGCGCTCGTCCCGCGTGCCGCCGCGATCTCCTCGCGCGCTTCGCCGTTCGCGAGGCGCAGTGCGATCGCGGCCTCGGCCTCGGTCAGGCCCAGTGCCGCGCGCAGCGGTGCGATCCGCATCGCGGGGATGTCGGCGGCGCGCCGCGCGACGACCAGCAAGCGCGGATCGAAACCGAAATCCCATTCGCGCCGCGGCAGGCGGAAGATTTCGCAGAGGATTCCGCCCTCCCCTTCATGCGGCGCTCCGATCCAATATTGCTGCATCGTCGCCCGACCGTCGAGCGCCCGGCCGAGCGCCGTCTGCAACACCCCATCGGCATCGCGCCGCGTCGCACCCAACCGTCCGCGGCGCAGGCTCAGCGCCCCGCCGTCGCCAACGACCGCCTCGGCCGCCGCCGACAGCGCCGCGACGGCGCCATGGCGGTCGATCAGGAACGCCGCGACGCCGATCGCGTCGAACGCCCCGACGGTCATTTGGGCGCCGCGCCGCGCCATCGCCTGCTGCATCCTGACCGCCGCCAGCGCATAGCTCGCGCCCGCCGCGAACAGCTTTTGGTCGCGTTCGTTGCTGCGCCCTTCCCGCTCGGAGCGCAGCGCCGCCAGCCCGACCAGCAATCCTTCGCCCTCGACCAGCGCCGTCTGACAGCCGTGCACCCCGTCCCAGCGGTGGATATGCTCCTCATAATCGGCGGTGCCGGCGTGCTGGCGGACGATGTCGTAATGCGTCTCGCTCAATATCTCGAGCGGCCGCCCGCTCGCGGCGACGCGCCAGTTGACCTCGGGGCGCCAGCCCTCGATTTCCAGGAATTCGCGCTGATAGGCAGGGTCGATGTCGGGCATGAAATTGAACAAAGTCGCGTCGTCGCCGAGCCCCAGCAATTGCGTGCGCGACGAACCGGTGCGCCGCGCGAACAGGCGCAGCGCCGCGTTCCAGCCGTCCTCTTCGAACGGCGCCGCCAAAAAGGCGTTTTCGACCTCGCCCGCCTCGCGAGCGAATAAGCTATCCATCGACGTCGGCCCCCCAGCCTTCGTACCAAGCGCCATGCTTTGCCGCGTTGCAGCATGAAAAATTGCGCGACACAAGCATCTTGCGACAACGGGCTTTCGGCAACCCGAACCGAAACGCTGCGTTTCTCCGGGGCTTATTGACGCGATCCCGCGGCATCGCCTAGCTTCCGCGTCCCCAACAGGAGATTTCCCATGCGCCGCATCCTCCCCTACGCCGCCGCCGCTCTCGTCGCCGTCGTCGCGACCCCGATCGTCCTCGCGCAGGGCGGCTCCGCCCCCGGCGCGCCCGACAAGACGCGCGTCACCGCGGGCACTTACGCCGCCGACGCCGGCCACACGATGGTCGTGTGGGAAGTCGACCATCTCGGCTTCAGCAAATATACCGGCATCTTCGGCGACGTGACCGGCACGCTCGTCCTCGATCCGAAGAATCCCGCCGCGTCGAAGGTCGACGTGACGATCCCCGTCTCGAAGGTCACGACCGCCAGCGCCGGCCTCACCAGCCACCTGCTCCGCGCGGGCAAGGACGGCGGCAAGCCCGACTTCTTCGGCCCCGCCCCCGCCGACGCCAAATTCGTCTCGACCAGCGTCGTCGTCGATGCCGACGGCGACGAAGCCAAGGTCACGGGCAACCTCACCCTCAACGGCGTGACCAAGCCCGTCACCCTCGACGTCGATTTCCACGGCGCGGGCGTCGGCATGAACAAGAAGGAAACCGTGGGCTTCGAGGCCGAAACCACGATCAAGCGCAGCGACTTCGGCATCAACATGGGCATCCCCTATGTCAGCGACGCCGTCGAACTCGAAATCCACGCCGCGTTCGAAAAGCAGTAAGCGCCTAAAAACAACTTCGTCATTCCCGCGAAAGCGGGAACCCAGGGCTTGCGTAGACTGAACCCCGCTCTGGGTCCCCGCTTTCGCGGGGATGACGAGAAATCGGGAGCATTCTTTTCGCGCACCCAATCTGTCACACGCACCGCGTATCAAGGGGGCGGGACCAGCAGGTCCCGCCCCTTTTCGTACAGGAGCCGTGTGATGAGCGAACTGGTACGCGAAATTGTCGAAGTGAACGCCTCGATCGACGGCGACGAGGAAAATCCGCTGCTGGTCGTCGAGGTCGAGGGCCTCGCCGCCACCGCAGGCTGGACCAACGTCCGGCTCGAACCGCATGTCACCATCACCCCGCCCGACGACGGCGTGCTGGATTTCGACCTCGTCGGCGATCGTCCTTCGGACGCCGCCGAAGTGCTGTCCGAAGTCGAGGCCGCATGGGAAGGCGCACTCGAGGACTGGTGCATCGGCGTCCGCGTCCACGGCATCGACAACCTCATCGAAGACGAGATTTTCGAGCCGTGGGACGAAGACGACGACGCGAGCGAAGCCGCGTAAGTCCGTCCCGCAACCACCCCCTGCACTGCGCCGGGCCGCCGCCGATCGCGCGGCCCGGCGACATTTTCGGTTCATCGCAGAGCCAGCCAGAGCGGCGTAGCCTCCCCATATTCAAGGGAGGATCCTCATGCGCAGCCTGCTTCTCGCTCTCGCCCTCACGTCGACGCCTGCCTTCGCCCAGGCCAACCCTCAGATCGACTATCCCGCTTTCCAGGCGCTCACCGCCAGCGTCGCCCCCGCACGCGCCACGCGCCTGATCGCCTTCGACGCCTTCAAGGCCGAGGCGGCGAAACCCGGCACCCTCCTGCTCGACGCCCGCTCGAAGGACGCCTTCCAGCGCGGCCACATCAAGGGCGCGGTCAACCTCCCGCTCACCGACTTTACGGCCGAGAGCCTCGCCGCGGTGATCGGCGCCAACCCCGGCCGCCCCATCCTCATCTATTGCAACAATAATTTCTCGAACCATCGCAGCCCCGTGCCGCTCAAATCGGCGCCGCTCGCGCTCAATATCCAGACCTTCATCAACCTCGTCGGCTATGGCTATCCGAACGTCCTCGAACTCGCCGACGTCGTCGATTTCAACGATCCGAAGGTCGAGTGGATCAAAAACTGACCTCGTCATTCCCGCGAAAGCGGGACCCCAGCGAGCTGCCGTCGGACTGGGTTCCCGCTTTCGCGGGAATGACGAAGGAGTGTTGACCACGCAATTTTCGCACTCCCCCCTTGCCAAGCGCGACATTTTGCATCACTAGGGCGGCCATGCGCGGCAACGCCCTTCTTCTTCTGCGACTTACACGCCCTTGGGCGTGACACTGGCTGCGCGCTAGTCGCGGCCACCCGCTCAAGGGTCCGATCGACAAGCACCGCAACCGACAGCAGAAGAAGTTTTCCCATCATGACCATGCTCCGCGACCCCTCGGTCAAGTACAGCGCCTTCCCGCAGGTTCCGCTCGCGAACCGCGAATGGCCCGGCCGCGTCACCACGACTGCGCCGATCTGGCTCTCCACCGACATGCGCGACGGCAACCAGTCGCTGATCGACCCGATGGATGCCGAGAAAAAGGCCCGCTTCTTCGACCTGCTCGTCCGCTGCGGGTTCAAGGAGATCGAGGTCGGCTTCCCCAGCGCGGGCGCGACCGAATTCGACTTCATCTCGGGGCTCGTGAAGAACGGCCGCATCCCGGGCGACGTCACGCCGCAGGTGCTCACCCAAAGCCGCGCCGACCTCATCCGCACCAGCTTCGACAGCCTCGAAGGCGCAAAAACCGCGATCGTCCACGTCTATAACGCGGTCAGCCCCGCGTGGCGCAAGATCGTCTTCGGCATGGAGATGGACGAGATCAAGGGCATCGCGATCGAGGGCGCGAAGC
>JAESGS010000837.1_pt1 | contig 13709 bp, 12 predicted proteins | sample 9269761 | NCBI WGS metagenome assembly JAESGS01 (sample SAMN15741799, study PRJNA653493) | algae metagenome | isolation source: Cyanosarcina radialis HA8281-LM2 and co-occurring heterotrophs from damp... | place: USA: Makauwahi cave, Hawaii | collected 2011-01-06 | reverse complement strand
TCGCCATCGGCGCTTGAAACCAACGCGGCCTTGGCGTCGTCGGTGACAGGAAGATTTCGCCCGACTTCGGCTTCGGCGCGTTCGACCAGCGTCGCCAGCGCATCCTCGCCCAAACGGTTCAGCACCAGCACCTGCGCGCGCGACAGGAGCGCCGCGTTCAACGCGAAGCTGGGGTTCTCGGTTGTCGCGCCGACGAGCACGACGGTGCCGCGTTCGACGTAGGGCAGAAAGCCGTCCTGCTGCGCGCGATTGAAGCGATGGATCTCGTCGACGAAGAGCAAGGTCCGCTTGCCCGCCGCCGCCATCTTCTCGGCATCGGCGAAGGCTTGGCGGAGGTCGGCGACGCCCGAGAAAACCGCCGATAGCGGCGCAAAGCGCATGCCCACCGCCTCGGCAAGCAACCGCGCGATCGTCGTCTTGCCCGTGCCCGGCGGGCCCCAGAGGATGATCGACGACAATTGCCCCGCCGCGACCATCCGCCCGATCGCGCCTTCGGGGCCGGTCAGATGCTCCTGCCCGACGACATCGGCGAGCGTGCGCGGGCGTAACCGTTCGGCCAGCGGGACCGGGCCGGTCGCACCACCCTGCTTGGCCGCGGGCACATCTTCGCCGAACAAGTCCCCGACCATCGAACGCTCAGCCCCGGCGCCGCTGTTTCTGGCGGATCAGGCGGATATAGGTGTCGGCAACCGCCTGGTTGATCGCGTCCCATTGATAGGCACCGCTTTCGAGCACCGCCGCCGCACCATGTTCGGCGCGCAATTGGGTGTCGCGGCAATAGCGTTGCAAATGATCGGCAAAGCCCGTGATCGAGCCGGGGGCGACGAGATAGCCGGTTTGCCCATGCTTGACGATGCTCGCGCTGCCGGTCGCGCGCGCCGCGACGACGGGCAGGCCGCACGCCATCGCTTCGAGGGTCACATTGCCGAAGGTTTCGGTCACCGAGGGGTTGAAGAAAATGTCGCACGACGCGAGCGCATGCGCGAGATCCGCGCCACCCTGGAAGCCCACGAAATTGGCGTCGGGCAGCCGCGATTCGAACCATTCGCCCGCGGGCCCCTCGCCGATTACGACGACCTTGTGCCGCACGCCGCGCCGCTGGAGCACATCGATCGCGTCGGCGAACACGTCGAGCCCCTTTTCCATCACCAGCCGGCCGAGAAAGGCGATGGCGGGCACATCATCGGCGATGTCCAACGAGCGGCGCCATTCCATGTCGCGCCGGCCGGGATTGAAAACCCCCTGCTCCACGCCGCGCGTCCAGATACCGATGTCGTAATTCATCCGCTGCTCGCGCAGCACCTGCGCAAAGCTTTCGGACGGCGCGATCAGCGCGTCGCACTTGCGGTACAGCTTGCGCAGCCACGCGACCATGACGGGTTCGAGGAAGGAGAGATTATAATAGCGAACGTAAGTTTCGAAGCGGGTGTGCACCGAACAGGCGACCGGGAGCCGCCGACGCCGCGCCCATGCCGCCGCCTGTCGCGCGACGCGATCGGGGCTGGAGATATGGACGATATTGGGCGCGAAAGCGGTGATGTCTTCACGGACGCGCGACGAGAAGGACACTGGAATGCGATATTCGCTGCGCCCCGGAATCGCGACGGACGGCACGCTGACCAGATCGCCCGTCGGCTCGAAGGCCGGATGGGCGATCGTCGGCGAATAGACGCGGACTGCGGCACCATGGTCCTGAAGATAACCCACGAGACGGTTCAGCGCCTTGTTCGCGCCGTCGGTGGTCATGTTATAATTGCCGCTGAACAGGGCGATGCGAAGGTCGGAGACGTCCATCGCGCCTGCGCTAATCCCCTCGCGGCGCAAACGCAACGTCGCCGTCAGGCCATGATACTATATGGTTCGCCCGGTTTCGAGCGGCACATGCGTTTCGACACGCGCGTTTCCTCACCCTCGACGATCGCAATATCGGTGATCGACAGGCATTTGCTGCCATTGGGTTCGGTGTTGAGCGCGGTGATCGTCGACGATCCCGCGACGCCTTCGCGCGTCGGGCTCGTCCAGTTGGCGGTCGCGCCGACCTCCTCTTTTTTCGTGACCGCGACGGTCGCCTCGGCGGCGACCTTCTGTTCCTTTTCGTCGAGCTGGCATGCGATTTCGGCGACGAGCACCGCGCCGACCAGCCCCGACACAAGCGTTCCGACGCCCTTGAGCCCGACCGCGCTGCCCGCGACACCGCCGATAAGGCCGCCCAGCGCTCCGCCACGCTTCCGTGCCTTCTTGCATTTGGGATCGGGCGCGTCATTGCTCGCCCGCTTCGTCTCGTCGCCCTTCTTTTTGGACGGCTGCTCCGTAGTTTCGGGCGCGGCGACTTTGACGGCCGAAGCGGGCACCGGATAGCCGTTGCAGCCGGTGTTGAAGCAGAAGCGGTCGGCCAGATAGGCGCGATCGGTCTGATATTGCGCCTCGAGCCCGCGATAGGCGGCGAGGTTCGCGCCTTCGGGACCGGAGGCCGCGTGCTCCGCCATAACGCTCTTATAGAACCGGTCCTGGGTGGCGGGGGAGTAGCGCATATTGCCGCCGACCTTGGTCGTATAGAGCGCCGACAAGGCGTTCTGATAGACGATCATCGCCTCGCGATACGGCAGCATTTTCTGCGAATAATATGTGTCGATCGCTACCGTGCAGCGGTTGATCGCCGCCGCCTTGTCGAACGGCGCGTCGATCTTTCTATAATCCTCGCGGCACTTGGGATAGCTGCGCGTATCGAGCGCAGGCCGTTCGGGAAGGGCGGGCAGCGCCGGTTCAGCGACCGGCGCGGGGACGAAGGCCTTGTCACCTTCACTTGGCGCACTTTGCCACGCCGCAGCGACGGCGCTGCCCGACAGCAACACCAGAAAGATGGCGCCTAACCCCGATCGATATCGCAGCTTTGCCCGCATGACTGAACTCCCACCCTTGTCTCCAAGGCTAGGCTGGAATGGCCGGCGCCTCAAGCGGGGTCAATGACGGGGGTCACACCGCCACGTTCGCGTCGTGATATTGTCTTGCCAGCGTCGATGACATAACTTGATCGCCCGTGTGGTCGGGGATCATTTGGGGATGATCGAATGAACCGTTGGATCAAATCGGTCGCAGCATTTGCCGGGGCGCTCGCCTGCACCGCCGCGACCCCGCCCGGCATGGATCCCGACAACCCGACTTGCCCCGCCACGCCCAATTGGTCGGACTATAAGACCATGGTGCTGACGCCGTTCCAGCGCAGCGGCGAAACCGTGCTGCTCGCCGAGGGCCGCGTCGACAGCGAGCTTCCGGCGCGGCTCGAAAAGGTCCTGACCGACAATCCGTCGATCAGCGAAATCTGGATCCGCTCGCCGGGCGGGGATGCGCGGGCGGGCAATGCGGCGGGGTTGCTGATCCGCAAATTCAGCAAAGAGCGCCAGATGGTGACGCGCATTCCGTCGGGCTGGACCTGTTTCAGCGCGTGCAATTTCGTCTTCATGGGCGGCCGCGCGCGGACGATCGATCCGGGCGGTTATTTCATGGTCCATATGTTCACGATGACCGGCGACAAGAACGCCATTCAGTCGAGCGTCGCGCTGGGCGCCGAGTCCACCACCGAATTGATCAGCGATGTCGAGCGCGAGGCGGCGCTCATGGCGACCGAGGATAATGACCTGCTCATCCGCCTCGATGTCTCGCGCGACCTTTTGTCCGACATCATGTACCGACAGAAATCGATCGCGACCGCGAGCGACCGATCGACGCGGCGCTGCCTGACGAGGAAAGAGGCGCTGAAATATAATGTGGTCAATATCGACGCGGACTAGCCGGCGCCGTTAGTCGCCGGTCTCCGACGGCGCTTCGAGGTCGACGACCACCGGCGGATGGAGACGCAGGTGATGAACGCGGCGCTCGTCGGCCTCGGTCACCTCGATGCGCCAGCCGCTCGGATGCTGCAATATTTCGCCGACTTCGGGCACATGGCCCGCGAGCACGGCGGCGAGGCCGCCCAGCGTATCGACATCTTCCTCGATCTCGGCGAGCCGCGGGTCAATCGCTTCGCCGACGTCGTCGAGTTCGGCGCGCGCGTCGGCTTCCCAGCAGCCGCCTTCGCCGGGCGCGAACAGCGCGGTCGGCTCGTCGTCATGCTCGTCCTCGATCTCGCCGACGATTTCCTCGACCAGATCCTCGATCGTCAGCAGCCCCTCGGTGCCCGAATATTCGTCGATGACGATCGCCAGGTGCGTCCTTTTCGCGCGCATCTCGGCGAGCAGGTCGAGCACGCCCATCGATTGCGGCACGTAAAGCGGCTGGCGGATGAGGTCGAGCAAAGGCGGCGGCGTGCGCCCCTCGGCGAGCACCGCGAACACGTCCTTGACGTGGATCATGCCGACGACCTCGTCGAGATTTTCGCGATAGACCGGCAGGCGGCTGTGGCCGGCTTCGGCGAAGGACGCGACGACCTCGGCAAAGCTGGCGCTTTCGGGGATGGCGATGATGTCGGCGCGCGGCACCGCGACATCGTCGACCGTCTGCTCGCCGAAGTGGAGCAGGTTGCGCAGCATCTTGCGTTCGATCGGCGACAGGTCGCCAACGACGCTGCTGCCGCGCCGGTCGTCGCCCTCTTCCTCGGCCTCGTCGATGACCTCTTCGATCTGTTCGCGCAGCGAGGGTTCCTTGTCGCCACCGAACAACAGTGTTTTCAGCCCGGACAATAGTCCGGGTCTACTACTGTCCTCTTCCGATCGGTTCGAAGATCCCTGGTCGTCGGGCATAGATACGGCTTTTCCCTGTTAATCCTGATCCGCATATGGATTGGCGATGCCCAGCGATGCAAGCGCTTTCACCTCGAGCGCCTCCATCGCCCCGGCCGAGACGTCGTCCATATGGTCGTAACCGACGAGATGCAGCGTGCCGTGAACGATCAGATGCGTCGCGTGATCGACGATCGAAATCCCCTTCTCCTCGGCTTCGCGCGCGCAGGTTTCGCGCGCGAGCACGATGTCGCCGAGCAGGATTTCGCCATCGTCGCTGTTCGACATGGCGATGAGAAGGTCGGCCTGCACCTGCGGGAACGACAGCACATTGGTCGGTTTGTCTTTGCCGCGGAAGTCGCGGTTGAGCGCGTGCACCTCTTCATCGTCGGTCAGGCGCACCGAAACCTCGACGAGCGGCGCGGCGTCGGCGAGCGCGGCATAGGGCGTCAGCGCGAGCGCCGCAGCAACCGCCTCCCCTGCCCGCACCTCCCAGTCGAGCGCATCGGGCCAGGGCTGGGCTTCGTGGGTCTCGACGCTCAGCACGGAAAATAGCGCTTCTGGAAAAGCGCAGAAATCTGCGCAACTTCACTCGCAATTCGGGTGTGCGCGGCTGGACTGGTCATCGAAGAGATCATCGCGCGACGCTATCGCGGCGCGACAGTGTAGGACAGCGAAAACTTCGGATCGACGACAGCTAGAGGCGGTCCATGCGCAGCCAGCGGGCATCGCCAAGCCATGCCTTCGACAATGCCTTGTCGGCCGCCGCGGCTTCGAGCTTGTGCCCCTGCGCCGCCTCGCTGCGCTTCAGCCCGTAAAGCGCCCAGCCATTGTTCGGCGCCTGCGCCAGCGCGCCGCGGAAGGCGTCGCTCGCTTCGCCATATCGCTTCTTTTGGAACAGCGCGGCGCCGAGCGACTGTTTGACCGGATAATACCAATAGGTCGGCTCCTGATAGGGCAGCCGGCCTTCGATCTCGATCGCCTTGCGATAGAAGGCGATCGCCTCGTCATACCGACGGCCGGCAAAGGCAAAGCGGCCGCGTGCAACCTGTTCGGCGAGCATCACGAGGTCGGCCGCCGGAACCCCCTGATCGATCATCGCCTTCATCGCGTCGGAACCGCGAATTTTTTCCATCGCCGCCATTTCGCGATCGAAACCGGCGCGGTTTCGCTGCTGCGCATAGGCGACGGCACGCGCATAATGACGCATCGCCGTCGGATAAGCGAGCCGCGCGTCGGGTGCAGGCATCGCGAGGATCGCTTTCGGCTCGGCGAATTGGGCCATCGCCAGAAAGGGTGCCGCATCGATCGCCTGGATCCAGGCAAATCGTTCGGAGGTTGCCGGATCGAGCACCGTGCCGAGGCGCTGCGCCTCGCGAACGGCGGTCGGCATATCGCCCGCCATCTGCGCCGAGGTCACGATGAAATGGATATTGTGCGGATAATAGCCGTAGCGCACGAGCCCGTGGTCGCCCGCATCGCGGATGAAGGCTTCGTCGGCGCGCGCCGCCGCGATGTTCACGCGGATGGAATCGGCGTGGCGGCCGCGCAGCTGATAGATATGGCCCGGCATATGGACGAGATGCGCCGCGCTCGGCGCGCGCGGGCTGGCGAGCCGGTCCGCCGCCGCTTCGGCGCGCTGCGGATCGACCGATTCCATCAGGTGGATATAGAGATGGTTCGCCTGCACATGGTCGGGATTGCGGCGCAGAACCGCCTCGACAAGCCGCACCGCCTCACCGCTGCGACCCACCGGCGTCCGCTTGTCGGTTTCCCAATAATTCCACGGGCTCGTGTCCATCGCCGCTTCGGCCGCGAGGATCGCGACATCGTCGTCACTCGGAAAACGGCGCGCGACGTCGAGCATCGCGTCGGCATAGGCGGCGTCCAGCGCGGCACGATCGGCGGACGGGTCGCGTGAATAGCGAAGCGCAACGGCCTCGATCAGCGCGCGCTCCATCGGCGTCGCACCCGCGCGCAAAGCCATGGCGCGATCCATCGCATCGAGCGCCGCGGCATGATCGCGGTCGTCCATCGGCGCGTTGATATTCGGCCCAAGCGCGACCGCCTCGCCCCACCAGCATGCTGCGCAGCCCGGATCGCGGCGCTGCGCCTCACGGAACGAGCGAACCGCCCCGGCATGGTTGAAGCCATAGGTCAGCAGCAGGCCCTGGCTGAAATATTGCTTCGCCTGCGTATCGCGCGTCGAAACCGGGAATGGCGACGACGCCAGATCGGCGAAGAGCGGGATCGTCTTTCCCTCGCTCGCCGGCGCAGCGTAGGCGGTCGCGACCAGCAGATTCTGCGCGAGGCTGGAACCCGCGCGGCGCGCACCGCAATAGAGCGACGCCAGCCGGCTGGGGTCGAGCGCCTCAAGCGCGGTAGCCGAAAAGCCCGACGGCTGGGCAAAGCTGGAAAGCGAAAATCCGGCCACGACGAGCGCGGCGACCTTGAACGGCTGGCGCATCACAATTCCCCTCTTCCCCGAAGGCGAACCCGAAATAGCGGTGCACGCGTATCACGAAAGCAGGAGCGTCAAAAATCAAATATGGCGGCAATTTTCAGATCATATCGAGTAAAATGCCGAAAAGCCCATCAATGCATATGCTTAAGCTTGTCCGGGTTTCGCATCACATAGATGCCGACAACCTTGCCATCCTCGATTTCGAGCGCGGTGGTCTGAAATTCGCCGTCGGCCTCGCGCGTGACGAAGCCCGGCAGGCCGTTGATCATCCCGGCGCGGACGAGCGTCGAGCCATATTTGCCGTACATTACCGCAAAGCTGCGATGCAGTTTGAGCACGATATCATAGCCGAGTGCCGGTTCGACCACCGCAGGACGCTTGCCCCCGCCATCGGCCCACATGCCGACGTCGGCAGCGAGCAGCGAACCGAGCGCGCCCATGTCGCCGCTGCGCGATGCCGCAAAAAAGGCGTTGGCGATCTGGAGCCCCTGCTCCTTTTCGAGCTTGTAGCGCGGGCGCGCGTCGCGGACGTGCGTGCGAGCGCGCGCCGCAAGCTGGCGCGTCGCGGCCGGATCGCGGTCGATCGTCTTCGCAACCTCGTCGAACTCGACGCCGAAGACATCGTGGAGCAGGAAAGCGGCGCGTTCGAGCGGCGACAGGCGCTCGAGCGCGAGCATTAGCGGCAGCGTGACATCATCCTCTTGCTCCTCCTCGACCAGCGGGTCGGGGAGCCACTGGCCGACATAGGTCTCGCGCTGGTGTCGCGCCGACTTGATCTGGTCGAGGCAGAGCCGCGTCACCGTGCGGCGAAGAAAGGCCGCCGGCTCGCGCACCGCGCTGCGATCGGTGCCGAGCCAGCGGATATAGGCATCCTGTACCACATCCTCGGCATCGGCGACCGAGCCGAGCATGCGGTACGCGACGCGGGTGAGGAGCGGACGCAGCGGATCGAAACTCGCCGCCGCGTCCGCCGCCGCATCGATTTCGCCGCGGATGCTCTCAGGCGTCATCAGGCGGCCTTCAGCGCGCCGTTTTCGTACCAGAGGTCGAAACCGACCGCGATACGGTTCCAGCCATTGATGACGTTGATCATCACGGTCAGGTTCACTTGTTCCTCCGGCGTGAAATGCGCTTCGAGCGCGTCCTTCGCGGCCTTCTGTGTGTGCCCTTCGGACAGCTTGGTCAAGGCGTCGGTCCAGGCGAGCGCGGCGCGTTCGCGATCGGTGTAAACCGGAGCTTCGTGCCAGGCAGAGAGCAGATAGATGCGCTGTTCGGTCTCGCCCTTCGCGCGGGCCTCGACGGTGTGCATGTTGATGCAGTTGGCGCAGCCATTGAGGATCGACGAGCGGATCTTCACCAGTTCGATCAGGCTTGCCTCAAGGCTCTTTTCGGCGGCGAGGCTGACGGCCATCCACTGCTTCATCAGCTGCGGGGCGGCGGCGTAGGGGTCGGTTACCTTGGTCATGTCATATCTCCTTCGTGGGGGTTGTGCAGACTTGACGAGCGGGCCGCGGCGGATGTGACATGCCGGGCGAATATTTTTTCGTCAGCATGTATTTTTCCGTGGCGACGGGGGCGAAAGGCAATGCCACTTTGGGATAGGGCGAGGTCAGCCGGGATATAGGTTGATGTGTCGCGGCGAGGCGCTAGCATCCCCATCATCTTTTATTGAAGGGGGTCAGTCATGAAGTTTCTCGATGGTTTCGGCGAACAAGCCTATGCCTTGCTACGCATCGTCGCGGGCCTGTTGTTCCTCGCGCATGGCGTGCAGAAATTCTTCGCCTTCCCGGCGGCCTTTCCCTACCCGCTCACCCCAATGCTCTATGCCGCGGGCACGATCGAACTTGTCGCGGGCGCGCTGATCATCATCGGCCTGTTCACCCGCCCCGCAGCGTTCATCGCAAGCGGCATGTCGGCGGTCGGTTACTGGACCGCGCACGCAACGCAGGGGCTGTATCCGATCGCCAATGGCGGCGAGACGATCATTCTTTACTGCTTCATCTTCCTGTTCATCGCGACGCGCGGCGCAGGGATCTGGAGCGTCGAGGGCGCGAAGAAATAGGCGGTTGCGCTATTATCTCCGACGCCGAGTTCAACGGGTTCGGAGGAGCGCTGATTTCGATCGCGCTGGTTCCCGAGAGCGAGGGCGCGCCGTCCTTTTATGGAGCGGTCGAATGCCGCGATCCGACACCATGGGTCGCGGCGCACGTCCTGCCCGCGCTCGACGTGGTTCCGATATCCTATGCCGAGCTGCAATGGGCCTTTGCCGATTATCTGGCGGCAGATCCGGAACCCGTGCTCGTCGCCGACTGGCCCGAGGACATCGTTCACGCCGCGCGTCTGCTCGTCACTGACGACGGGCGGCGGCTGATCATATCGGCAGTGCGCTTCGAACTCGCCGAGGTCGTCAATTTCTCGACCGCCGAACTCAGCCACGTCCCGCACAACGCCTATCATGACGCGGTCGCGCTCCGTACTTTCTGCATGGCGCGCCGCCACATCGCGACAAAATAGGGGGCGGCCTTTGCGGACCGCCCCCAGTTCGGGCTTCACATGGTGAAGTCGGTCAGAGCTTGCGCGTGTTCGTTTCGATGAGCTTCTTCGCTTCGCCGATGGCTTTCGCAGTGGTCAGCTTCTTTTCCTGGATGTCGTCGGCCATTTCGAGCAAGCGGCCGCTGATCACGGTACCGGTCTGCGCTTCCTCGTCGATCGCGATCCCGCCCTTGGTCGCGGCGACGCGGTCCCATTCGGCGCGCACGGCCGCCCAATAATCCTTGGTCGCCGCCCAATAATCGTCGGCCGCTTTCACGTCATATTGGTCGTATTTGATATAGGTGTTGAGGACATATTCCTGGACGATCGGCACCAGCTTGCCGTCCTTCGTCCCCATCTTCGTATTGTCCTGCCAATGGACCCAGCCATCGGGCGAGGGCTGGTGGCGGTTAATCGACAAATAGCGGTCGTAGACGGGGTTGCGCACGGCATCGCGGCGCGCGAGCGGGCGCCACGTCCAGTTCGAGCGCCAGCGGCGGACGCCGCCCTGCCTTTCGAACTGGCCCCAGCCACCGTAACGCGGGCTGTCGTCGACCTGATACACGGTCTGCGACCAGCGGCCGGTGCGCATCTTTTCGGGCACATCTTCCCACGTCCACGCATTGCGGTCCGAATAGACGAGCACCTTGGCGGGTTCATATTCCCAGTCTTGGCGCCAATGCTTGATGATCATGCTCTTGTCATCGTCGCCGGTGATGACGAGCATGTGCTGCAGGCTGATCTTGCGGCCGGTGTCCTCGATCACGCGCACGACCTCGTTGCCGCCTGACCGCTTGGGTTCGAGCACTTCGTAGGTCGGATCCCAGCGTGTCGATTCCTGCATGTTGAAGCTGACGCGGTAGTTGCCGGCCATCGCGAGGATGTCGGCGCGGTCCTGTTCGAAATTGGCGGCAGCGGCCTCGGCGGCGATCGGCGGGTGCGCCGAGGCGGCGACGGGCAGCGCGGCGGTGAGCAGCAACAGCCCGGCGGCAAGTTTACGATAGGTCTTCATCGGTGCAGTCCTTCTGTTTTATTTTAGAAGCGGAAGCTCAGCGACACGCTCGCGTTGCGGCCGGGCTGGGTATAGGCGTCGGTCACGGCCGAGGTGGACGCGAGGCCGCGAACGTCGCTCCACCAGGCGTATTTCTTGTCGAAGATGTTGAAGACGCCCGCGCGCAGCGTCAGCACGTCCATCACACGGACGAAGGCCGTCGCGTCGAGGATGGTGAAGCTGTCGGGGCGGTAGCAGACCGAACCGCCGCAAACGGTCGTCGGGTCGCCATCGACGTCGACGCCCACGGTGCGCGATTCCTCCTTGCGGCCGCTATGCGTCATGATGATCTGGCCGCCGAAGCGCCCGTCAGGCGCGCGATAGCCGACGCCCGCCACAAGCTTGAGCGGGTCGATCGACTGGAGCGGCACGCGCTCGAGACCGAGCCCGGTCTGCGTCCCGGTGGCATAGGATAGGGCGAGCGTCGTATACAGGCCGGACGACGCTCGCCCCTCGAACCGTGCCTCGGCGCCTTTGACGCGGACACGATCGAGATTCACGAACTGGAAGATAGCCGGATCGTTCGGCAGGAAATTGCCGCTAACCTGTTCCTGGCTGATGAAATCCTTGTAGCGCGCGGTGAAGCCCGTGACGTCGAGGCTGATCGCGTCGCTCGAAAAGCGGATGCCGCCCTCGAAGCTTTCGCTACGTTCGGGGCCGAGATCGGGGTTCGGGATCGAGGTGTAGCCCGACGCGATGTTCGAGAAGAACTGGTTCACCTGCCCCGGTTCGGGCGCCTTGAAGCCGGTCGCATAGTTGGCGAACAGGCGTACGTCGTCGGTGATCTTCCACACCGCGCCGAATTTCGGCGAGACGCGCGAGCCATCCTGCTTGGCGCCGGCAAAGGTCGGGAGCAGCGGGTCGTTGTCGGGCGACAGATCGTACCAGTCGAAACGCAGCGCCGGATAGAGGAGCAGGCGCCCCTCGGCGACCGAGATTTCGTCGCCGACGAACAGCCCGGCGCGGGTGAAGTCAGTGCTCGGGAAGGCGCGCGTCGGATAGGTTTCGCCGAACGGCGGCACGGTCCCGTCGCGCAGGCCGCGCTGGCGCGTCTTGCTGATGTCGCCACCGAAGACGAGGCGGTGGGTGATCGCGCCGGTCGCGAAGTCGGCGCGCGCATCGGCCGACGCGCCGATCACGCGGTTTTCGAAGGTGTTGAGGCGGGTGCGGTCGGCCGCGGGGGTGCGGTCTTCCTCGGTGTACTGATTATCCTCGCCGTCCTGCCAATAGAGCGCGACGCGCGCAAAATCGATCGCCCCCTCGCCTTCCCAGCTCCAGTCGAGCGACACGCGCTTGCGTTCGCCGCTGTCGAAGCCTTCTAGACGGTCGACGCTGGCAGTAACGACGCCCTGCGCGTTGCGCGTCGCGGTCACACCGGTCAGGCCGTTGGTGTAGAGGTCGGTATCGAGATATTCGCCGGTCAGGCGCAGTTTGTGACCGTTGCCGGGATCGTAAACGATCCGCGCCAGCGCGGCATTCGAATGACCGTCCTGCGGATTGGGCAGCGTGCGCAGCGGGCCGGTGTTCGCATCCTTGCCCGAGGTGCCGGTCGGGGTGACGCCGCCGGCGACATTCCCCCTGTTGTCGAGCTCCTTGTGATCGCGGCGCGTGTAGGCGGCCATGATCGACCAGTCGCCGCTGCGCCCCGCAAGGATCGCGGTTTCGCTGAACTCCTCGTCGGCGCTACTGTAGGCGGCGCGGAGCAGACCGCCGACATTCTTGCCGGGTTCGAGGAAGTCGGCGGGGTCCGGGGTGATGAAGCTGACCGCGCCTGCAAGCCCGTCACTGCCGTAGAGCGCCGACGACGGGCCGCGGAGGATTTCGACCGACTTGACGAGGCCTAGGTCGACATAATCGCCACGGCCCGCCGCCTGCGCGCCGAAGCTGAAGCCGTCGGGAACGCGCACGCCGTCGACCTGCACGAGCACGCGGTTGCCGCCGATGCCGCGGATATTGAAGCTGTCGTTGCCCGCGCGGCCGGTGGTGCCGAGCGCGGCGCCGAAGCGCGCGGGCTGGCGCTGGACGCTGACGCCGGGTTCGAAGCGGACGAGGTCGCGGATGTCGGTAACGAGTTCGTCGGCAATCTGCTCGTCGGTCTTGACGGTAACGGTGAGCGGGACGTCCTCGGCCTTCACTGCGGTGCGCGTCGCGGTGACGACGATGCGGTTCTTGAGCGACACCCAATATTCGCCGTCATTGTCCTGCGCAAAGGCCGGCGAAGCGGTCGCGGCGAGCGCGAGGCCCAGCGCGCTGCCTGCGGCAAGGCGAATGAAGGACGGCAAATGTCGGATGTTCAATTTTCTTCCCCTGATTGATTGCGACTGCCTCGCAATAGCGGCGCTCTAGGCGCACCAATTCAGAGGGTCAAGATGCTATTGCGAATCGTTCTCGAAAACAGCTGAGTACGGTCGCGCGCGAACACCCGGCCCGAGGCGTGGTGGATGGGAAAGGTTGGAATTGGGAAAGGCAGGTAGCGACCGGAAGCGGACATCCCCAATGTCGTCACCCCGGACTTGATCCGGGGTCCACGACGACGGCGCGGCTATGGATCCCGGATCAAGTCCGGGATGACGAGCGTCTGAAAACCGACCGGAAGCTGCTGATAGAGATGTGAACCCCGGCGAAAGCCGGGGTTCACGAGGGGGCAGCTCCCACCCCAAAGCCGACGCTGTTCGCGCGTTAAGCCCCCGGCCCCTCATAGGCATCGACGATGCGCCCGACGATCGGGTGACGCACCACGTCCGCGCTGGTGAAATAGCTGACATTGATCCCCTCCAACCCTTCGAGCCGACCGACCGCGTCGGCAAGGCCCGAGGTTGCGGGGATCGGCAAGTCGACCTGTTTGGGGTCGCCGCAGATCACCATGCGGCTGTTCATGCCGAAGCGCGTGAGGAACATCTTCATCTGCGGGATCGTGGTATTCTGCGCCTCGTCGAGGATGATGAAG
>JAESGS010000836.1_pt1 | contig 13720 bp, 9 predicted proteins | sample 9269761 | NCBI WGS metagenome assembly JAESGS01 (sample SAMN15741799, study PRJNA653493) | algae metagenome | isolation source: Cyanosarcina radialis HA8281-LM2 and co-occurring heterotrophs from damp... | place: USA: Makauwahi cave, Hawaii | collected 2011-01-06 | reverse complement strand
TCGCGACGGACGCGCGATCCTGCCGGTCGTGCCGCCGGGAGCGAGACGGCCGTAGTAATGAGGAAATGTCGCGCCGACTGTTTACCCGCCGGTCGTTGAGCTTTGGCGTGAACCCGTTTCGACCCGCCGGTTAACACGAGCCGAGAGTCCGAGGTTCGAAATCCGTTCCACTCGGACACCGGGTCGGATTCGGAATGGAGTAGATTTTCGGTCGCATCCCCCCTTCGATCCGACGAAATCGCCTACAAAACAAGGCAATCCGCAACCATCGAGTCGCACTCTCGCGCCGAGAGTCGCGCGCGAGAAGTTCGAAATCTGTTCTACCCGGGGAGGGCCGAGCGATGGGGCGGGCATCCGGCCGGCGGGCGGCCGACGACAAGCTGCTCCTGACCTTGGCGTGCGGGGCGACGGCCGAGGCGGCCGCCCGGCAGGCGGGGGTGAGCGAGCGGACGGTGTACAACCGACTGGCCGACCCGGCGCACCGCGGCCGCCTGCAGGCGGTGCGGGCCGACGTCCTCGCCCGCGCGGCCGGGGCGCTGACGGCCGCCGCGACCGAGGCGGTGCGGACGCTGCTGGACCTGCAGAAGCCTTCCGTCCCGCCGGCCACCCGGCTCGGGGCCGCCCGGGCCGTCCTCGAGCTCGGGCTGCGGGTCCGCGAGGCGGTGGATTTGGAGGCCCGGATCGCCGCCCTCGAGGCGCAGGTCGACGCCAGCGGGATCACGCATGAAACTGGCCCGGCGGCTGAAGGCGGTCGAGGCGGCGCGGCCGCGGTGCGCGGGCCGGCCGACCCGGCTGGTGGACGCGGGCGAGCCGCCGGGCCCGGCCGACCGGTGCCCGGCGGGCGGCGGGCGGCACGCGGTGGAGGTCGAGGAGGTCGTCCTCGGCCCCGCGGGCGATCCGGCGACAGGGGACGACCGACACACGCCGGGGGCAATCCCATGAACGCGGTGGCGCGGGTGCGGCGGCTGGAGGCCCGGGGCGGCCCGCCGCCCGCCGTCGAACTGGTCGGGCTGAGCGACCCGGAGTGGCTGGCCGCGTTCGACCGGGCCGCGGCCGAGGGGTTCTTCGCCCGCGAGCCGGAGTTCCCCGCGGCCATCGCCGCATACCGGGCCGCCGTCGCGGCCGCCGAGCGGATCGCCCCGGAGGTGGACCCGCCCCGGGACTTCCGGCCCACCCACCCGCGGCGGGTGCCGGTGCTGTTCACCTGGCGGCTGGACCCGCGGTTCGACGCCGTCTGGGACGCGTTCGAGCGGGTGGCGCGGGTCGCCCGCCGGGCCGGCGGCCGTGACAACGGGGGCGACGGGGGTGACGCATGACGGCGCGGGCGCGGCGGGTCGGGCGGCTGAAGCGGGCGACGGCCGCGACCCCTATGGAGGCTCCCCCGCGGGTGGTGTTCGTCGTGGCGGCCGGGCCGGGGCACGTGCCGGGCCGGTGGGTCCGCGCCGACGGCCGTGTGGTCGAAGTCGTGTACGACCCGGCCCGGCCGGAGCCCGTGATGGCGTTCCCAGGCAACCCGCTCGTCATCACCGGGATGGGCGACCCGTTCGCGGGTGTTCGGGGCGGCCGGGCCTAAAGTTCGTGCCCAACAGATGATTGACCACTCCGCCCCTCTCCCCTGGCATTCCACATGGCCGCCGGGCGTAGTAAGCGAACCCCCTCTTCAAGAACTCTACCCCCGGTCCGCCGTCACTCGCAGCGATCGTCGGGGCCTCGACGCCCGAGCGCACGATCAGTCTCCCCACACGCCGGATCCTGCCTAGGATCCCGACCCCGCCCGCGCTCGTCTCGCCACCGGCCGTACTGCCGACACTGCCCCTCGACCCGCTTCCACCGCCGGTTTCTGGTCGCGGCTCGTCCGCAGCCTGCGTATGCTGAGCGGCATGGCGGACGTCACGCAAATCCTTAATGCTATCAAGGCCGGCGACGGACAGGCCGCCGCCGACCTCCTCCCGCTCGTCTACGAAGAGTTGCGGAAGCTAGCCGCCGCCCGGTTGGCCCATGAGAAGGCCGGTCACACGCTCCAGCCGACCGCCCTCGTCCACGAGGCCTACGTCCGGCTGGTCGGCGGGGCCCAACCTCAGGACTGGGACGGCCGCGGGCACTTTTTCGCGGCCGCCGCCGAGGCCATGCGCCGCATTCTGGTCGAATCCGCCCGTCGCAAGCAGCGGGAGCGGCACGGGGGCGGGCGGAAGCGGCTCACCCTGGACGACCTGGACGTGGCGGCCGAGGCCGCCGAAGACGACGACCTGCTGGCCCTCAGCGAGGCCCTGGACCGGTTGGCAGCGGTCAACTCCCGCGCCGCCGAGTTGGTCAAACTCCGGTACTTCGCCGGGCTGACAGGACGGGAGGCGGCTGGAATGCTTGACATCTCGCCGCGGAAGGCGGACCAGGTTTGGGCGTACGCCCGGGCTTGGCTCCTCGACCGGCTGAACGCCCCCCCCGGCTGACCGCCGGAGGGGCGGCCGCCGGAATTCGTGCGCAATCCCGGACCCCACGTCGCATGGGATATGGGTCCGAAGCCTCGCAGAGCCACGCCATGACCGAAGAGTCCCTCTTCATCGAGGCGCTAGAGATCGCCGGCCCGGTCGAGCGGGCCGCGTTCCTGGATCGGGCATGCGGCGGCGACCCCGCGCTCCGCGTCCGTCTGGATAAGCTCCTGGTCCGGCACACCCAGGGAGGCAACTTCCTGGGCCGCCCGGCGGACCTCCTCCAGTTATCCGATACGCAGGAGTACGCCGCCGGGCGGCCGGCCGACGACCCGCTCACCCCCCCGGACGGGGGCCTGATCGGCCCGTACAAGCTGGTCGAGGTGGTCGGCGAGGGGGGCATGGGCACGGTCTGGCTGGCCCAGCAGCAGGAGCCGGTCAAGCGGCTGGTCGCCGTGAAAGTGGTCAAGGCCGGGATGGACTCGAAGAGCGTGTTGGCGCGGTTCGAGGCCGAGCGGCAGGCGCTGGCCTTGATGGACCACCCGAACATCGCGCGAGTGCTCGACGCCGGGTCGACCCCCGACGGCCGGCCGTACTTCGTCATGGAACTCGTCAAGGGCGTGTCGATCACAAAATTCTGCGACGAGCGGCGGCTGACCCCGCGGGAGCGGCTGGAGCTGTTCGTCCCCGTCTGCCAGGCCGTCCAGCACGCCCACCAGAAGGGGGTCATCCACCGCGATCTCAAACCGTCAAATGTACTCGTCGCCCTGTACGACGGCCGCCCGGTCCCGAAGGTTATCGACTTCGGCGTAGCCAAGGCCGCCGGGCAGCCGCTGACCGAGAAAACGCTCGTCACCGGCCTCGGCGCGGTCGTCGGGACACCCGAGTACATGTCGCCGGAGCAGGCCGAGTTCAACCAGCTCGACATCGACACCCGCAGCGACGTGTATAGCCTGGGCGTGCTCCTGTACGAACTGCTGACTGGGACGACGCCGCTCCAGCGGCAGCGGGTGAAGGGTACCGCACTTTTGGAACTGCTGCGGCTGGTCCGGGAGGAGGAGCCGCCGCGGCCGAGCGCCCGGCTGAGCACGACCGACGAGTTGCCGTCGATCGCCGCCCGCCGCGGGGTCGAGCCGCGGAAACTGAGTGGGTTGGTCCGGGGCGAGTTGGACTGGATCGTCATGCGGGCGCTGGAGAAGGACCGCGGCCGCCGGTACGAGACGGCCAACGGGTTCGGGATGGACGTGCAGCGGTTCCTGGCCGGCGAGCCGGTGCAGGCCGTCCCGCCGTCGGCCAGGTACCGGCTCCACAAGCTCGTCCGTCGGCACCGGCGGGCGGTCGTGATGGGGTCGGTGGCCGCCGCTGTGGTCGGGCTGGCCGTTGTAGGGTTGGTGGTCGGCACGGTGTTGTTCCAACAGGAACAGACGAGGGCGGCGACCGAGCGAGCGCGGATGGAGGCGGAGGCTCGCCGGCGGCTCGAGACCGAGCTTTACCGCCAACACATCGCCCTGGCGGAACGCGAGTGGTCCGCGAACAATTTGAGTCAAATGCAAGCAATGCTGGAACTGTGCCCGGCCGAGCAGCGCGGCTGGGAATGGCGCTACCTGAAGGGGTTGCGAACCAACAGCCGTTCCCCCTTGTCGCACGCTAGTGAAGCCTTCAGCGTCGCGTTCAGCTGCGACGGCAAATTGCTGGCCACCGGCACGAAGGCGGGGGTCGTCCGACTCTGGCAGGCACGAGGTCACGTCCTCCGGGAGTGGCAGGCCCACGAGAACGCGGCCTACACACTCTCGTTCAGCCCCGACGGACGATACCTCGCCTCGGGCGGCTGGGACGGGACGATCAAACTTTGGGACGTGCAGAGAATCCAACGGGACGAGTTGCAGAAGCCTTCGCTCCAACTGGACCCCACCCGGCGGGTGTGGAGTGTCGCCTTCAGCCCTGACGGCAAGTACCTGGCCTTCGGCTCCGGCATCACGACCGATCAGAAGGGGGCGTTCACGGTGTGGGACTTGGGTTCCCGCCGTGAGGTGTTCACGCGGAGCCATTTCACCGACACGGTGACTTGCGTGGCGTTCAGTCCCGACGGTCGGCGGCTCGCCACCACCTGTCAAGGGTTGGTGCAACTCTGGGACGCGCAGACCGGCCAAGAGGAGCAACTGTTCCTCCGCGGTCCCGACACGCGGCGGACGGGGGTCGCGTTCAGCCCCGACGGCCGCTACCTAGCGTCGGTCGGCGGGAATCTTTCCGTCCACCCCGACGAGGAGGTCCAGGTCTGGGACGCCCGCACGGGGGACTTGATCCGAAGCCTGCCCGGGCACGTGGGCGGGCTGCGATGCGTGGCCTTCAGCCCCGACGGCCGCCGGCTCGCGTCCGCCGGCCTGGACCAGACCATCAAGATTTGGGACGCACAGACCGGGGACGAGGTCCTTACGTTGCGCGGCCACATCGACCTCATCAGTTGCCTGGCGTTCAGTGCGGACGGCCACCAATTGGCCTCGGCGAGCGTGGACTCGACCGTCCGAATCTGGGACGCCTCCCCGGACCCGGAGTCGGAACAGGGATCGGAGTTCCGCACCTTACTCGGGCACGCCGGCGGGGTGACCGACGTGGCCTTCCACCCGAAACATGAGCACACCCTCGTTTCCGCCGGTACGGACGGGACGGTGCGGACGTGGGACATCCGGGGTGGCGAATCGCTCGGCACCCTGACGTTGCCCCCGTCCAACGAGCGCGTGAGGGCGGCCTATAGCCCCGACGGGCACCGCCTGGCCGCGATCAGTCGGGGGGGGGCACATGACCTCCTAGCGGTGTGGGAGGTCGATTCTCGAAAGCAGATCGGCGAGTATCGGGCACGCGTCGGTCAGTTCCTCTGCCTGGCGTTCAGCCCCGACGGTCGGCACGTCGCGACCGCCGGTTACGAGTACTTCATGCGGGTCCGTGAGGCGGCGACGGGCGTAGATGTCCGGTCCCCCTTCAAGGTTCACGAGTGGCCGGTCCTTTCCGTCGCGTTCAGCCCGGACGGCCGGCACATCGCCACGGGCAGCGGGGACCGCACCGTCCGCGTCTGGGACTGGAAGGCCCAGAGGGAATTGTCCGTCGTGAGCCTCCAACACGCCGGCCGCGTCACCGGTGTGGCGTACAGTCGTGACGGCAAGCGGCTGGCCTCCGCCAGTCTCGACCGAACGGTCAAGGTCTGGGACACCTCCACGTGGAAACTCCTAAACGACCTGCCTCAGTCGAGCAGCGTCCAGTGCGTGGCTCTCGACCGGGACGGCCCGCGCCTCGCCTGGGGCGGCAACGACGGTACCGTCGCCGTCTGGGACGGCCCCGGCACGGCCCCGGTCGTCCTCCGCGGCCACACCAGTTGGGTTCAGGCCGTGGCGTTCAGCCCGAACGGCAAGTGGATCGCCTCGGCCAGCCTGGACGGGACCGTGAAGGTCTGGAACGCCCCTCCGGAGCCGAAGGCGTCGGTTCAAAAAGTCGGGCCCCTGGGGAAATGAGTTGGTTACCTCGTTCGAGAGGCTTTACCCATGACACGCATCGCCACCGCTTCCGGCCGATCCCGTCGCACCGCCTTCACGCTGATCGAGCTACTGGTGGTGATCGCCATCATCGCAGTCCTCATCGGCCTACTCCTCCCGGCCGTTCAGAAGGTCCGGGAGGCGGCCAATCGCATGAAGTGTACCAACAACCTGAAGCAACTCGGGTTGGCCATGCACCTGCACCACGACCATCACGACGTGTTCCCGCCGGGCATTGTCTGGGCCCCGGCCGTCGTCCCCCAGGGGCGGATCGTCCAGGGCACGCACGGGTTCGGCCCGTTCCTCCTGCCGTTCATCGAGCAAGCCCCGCTCGCCCAGACGTACCGGTGGGACAAGCGGTGCCAGGGGCCGGAGAACCAGCCGGTGGCGACCCAGCCGTTGAAGGTCTTCCAGTGCCCGTCGGCGGAACCGGACCGCCGGGTCACGCAAGAACACGACCCGCTCAACTACAACCACGGCGGGTACGGCAGCTGCACCGACTACACGGGCATCCGGGACATCGACACCCGGCTCGTGCAGCTCGGTCACGCGGACCCGGCCGACAATTACCTGGGCGTCTTGAGTTCGAGTCAGGTGACGCCGCACTTCTTGGTGCGAGTGACCGACGTGACGGACGGCACAGCGAACACGATCCTGCTCGTCGAAAGCGCCGGGCGGCCGACGCTGTGGCGGGCGGGCCGGCCGGTGGCGGGGGCCTACGCCCGGAACGCCGCCTGGGTCGGGGGGACCTTGATTTTCGGCCAGGGATCGAGTCCCGACGGGGCCACCAAACTGGGACCGTGTGCCATCAACTGTACAAACGAGCACGAGGCTTACGGCTTTCACCCCGGCGGCGTGACCGCCGCCTTCGCCGACGGGTCCGTGCGGTTCCTGCGGGAGAGCCTCGACATGCGCACGTTCGCCCGACTGGCGACGCGGGCGGGCGGGGAAGTCGTCTTGGAGCCGTGAGCCGTCGGCCGTCGGAGCGATCACGGATCGGAGAAAGTCGAGGGCCGGTGGGGAGCCTTGCTGCCGAGCAAGTCCACCGGTCCGGCGGGCGAACAAATCTACATCGTCACCCGTTCGATCACCTCAAACATTTCCGCCAATCCTGATTGAGCGACATTTCGGAATCCGTGCGCAGTCGCGAGGCGGGCGTCGCATGGGGACTCGGACACCCGACACTCGTGGTCGTCGCTTCCCAGGATGTCACTTTCCGAACCCGTACAGGAGTCGTTCCCATGCCAGCCACTTCCGCCTACCGCCCCCGGCTGTCCGTCGAACCGCTCGACGACCGGTGCGTTCCCGCGACGCTCTCGGTCGGCGATGCCGTCGTCACGGAAGGCGTCTCCGGCGTCCAGAACGCGGCCGTTACCGTCACCCTGTCACAGCCGCTCAAGAAGCCGGTCTCGGTCAACTACGGCACGGCCAACGGCACGGCAACCGCCGGCGGCGACTACACCTACGTGGGCGGTCAACTGACCTTCGCCAAGGGCGAGACCGCCAAGACGATCCTCGTCCCGATCGTCGGCGACACGGTGGGGGAGTACGACGAATTCTTCTACGTCCGGCTCTTCGCCCCCACCAAGGGGGTCAGGATCGCCGACGGCGAGGCGACCGTTGCCATCACGGACAGCCTGCCGAAGCTCTCCATCACCGAATTCGCGGGCGGGTACGAAGGCGACACCCTGACGTTCACCGTCACCCTGTCTACCGCCTTCGCCACTCCTTTCACGGTCAACTTCACAACCGCGGACGGCGACGCCGTGGCCGGCGAGGACTACGTGGCCACGTCCGGGACGTTGACGTTCCTGCCCGGGGAGACGGTCAAGACGATCACCGTCCAGACGCTCGCCGACCCCGCGCTGGAGTACGACGAGTCCTTCTTCGTCCGGCTCAGTAACCCCTCGGCCCAGGTGTTCATGACGTATTACGGCGAGGGCTGGGGCTACATCATCGGCGAGCTCGTCAACTAGAAGGGCTGACCCACACCCGGCAGCCGACCGCCGTGCCATCACTTTCGACCCAACCGCCTCCCGTGCTTGGTCTGCGCGACGGGGACGGTCGCCCCACCACCCCGCAGGCCGACCCCGAAACGGAGCGCGTTATGACCGCGACCCTGTCCCGCCCCCGTGCGCACTTGCACGTGGAACCCCTCGAGGATCGTTTGGTCCCGTCGGCCGACCTGGTCCTTCAGTGGAACGAGCAACTGCTCAACTCGCTGCCCATCCAGCCGCCCGTCCGACTGGCCCGCAACCTGGCGCTGGTCCACACCGCCATGTTCGACGCCGTCAACTCCATCGAGCGGTCCTACGAGCCCTACCACGCCCGCGTCCTCGCCCCGCGGGCGGCGTCGGCGGAGGCGGCCCTGGCCCAGGCGGCCCGCGACACGCTGGTCGCGCTCTACCCGTCCCGTCAGGCCATCTTCGATACCAAGCTAGCCGCGGACCTAGCGGGCATCCCCGCGGATCGCGCCGCGCGGGGGATCGCCGTCGGGCAGGAGGTCGCCCGGCAAATTCTCGCGCTCCGCGCCGACGACGGGTCGGCCACGACCGTGCCCTGGGTGCCGCCGGACATGAACCCGGGCACCTACCAGCTCACCCCGCCGAACTTCGCCGCGGTCACCGGCGCACACATCGGGGCCGTCACCCCGTTCGCGGTGACCGGCAGCGAGCAGTTTCGACCCGGCCCCCACCCCGCCCTGGACAGCCCGGAGTACGCGGCCGACCTGAACGAGGTGCGGGTGATCGGGGCGTCCGACGCCGACCAGGCCGGGGTGGATCGGGACGGTAACGGACTCCCGGACCGGACGGCGGAACAGACCCTGGTGGCCGAGCGGTGGCGGGTGCCGCTGGGCAACCACACGGTCTGGAACCGGATCGCCCAGGACCGCGCCGCGGCCCAGGATTTGACCCTGGCCGAGGCGGCCCGGCTGTTCGCCCTGATGAACATGGCCTTGCACGACGGGCTTCAGACGACGTTTGCGAGCAAGTTCTACTACAAGTTGTGGCGGCCGGTGACCGCCATCCAGCGGGCCGCGGAGGACGGCAACCCGGCGACGACGGCCGAGCCGACCTGGGCGACCGAACACCCGACCACGCCGCCGTACGCGGCCTACGCGAGCAACGCGTCGGCCATCGGGGCCGCCTGCGCCACGGTGTTGGCCGGCGTGCTCGGGACGAACGACATCCCGTTCCAGATCAACTGGCCCCTGACCCAGGGCGGTACCCGGTCGTACGCGGGCTTCTGGGCGGCGGCCGACGAGATGGCCAACAGCCGCATCTACGGCGGCATCCACTTCCGGTTCGACTGCGTCGCCGGGCAGCAGGTCGGCCGGGACGTGGCCGACCACGTCCTGGGTAACTACCTCGAACCCGCCGAGAAAGTGGCCGCGGCGGGCATCTTCAACGGCGAGCTGGTCGTGCTGGGCACCGACGGGGACGACTTCCTGCAGATCGGCCGGGTCGGCGAGTCGCTGATGGTGTGGGCGAACGACGTGCTCATCGGGACGTTCGCCGCGCCCGTCACCGGCATCGTGGTGGACGCCGCCGGGGGCGACGACCACGTCCTGCTCGGGCCGAAGGTCGATACCGACGCGGAACTCTACGGCGGGGCCGGGAACGACCACCTCCGGGGCGGGGGTGGGAACGACCGCCTGTACGGGGAGGACGGCGACGACCACCTGTTCGGCGGGCGCGGGAACGACGCCCTCTTCGGCGGGCTAGGGGACGACTGGCTGTTCGGCGGCCCAGGGGTGGACCTGCTGGAGGGAGGCGACGGGGATAACCACCTCGTGTCCTGATAGATCCAGCGTGAACGCGAGCCGGGCCGGCGAGTTTGCTCGCCGGCCCGACATTATTCATCCGCCCAGACCGATTCGATTCATCGGCAGGAATCCGTGCGCGATCCGGCATCGCACGTCGCATGGGAATCGGAGAACAAACCAGCGCCTACCGGAGTCCGACCATGAACCGCAAGACCCGCCTGCACGTCGAATCCCTGGACGACCGCTGCCTGCCCAGCTTCAGCCCGGCCGTGAATTACCCGGTCGGGGCCTCCCCGCAGGAGGTGGTCTCGGCCGACTTCAACAACGACTCTGTTCTTGACGTCGCGTATATCGACGGTGGCGTCAGCGTGCTCCTGGGCAACGCCGACGGCACGTTCCAGGCCGCGATCACCTCGCCCACCGGGAACCGACCCTCCTCAATGGAGGTGGGCGACTTCAACGGCGACGGCAACCTCGACCTCGTCTCCGCGGATGGCAACTACGGCGGCTACATCGACTCGGTCGACGTGACCGTGCTGCTCGGCAACGGGAACGGCACGTTCGGCACACCGACCGGCTACGAGGCGACCAGTGGCTACTACAGCATGAGCCCCAATGGCGTGCTTTCCGTGGCCGTCGGCGACTTCAACGGCGACGGCCATCTCGACATCGCCGCTACATCGTACGTCCACGAGGGCAGCGGCAGTGACAGTGGCTACCTCGGCGTTCTGCTGGGCACGGGGGCCGGCACGTTCGGTGCCTCCCAATTTGGGGGCGGAATTGTGAACTGGACTTCCGAGCTGGTCGCGGCGGACTTCAACGCCGACGACAAGCTCGACCTGGCCGCTCCGGTGAACGGATACATCGAAATCGCCTTGGGCGACGGGAACGGAATGTTCGGCTCCCAATATTTCTACGACTCGAGCAACAACGGCTCGTCCATCGTGGCGGCGGATTTCAACGCCGACGGCAAGGTCGATCTGGCGGCAGGCGGTAACTCCTGCGTGAGTGTGCAGCTCGGCAACGGGAACGGCTACTTCGGCACGACCCGGACCTACTCCGCCGGTGCCGGATCCCTCTCCGACCTGGCGGTGGCCGACTTCAACAGTGACGGCAACCTCGACCTGATCGCTTCCAACAGTTCGGACGGGACCGTCAGTGTGCTGCTGGGCACCGGGGCCGGGGCGTTCACCCTGGCCGCCGAAGCCGCCGTCGGGGCGGGGCCGGTTGGCGTGGCGGCGGGTGACTTCAACGGCGACGGCCAAGCGGACGCGGTGTCCGCCGACGCCACGAGTGGCACCGTGTCGGTGCTGCTGAACGACGGCGAGTGGGGCTTCCCGCCCCTGCCCACGCCGTCTTTGACGCTCTCCGACGCGACCGTCACGGAGGGGAACACCGGCACCCGGACGGCCGCGTTCACCGTCACCCTGTCCGCCGCCTCCGGACAGACCGTCACCGTGAGCTACGCCACGGCGGACGGCACTGCCGGCGGCGGCGACTACCAAGCCGCCTCCGGTATGGTGACCTTCGCCCCAGGTGAAACGAACAAGGCGATCACGGTCGAGGTGACCGGCGACCGCCTGGCCGAGCCGCACGAGACGTTCGTCGTGAATCTGACCGGCCCGACGAACGTGACTGTCGCCGACGGCCAGGGGGTCGGCACCATCACGGACGACGAGCCACGGATCAGCATCGGCGACGTGACGAAGAAAGAGGGCAACGGCAAGAAGACGACGCTGTTCACGTTCACTGTCACGTTGTCGGCCGCCTACGACCAAGCGGTTACGGTGTCGTACCAGACCGTGAACGGGTCGGCGACGACAGGGGACGGTGACTACGTGGCGAAGAGCGGCACGCTGACGTTCGCCCCCGGCGAGACGACCAAGACGATCACCATCGAGGTCAAGGGCGACAGCCGGAAGGAGGCAGACGAGTACTTCTACCTGGACCTGTTCGACAACAGCGGTACCTCGTTATTCACCAAGAACCGCGGCCGCGGCACGATCCAGAACGACGACTGATCCCGCCAAGGAGGCCCACGGTATGCCGGTCGAGGAGGACCGTCCTGCTCTGAAAACAAGAGTGAGCCCCATTCAGGTGGGGCGAGTTGCAAGTCTGTTCCTTCCCCGGGCCGACGTATGCCGTCGGTTTGGCTAGACCGTCGAACCACGGACCCCTCTTAGTTCGTGGTGATCGGCTCGAGTGTCACGCGGTGCCCGAGCTGCTCCAATCGGTTGACCAGCAAGCGCGTGGTTCGGCGTTCGTCCAGTCGATCCAAGTAGTCCGCCCCCTAGCTCTCGGTAAATGGTTCCGGCCTTGAGAACGTGGTAGATGATCGTCAGTAGCGTGTGACCGACGGCCATCAAGGCCCGCTTGCGTCCGCGACGGCCGGCGAGGCGGCGGAACTGGGCCGACATGTAGGTATCCTTCGTCCGACTCGCCGCCCACGCGGCTTGAACGAGCATCACCCGCAACCAGCGGTTGCCGGGGTTGGTGCGGCCGCTCATCCGCTTGCCCGCGCTCTCGTGCTGACCGGGGCACATGCCCCGTCATGGTCAAAAACTATGTCCGTGACAGATGGCGGCGTTTTCCGGCTGCGAGGAGCTTGCGGGCTGCGGAGCGGAGGTCCGAAATCGGAGTAGTTTTAGTGGACGGACGTTTACAGGAGTGGGGCGATCCGCCTGCCGCTGCGGACCTTTGACGGGGTCGGTCGCAGGACGACGGGGTGAGACATTCGGGGCACGGTGTTCAGGCCGCGGTCCGGTGGTAGTACCGGAGCAGCCCGCCCAACCGTTTCCGGCATCGCTCCCGACCGGCTGGGAATGGCAGCACGTCCGGCGACTCGCCGTCGAGCGGGACGTTGCCGATCCCCTGGTGCGGCCGCTCGCCGCTGTAGTGGGTCAAAAACTCGGACAGCAGGTGCCGCAGGTGCTTCTCGCCGAAGACCACGAAGTGGTCGAGCAACTCTTGGCGTAACGTCTGGGCGAACCGCTCGGCGTGGGCGTTCAGGTTCGGGGCCTTCGGGCCCACCCGTTGCACGGTCGCCCCTTCCGCCGCGAAGACCGTGTCGAACTCCTTGGTGTACTTCCCGTCGTGGTCGATGATGAGATACCGCGGCGGCAGGCCGAGTTCCTCCATCCGCATCGTGGCGTTCCGGGCCTGCTGCCTCACCCAGTCGGGGGTCGGGCTGGCACTCACCCCGGCGACGAACGCCCTCCGGGAGCCGGGGTGCAGGAAGAACAAGACGAACACGTCCACGATCCCTCGGGTGGTCCACGCCTTGACCGTCAGGAAGTCGCTCGCCCACAGGGTGGCCGCGTGGCGGGTCAGGAAGTCGGTCCACGTGCCGACACCGCGCTTCGGGCCCGGGTCGAGGCCGTGCTCCCGCAGGATGTTGATGACCGTGGATCGGCTCACCGCCCGCAGGCCGAGCTTCCTCAGCTCGCCGAGGATGCGGGTGTAGCCCCACCCGGTCTCGCGGGCCAGCCTCAGAACCAGGTCGCGGATCCCCTCCTCCGTCCGCGGCCGGCCCGGCGGGCGGCCCGTCCTCCGCCTCGACCTCTCGCCCTTGCCCACCGGGCGAACGTCCGCTGCGAGACGATCGTGATGACGCCCGCGATCGCCGTCCCGAGCGGCCGCCCGAACTTGACGAGTCGGGCCCGCTCCCGCGGGGTGACGGTGATCCGGTCGGGGAGTTTGTTCCGGAGGATCCGGTTCTCCTCCCGCAGGTACTCGACGGTTTGCGCGAGCTTCCGCTCGTCGAGGGTGACCAGGATCAGCCACAATGGCTCCAACAGGCGGGGCATCGGGAACCCATCAATTCGCGGGGGATTTGCGGGAATGGACATGGTTCTTGTACACCGCCGGAACGCCGGGGAACGGCCGGCTTCCGGACCTGCCCCGCGGTTCCTCGCGACGGACGCGCGATCCTGCCGGTCGTGCCGCCGGGAGCGAGACGGCCGTAGTAATGAGGAAATGTCGCGCCGACTGTTTACCCGCCGGTC
>JAESGS010000835.1_pt1 | contig 13752 bp, 12 predicted proteins | sample 9269761 | NCBI WGS metagenome assembly JAESGS01 (sample SAMN15741799, study PRJNA653493) | algae metagenome | isolation source: Cyanosarcina radialis HA8281-LM2 and co-occurring heterotrophs from damp... | place: USA: Makauwahi cave, Hawaii | collected 2011-01-06 | reverse complement strand
GACGACCGCCCCCGCGGTGGCAAGCTCACCCACTCCCTAACCCGCCCCCCCAAGGGGGGAGGGAACAAGACTCTACCCCGGCTACCACCGAATAAGACTTGAAGCGCTAGTCGGGTGGGCATCGCCCACCGACCACCGCGACATACTCCGACCCCGGTGGGCGATGCCCACCCCACGTACGAGACTCCCCATGCGTATCAAACCCGGCCGCCCTTACCCGCTCGGAGCCACCTGGGACGGGGCCGGCGTCAACTTCGCCCTGTTCTCCGAGTGCGCCACGAAGGTCGAACTCTGCCTGTTCGACTCCGCCGACGCCACCGCCGCGACGCACACCATCCCGCTCCCGGAACGCACGGACCAGGTGTGGCACTGCTACCTGGGGGACATCCTGCCGGGCCAACTCTACGGCTACCGCGTCCACGGCCCCTACGACCCGGCGAACGGCCACCGGTTCAACCCGAACAAGGTCGTCCTGGACCCCTACGCGAAGCTCATCGGCCGGGACGTGCGGTGGGACGACAGCCTGTTCGGGTACACGATCGGCCAGGACGACCTGTCGTTCGACGCCCGCGACTCGGCCGCGTTCGCCCCGCTCGCGATGGTCGTGGACACGGCGTTCACCTGGGGCGACGACAAGCCGCTGCGGACGCCGTGGCACAAGACGATCATTTACGAGGTCCACGTCAAGGGGTTCACGAAGCGCCACCCGGACATCGCGGAGAACCTGCGGGGGACCTACGCCGGGCTGGCGACCGAGGCGGCGATCAAGCACCTGAAGGACCTGAACGTCACGGCCGTCGAACTGCTGCCCGTCCACCACTTCCTGAACGACCGCCACCTCGTCGAGAAGGGGCTGTCGAACTACTGGGGGTACAACACGCTGAGTTACTTCGCCCCGCAGGCGACCTACGACGCCCCCGGTAACAACCTGGAGGCCGTCCACGAGTTCAAGATGATGGTCCGCAGCCTGCACCGGGCCGGGATCGAGGTCATCCTGGACGTGGTCTACAACCACACGGCCGAGGGCAGCCACCTGGGGCCGACGCTGTCGTGGCGGGGGATCGACAACGCGAGCTACTACCGGCTCTCGCCCGAGGACCCGCGGTACATCATGGACTTCACCGGGTGCGGGAACACGCTGAACATGACGCACCCGAAGGTGCTGCAGCTCATCATGGACAGCTTGCGGTACTGGGTGACGGAGATGCACGTGGACGGGTTCCGGTTCGACCTCGCGTCCACCCTGGCCCGCGAGCTGTTCGAGGTGAACAAGCTCGGCGCGTTCTTCGACATCATCCACCAGGACCCGATCCTCAGCCAGGTGAAGCTGATCGCCGAGCCGTGGGACGTGGGGCCGGGCGGGTACCAGGTCGGCAACTTCCCGCCCGGCTGGACGGAGTGGAACGGCAAGTACCGGGACGACGTGCGGCGGTTCTGGAAGGGGGACGGCGGCCTCGCGAACGTGCTGGCGACGCGCCTCTGCGGCAGTCCGGACTTGTACGAGTGGAGCGGCCGCAAGCCCTACGCGAGCGTCAACTTCATCACCTGCCACGACGGGTTCAGTTTGAAGGACCTCGTCTGCTACAACCACAAGCACAACGACGCCAACGGCGAGGGCAACCGGGACGGGGCGGACAACAACGACTCGTGGAACTGCGGCCACGAGGGGCCGACGGACGATCCCGAGGTCATCGCCCTGCGGGCGCGGCAGAAGCGGAACTTCATGACGACGCTGATCCTGTCCCAGGGCGTGCCGATGCTGCTCGCCGGGGACGAGTTCGGCCACACGCAAAACGGGAACAACAACACGTACTGCCAGGACAACGAGCTGTCGTGGCTGAACTGGGAACTCGCCGAGGACCAGCAGAAGTTTCTGGCGTTCGTGAAGAAGGTGACGCAGCTGCGGCGGGAGCAGGCGGTGTTGCAGCGGCGGTCGTTCTTCAACGGCCGGTCGATCCGTGGAGCGGGGATCACGGACGTGTCGTGGTTCGCCCCGAACGGCAAGGACATGGCCGACACCGACTGGGGCGGGTTCGTGAAGTGCCTGGGGATGCGGCTGGCCGGCGACCTGATCGGCGAGGTGGACGAGGAGGGCGACCCGATCGTCGGCGACACGCTGTTGATGCTGTTGAACGCGGACCACAACCGCATCCCGTTCGTGCTGCCGCCGACGAACCCGCACCACAAGTGGGAGCGGCTCCTGGACACGTCCAACGACGACGCCCCGCCGACGGTGCTGGAGCCGCAGGCGGTGTACGAGCTGGAGAACCGGTCGGTGGCGCTGTTCCGCACGTACCTGGAGACGCCGGACGTGCCGGCCGTGACGCCCGTACAGGCCGAACTGTTGCGGAAGGCGATGAAGGCGGGTTAGTGCCCGGCCTCCCATTCCTCGACGGAACTCGGCCAGTCGCCCTTGAGCAGCCGCGAGAGGGCGCGGTCGGCCAGCACCTTGCCGCCGGTCTGGCACCGCGGACAGTAATTCGTCTCGTTCTCCGCGTACACGATCCGCCGCACCGCCGTACCGCACACGGGGCACGGTCGGCCGAACTTCCCATGGACGGCCATGTCCGGCCGGAAGGCGGTCACCTTCTTCGGGAACCCGTCCCCGACCTCCGCGCGGAACCGCTCGATCCAAAGTCGCATCGTCTCCCGCGTGGCGGCGAACAGGCGTTCGCACTCCGCGTCCGTCAGCCGCGAGGTCCACGTCAGCGGCGAGAGCTTCGCGCGGTGGAGGATTTCGTCCGAGTAGGCGTTGCCGATGCCGCTGAACAGCCGCGGGTTCGTGAGCGACCGCTTCAGCGTGTGGTTCCCGCTTCGCAACGCCGCCGTGAAGCTTGCGAGGTCCGTCTCGAAGATTTCGAGGCCGCCGGGCTGGTGTTGCTTCAGCCCGTCCTCGCCGCGGACGAAGTGCAGCGACGCCCGCCGCTTCGTCCCGGCTTCCGTGAGGATGAGCCACCCGCTCGCGAACTCGAACACGGCCAGCCCGGTGCGGCCGGGCGGCTTCTCGGCCGCGTTCTTCCACTGCAACCGGCCCGCGATCATCAGGTGCAGCACGAGGAAGAGATTGCCGTCAAGCTCGAACACGATCCGCTTGCCGAGCCGCCGTAGGCCGCGGACGGCCTTGCCTTCGGCCTCGGAAATCGACGGGTCGAACGTGCGGACGAGGAACGGGTTGAAGACGCGGACGGCCCGCAGCTCCCGGCCGACGACCCGGCGGTCGAGGCACTCGACGTACACGACGATGTCGGGCAGTTCCGGCATGGCGGAATTGTCCCGCCCGCGGGAACCGGTGTCAACGATGGCGGATACAACAACCGCACGCTTCCCACGGGGCCGCCATGTCGTCGCCGGGACAACGCTTCCGCTCGCTCGTCGAAACCGACCGGCCGTTGCAGGTCGTCGGCGCGGTCAACGCCTACGCCGCGATGCTCGCGGAGCGGGCCGGGTTCCGCGCGATCTACCTGTCCGGGGCCGGCGTCGCGAACGCCTCGTTCGGGCTGCCGGACCTCGGCGTCACGTCCCTGAACGACGTGTGTGAGGACGCCCGCCGGATCACGCAGGCGACGCCGCTGCCGCTGCTCGTGGACGCGGACACCGGCTGGGGCGGGGCGTTCTCCGTCGCCCGGACAGTGAAGGAACTCTCCCGCGCCGGCGCGGCCGGCTGTCACCTCGAAGACCAGGTGCAGGCGAAGCGGTGCGGCCACCGGCCGGGCAAGGCGCTCGTCTCCGCGGCCGAGATGTGCGACCGGATCAAGGCGGCGGTCGATGCGCGGGCGGACGACTTTGTCGTCATGGCCCGCACCGACGCCCACGCCAGCGAGGGACTGAACGCGGCCGTCGAGCGATCCCAACGGTACGTCGAAGCCGGGGCAGACATGATCTTCGCCGAGGCCCTGACGACGCTCGACGAGTACCGGGCGTTCACGGCGGCCGTCCGCGTGCCGGTGCTGGCGAACGTCACCGAGTTCGGCAAGACGCCGCTGTTCACGGTCGAGGAACTAGGAGCCGCGGGCGTCGGCCTGGTGCTCTACCCGTTGAGCGCCTTCCGCGCAATGGCGAAAGCGGCCGAGGCCGTGTACGCCGCCATCCGCACGCACGGCACGCAGGCCGGGGTCGTCGCCGCGATGCAGACGCGGGCCGAACTGTACGACGTTCTCCGCTACCACGAGTACGAGCAGAAGCTCGACGCCCTGTTCGCGAGGGAGCAGACGTGAGCGAACCCACGTTCAAGCCGAAGAAGTCCGTCGCCCTGTCCGGCGTCGTCGCCGGGAACACGGCCCTCTGCACCGTCGGCCGCAGCGGCAACGACCTCGAGTACCGCGGGTACGACATCCTCGACCTGGCCGCGAACTGCGAGTACGAAGAGGTCGCGCACCTGCTCGTCCACGAGAAGCTGCCGACCCGAACCGAGCTGGCCGCGTACAAGGCGAAGCTGCAATCGCTCCGTGACTTGCCGGAAACGGTCAAGACCGTGCTGGAGGCGCTGCCGGCCCACGCGCACCCGATGGACGTGCTCCGCACCGGCGTCTCCGCCCTCGGCTGCGCCATGCCGGAACGCGAGCCGTTCTCGCCCGCGGCGGCCCGGAACATTCTCGACAAGCTGCTCGCGTCCCTCGGCTCCATGCTCCTCTACTGGCATCACTTCACGACCGGCCGCACGCGGATCGACGTGCGAACCGACGACGACTCCATCGGCGGGCACTTCCTGCACCTGCTGCACGGCAAGCCGCCGTCGGCGTCGCACGTCAAAGCGATGCACGCCTCGCTGATCCTGTACGCGGAACACGAGTTCAACGCCTCGACGTTCACCGCCCGCGTGATCGCCGGCACGGGGTCGGACATCTACTCCGCAATCGCCGGCGGGATCGGCGCGCTCCGCGGGCCGAAGCACGGCGGGGCGAACGAGGTCGCGGCCGTCATCCAGGAACGCTACGCCGCGCCGGACGAGGCGGAGGCCGACATCGTGCGGCGGGTCGCGGCGAAGGAGATCGTCATCGGGTTCGGCCACCCGGTCTACACCGTCTCCGACCCGCGGAACGTCGTCATCAAGCGGATCGCGAAGGAACTGTCCGACGAGGCCGGCCACGCGCGGATGTACGAGGTCGCCGAGCGGATCGAATCGGTCATGTGGCGCGAGAAGAGGATGTTCCCCAACCTCGACTGGTTCAGCGCCGTGTCCTACGCCCGGCTCGGTGTGCCGGTGCTGTTCTTCACGCCGCTGTTCGTGATGGCCCGCACCGCCGGGTGGGGGGCGCACGTCCTCGAGCAACGGGCGGACAACAAGATCATCCGCCCGAGCGCGAACTACACCGGCCCCGACTCGCGGCCGTTCGTGCCGATCGACCAGCGATAAGTACTGGATACTCGCCTTTCACTAACAACTACCAACTGCCAACTATCAACTACTCCATGAGCCACGACCACACGAACGCCACGCGGCCGCCCGCCGATTCCCTCCTGCAGCAGATCGCCGACTACACGCTCGCGACGGATCGGATCACCAGCCCGGTCGCGTTCGACACGGCCCGGCTCTGCCTCGCGGACACGCTCGGGTGTGGGCTGCTCGCGCTCAACTACCCGGCGTGTACGAAGCTGCTCGGCCCGACCGTCCCCTGCGCGACGATGCCCGGCCGCGGGGCGCGGGTTCCCGGCACGAGCCACGAACTCGAGCCGGTGCAGGCGGCGTTCAACATCGGGGCGATGGTCCGCTGGCTCGACTTCAACGACACCTGGCTCGCCGCCGAGTGGGGCCACCCGTCGGACAACCTCGGCGGCATCCTCGCCGTCGCCGACTACCTCGGCCGCGGCGGGCAGGCCGTCACCGTCCGCGACGTGCTGCTCGCCATGATCCAGGCGCACGAAATCCAGGGCGTGCTGGCGCTCGAAAATGCGTTCAACCGCGTCGGCCTCGACCACGTCCTGCTCGTGCGAATCGCGTCCACGGCCGTCGTCACGCGGCTGCTCGGCGGAAATCGAGAGGACATCATCAACGCGCTTTCCAACGCATTCCTCGACGGCGGCGCGCTGCGGACGTACCGGCACGCGCCGAACACCGGGTCGCGCAAGAGCTGGGCCGCCGGCGACGCGACGAGCCGGGCCGTGCGGCACGCCCTGTTCGCGCTCAAGGGGGAGATGGGCTACCCCGGCGCGCTGACCGCCGCCGGCTGGGGGTTCCAGGACGTGCTGTTCCGCAAGCAGCCGGTCCGCGTCCCGGCCCAGGGGTTCGGTACGTACGTGATGGAGCACGTCCTGTTCAAGATCTCCTTCCCCGCCGAGTTCCACGCGCAGACGGCGGTGGAGGCGGCGATCACGCTGCACCCGCAGGTCGCCGACCGGCTCGATCAAATTTCGCGCGTCCTGATCGAGACGCAGGAGGGCGGGAAGCGGATCATTGACAAGACTGGCCCGCTGGCGAACTTCGCGGACCGCGACCACTGCTTGCAGTACATGACGGCCGTGGGGCTGTTGAAGGGGGCGCTCACGGCCCAGGATTACGAGGACGCGGCCGCCGCCGACCCGCGGATCGACCGGCTGCGCGAGAAGATGGAAGTGGTCGAGAACAAGGACTTCACCCGCGACTACCTCGACCCGGCGAAGCGGTCGATCGGCAACGCGGTGCGCGTCGAGTTCCGCGACGGCACGGCGACGGACCGCGTGTCGGTCGAGTACCCGCTCGGCCACGCCCGCCGGCGGCAGGAGGGCATCCCCGTGCTGCTGGCGAAGTTCGAGGCGAACCTGCGGGGGCGGATCGCGCCACGCCCGGCGGACGCGATCCTGGAACTGTTTGCCGATCAGCGGCGGCTTGAGGCGACGCCGGTGACGCGGCTGATGGAGTTGTTCGTGGTATAACCCGTGCGACCCGTTGGGTCGCACGCTAACCGGGTCACTTCTTTTTCTTCGCGGCAGGCTTCTTCTTCGGCGCGGCCTTCTTCACGGCTGCCTTCGCCTTCGTCGCCACCTTCTTCACCGCGGCCTTCGCCTTGGCGACCGGCTTCTTCGCCTTCGCGGCGACCTTCTTCACGGCCGCCTTCGCCTTCGCGATCGGCTTCTTGACCGCCGGCTTCTTGGCGACCTTCTTCACCGCCGCCTTGACCTCGTCGGCGTTCGCCGCGACCGCCCCGCCGACCACGGCCCCGACCGCCGCCCCGATCGGGCCGAGCAGCGACCCGGCCGCGGCCCCGGCCGCCGCCCCGCCGACCACGCCCAGCCCGGACGCGGTGTCGGCCGCCGGCGCGGCCGGTGTTTCGTTTTCCGCCATGTCACGTACCTCTTGGAAGACCGAAGTGAAATGCCGTCGATGAATCTTTCATCGGCCAAGTTCGGCATTTACTCAAGCCATACCACGCGGCGCGGCGAGTTCAAAACCTAGTGGCCGGGCAAACCGACTTTCCCGTCCGCTTCAGATGTCACAGACGGAACCGGCTCCGGCGGGGCGGCGTCCTCCGGCAGCACGCCGGTCGCGGCGTCGTCGAACTCCCCCTCCCATCGGGCCATCACGACCGTCGCCAGGCAGTTGCCGACCAGGTTCACCGTCGTCCGGGCCATGTCCATCAGCTCGTCCACGCCGAGGATGACGGCCACCGCCTCCAACGGCAGCCCGAACGACAACAGCGTCCCGGACAGGATCACCAGCGACGCCCGCGGCACGGCGGCCACGCCCTTGCTCGTCAGCATGAGCGTCAGCATCATCACGAGCTGCTGCTCCCACGTCAGGGAAACCCCGGCCGCCTGGGCCGCGAAGATCGACGCCACCGCCAGGTAGAGCGTCGTGCCGTCCAGGTTGAACGAGTACCCGGTCGGCATGACGAACGCCACGATCCGCTTCGGCACGCCGATGGCCTGCATCGCGAGCATCGCCTTCGGCAGCGCCGCCTCGGACGACGTCGTCGAGAACGCGATCAGGGCCGGCTCCTTCACCGCCTTCCCGAACTTCCGCAGCGGCACGCGGGCGATCAGCGCCACCGGCAGCAGCACGAACAGCATGAACACGACCAGCGCCCCGTAGAGCGTCAGGATGAGCGCGAGCAGGTTGAGCAGGATCTGCAGCCCGCTGTGCCCGACGGTGACGGCGATGGCCGCCCCAATCCCGACCGGGGCGTACTTCATGACGATCCCGGTGAACTTGAACATCACGTCCGCCAGGGCGTTCAGCCCGACGAGCATCGCCTCGCGGGACCGGCCCCGCACCTGCGTCAGCGCGACGGCGAACAGGATCGACCAGAAGACGATCTGCAGCACCTCGTTCTGGGCCGCCGCCTCGAACACGCTGCTGGGGACGATGTGCTCCAAGACGTTCGCGAGCGTCGTCTGCTTCCCGGCGAACTCCTTCCCCTTGTCGGCCGGCAGGTTGAGGCTGACGCCGACGCCGGGCTTCGTGAGGTTGACGGCGGCCAGGCCAATGAACAGCGCGAGGGTGGTGACGATCTCGAAGTAGATGAGCGACTTGAGGGCGAGCCGGCCGATCCGCTTCATGTCGTCCCCGTGCCCGGCGATGCCGACGACGAGCGTGGCGAAGATGAGGGGCGCGATGAGGGATTTAATCATCCGCAGGAATATGGTGGAGAGGGGTTTGAGCAGCTGGGAGGATTCCGGGAAGAGCCAGCCGACCAGCGTGCCGAGGACCATCGAGATGAGAATCCACTGCGTCAGCGAGAGGTTCCAGAGGCGGGACAGCATCGGCGGCACCAGGGGTTGTGGGGAACCGCGTCGCGACGGTCGCGGGTCCACAGTGTTGTATCCGGGGCCGTCGGCACGGTCCCGTCGGTTCGGCCGCCGCGGCGTATAACACCCGCCACCCTCCCGGAGCCTCCCGCATGTTCCCCCGCCTCCTCGCCGCGGCCGTTCTCGCGCTCGCCGCCGGCCCCGTCTTCGCGAAACCCAACGTCGTCCTGATTCTTGCCGACGACCTCGGCGGCGCGGACCTCGGCTGCTACGGCAGCACGTTCCACAAGACGCCGCACCTGGACGCATTCGCCAAACAGGGCGTCCGGTTCACCCACGGGTACGCCGCGTGCCCGGTCTGCTCGCCGACGCGGGCGGCGCTGCTCACCGGCAAGTACCCGGCCCGCCTCGGCATCACCGACTGGCTCCCCGGCCGGCCCGACCGCCCGGACCAAAAGTTGAAGCGGCCGCCGCTCGTCAACCAGCTGCCGCTGGAAGAGGTCACCCTCGCGGAACGGCTAAAGACCGCCGGGTACGCGACCGCGCTCGTCGGCAAGTGGCACCTCGGCGGGGCCGGGTTTGAGCCGACAAGGCATGGGTTCGACGTGAACGTCGGCGGCGACGACATCGGCACGACGCTCAGCTACTTCGCCCCGTTCAAGCGAACCACGAACGGCAAAGACCGGTTCATGCCCGGCCTGGAGACGGCCCCCGACGGTGAGTACCTGACCGACCGCCTCACCGCCGAGGCCGAGAAGTTCATCCGCGCGAACAAGGATAAGCCGTTCTTCCTGTACCTGCCGCACTACGCCGTCCACACGCCGATGCGGGCGAAGCCGGAGGTCGTCAAGAAGTACGCGAACAACCCGACCCTCGGCAAGCAGTCGCACCCGACCTACGCGGCGATGCTGGAATCGCTCGACGAGGGCGTCGGCCGCGTCCTGAAGGTGCTGGACGACGAGAAGCTGGCGGACAACACGCTCGTCGTCTTCACGAGCGACAACGGCGGGCTGGCGACCATCGAGGGCACGGGCACGCCGCCGACGTACAACGGCCCGCTCCGCGAGGGGAAGGGCTTCCTCTACGAAGGCGGCGTCCGCGTCCCGCTGATCGTCCGCGGCCCCGGCGTCAAGGGCGGCCGCACGGACGCCACGCCGGTCAGCAGCCAGGACTTCGTGCCGACGATCTGTGAGTTGTGCGGCGTACCGGTCCCGGAGAGGCTCGACGGCGTGAGCGTGACGAAGACGCTCGCAGGCAGCGGCCCGCCGGACCGCGATGACCTCTACTGGCACTACCCGCACTACGCGAACCAGGGCGGCAAGCCCGGCGGCGCGGTCCGCGACGGGAACTTCAAGCTGATCGAGTTCTACGAGGACGGCCGCCGCGAACTCTTCGACCTGACCGTCGGCGAAGGCAAGAACCTCATCGAGGAGAAGCCGGACGTGGCAAAGCGGCTGGCCGAGAAGCTGGCCGCGTGGCGGCAGGCGGTCGGCGCGAAGATGCCGACGCCGAACCCGGCCTTCGTGCCGAACCCGCAGGCCGCGGACGGCACGGTCACGCTCCCGGCCCGCACGGCCGAGGTCCACGGCACGCAGTTGCGGTACGAGCCGCTGCCGCACAAGAACACGCTCGGCTATTGGGGCCGCGTCGAGGACTGGGCGTCGTGGGAGTTCACCGTCACCAAGCCCGGCACGTTCGCCGTCGAGGTGCTGCAAGGGTGTGGCACCGGGCAGGGCGGGAGCGAGGTCTCGGTGGTCGTCGGCGATCAGAAGCTGGCGTTCACGGTCGAGGACACCGGCGGGTTCCAGGCGTTCAAGCCGCGGGTGATCGGGACCGTGACGATCGACAAGGCCGGCAAGCACGCGCTGGAGATTCGCCCCACGAAGAAGGCGAAGGCGGCCGTCATGGACGTGCGGCAGGTGGTATTGAAGCCCGCGAAGTGAGCGTGCCTGTCCGTCACGAGGAGGCGGGCGACTGCTTGGCGGGTCGGGCCGGCGCTTTCTTCTTCGCCCGCGGCTTGGCCGCCGGCTTCGGCTCGGCGGGCGACGGCTGTTCGGCCGCGGGTAAGTCGGAGTCGAGTGCCCGACCCGGCACGAACTTCCGCCACGGCCACCCGCCGGCGGCAACCGAGGGGAAAGTCGCTTCGTCTTCCTGGAGCTTCCGGAATTCGTCCTTTGTCATGGCTTACCTCCTCGGGGCCGTGTCAGGAGCATTTTAGCGGCCGACGGCTCGAACTCGAAGTAGGCGAGGTCGCTGTAATCCGGGTCCGCGTCGTCGATCAACGTCATCCCCAGTCGGGCGTAGAAGCCCTGGGCCTGCGGCAGGGCGGACAGGCCGAGCCGCCCGTCCCAACCCATCTCGACGCTGATGGCAACGGCTTCCTGGATCAGTAATGCCCCAACGCCTTGAAATCGGGGCGTGTCCGTCAACGTCCGGCTGTTCCACGGGGCGACTTCAACGAAGTCCACGTAGAGGATCGGACCGGGGGCGAGGCGGCCGGCCTTGGGCTTGGTCCGCGCCGCCATCAGCCCTTCCACGGACTGGTCGCACCGGACGGCAACGAACCGCCACCGCTCGACCAGATCGAGTTCCGTCTTCCCCGTCCAGTCCCAGTGCGCGTGTTCGGGGTGGCGGCCGGCGGCCCGCCGGGCCTGGGCGAGCCGCTGACGGTGGGGCTTCCAGGACTTCTCGACCGAATCGACCTCGGCGGCCGGCAGGTCGCGGACGACCAGGGCCTGCACCCACGTTCGGGTGGCCGAGTCTTTCACTTCGGAGGTGCGGGTCGTTGGGCGAAGGGTTGACACGGCGACGACTCCGACCGAGGCGGGTTCAAACCACCCGACAGTTCGACACACGCAGGGTTAGGCAAAAAAGAGGCCGGGAGTCCTTGCCCGGCAAGCGACTCTCGGCCCTCCGTCCGACCGCGCGGCCATCCTCACCCCATCAGCACTTCCCGCTCCGCGGCGACGGCCGTTTCCGTCAGGTGCGCCGCCGTCACGCCGATGCGTTCAAAGCACTCCGCCACGATGCTGTTCGGCGTGCTGAACATCGTGATGAGCAGGTCCATCTGCGTCATCGTCGTGCGGCCGTAGTCGCGGGCGCGGCCGCTCGCGTCGCGGAGCAGCCGAAGCACGTTGTCCGAGAAGAACTCGCGGTTGAGCAGCAGCGGCGGGACCGGCTCCGCCTCCTGGTAGAACAGGTCGCGGAACTGGTCGAGCAGCTTGTTCGTGTCCGCCCCGAGCCGGGACGACCACGCGGCCACGCCCGGGTCGGGGCAGGCCAGCAGGCCCATGAACAGGTGCGGCGTCCGGACGCTGTCCCAGTTCGTGGACCGGGTGAAGCTCAGCGCCTCCCGGAGCGCCTGGGCGGTGGCGTCGTCCACGACATCGGGACGGAGTCGGCCGCTGATGAGGAAGATGTCCTCGTCGGGGTGTTCAGGCATGGCTAACCCAGGCGATAAAATTGCGGGAACACGCGAACTTCCGCGTGCTAGGGATTATGCCGAGACTGCGGGCGGCCCGCAAGGTAGTATTCCGACCGCGACTCGAAATTTCAGACCGGCTGTCGGGATCGTCTGCATTCCCTGGGAACGTCGGCCGTCGCGCGTCAACGGGGCTTAACGGCCGGGTGGCGATGTGTGGATTCTACCTGAGGGCGGCCCGACGGCCGAGGGGGGAAACGCGAATCGCGGGACGGCCGGCGGGACCGAGGACTTGACGTTGGCGGCCGACCGGCTAATAAAGGCTACTCGGGCGCTTAGCTCAGTTGGCTAGAGTACTACATTGACATTGTAGGGGTCACTGGTTCAAGTCCAGTAGCGCCCACTCGAACGGAAACCCCGCAAGTGTAACCACTTGCGGGGTTTTTTGTTTCCGCCGCGAGGCCGCCGGTCCGCTACTTCTGCAGGATCGGCAGGTAGTTGTTCGGCAGCTGCAGGATGATGCACGCCATCGCGGTGGCGTACACGGACCCGTGGCTCTGGTCGTGCCAGTTCCCCTGGTTGCCGGCCTGCCGCAACCGCGTCAGCAGCTCGTCGCGGATCGCCGGGAACCACTCGGCCCAGTACGTCCCGCCGGCCGTCCACATCGCGAGCGCGGCGTAGTAGTGGGCGTAATAGAAGTACCGCTCGGTGAAGAAGTCGCGGTTGCCCCGCTGGTTCGGCACGAACTTCATCAGGTACTTCAGCCCGCGGGCGATCGTGTCGCCGTCGTAGACGCCGGCGGAGAAGAGGCCGACGACGGCCGCCGCCGACCGGGCGAAGGCGCTGCCGAGCTGCTCCTGGCCGCGGATGTAGCAGAACCCGCCGTCCTGGAGTTGGCACGCCTTGATGTACGTGACGGCCGCGTCCGCCGTGGACTTCGGCACGAACAGGCCGGCGTTCCGGGCGGCGCGAAGGGCCATGAGCTGCGCGACCGTGACGGACACGTCGGCCTCGCTCGGCCGCGGGTCGTACCGCCAGCCGCCGAGCTTGTTCTGCGAGTCGATGATGAGCCGGATCGCTTTTTCGAAGGCGTCGCGGAGCCGCTTGAGGCGGGCCGGGTCGGGCAACATGCCGTAGACTTCGGCCAGGAACAGGGCGGCGAACCCGTGCTGGTACATGCCGCCGCCGTGCCCGAACCCGGTCTCGCCGGAATTCAGGTAGCCGACAGGAGTGTTCGCTAGCCCGCGGTTGACGAGGTAGTCCATCGCCCGGCCGACGGCCCGGCCGTACTGCCCGCGGCCGGGGTGGTGGCCTCCGGACATGAGGGCGAGGGCCGCGAGGCCGGTGATGGCCGCGTTCGGCCCGGCCCCGTCGCCGAACGACCCGTCGTTGGCCTGGAACCGGTGGAGGTACGCCAGCCCGCGGTCGATGGCGGCCTGGGCGTCGCTGGTGACGAGGTCGTCCGCGACGCCGGCGTTGTCCTGGGCGTGGCCGACGAGCGCGGCCGCCCCGCCGGTCGCGCCGAGGGCGGCGGTCCGCAGCAGTTGGCGGCGGGTGAGGCGGGGGGCGGTCACGGCAATCCTCCCGGCGAGACGAAGGAGCGGACGGCCGTGCTCGTCGAACGGTTTTGGCTTTGTTCCCTCCCCCCTTGGGGGGGAGGGAACAAGAGC
>JAESGS010000833.1_pt1 | contig 13758 bp, 10 predicted proteins | sample 9269761 | NCBI WGS metagenome assembly JAESGS01 (sample SAMN15741799, study PRJNA653493) | algae metagenome | isolation source: Cyanosarcina radialis HA8281-LM2 and co-occurring heterotrophs from damp... | place: USA: Makauwahi cave, Hawaii | collected 2011-01-06 | reverse complement strand
TCCAGCGCGCGAGGCTCTCCCAGCCTTCGGCACGGTTTTCGAGGGCCGGTGGCGCAAAATAGGTGGAGATCGCCTGGATGTCCGTGTCCGGCAGCTTCAGCTCGGTGTCCTTGAGGGCCGCGAACTCGACTTCGACCTGACGCGACAATTCCTCAGCGCCGGTCTCGTGCACGAGGATCTTGATGCGGGCCTTGTACTTGTTGTCGCGGCGGCCGTGCAGGTTGTACACACGCATGATCGCCGTCGTGTAGGACAGCAGGTCCTCCTCCGGCAGGAAGTCGCGGATCTTCTTGGCGATCATCGGCGTGCGGCCCTGACCGCCGCCGACATAGACGGCAAAGCCGATGCGGCCAGTTTCGTCCTTCTTCAGGTGCAGACCGATATCGTGGACCTGGATCGCGGCGCGGTCGCGCTCGGCGCCCGTGACGGCGATCTTGAACTTGCGCGGCAGGAACGAGAACTCCGGATGAACGCTCGACCATTGTCTCAAGATCTCGGCGTAAGGCCTTGGGTCTGCGACCTCATCGGCGGCCGCGCCGGCGAAGTGATCGGCGGTCACATTGCGAATGCAGTTGCCCGAGGTCTGGAGCGCATGCATCTCGACGCTTGCCAGTTCCTGCAGGATATCCGGCGTGTCCGACAGACGCGGCCAGTTGTACTGGATGTTCTGGCGCGTGGTGAAGTGGCCGTAGCCGCGGTCATACTTGCGCGCGATATGGGCGAGCATGCGCATCTGGCGGCTCGACAGCGTGCCATAGGGAATGGCGACGCGCAGCATGTAGGCGTGAAGCTGCAGGTAGACGCCGTTCATCAGGCGCAGCGGCTTGAAGGCGTCTTCGGCAAGCTCGCCACTCAGTCGCCGCTCGACCTGATCGCGGAACTGTTCGACGCGGGAGGAAACGAAGGCGTGGTCGAATTCATCGTAGCGGTACATCGGGTTTCGGTTCCTCAGGCAGCGTGTTTCGGGCCAGAAAGGCCATTGTAGCCGGCAGCGTAGGGGATCGAGGGGCCTTCAGCGCGGATGCGCTCGCGCATGCGCAGCGGGCGAAGTGTGCCGTTGATCTCTTCGACATCGACGACATTGGCATCGACGACCTTGTTGTCGTCGAACGCCTGCTTGCCGGTGGCTTCGAGCGCCGTCACGGCCTCGGCATGGCGGGCGATGAAGGCATCCTGAAGCTGCTCGACCCAGTTGCCCGCGGCATCCAGCCAGACGGAAATGCCGTCCGAAAGTCGATTTGCCGTCAAAACCTTGCTCACCATGACCTCTTCCTCAGTTCAAAATTTGTTCGTCGCGCCCGAAGGCAACTTCAACGTTTTTCTTCTCGCCACGCACCTTGCCTGCGACGAGCGGTTCGGACCGCTCGAAATTGGCGCCGGCGACCGCATCGCCGATGATGACCATGACCGGACCTGCAAGCTCGCTGCGGTTTTCAAGATCCGGAAGATCCTTCAGCGTGCCGTGCAGCAGACGACGATCGGCGCGGCTGGCATTCTCTATGACGGCAACCGTCGTTTCCGGCGGAAGGCCTGCCTGCATCAGACGACTGGCGACCGACGCCGCAACAGTCCGCCCCATGTAGACGGCGATCGTGGCACCCGAGACTGCAAGCCGCGCCCAATCGGGCAGGACTTCACCGGTCAGATCGTGGCCGGTCGTGAAGACCAGCGACGACGCGACGCCCCGGAGAGTCAACGGCAATTCGAAGTCGGCGGCAGCCGCAAAGGCCGAGGTGATACCCGGGACGATCTCATAGCTGATGCCGGCTTCGCGCAGTGCCGCCATCTCTTCGCCGGCGCGGCCATAGACCAAAGGATCGCCGGACTTCAGACGGACGACGCGCTTACCTTCGGCAGCCAGCGTCACCAGCAGCTGGTTGATCTCGTCTTGGGACTTGGTGTGGCACCCCTTGCGCTTGCCGACCGACAGGCGCTCGGCGTCACGACGCCCCATATCGACGATCGCCTGCGGCACCAGCGCATCATAGACGATTGCGTCGGCTTCCATCATCACGCGCTGGGCGCGGAGCGTCAGCAGGTCTTCCGCGCCTGGACCGGCACCGACGAGCCAGACATGGCCCGGCGCCTTCTCCGGCGCATCGAGCAGACGAGAAGCCTCACGACGGGCAGCGGCCAGATCGCCGCCGGCGACCTTGTCTGCCACTGGCCCCTGGAAGAACCGGCGCCAGAACATGCGGCGGGCAACGCCGCGCGGCACCAGGCGATCGACGGTCTCGCGATAGTTCGCGGCAAGCGAAGCAACGACGCCGAGCGAGGGTGACAGCAGCTGATCGATCTGCGCACGGATCATCTGGGCCAAGACCGGCCCTGCCCCTTCGGTCCCGATGGCGACCGCAACGGGGGCACGGTTCACGAGTGCCGGCGTAAAGAAGTCGCAGAAGTCGGGCTGGTCGACGGCATTTGCCGGGATCTTGCGTTCACGCGCTGCGAGGACGATGCGCTGGTCATCGGCGGCATTGCCCGTCGCGGCAAAAACGAGAATCGCGCCGTCGAGCTGCTCGGGTGCGAAATCGGCCGCGACATGTTCGATCCCACGGTCACGAAAGTATTGCGCAAACTCCGCTTCCGGCGCGTCGGCGAAGACGACGATCGACGCTTCCGTGTTCAGCAGCAGCCGCACCTTGGCAAAGGCTTCGTCGCCATTGCCGAAAACCGCCACGCGCTTTTGCGCGACGCGAAAGAATGCGGGGAAAACGGCGAGCTGCTGCGACATGGTCTTGCGGTCGTTCCTTCTACAGGCTGCGGCGAATATCCCTTATGGCGCACGACAATTGAAGGAACAGAAATTTCAATGCCTTTCCAGGCACGTATTGTTTTGCTCGGCGCTGCACCATTTTGAGCAAATATCTCCGAGCCTATTCAATCGCCGAGCTTGGCGCGGCCATTGCGCCGCATGGGCAACCTCCGTTAAATGCCGTCAACGACCTGCCGGAGGCCCAAGACATGACAAAACCCGAACTCGCCGAACGGCTTTTGACCGTCATCGAGCAGGAGATCCTGCCGCTTACCGAAAAGGGTGTTGCCGCCGGCAACAAGGTCTTCGGCGCTGCGATCCTGCGCAAGTCCGACCTGTCGCTGGTGCTGGCCGAAACCAACAACGAGACGGAAAATCCGCTCTGGCACGGCGAAGTGCACACGCTGAAGCGTTTCTACGAGATGGCGGAGAAACCGGATACCCGCGACCTCATCTTCCTGTCGACGCACGAGCCCTGCTCCATGTGCCTTTCGGCCATCACCTGGGCCGGCTTCGACAATTTCTACTATTTCTTCAGCCACGAAGATTCGCGCGACGCCTTTGCGATCCCGCACGACCTCAAGATCCTGAAGGAAGTCTTCCGGCTGGAACCGGGCGGCTACGCGCAGGACAACGCCTTCTGGCACTCGGCCTCGATTGCTGCACTCTCGAAAGACGCTGACGCCGAAACCCGCGATCGGCTTGCCGCCCAGGATGCCCGCATCCGCGCCCGCTACCAGAGCCTTTCCGACAGCTACCAGTCGGGCAAGGACGACAACGCCATTCCGCTGAACTGAGATCCATGGAACCTTCACGCGACATAACGCGCCTGCTCGACATCATGGCAGCGCTCCGCCAGCCCGAGACCGGCTGCCCCTGGGACATCGTCCAGACCTTCGAGACCATCAAGCCTTATACAATCGAGGAGGCCTATGAGGTCGCCGACGCCATTGAGCGCGGCGACATGCACGACCTCTGCGACGAGCTCGGCGACCTGCTGCTGCAGGTGGTCTTCCACGCCCGCATGGCCGAGGAAGCCGGCGACTTCGCTTTCGGCGACGTCGTCGAAGCGGTCACCCGAAAGATGATCCGCCGTCACCCGCATGTCTTTGCCCGCTCGGACGCAGACACGCCCGAGGCGGTGAAGCTGCAATGGGATGAAATCAAGCAAGCCGAGAAGGCCGAGCGCCAGGAAAAGCGCGCCAAGCGCGGCCTCGCGCCGGATGCAGCCGCAAACCATTTGGGCTCGGTGCAGCGCTCATTTCCGGCGCTCGTAGAAGCCCTGAAGCTGCAGGAGCGCGCAGCAAAGGTCGGCTTCGACTGGTCGGAGCCGGAACCGATCCTCGACAAGATCGAGGAGGAAATCGGCGAGTTGCGCCAGGCTCTGCGTGAAAAGGACCGCGTCAAGGTCAGCGACGAACTGGGCGACCTGATCTTTGCCGTGGTGAACATCGGGCGCCACGTCGGCACCGATCCGGAGATGGCGCTTCGCGGTACCAACACCAAATTCCGCCGTCGCTTCGCCCATATCGAGCGCGAGCTCGGTGCGGCCGGCGAGACGCTGGATGAGGCAACGCTGGAGCGGATGGAAGAGCTCTGGCAGGCAGCCAAGGCCATCGAGCGACAGCTGGGCTAGAACGAGCGGGACGCGTGCCCGCCATGCGTCCCCTTACCCAAAGCTGAGGCCGACAGCGGCTAGCCGCCGACCCAGGGAAAGCTATGGCTTACCAGTCTTCCTCGACGGGCTTCGGCCCGTTGCCGAGCCGACGCTCCAGCTCGGAGGCCTCATTTTCGGTCAACCTCAGATCAAGGCTCACGCGCCCGTCTTCCAGGTCTTCGCGACCGTCGACGATCGCGTGTTGGTAGACCCAGGGCAGAAGCTGCAACTGATCGATGCCGAGAACGACAGTGCATTCCGTCAGGACGCCAGAGAGACGGCGGCCGATTTCGGAGAGCAGTTCGTCGACGCCGTCACCGGTGATCGCGGAAACGGCAACCGTGTTGTTGGACGTCGCCGCCTTGCCGCGCAATGCCTCGCGCGATTCGCCGTCCAACCGGTCGATCTTGTTCCAGACCTCGATCAGGCGCTCGGAGGCTTCCTTCTCGTCGATGCCGAGATCGGACAGGATTCTGAGAACGTCGCTTGCCTGCGCCTGGTTGTCCGGGTCCGAGAGATCGCGGACATGCAGGATGAGATCCGCCTCCAGCACCTCTTCGAGCGTCGCGCGAAACGCGGCGACGAGATGGGTCGGCAGGTCGGAAATGAAGCCGACAGTGTCGGAGAGGATGACCATGCGGCCATGCGGCAGCTTCAGCCGCCGAAGAGTCGGGTCGAGCGTCGCAAACAGCATGTCCTCGGCCAGAACGCCTGCCCCGGTCATGCGGTTGAACAGCGTCGACTTGCCGGCATTGGTGTAGCCGACGAGCGCGACGATCGGGTGCGGTACCTTCTTGCGCTTGGAGCGATGCAGCTGCCGTGTGCGGCGCACCTGCTCCAACTCGCGCTCGAGCTTGACGATGCGATCCTGCAGCAAGCGCCGGTCCGCTTCGATCTGGGTTTCACCCGGACCGCCCATGAAGCCGCCACCGCCGCGCTGGCGCTCAAGGTGGGTCCAGCTTCGGACCAGGCGGCCCTTCTGATAGTTGAGATGCGCGAGGTCGACCTGCAGCGTGCCTTCCTTGGTGGAGGCGCGGCGGCCGAAGATTTCGAGAATGAGGCCGGTACGGTCGATGACCTTGGCGTTCCATTCCTTCTCGAGATTGCGCTGTTGCACCGGCGTCAACGGATGGTCGACGATGACAAGGCCGGCATCGAGCTCGACGAGGATATGGCCGATCTCTTCGATCTTGCCGGTGCCAAGCAAGGTGCCAGGCTTCGGCTGCGCCACCGGAACGATGGCGCCATGCACGACCTCAAGGTCGATCGCCATGGCCAGACCGGTCGCCTCTTCGAGGCGACTTTCGTCCGAGCGTGTCGTGGTGGTCGAGAGGATATCTGCGGACTGCCGTCCGGTCTTTTTCAAGACCGGAACGATGACGACCGCGCGCATATCGTCGCGGAGCTTCTCGAGCTCCGGAATGATCGACGACAACTTTGAATCACGTTTGGTAATGTGCCTAACGTCCCGTCAGGATGCGGCTTCTTCGTTCTCGAACATCTGCAGCGGCTGGCCGGGCATGATGGTCGAGATCGCGTGCTTGTAGACCAATTGCGAGTGGCCATCGCGACGCAGCAGGACGCAGAAGTTGTCGAACGAGGTCACAACGCCGGTAAGCTTGACGCCGTTGATGAGAAAAATTGTCAAGGAAATCTTTTGCTTGCGGACCGTATTGAGAAAGAGATCCTGCAAGTTTTGAGAACGTTCCGCCATCGCGCCGCTTCTTTCTTATTTGCCGGCGTTTTGCGCCGGTGCATTTTTGTCAAATTCAACAATCAGAGGCGCCACAAGTACCTTCCCCGACACCCCTTCAGAGTTGGTATCAAATCAATGTCTTTTCCGCAACGCCGAAAAAGGCTTCGCGAATATTCTGTGCTATGCTTCCTGGATGACCGTTGCCGATCGGCTTGCCGTCGATCGAAACGACCGGAAAACAGATGCTGGTAGCGGCCGTAATGAAGACTTCGCGCGCCGCGAGCATCTCTTCCACCGAGAACGCCCTCTCCTCGATTTTAAGCCCAAGCGGCACCGCCACATCCATCAATGTGGTGCGGGTGATTCCCTTTAGGATGCCGTGTTCCGCCGGTCGTGTGCGCAAGTTTCCGTCGCGATCAACAATCCAGACATTGGTCGCCGCGCCTTCCTTCACTGTGCCGTCGGCATCGACGAAGATCGCCTCCTGTGCGCCTTCCTCCTTGGCCTTCTGGCGCGCCAGCACGTTGGGCAGAAGCCCGACCGACTTGATGTCGACACGATCCCAGCGGTTTTCCGGTACCGTGATCGCCGCAATGCCATGGGTTGCCTTCCTGGCAATGGCTGCGGCGTCGGTGCGCTTCGACGTTACCACGATCGACGGGCGTGTTTCCGCTACGGGAAAGACGTGATCGCGGCGCGCCACGCCGCGCGTGACCTGCATGTAGAACAGGCCGTTCCTTACCCGGTTGCGCCGGATGACTTCGCGGATCACGTGGACGAGCGCGGCCCTGGTCATCGGCCAGTCGATGCGCAGTTCGCCGAGCGAGCGCCCGAGGCGATCGAGATGCCGGGTGAGATCGACGATATAGCCGTGACGCACCTCGCAGACCTCGTAGACGCCGTCCGCAAACTGATAGCCGCGGTCCTCGATATGGACGCCGGCGTCCGCGTGCGGCACGTAGGCGCCGTTGACATAGGCAATTCGGGACATCGTCTCGACCTTAGAAATACTGGATGCTGACGCGGAAAAGCTGCTCGACATGGCGCACCGCATCGGCGGTGGCAAAGAGCACGACGCGGTCCTTCGCCTTGATCCGGGTGGCGCCGTCAGGGCGAATGAACGTCTTGTCGCGATAGAGCGCGCCGATGCGGATACCGTCGGGAAGTTCGAGGTCGCGCAGGGCCTTGCCGACGAGCGGCGACGTTTCCAGAGCCTCGGCCTCGATCACCTCGGCCATGCCCTTCTGCACCGCATAGACCGAGCGGATGCGGCCCTTGCGGACATGCTGCAGCACGCGCGAAATGGTCACCGCGCGCGGGTTCACATAGGCGTCGACGCCGGCAGTCGCGGCAAAATCCTGGTAGGACGGCTCGTTGATGAGGACGAGCGTGGACTTTGCACCCAGGTGCTTCGCCATCATGCTGCCGAGAATGTTGATCTGGTCGTTGTTGGTGAGCGCCACCACGAGATCGGCGTCCTGGACATCGGCCTGGGCGAGGATCCGCTGGTCCATGGCCGACCCGTTGAGAACGACCGTGCTGCTCAGCTTGTCGGCCATCATCACGGCGCGGTCGCGGTCGCTCTCGATCAGCTTCACCCGCGTGCGCGGCTGGTGTTCCTCGATCGCCTTGGCAACGAAATAGCCGACGTTGCCACCGCCGAAAATGATGATGCGCCTCGCCTCCTGCTCCTCGTGACCGAAGAGCGCCAGCGTGCGACGCGCATGATCCCGATCGCAGACGACATAGGCGATATCGCCCGCCTGCAACTGATCGTCGGAATGCGGCACCATCACCTTGCCGTTGCGGAAAATGCCGGTGACCGTTGCAAGCAGATCGGGGAACAGCTCGCTCAGTTGCTGCAGCGGCGTACCGACGACCGGGCAGTCTTCCAGGCACTCGAAGGCGACCATGGCGATGCGGTCGTCGGCAAAACGCACGACGTCGATCGCGCCGGGAAAGGAAATGCGCCGCAGCACCAGCCGCCCGACCTCGACTTCGGGCGAGATGGTGACATCGATCGGCACGTTCTCGCGCGAAAACAGGTTCGCATATTCGGGCGCGAGATAGCTCTGTGCCCGGATGCGCGCGACCTTCGTGGGAACGTTGAAGATCGCGTGGGCCACTTCACAGGCGACGATGTTGACTTCGTCGGACAGCGTGACCGCAATCAGCATGTCGGCCTGGTCGGCGCCGGCCTTGGCGAGCACATCCGGATGTGCGCCGTGGCCGACATAGCCGCGCACGTCGAGGCTCTCGGTGATGTTGGCGATCAGCGCCGCCGATGTATCGATCACCGAAACGTCGTTGTCTTCCTGCGCCAATCGCTCGGCAATGCCGTAACCGACCTGCCCCGCGCCACAAATGACTACCTTCATGTCGTTCTTTCACATGCGAGCGCGGGCGGGTTGGCCGGAAATTCCGGTTCAGACGCCCAGCGACTTCAGCTTCCGATGCAGCGCCGACCGCTCCATACCGACAAACTCCGCGGTGCGCGAAATATTGCCGCCGAATCGGTTGATCTGCGCGATCAGATAATCACGTTCGAACATTTCGCGAGCCTCACGCAACGGCAAGGTCATGATGTGCTGGTCGCCCTGGGCCGAAATCTTCGGCAGGGTGTCACCCACTTCGGTCGGCAGCATGTCGGCCGAGATCGGCGTATCCGGACCGTCGCTGCGGGCAAGGATCATCAGCCGCTCGATGTTGTTGCGAAGCTGACGAATGTTGCCCGGCCAGTCATGCGCCTGAAGAACCGCCAGCGCGTCGTCGCCGATCTTGCGCGGACGGATGCCCGCCTGCTCGCTGACCTGGCGCATGAACATGTCGACGAGGAACGGAATGTCTTCGCGCCGCTCGGCCAGTGCCGGAACACGAACCGGAATGACCGCCAGCCGGTGGAACAGGTCTTCGCGGAACAGGCCCTCGGAGATCATGTTTTCGAGATTGTAGGCCGTCGACGAGATGATCCGGACGTCGACCTTCACACGTTTGGTGCCGCCGACACGCTCGAACTGCTGGTCGACGAGCACGCGCAGGATCTTGTTCTGCGTCTCGCGCGGCATTTCGCCAATCTCGTCGAGATAGAGGATGCCGCCATGGGCTTCCTCGAGCGCGCCCGTGCGGCGCGGCTGGCCCGGCGTGCCCTCGGTCCCAAAGAGCGCGATTTCCATCCGGTCCGGCGTGATCGCCGCCGCGTTCAGCGCCACGAAGGGGCCCGTCGATCGCGTCGACTTGCGGTGGATCATGCGCGCGACCAGTTCCTTACCGGAACCCGAGGGCCCCTGGATCATGATGCGGCTGTTGGTCGGGGCGACCTTTTCGACCGTCTGGCGAAGCTGCGAGACGGCAACGGACGTGCCGATCAGCTCGACCGGATCGCCGGACTTCTTCTTCAGCTCCGAGACTTCGCGCTTGAGCTTGGAGTTCTCCAGAGCCCGCTCGGCGATCAGGATCAGACGGTCCGCCTTGAACGGCTTCTCGATGAAATCATAGGCGCCGCGCTTGATTGCGTTGACCGCGGTCTCGATGTTGCCGTGGCCGGAAATCATGACAACAGGCAGATCCGGGTGCCGCCCCTTGATCTCGTCGAGCAGCGCCAGGCCGTCGAGGCGGCTACCCTGCATCCAGATGTCGAGGAAGACCAGCCGCGGCACGCGATCGCTGATCGCCGTAAGCGCGCTGTCGCTGTCGAAGGCGGTGCGCGTTTCGTGCCCCTCGTCAGACAGGATACCCGATACGATCTCGCGGATATCTTCCTCATCGTCCACAACCAGAATATCAGCGGCCATCGCTCGCACCCTTATCCTTCAAACTGTCTTCGCCCCCGGTTTCTCCGGCAGGCGGCAGGATCACGCGGATCATCGCCCCGGCACCGCCGTCGTATTCGGCCGGCGCGTCGTGCAATTCCAATTGTCCGCCATGGTCCTCAATGATCTTCTTGACGATGGCGAGACCCAGGCCCGTGCCCTTCTCGCGCATGGTCATGTATGGCTCCAGAATACGGTGCCGGTTTTCCGTGGGCAGGCCCTTGCCGTTGTCGATGATGTCGACGACGAACTGGCCGGTCGCCGCATCGGTTCGCGCACGCGCCACGACGACAGGCTGGCCGCGGACCGCATCCGCCGGCACCGCCTCGATCGATTCCACGGCATTCTTCACGATGTTGCCGAAGGCCTGGCCGAGCATGCGCCCGTCGAACAGGCCCTCAAGCGGCTCCTCGCCAAAGTCGCGCACGAAGTTGATGTGGTTGTTGCCCATTTCGCGCAGGAACACTGCATCCTTCAGGATGGCGCGAAGGTCCGCGCGTTCCTTTGTCGGCTTCGGCATGCGCGCGAAGGCCGAGAACTCGTCAACCATGCGGCCGATGTCTTCCACCTGGCGCACGATGGTGTCGGTGCACTGGTCGAAAACGGCCTTGTCGTCCTGATTGATCTGCTTGCCGTAGCGCCGCTTCAGGCGCTCGGCGGAAAGCTGGATCGGCGTCAGCGGGTTTTTGATCTCGTGCGCGATGCGGCGCGCCACGTCCGCCCAGGCGGTCGAGCGCTGGGCGATGACAAGATCGGTGATGTCATCGATGGTGATGACGTAGGATTCGTTCGCCTCTCCGCCCTCTTCGCGCGTCACCTGAACGTTCAGCGTGCGCTCGGTTCCGCCGCGCATGACGTTGATCTGCTTGCGGTAATCGTTGCGATGGCGGCCTTCGGCCTCGACTAGGACCTCCTCGATCTCGGGCGCGACCTGCCTGAGATCGGCACCGAGAAGATCCGACGCGGCCTTCTTCAGGAAATCTTCGGACGACGGATTGGCAATGGTGATCTGGCGGTCACGGCCAACGCCGATGACAGCCGCGGTCACGCCCGACAGAACCGCCTCGATGAAGCGGCGGCGATGGTCAACTTCGTCCTTAGCCTCCAGGATCTGCTCCTGCTGGCTGCGGATCTCAGAAACCATCTTGTTGAAGGTTCGCGATAGATTACCGACGTCGCCATCGACGGCGCGCACCGGCACGACGACATCGAGATTGCCGGAAGCAACGCTGTCGGCGGCACCGATCAGCTGACGGATGGGCCGGACAATCCGGTCGGCGACGGCGATCGCGGTCCAGATCGCGGCAAGCAGTACGATGAGGGCAAAGCCGATATAGAGGACGCCGAAGGCGATCTGGGTGAAGGTTCGCCCGGCCTCGAGCATCTTGTACTCGGCGGTGTTCTCCTCCATCAGCCGCAGCGAGCGCATCACTTCCGGATCGACGTTGCGAACGGTGTAGAGGAAGGTGCCTGGAATGTCGTCGAGCGGAATCACCGCGCCGACAAGGTTGGTAATCCCCGGCGGGATAAGGGTCGGCTGGCCGGAGACGGAGCTCTTCAACGCGTCCGGCGGGATCGCCGGCAGCGGCCGATCGGTCGAGATGTTGGCCTGCACGATGGGGCTGCCGTCGGCGCGCACAAGAAAGGCGCCAAGCATGCCGCGTCCGCGCGCCTGGCGGGTCATCAGTTCGGCAAAGCCCGTGCGATCAAGGCTGTAGAGCTGGCGATTGCGCTCGAGGTCGTTCGCCATCGACACGGTCTGGCCCTGAAGATAGCTGGCATTCTCGAGCACATAGGCCTGCGCCACGTTGATCGAGGAGCGGACGATCGCCTGGGTTCGGAGCGAAAACCAGCGGTCGAGGCCGACATCGAGCGTAATGCTGGCAAAGATTGCGACGAGCACCGCGGGCGTGATCGCCACGATCGAAAACAGCGCGACGATGCGCACGTGCAGCCGGGCCGCGGCGCGGCCCTTGTGGCGGGCGCGCAGGAGACGCAGGATTTCACGGGCAATCAGATAGATGAGCCCGACGACGAAGAGGCTGTTGATCGCCGCACAGGCGATGACGATATTTCGTTCGAGCTTGATGGGCGTCAGGCCGAGAAGCACAAGCAGGGAGACGGTCGCACAGATCAGCGCGCCGGTTGCCAACATCAGGCCCGGCAGGGCAAAGGACCCACGGCGATCCTGCGCCGCCAGTCCCTCATCTGTGCCCAGCGGCAAGGCCATTGCGTCCACCATGAAAAGCGTTCCCCCAACCGTCGCCGGCCGGCGACGGCATCTCTTGCTTGCATTCTCGGGTCAAAGGTTGACCTCACCACCCAGATGGGCTGCCGCGCTGCACCCCCGTCAATCGATTGGGTCAAATCGATTGAACAGGACGGCAACGACGCGCGATTCGGCGGCCGTTATCCGTTCAAGCAACGCATTGTGGCGAAAATGCAACGGTGGGTGTGGCCAAGTCAAGCGCTGCGTGAGCTGCGATAGACCGAAACACCGAGCTCGCGGATCTTCTTGCGCAGCGTGTTGCGGTTGAGGCCGAGCAGATCGGCCGCCTTGATCTGGTTGCCGCGGGTGGCGGTGAGCGCTGCGAGGATCAGCGGATACTCCATTTCCGCAAGTACCCGGTCGTAAAGGCCGGCCGGAGGCAAGGCCTCGCCAAAGCTTGCGAAATACTGGCGCATGTTTTCTTCGACCGCCTGCGAAATCGTCAGCGAGCCCGGACGCGCCGCCGCCTTCTCGATGGGGCTGTCCGGGATCTCGGAACGAAGCTCGTTTTCGATGATCTCGCGGCTGATGACGTCCTGTGGATAAAGTGCCGTCAGGCGCCGCACCAGGTTCTCCAGCTCGCGAACATTGCCCGGCCAGGGGTGCGCCTTCATCAGCTCCAGCGCCTCGTGGTCGAAGCGCTTGACGTCGAGCCCTTCCTTCTCGGCTTGCTGGACGAAGTGGCGCACGAGGTCCGGAATGTCCTCAGCACGGTCGCGCAGCGGCGGCAGCCGGAGCGGCACCACGTTCAGGCGATAATAGAGGTCTTCGCGGAACAGGCCCTGATTGATCGACTGCTTCAGGTCCTTGTTGGTCGCAGCCACGATGCGCACGTCGGAGCGGATCGGCGTGCGGCCGCCGACGGTCGTGTACTCTCCCTGCTGCAACACGCGTAGAAGTCGCGTCTGCGCGTCCATCGGCATGTCGCCGATTTCGTCGAGGAAAAGCGTGCCGCCCTCAGCCTGCTCGAAACGCCCGGTCGAGCGCATCTGCGCGCCGGTAAACGCGCCCTTCTCGTGGCCGAACAGTTCCGATTCGATCAGGTCGCGCGGGATCGCCGCCATGTTGATCGCGACAAACGGACCGTTGCGGCGCTTGCCATAGTCGTGCAGCGCGCGGGCCACCAGTTCCTTGCCGGTGCCGGACTCGCCGTTGATCATCACGGTCAGGTCGATCGGCATCAGGCGTGCGAGCGCGCGGTAGACGTCCTGCATCGCCGGCGAGCGGCCGATCAGCGGAATGTCGTCCGGCTCGGCCGCATTGGCCCGGCCGCCGTCGCCGCGCGGCCGCGACAGGGCCCGGCCGACGATGGCGACGAGTTCCTTCAGGTCGAACGGCTTGGGCAGATATTCGTAGGCGCCGCGTTCGGAGGCCTTGATCGCGGTCATGAACGTGTTCTGCGCGCTCATCACGATGATCGGCAGTTCCGGACGGACGCGTTTGATGCGCGGCAGCAGGTCGAAAGCGTTGCCGTCGGGCATCACCACATCGGTGATGATCAGGTCGCCCAGCCCCTGCGCGGCCCAGGTCCAGAGCGTCGCCGCCTGGCCGGTGGTCCGCACCTCGTATCCG
>JAESGS010000831.1_pt1 | contig 13782 bp, 14 predicted proteins | sample 9269761 | NCBI WGS metagenome assembly JAESGS01 (sample SAMN15741799, study PRJNA653493) | algae metagenome | isolation source: Cyanosarcina radialis HA8281-LM2 and co-occurring heterotrophs from damp... | place: USA: Makauwahi cave, Hawaii | collected 2011-01-06 | reverse complement strand
CGTCGGCATCCAGGCGCATCCGGAAATTGAGAAGATCAACTACGTGCACCACGCCGGCAATTCGTCAGGCATCGTCGACGGCGCTGCTGCCGTGTTGCTCGGCTCCAAGGCCGGCGGCGAGAGCATGGGCCTGAAGCCGCGTGCCCGCATCCGCGCCTTCGCCAACATCGGCTCCGATCCGGCGCTGATGCTGACCGGCCCGGTCGACGTCACCGAGAAGCTCCTGAAGCGCGCCGACATGAAGCTGTCGGACATCGACCTCTTTGAACTCAACGAAGCCTTCGCCGCGGTCGTGCTGCGCTACATGCAGGCCTTCGACATCCCGCACGACAAGATCAACGTCAATGGCGGCGCGATCGCCATGGGCCATCCGCTCGGCGCAACCGGCGCGATGATTCTCGGCACCGTGCTCGACGAACTGGAGCGCCGCGATCTCAACACCGCGCTCGTCACCCTTTGCATCGGCGCCGGCATGGGCACGGCCACGATCATCGAAAGGGTCTGACGATGGACGTGATGCGCCGCACCCTTCTCGGAGTGATGGGCCTGGGGCTGCTTGCAGCCGCCGGCTGCGTCTCCGACGAGGAGGAAGGCGGCGACAGCTTCACGCTCACCGGTGCGATCTCCAATGTCGCGAGCGGCCCGGTTCCGGCCGGCACCGTCACGGTAAGGCTCGAAGAGCAGGGCGTGATGGACGTCGCCGCCAAGCTGATCGCGGAAACGTCCGTTGTCAGCGACGGCAAGGCCACCCGCGTACCCTTCGTACTGCAGGTGCCGAAGCCCGAACTCGACAAGGCTGTCGATGCGGGCTTCAGCATCCGCGTCGAGCGCGATGGCCGGCTGATCGCCACCAACACCAGCAAACAACGTTACAGCGGCGGATCGAATGTCTCGCTGCGCATCGAACCCATTCTCTACTGAGGGGGAGAACCATGACGAATTACACCAATTTCAAGATCGAGACCGACGCTGACGGGATTGCGCTCGTCACCTGGGACATGCCTGAGAAGTCGATGAACGTCTTCACTCAGGAAGTAATGGAAGAGCTCAACGCCATCGTCGACCAGACCACGGCCGACGCGGCGGTCAAGGGCGTCGTCTTCACGTCTGGCAAGTCGAGCTTCTCCGGCGGCGCCGACCTTTCGATGATCAAGTCGATGTTCACCTTCCAGCAGGAAGAAAAGAAGAAGGATCCGGATAACGCCGCCCAGAAGCTCTTCGATCTGGTTGGCCGCATGACCGGGCTCTTCCGCAAGCTGGAAACCTCGGGCAAGCCCTGGGTCTCGGCGATCAACGGCACCTGCATGGGCGGCGCTTTCGAGCTTTCGCTCGCCTGCCACGGCCGTGTTGCGTCCAATTCCAAGTCGGTGAAGATCGCGCTTCCGGAAGTCAAGGTCGGCATCTTCCCGGGCGCCGGCGGCACCCAGCGCGTGCCGCGTCTCACCAATGCGCAGGACGCACTGCAGATGATGACCACCGGCTCGTCGCTGACGGCAGCGCGCGCCAAGGCCCTCGGCCTCGTGCATGAAGTCGTCGACGCCGACAAGCTGGTCGATGCTGCCAAGACGATGATCAAGAACGGCCTGAAGCCGGTGCAGCCCTGGGACGAGAAGGGCTACAAGGTTCCGGGCGGCGGCATCTGGACGCCGGCCTCGGCCCAGCTCTGGCCGGCCGCATCCGGCATCCTGCGCCGCGAAACCTATGGCAACTATCCGGGCGCCGTCGCGATCCTGAAGTGCGTCTATGAGGGCCTGCAGGTGCCGTTCGACACGGCGCTCAAGATCGAGCAGCGCTACTTTACCGAGATCCTTCAGACGACCGAAGCCTTCTCGATGATCCGCTCGCTGTTCGTCTCGATGCAGGAACTCGGCAAGGGCGCCCGCCGCCCGGCCGGCGTGCCGAAGTCGGAGTTCAAGCATGTGGGCGTCGTCGGCGCCGGCTTCATGGGCGCATCGATCGCCTATGTGACGGCCGCCGCCGGCATTGCCGTGACGCTGATCGACCGCGACATGGAAGCGGCCGAAAAGGGCAAGGCGCATTCCGAGGGCCTGGTCAAGGATTCGATCGGCAAGGGCCGCCTGACCAAGGAAGAAGGCGAAGCCCTGCTTGCCCGCATCACGCCGTCGGCCGACTACAATGACCTCAAGACCGCCGGCCTGGTCGTCGAGGCGGTGTTCGAGGATCGCCAGGTCAAGAAGGACGTGATCGAGAAGGTGGAAGCGGTGATTGCCGAAGACGCGATCTTTGCCTCCAACACCTCGACGCTGCCGATCACCGGTCTTGCCAAGAACTCCAAGCGCCCGGGCCAGTTCATCGGCGTCCATTTCTTCTCGCCAGTCGAAAAGATGATGCTGACGGAAGTGATCCTCGGCAAGGAGAGCGGCGACAGGGCCCTCGCCGTGGCACTCGACTATGTCGCGGCGATCAAGAAGACGCCGATCGTCGTCAACGACACCCGCGGCTTCTACGTCAACCGTTGCGTCTTCCGCTACATCCACGAAGCCTATGACATGCTGATCGAAGGCGTGCCGCCGGCAATGATCGAAAATGCCGCCAAGATGGCCGGCATGCCGGTCGGCCCGCTGTCGCTCAACGACGAAGTGGCAATCGACCTCAGCCAGAAGATCCTCAAGGCCACCGTCGCCGATCTCGGCGAAAAGGCCGTCGATCCCAAGCACCTGGCGCTGATCAACAAGATGGTCGACGATCTCGACCGTCGCGGTCGCAAGAACGGCAAGGGTTTCTACGAGTATCCGGCCAAGCCCGCCAAGAAGTATCTGTGGCCGGAGCTGAAAACGCTCTATCCGCAGAAGAAAGCCGACAAGATCGATGTCGAGGTGCTGAAGCAGCGGCTTCTCGCGACGATCGCGCTCGAAGCGGCCCGCACCATGGAAGAAGGCATCGTCACCGATCCGCGCGAAGCGGATGTCGGCTCGATCCTCGGCTTCGGCTTTGCGCCCTATACCGGCGGCACGCTTTCCTACATCGACGGCATGGGCGTGAAGGCCTTCGTCACGATGTGCGAGACACTCGCCAAGGACTATGGCGACCACTTCAAGCCGACAGCGCTCCTCAAGGAAATGGCCGAACGCGGCGAAACCTTCTACGGCCGCTTCGACCCCTACGGCGAGAAGAAGCAGGCGGCGTAAAACTCTCCATCCTTCATTCGGAAGGGCCCGCAAGGGCCCTTCTTTTTTACCTGCCCGTCACGCCCTCACAAGGACGCTAAGTCGACTTTTCTGCCGCGCGCGGCTCCGCAGCGGCCAGGAACATTTCGCTGAGGAGATCGACAAGCCCCGCACCAAGATCGCTCGGTCCTAGGAGGTTACGCGACCGAGAGTAGTGTTTGGACACGTCGTGGCCGATCCCAATGGCCGCGAGCCAAATGTCTCGGTCCGCTTCCAGTGCAGCCACGACCTTTTGAAGATGGCGCTCGAGAAACCCAGGGTCGTTGGCCAACAGCGTCGAGTCGTCGACCGGGACGCCATCGGAAATGATCAGCAGCAGCTTGGTCTGGTGCTTTCTGGTCTTCAACCGCTGCGCTGCCCATTGCAGGGCCTCGCCATCGACGTTCTCCTTTGGCAAGTCGGGCCGAAGCATCGGCTTGAAGACCCTGTGCCCAAGCGCACCGGGGTTTTCCTGCATCCCATCGTGATAGATGACATGCAACAAATCGCAGAGGCGCCCCGGACGCCCGGGCTTCATAAGCGCTTGCCAATATTTGCGCGCTTCGCCACCGTGCCAGGTCGACGTCGTGAACCCGAGTATTTCGACACTGCATCCGAGGCTGCGAAGATATTGCTCGGTGACGTCGATGGCCGCGGCTGCGAGCAACATGGGTTGCCCTTTCATGGAGCCCGATTGATCCACCAAGATCGTGACCGTCGTGTCGTCTCGCATCTGTTTGGGGATCGCGCTTCTGACGGTTTCGGCGGATGAAATCGCCCGAAGATGCCACCGCATTCGCCATTCTTCGAGACCGCTCTGGAAGATCGACCACGACGCTTCATGCGATTGGATCGATTCCGGCGGCAGGCGTCCAAGGACGTCGGACAACTGCTCCGCGTGGACCACCCGATCGAACTTTCGGGTGAAAACGCGATAGTCGTCCGATGCCACGCGCGTCTTCGACCTGGCGATTAGCGAGGTCAGATGTTTCCAGATTCCCATAGGTGACGTTTGTCCCGGCACGTAGATGCAACCCCAATGACGCTATGGCATAAAGGGAAACAACCACGCACACAATCGCCGTCGACGCCGGAGCCCGGAAGCCATCACTCCGTTACAGTTATGGTGCTAGACCTGCGCGGATTGACCGCGCCCCATGACGAAGCCATGACCAACGCCACTCTCCGCCCCGCCATCGCCGGCGACGAACCCTATCTGCACTGGTTGGAAGAGGCCTGCATGCGCGACTATGCCATCGCGCTCTGGGGCAATTGGCGGCCGCGTCCGGCGGATGCGCTGATCCTTGGCGAGCATCGCATCGTCGTTTCGGACGGCGAAGATGTCGGCTGCGTTTCGGTGACGCGGCGCGAGAACCATCTCTGGGTGAACAAGCTCTATGTCGCGCCCGCATACCAGAAGCGTGGTTACGGCGCTTTCGCTCTGAGGCAGGTGCTTGCGGAGGCGGCCACGATCGGTCTGCCCGTGCAGCTCAGCGTGCTGACGACCAATCCGGCGGTTGCCTTCTATCGCCGTGAAGGCCTTGTAATCTACGAGGAAACTCCCGAGCGACGTTTCATGACGTCCGGCGTGCGTTAAGCTTATCAGCATCTTCTGATTGACGCTCTTCGCGCACAGGCGCATCCTCCGCAAGGTCAGAGGGGGACACGCCATGAGCGAGCCTGATCTCTATCTGCTCGGGCGCGCCGGGCCTGAGGAAGAACGCCTGAAACGACAGATTGCCAATCTCGCCCCTGATTCCGACCAGCAGCTCGAACGGGTCGGCATCCGGCCGGGCGAACGCGTCGTCGATCTTGGCTGCGGCCCCGGTGGGGTTCTGCACCTGCTTGGCAAACGCGTCGGGCCAAACGGATCGGTGCTCGGCATCGAACGCGATCCGAATTTCGTCGAACTCGCCCGCCGTTTCGTTGCCGGCCACGCGCTCCCCCAGGTGAACGTGCGCGTGGGCGATGCCTATGCGACAGGTCTGCCGCGCCGTTCCTTCGACGGAGCCCATATGCGGCTGGTGCTCGTCAACGTGCCGCGGCCAGAACTGATCGTGCTCGAAATGGTATCGCTGGTAAGACCGGGTGGCTGGATCGCGAGCTTCGAGGCCGACTTCCTCGGACATATCTGTGATCCGCCGCTTGCCGCCTGGGACCGGCTGCTTGCGGCCTATGTCGCCTATTCCGCCGCGAGAGGCATCGACCTCAATATCGGTCGCCGGCTGCATCGTCTGTTCCGGAACGCCGGTATCGAGGCGATATCCGTCGACGCTGTCGAGCATGTCTATCCGCCGGGTCACGACCGCCGGCCGATCCTTCGGGATTTCATCAACAATGTCCGCGGCGGGCTTATCGCCGAAGGCTTCATCGGCCAGGCCGAGCTCGATGCCGATCTGGAAGCGCTCGACCGGCATCTTGCCGACCCAAACGTGCTCGTGACGTCACACATGTTCTTCCGGCTGACCGGCCGCGTGCCGGAGGCGCTCGTCATCAAAACGTGACGACGGTTTCCATCCGTCCCGTATCTTTAGGCCGCAGCTCCGGCGCGCCGGTGCGCCAGGCGTTCGCCGACAATGATCAGCAGGCCGGCCGCAAAGATCAGCCCGGCGCCGGCAAAGACGTTCATGGCCGGAACGTCGCCCCAGATCAGGAAGCCGAGCCCGAAGGCCCAGACGAGCGAGGTATATTCGAACGGCGCGATCACCGAGATCGGTGCCCGGCGCATGCCCTCGAACAGCGCATACTGGGCGATGCCGGCGATGACGCCGGTTCCGGCCATCAGCGCGACGTCGAAGAGCGCCGGCGGCGTCCAGAAAAAGCCGACGGCAAGGCCGGTCATGCCGATGAAAAAGACGTTGGAGATCGTCATCTGCACCAGGGTCGTTTCCTGAAGTGCCGTCTTGCGCAGCATGACAGTGCCGATCGCCCAGAAGACGGCAGCGATAAGCGCCAGGAAAACCGGCAGCGACAGTTTCATGCCGGTGCCGAGCGGATCGCAGGCGATCAGCACGCCGACGAAGCCGATGAACACGGCGAACCAGCGGATCGGCGGCACGTCCTCCTTCAGGATCGGTACAGCAAGCAGCGTCACGATGATCGGCGCGGCGTAGTAAAGGGTGGTCATCTCCGCCAGGCCGAGGTCGCGCGCCGCGTTGAAATAGGAAAGCCAGGCAGCGAGCAGCAAAAGATTGCGCACGAAGAGCGGTTTGATCACCGGCGACGAGACGGCGCTACGCACCAGCTTGCCGCGGCCGATGACAAGGCAGAGCAGGAGAATGGTGATGCTGCGGGTAAACAGGATCTGCCAGACCGAGTAGCCAACGACCAGCCATTTGACCGACGCATCCTGCAGCGAAAACAGGAAATAGGAAAACGTCGTCATGACGATGCCTGACAGGACGGTCTTGTTCATGGGAGCCTCGATCACGCCGGCGGGAGGAGAAGCGGCGGAGCCCGTCTGATAGCGCGGCCGCGACGGGCGCGGAAGGGGCATGTCGGGGCGGCGCTGTGGCGATTTCTTGGGGTGGCTTGCACCACGATCGGGCAGCAAGCTTGATGGAGATCAAGAACCGGCGCTTGCGCCGCTGCTAGAAGGCAGCGATAACGACTACGAACTTGGGTCCTAACGACATGCAGCCGCTCGCCTTTGCCCTTGCCGCCCTCGTCCTGCTCGCGACGCCCGGTCCGACGAATACGCTGCTGTGGCTCTCCGGCGCATCGGCCGGGTTTCGCCGATCGCTGCCGCTTTTGACCGGCGAGCTCGGCGGCTATCTCGCGGTGATCATTCCCACCGTCGCGCTGCTCGCACCGTTCCTTGCCGCCCATCCGAATCTCGGCCTGGCGCTGAGGCTCATTGCCGCCTGCTGGGCTCTCTATCTCGCCTATGCGCTATGGACGACCGATGCCGAACGCAGCGAAGGCGTCGTCATCTCCATCCGACAAGTCTTCGTCACGACGCTGCTCAATCCGAAAGCGCTGATCGTCGCCCTGGTCCTGTTGCCGCAGACAGGACTGGCAGCCGTCTGGCCCTGGATCGCCGGCTTCTCACTGCTGGTTATCGCCGCCGGGTCGACTTGGATCGGGGCCGGCGCCCTGCTGGTGCAGATGTCCAAGGGTCTTTCGGCTTCGCACCTGCCGCGCCGCATCGCCGCCGTCTGCCTCACGCTCTTCTCCGTCGGCATCGCCGGCAGCGCGATTGCCGCCATGCACTAGAAAAATCCCGGAGGACCAGCACCTGTCCTCCGGGATATCGATCGCCATGCGCGGCCAAACGTTGTGCCTCAGGCAGTAACCGCCTCGCCGAGCTCCTTCGCCAAGGCGCCCATCAACTCTTCCCAGCCTCCGCGCCGGTACTCGAGCTTGTCGAGCCCGTCGAGGAAAGCCACCTGTTCAGTAAAGACGAGGCGCGTTCCGGTGCCCGCAGGCTGGATATCGACCGTGGCGACGGAGGCAGAAATCCGCCTGTCGTTCTGCGTCATCGTATAGGCAAAGATGATCCGGCGGTTCTCGACGATATCGAGATAGACGGTATCGTCGTAATAGGTCGTCCCGTCGTCCACGCTGAAGCGACCGCTTTCGCGGCCGCCGACGCGGAAGTCGTGGGTGATCTGCGCCCCGGCTTCGACGTTGACGAACCAGCGCTCCTTTGCGGCTGGCTCCGAGAACGCCCTGAACACCTCACCCGGTGTCGACTTGAAGCTGCGCTCAATGGTGAAGCTCGAATGTTCCACGGATCTGTCAGTCATGTCTTGCCTCCTCTGGATCGGAAACCGATGGCTTATGCTTAACTGGTTTCGATTGTGAACTGCTATAATTTTAAAATCAGTTGAACGTTAACGCCAGTGATGCGATAATGCAAGCGGTTTTAAAGAGGTGCCAATGAAGGACGACATGCGCTCGGGTTGCCCGATCAATCTTTCGCTCGAAGTGTTCGGCGACAAATGGAGCCTGCTGATCATTCGCGACATGATCTTCGGCGGCAAACGGCACTTCCGGGAGCTGCTGCGATCGCAGGAGGGTATCTCGTCGAACATCCTGGCGGACCGGCTGAAGATGCTGGTTGAACAGGGAATGCTGACGAAGCGTGACGACCCCACGCACAAGCAGAAGGCGATCTACAGCCTGACGGAAATGACGATTGCGCTGGTGCCGATCATGGCCCAGCTCGGCGCCTGGGGGCGGCGCTACCTGCCGGTCAGCGAAGAGCTCAGCATTCGCGCCGAACTCATGGAGAACGGCGGCCCCGCGCTCTGGGACCGCTTCATGGACGAGTTGCGGCACGACCATTTGGGGACGCCGCTCGACGGCCCGCCGCGGGTGCGCGCCACGCTCCAGGCCGCCTATGAAGAGGTGGTCGCCAGGAAGGCGCAGGAAAAGGCGACGGCTTGACGCTCGCCGGGCTGCCCGTTCACAGCCCGATCGCCGAGAGCATGACGAAGGTGGCAAACAGCACGAAATGCGTCATGCCCTCAATCGCGTTGGTCTGGCCGTCATTGAGGTTGATCGCGGCAACGATCAGCGTGATCGTCACCATCACCGTCTGCACCGGCGACATCGCCATCAGGAACGGCTGGCCGGTATAGAGCGCGATCGCCTCCATCACCGGCACCGTCAGGATGACGGTCGAAAGCGAAGCGCCGAGCGCGATGTTGACGACCGCCTGCATGCGATTTGCGAGAGCGGCGCGCATGGCGGTCATGATCTCCGGAGAGGCGGAAATCGCCGCGACGACGATGGCCGTGACAGCCGGCGGTGCACCGCTCCCTTTCAGGCCCGATGTCAGAAGCGACGACATCACTTCCGCCAGCACACCGATCAGCACGATACCGAGGATCAGGATCACGATCGACGGCAGCACCGGCTGGTCGGGGCCGCCCTCTCTCGCGCTCCCCTCGCCCTTCGCCTTCGGATAGCTGTAGCTGAAGAAGTAGCTGTGCACCCCCACCTGCATGCGCAGGAACAGGGCGTAGAGCGTGATCATCGCGCCGATGGTGAAGGCCGAGTAGAGATGCCATTTCGCCGCCGGCACGAATTCCGGCACGATCATCGAAATCCCCATCGCCGTCAGGATCATCACGCTGTAGGTGCGGGCGGAATCGTCATTATAGGGCTGTTCGCCGTGCTTCAGGCCCCCGAGAAGGGCTGCGAGGCCCAGGATGCCGTTGATGTCGAGCATGACGGCCGCATAGATCGTGTCGCGCACCAGCGTCGGCGAAGTTTCGCTCGTCATCATGATCGCCAGCACGACAACTTCGACGAGCACCGCCGAGAGCGTCAGGATCATCGTGCCATAGGGATCGCCGACCTTGGATGCCAGAACCTCGGCGTGATGCGACACCCGGAGCGACGCAAGCACGATCGCAACCACCAGACCGGCGGCACCGAGAAGCGTTGCGAGGCGCCCCATCTCAAGCAGGCGATCTTCGAGCGCAAGCCCGGCGACCGCGGCAAGCATGGCGACGATCAGCAGGCGTTCCGCCTTCACGCGCATCAACAAAACGCCCTCCACCGAAAGCCTGTCCTGCCCATCATCGGAACTATAGGGGCCGCGCCCCGCAAAGCAAATGACGGGAAGAGGACTATTTTCCTCCCGATTCTTTACCGCCTTGCAGCGTTTCGGTAGTGTGGCCGGGAAACAAAGCAGCAAGTGGCCGCCTGCCCGGCCTGGATCTCTCGTCATGTTGTCTCACGGCACGATCTGGCACGCTATCGACACCCTGGCCGAGCGCCACCAGCTCTCGCCGTCCGGCCTCGCGCGCCGTGCCGGCCTCGACCCGACCTCCTTCAACAAATCCAAACGTCGCTCCGCCGACGGGCGGGAGCGCTGGCCCTCGACAGAATCGATCGCCAAGGTGCTGGGGGCGACGGGCGCCACCATGGACCAGTTCACAAGCCTGCTGCAGCCGGACGGGGTCCCAGCGCCTTCCGGGCCGGTGGCCGCTGCCACGATCCCGCTGATCGGCTTTGCCCAGGCGGGAGCCGGCGGCTACTTCGACGATGGCGGCTTTCCCGCCGGTCAGGGCTGGGACGTCATCGACTTTCCGACGGATGCGGAGAAACGCAGCGGCACCTATGCGCTCGGGGTCCAGGGAGACAGCATGCTGCCGCTCTACCGCGACGGCGACATCCTGATCGTCGACCCCGGCGCGCCGATCCGGCGTGGCGATCGGGTCGTGGTGAAGACGCAAGAAGGTGAGGTCATGGCAAAGGTGCTCACGCGCCAGACGCCCCGTGTGATCGAACTTCTGTCGCTCAATCCCGAGCATCCGAACCGGAGCTTCGAGACCAGCCAGATCGAATGGATCGCCCGAATTATCTGGGCCAGCCAATAGGACGTCCTTCCTGATGCGGCAGCATTTATACACCCTTGCCGGCGGCATCGCCGCAATCGCCCTTTTCGCCGGCATCCTCTATGCGGGCGCTGTTGCCATCCGCGACCGTGAGACCGCCGCCACACCGGAACTCGTTCTCGAAACGCCCGACATGACAGATTTCGAGGCGACCCCGGACCAGGCTGACGACGAGGTCCCGCTCGATCCCGGCGCGTCCTCCGGCGGCGCGGCGACGACCGGCCAACAACCGCCCACGACCGAAAATGCGGCGCGCGCCATCGAGCCACAGCAGTTCGGCCTGCCCGACACGGTCACCAGCGCGCCGCTCGAACGAGTGGAACCGCGCGCGCCGTTGTCGGAGCCGAAGAAGGAAGCGAAGGCCGCCGGGCCGGCCGTTCTCTATCGTCCGATCGCGGTCGCCGCCGGCTTGATCCAGTTCGACAAGCTGACACTGCAGATCGACGGCATCGAGCCGGAGCAGGCGGAGCGGACGTGCGAAAGCGGCGGCAAGAGCTGGCCCTGCGGCATCGTCGCGCGAACCGCCTTTAGAAACTTCCTGCGCGCACGTGCGGTCAGCTGCGATCTACCCGAAGGAGATTCCGGCCCTTCGGCCACCGCCTCGTGTACGCTTGGCGGACAGGATCTTGCCACCTGGCTCGTCGACAATGGCTGGGCAACGCCGGTTTCCGGCTCGCCCCTCGAAAAACGCGCCGACGCGGCACGCCAGGCGAAGCTCGGTTTTTACGGCGACGATCCGCGCGACCTCAGCCACACGCCGATGACATTCGACGATCCGACCCTCGGCATCGGAGTGGACGCCTCGCAGCCGGACTTGTAAACAGCCGCGGCAATTCCCAGCTCTCGACCGTCGGCCGCAAGCGGCAGACGGCTCAACTCTTTGAAACGACGCAATTCCGGATCAGGAACCATCCCTTACCCTGGAATCGCTCTAGCGCGGGAAAGCCCATGCAGCCAAGCCTCAGCCACCACGAAGCTCTCATCTATGTCATGGTGATGATGTCGGCGGTCGACCGCGAGATGAGCGACGACGAGTTTGCCCGCATCGGCCGGCTGGTTCAGTTCCTGCCCGTGTTCGACGGCTTCGACGAGGACAGCCTCGTCCATATCGGGCATGAATGCTCGGCGCAACTGGCGGCGCCCGAGGGGCTCGACATCATGCTCGAGATCGTGCGCGAAGCGCTGCCGGAGAAATTCCACGAGACGGCCTATGCGCTCGCGGTCGAGATCGCGGCCGCCGACCAGCGCATCCGCAACGAAGAAATCCGCCTGCTGCAGTTGCTGCGCGACCGCCTCGGGCTCGACAAGCTGACCTGCGCCGCTATCGAGCGCGGCGCGCTCGCCCGCTTCCGCCGATAGGCCGGCCGGTGATCACGCCGAGAAGTCCTGGCCCCTAGTAGATGCCGTTCGGGAAGTAGCGCAGGTAGATTTCCTCTAAGCGGCCGTTGCGCGACAGCGCCAGCAGCGCGTGATCGATCGCCTGGGTCAGGGCGGGCTCGGACTTGCGGTTCATGATCGTCAGGCCCTCACCGAGGAAGCGCTGCGAGAAGTAGGCGCCATCGACGAGCGTGCAGCAGCCGTTGGCAGCGCTACCCGAGATCCAGAAGGACAGCTGCATGCCGTCGGAAAACACCGCCGGCACATCGCCTTTCTGCAGCGCCGTCAGCATGGCCTCACGGTCGGGATAGACCTTGGCCTCGATCTTCGGGAAAAACGCCTTGAACATCGCCTCATGCGTGGTTCCGGCGACGACACCGACTGGCTTCCCCTTGAGATCGTTCGGCGCCGAGACTGCGCCCGCCGCCTTGGTGTTGACGGCGAAGCGCGCTGGAAGCCGCATGAAGGCGCGCGAAAAACCGAAGCGTTGGCGCAGTTCCGGACCGACGGCGATACCGGCGGCCACCGCCTCGCCCTGCCCCTCTTCCAGCGCCGGCAGCAGCTCCGCATAGGTCACGGCCTGGATCTGGCATTTGGCTTCGATGTCGAGCTCGCGGCAGATCTCGCGCACGAGATCGACATGAAATCCCGAAAGCTTGCCCGACTGGTCGATGAAGTTGAACGGCGGAAAGTCCACCGTCGTCAGGAAACGCAGGCGCGCCAGGCCGGTGAGATCCGGTTTGGCGATGCGTTCGCGCGCGTCGAACAGCAGCGGCAGATCCTTCGCCTCGGCCGCCAGCGGCGTCGCGATCAAGGATGCGAAAAGGGCGAAAAGGGAAAGAACTTTCATGGGCAGCGGCCGGCACGTCTCATGTGGCAGGGGCGGCCCTTGGAACCGCGGTGATTCATCGAGCGGTAACGTAACCGGCCGCAGCGCAGCTGACCATAGTCCACCACGAGAACGTGCTAACACAAGGAAAGGAACTAGAAAGAATGGAGCGGGTGATCGGGATCGAACCGACGACATCCAGCTTGGGAAGCTGGCGTTCTACCGCTGAACTACACCCGCGGCGCCTGCGAAATTTCCCGAACCGGGGCGATCTGTCAAGCACCCTTGCGCGAGATCGCGCCAGGGTCGCCATGAAATCCCCTACTCGGCGCGGAAATGCTTCGAGAGCTTCAGGCCCTGCGCCTGGTAGTTGGAGCCGACGCCGAGGCCATAGAGACCATCCGGGCGTTCCAGCATGTGTTCGTAGATCAGGCGGCCGACGATCTGGCCGTGTTCGAGGATGAACGGCACCTCGTGGCTGCGCACTTCCAGCACGGCACGGCTGCCCGTGCCGCCGGCGGAGGCATGGCCGAAGCCCGGATCGAAGAAGCCGGCATAATGCACACGGAACTCGCCGACCAGCGGATCGAACGGCGTCATCTCGGCCGCATAAAGCGGCGGAACATGCACCGCCTCGCGCGAGACGAGAATGTAGAACTCATCCGGATCAAGGATGAGTTCGTCGCGGCCGCGGCTGTAGAGTGGCTCCCAGAAATCGAAGATCGCGTGCTGCGCTTTCTTGTCGACGTCGATGACGGCAGTGTGATGCTTGCCGCGATAGCCGATCAGGCCTTCGGGCCCGGTGCCCTTCAGATCGATCGACAGCGCGATGCCGCCGCCGCTGACGTTCGGCTTGTCGCTCGCCACCAGCACGTCGCTCTCGTGCAGCGCCTGCAGTTCCTGCTCTGACAGGATAGACTGGCCCATGCGGAAGCGGATCTGCGACAGGCGCGAGCCGCGACGCACGACGATCGGGAAGGTGCGCGGGCTGATTTCGAGATACAGCGGCCCGCTATAGCCGGCCGGGATCTTGTCGAATTCCTGGGCGCGGTCGGTG
>JAESGS010000830.1_pt1 | contig 13883 bp, 5 predicted proteins | sample 9269761 | NCBI WGS metagenome assembly JAESGS01 (sample SAMN15741799, study PRJNA653493) | algae metagenome | isolation source: Cyanosarcina radialis HA8281-LM2 and co-occurring heterotrophs from damp... | place: USA: Makauwahi cave, Hawaii | collected 2011-01-06 | reverse complement strand
CCCCGCCCGCCCGCCGGGGGGCGGGCGGGCTCCGCCCCCCCCCCCCCCCCCGAGCTTCCTCCCTCCGACGCGATCCTCACTGCGGGGAGAAGGCGTACCCCCCTCCCTAACCCTCCCCCCCAAGGGGGGAGGGAACAAGACCGGCCTCACGCTTAATCCTTGCTCGCTTCGACCTTCTCAACGCCCGCCACGCGGCCTTCCGCACGTCCTCGTCGTCGCCGGCGGCCGCGCCGACCTCCGCTAGCACCGCCTCCGCGTCGGCGGACGCGAGGAAGCCCAGGCCCTCGACCGCGCCCAGGCGGGCCGGCTCTGCGGCCTTACGGTCCCGCGCCACCTTCGCCAGTGTCGGCACGTCCTTCTCGGCGAGCAGCGTCGGCAGCGCGAGCGGCTGGTAGTGCGGCGTCGCCGCGTTCGCCTTCGCCACGCCCGACGATTTCGCCGACGTGCTGAGCCGCGAATAGATCGGCCGGTCGGCGAAGAAGTCCGGGGCGATTTTCGCCGCGTGCGCCGGGGCCAGCTTCGCCAGCACGCCGGCCGCGAACGCCCGCGAGTCCGTGTTCCCGGACCGCAACAGCGCCTCGACCCCGGCCGTGACCGCGGGCGTCGCCGTCGTCACGCACTGCAACACCCGACGGCGGACGGAATACATCCACGAGTCCAGCGGCCGGGCGGTCACGATCTCGACGAGCAGCTTCTCCGCGACGCCGAACCGCGACGCGGGCCAGAGGAGATCTTCGAGCGCGACCTCGGTATCGCGGACGGCCGCCTCCGCCGCTTCGGACTGGTCCGGCCCGCTGGCGCGGGCGAGGCGGTCGCGGTTGGCCTGCCACTGCTGCCACCACTTGTCGACGGCCGCCTCGACCGCCGACCTTACTTTGGAAGAAATCGAATCCGAGCGCCCGAGCATCCGGGCGACGGCCTTCACCGTCTGCGGGTTCTCGGCGGCGAGCGCCTTCGCCATCACGTCGTCCGGCGGGGTCGGCCGGGCCGACAGAATGCCCTCGATGCCGGCCTGCGCGTCCGCGGCCGTCTTCGGGAGCGTTTGCAACAGCCGCAGCGTGTCGCCCCGCTCGCGCAGAACTTTGAACACGTCCACGTCGGCCTTGCCGAAGGAATCCCACGCCCGGTCCTCGGTCGTTTCGAGGGCCGCGTAGTACGGCTCCAGCGAGCCGTGGCCGAACGCCTTCACGGCCGCGTCGAACGCCGCGTTCGCCACGTCGGAATCGGAGTCCTTCCGCAGCCGGTCGAGAATCGCGTCGCGGCTCGCCGGGTTGGAATCGTGGCCCAGTTGTTCGACCGCCGCCATCCGCGTCCGCCAGTTCGGGCTTCGCGTCGCGGTGCGGATTAGCGTCCACCCGGCGGGCGAGTCGAACCACCGCAGGCCGATCAAGGCCCGCCGGGCGACGCCGTCCATCGGCGACTTCGCGAGCCGATCGAGCAGCTTGCCGATCTCCTCGGCCCGCGGCGACTTCCGCATGTGGCCGAGGGCTTCCGCCGCGGCTTCCTGCAGGGCGTGCCCGTTCTCGCCGGCGAACCGCAGCAGCACGTCCACGGCCCGCGGGTCGGCCAACTCGCCGAGCGCGAGGACGGCGTTCTGCCGCATCGCCACGTCGTCCAGGTACTCGAGGCTCGACAGCAGCACCTGCAAGCCCTCGGCCCGCCCGCCGCGGGCGAGGCTCTCCGCCGCCGTGAACTGCGTCGCCGGGTCCTTGTGGCGGAGTGCCTTCAACAAGGCGTCGGCCGGGCCGTTCCGCTTCCGCAGACGCCAGCCGCTGACGCCGAGCGCCCGTGTCCGCACGGTCGCGTCCGGGTTCGTCGCGAGCGTCGCGAGGACGGGATCGACGGCGGTGCCGCGCGACCCCTCGGCGGCGGGCAGCAGCTCGACGACGCGGGAGGTCAGCCCGGCGGCGAGCAAACGGTCGAGGAGCTTCGCCAGCAGGTCCGGCCGCCGCGGGTGCTGCTCCTTCTCGGCCTTCGCGAACGCGGCCTCCTCGTCCGGGTGAATGATGGCCTGGTCGAACCCGCTGACCGCCTCCAGCGCGGTGAGCGCCGCCGACTGCCACTCCTTGCGGTCGGACATCTTCAACAGCCGGTCGGCGATGTCCGGGTTGCGGAACCCGCCGGCCGCGGCGAACAACTCGCCGCTGACGGCCGTGCCGGTCGGGTCGGTCTCGACGCGGTCGAGCAACACGTTCGCCGCCCGCTTGTCGCCGAGCGCGACGAGCGCAGAAACGATCCGTCGCTGCACGCCGGCGTCGGTCGCCTCCTTCAAGAGCGCGGCCAGCACGTCGAACGCGGCCGGGTCCTTCTTCGTGGCAAGCTCGACCGCCGCCGCCTGCCGGACGTGGCGGTAGCGCGATTCGACGGCCCGCCGCAGGTGCTTCTGCGCGTCGGCCGAGCGGTCGTACTCGGCGGCGAGCCACGCGACGGCCTGCTCGCGGAGCTTCTCGTTCACGGCGTCGAGCGCCACGGCCGCCACCGCGGCCTGCCCCTTCGCCTTCGCGAGCAGCTTCGCCGCCTCGACGGCCAGCGCGTCGGTCCGGGACAGCAGCACCCGCTCCAGCACGGCGTCGCCGTCCGTCCCGGTCGTGCCGTCGGTCAGCAGTTCCAGCCCCTTCACGCCGAGGTCGGTGTGCCCGGCCTCGAGCGCGTCGGCGGCGAGGGCGGTCTTGTCGAGGTTCAGCGCCAGCAGGTGCTCGAACGCCTGCGTTCGCACCGGCTGGTTCGGGTCGCCGAGGGCCTGCGTCAGCACCGGCCGGGCGGCGCGGGCCGCGTCCGTGTCGGCCGACGCGATGGCGAAGATGCGCGACAGCGCCGTCTGTCGGACGCGGGCCGTCGCCGGCGTCGCGGCCGCCGAGCCTTGCTCGCGGACGAGGCCGACGTACGCCCCGAACGCGAGTTCGCGCAACTCCGCGGCCGTGAGCTTCGCCTTCACCGCCTTCAACTTCGCCCGCGCCGCCTCCACCTCCGCCGCGTACCGGCGGGCGAACACGGCCCACGACTGGTCCCACTTCGCCTGCTCCTTCAGTTGAAGGAACCGCGTCAGGTTGCACGCCCGCGCCCGCAGCAGCGGCGGGCCGAACGCGAGTACCGCGGCCAGCCGCTCGACCACGTCGGCGGCGACGGTCCACGCGGTCTGATCGCCGCGGTCGTTGACGGCCTGCACGACGAACGCGCGGAACGCGGCCGGGTCGTGGAACGCCTCCAGCCCCTCGGCCGCGGTCAACCGCACCCGCGGGGCGCGGGCCGAGAGGGCTTGCAACAACAGGTCCGGCTGCCCGTCGGCGTCCGCGAGTTCGAGCAGCAGGTGAAGGAGCAGCGCCTGGCGGCGGAGGTCGTCCGCCGGCGCGTCGAGGAACGGCGCGAGCCGCCCGGCCCCGGCCCGGCCGAGGGCGGCGACCATGTTCACCTGCCCGGCGACCGCGACCCACTTCTCGGCGTCCGGCGTGAGCAGCAGCGGGTGAACCGTCACGTCCCCCTTCAGCGCGAGGGCGTGGGCGGCATAAATCCGGACCACCGGGTCGGCGTGGGACATCGCCCGCCGCAGCCCCGCCGCGCCGTCGGCCGGGGTGCATTCGCTCAGGGCGATCGCGGCCGCGTGACGGAGGCTCTCGTGCTTGCTATCGAGCAAGGCGAGCAGGTCGCGGAAGACGGATTCGTCGCCGAGGTCGGTGAGGGCGACGAGCGCGGCGTCGGCGTGCCGCTTCCACGCGGAGACTTCCCACTCGGCGGCCGGCTCCGGGGCGAACGCGAACGCCCGCAGGACCGGCAGCGCGGCCGGGTCGCCGAGCTTCGCCAGGGCCGCGGCGGCCCCGAGCCGCACGTCGGCCCGGTCCGCGGCGAGCGCCTGCCGCAGCGCGTCCGTGGCCTGGTCGTCCACCAGCGACCGCAGGGCGAGCATTCGCACGTCGTGGTCGGCGTCGGCCAACGCGCCGACGATCAAAGTTTGCGCCGCGGCCGTGTGCTTCTTGATGAGGCCGTCGAGCGCCAGCTTCCGAGCGTCCGGGTACTTCGACTTCAGCGCCGCCTCCAGCGGGGCCAACTCCTTCGACTTGCGGGTCGCGGCGGCGAACGCCTCGCTTCGTTGGCCTGGGTCCGGGTCGTCGAAGAACTCGTACAGGAACGGCGTGGCCCACGGGTCGTTGGCGCGGGCGACCACTTCCGTCAGCACCTCCTTGCGAACGTCCGCGTGGATCGACCGGCGGGCGAACCGCAGCGTCGCCTCCCCGCCGCCGCCGGCCTGCTGGTTCAGCACCGCCTTGAACGCCTCGGACCGCACCGCCGCGGCCGCGTCGTTGAGCGCGCGGAGGAGCAACTCCTGCCCGTCGGCCCCGGCCTTCGTCGCGTCCAACAGCGTTTGCAGCGCCCGCCGCCGCACGTCCGGCTCGGCCGCGGCCAGCCCCGCTTCTGCGGCGGCCAGCGGCGTCCGCTCGTTCAGCTTCGCCACGGCCGTGTACGCCGCGTCGCGGACCGACGGCTGCGGGTCGTTCAGCAGCGAGTTCAGCCGGTTGACCGCCCGCGGGTCGCCGAGCGCGGCGAGCGCCCGGCACACGTCCACGCGGGCCTCGGTGCTCTCCTCGCGGCTGAGTTGGAGGAGCAGCGCGAACGCCCGCGGGTCGCCGAGCAGGGCCAGCCCCTTCGCCCCGCGGAGGCAGGTGTCGAGCGCCCGGCTCGCCGTCGCTTGCAACAGCGTGTCGAAGTCGGCCGCAACTAACTCACCCTTCGCCCGCGCGCTGACCTTCGGCGGGGCCTTCTCGCTCTTTTCGATCTCGTTCAGCTGCCGATGAATTTCCGCGTCCGTCGCACGGAGGAACTCCGCGAGGGCCGGCCGCGACAGCAGCGAGAGGAGGAACGCGACCTTCCGCACGCCGGGGTCGTCGTCCTCGAGCCGCCGCCGCACGGCCGACTGCACGCGGGCGTCGGCGAGCTGGCCGCGCTCGAAGGCGCGGGTCAGCGCGAGCGCGCGGAGGTCGCCGTGAGTTGAAGTCAGCGCGACGAGGCCGGCCTGCGGCGAGGCCGGCTCGAAGACCGTTTCCAGCGCCGCGAGCGCGGCCTTCCGCACGTCCCACGTGGCGGCGTCGAGGGTAGCCGTCAGCCGAGCGAGCGCCTGGTCGTCGGCCTTCGCCAACGGTTCGAGGGCCTTCACGGCCAGCACGCCGATGTCCGCGTGGCCGGTCTTCAGGGCGAGGTCGATCGGCTTGAAGTCGGCCGCGCCGAGTTGGTTCGCGAGGCCCTGGAAGACCTGCACGCGGACCTTGCCGTCGGCGTGGCCGATGTACGGTTCGAGCAGCGCCACGGCCCGCGGGTTCTTCACCCAGCCGAGGATTTTCGCCGCCTGCACCTTCAGCGCGGGGTCCGGGTCCTTCTCGACCTGCTTCGCGATCAGCTCCAGCGACGCCGTGTCGTTCCAGTCCCACAGCTTCTTCAACGCCGCCTCGCGCCGCTTCGCCTCGAACTGGAGGCCGAGTTCATACGCGGCCCAGTCGAGCGCGCCGAACGCCTTGATCTTGCAGTCGTCGTCGATCCGCCCGTCCTCGGCGAAGCGGAAGAGCCGCAGCGAGTTGTCCTCGCACGCGACCACCAGCGTCGGCAGGCTAGCGGCGACCTTCACGAGCGCCACGACCTTCGCGACGTTGTCCTTCAGCGTCGCGGGCTTGATGCCGCCGACGCGGGGCCAGTTCTTGACCGCCGCGTCGCGGCCGCCGGTCAGGAACCGCTCCGGGTCGTGGCACAGCATCGCCGTGACGAGGTCGTCGTGGTTGTTGCCGCGGCCCTTGTCCTCCGGCTCGAGCCGGCCGCGGGCGAACGTGCTGAGCAGTTTGTGGTCCGCCCCGGCGGAGAAGAACCGCAGCTCCTCCGGCTCGAACAGGAGCGCCGTGACCGCGCCGTCGTGCAGCTTCTCGCTCTCGGCCGGCTCGAACTCCGGCTTGTCCTGCCCGTCGAACACGGCGACCGTGCCCTTCGCCGTGCCGACGGCGAGCCACTGGCCGGTCTTGTCGGCGGCGAGGCACGTCCCGACTTCCGGCAGTTCCAGCGATTGCAACAAGCTGCCGTCGTTGCGGGAAAGGAACGCGAGCTGCTTGCCGGCGACGACCGCCAGCCGGTCGCCGCTGACGGGTAGCACGGCGGCGATGGCGTCCGCGAACGGCTCGCCGAGCGACTTCGGGGCTTTCTCGACCTTGTAGACGCGACGGTCGGTGCCGCCGACGTACAGGGCGGTCGGGTCGGCGGCGAGTGCCACGCCGCCGCACGGCAGCGGCGTCTCGGCGAGGAGCATCCGGTCCGCGTCGAGCCGGTAGACGGCGGTCGGCTGCCCCTCCGGGTGGCGGGTGACGAACGCGACCGCGCCGCCGCCGCCGACGGCCGCCGTGATGTCGCCGCGATACGGGAAGTGGCGTTCGAGGGGCATGGGAGAAAACCTTTTTTACCGCGGAGGGCACACATATTCCTCGTCCCGAACGTCTCGTTCGGGACGCCGCGTTCGCGAACCTCTGGTTCGCGAACAAGGGGCGCTGTCCATCGAATCGACGGCGAGCGTCACGGCGTAAGCGTGACATATTTCAGACTGGGTGGCGGTCGGCCGCTGTCTCTTCTAGAACCCTGAGCGGTAGCGACGGGGTGAAAGGCCCTCACCCCGTCGCTACCGCTCAGGGTTCTACCGGCGTTGGCATCCCGTCGCCGTGATTCGGAGACACGTCACGCTACGCCGCGACGCTCGCCGTTCTGCCGCCATCGGCGGGAAGGCCGCCGTCCTCCGCCGCAAACGAGACGTTTGCGGCGTCGCGTCCCGAACCGGAGGTTCGGGACGAGGCATTCCTCATGTGCCCGCTGCGGTAAGCATCCTTCTCTTGATCCGCGTGACCGCCACCAGGCACGCGGCGCGTTCGCTCAGGCCGCGGCTGGTCATGAACTCCTCCAAGAGCGGCAGCACGCCGGCCGCGAACGCCGGGTCGTCGAGCGCCAGGTCGCGCATCGTCTCGACCGCGTCCAGCTTCGCCCGGCGGGCCGGGATCGGCTTCGCCGACACGACCGTCTTGTCCTTCTCCTCGGGTTCCGGCTCCGTCGTCCGCGACTTCTCCGGCGGCCCCGGCGGTAGCTCGAACAGCACGCGGCGGAGGAACGCGGCCAGCGTCGGCGCGGGGGCCGGCCACTTCTCCGGGCGGACCGGCACGCCGTCGCCCTGCGCGGCCTCGAACTTCTCCGCGGCCTTCTTCGCCCTCGCGCCGACCTGCGGCTTCGGCGGGGCCGGCGGCTTCCAGCCGGGCGTCAGGTAGCGGTCGCGGTACGCCGCCCAGAGGGCGCGGATCACGAACGCCCGCACCCGGCGGTCGGTGCTCTCGGTCAGGCGGAACAGCTCCTCCGGGACGCGGAGGTTGGGCAGCCGGCGGATCAGCTCCATGCCGAGGCCGCGGGTCTCGTCGTCCGGCGACTCGCAGAACCGGTACGCCGCCGCGGGTGCGAGGGATGCCGGGTCGATGCGGAACGGCTTCGTTTCGGGCGTGGCGTCCGCAAGGAGAGCCTTCGCCACGAAGCGGCGAACGTCGGCGAACGGGTTCTCGCTCATCTGCACGAGGTCGTCGGCCGGCGGGTTCCACCGGGCGAACTCCCACTTGCACAGCTCCAGCGCGAAGTCGCGGATCGGCTTGCGGCTCTCGCGGAGCAGCGGCTCGACGCGCGGCCACGTCAGGAAGCTCGCCGGAATCTCCGCGCCGGGATCGACGGGGCGGTCCGTCTCGTGCTGGCAGATGGCCGGGTGGTGCCGCTTGACGTACTTGCGGGCGAACTCGCCGAGCGGGGCGTCGGCCGGGCCGGGGGCGGACACCATCGCCCACAGCCGCTCGCACCCGGCGAGCGTCCGGTCGGCGGACGCCGGGGCCGCCGACTGGCCGCTGAGCATTTCGAGGAACCGCGTCTCGGAAATGATCTGGATGTTCGCCCCGGCCGCGTTCAGTTCCTCGGCCTTGACCTGCTTGCTGCCCTTCTTGCCCTTCCCGTACAGCGGCGACCCGTCGTCGCCGATGACGAGGTACGCGAGCGTCTTCGTCACCGACCCGGCGACCGTGCCGTTCGCGTCTTTGACCTTCCCCTCGGCGGCGTCGCGGGTCATGGTCGCGAGCTTGCCGGTGAAGAGGAAGCTGGCTTTCTTCAGGTCCGCGGGGGCCGCCGTGGCCCCCGGCACGGTCGTGCCGGGGCTTTGGTCGGGGGGGGCGAAGTCCGCCGGGGTGAACGAGCGGATCATCCGGTCCGTCGCGAACGTGTGGTACGTCGGCTCGCCGCGGGCCACGAGCTTCATCAGCCAGTCGAACCCGAGGTCGGCCGTCGAGAACACCCGCACGTCGCTCATCCAGGCGAGGATGCGCGCTGCGCGGCCCTCGTCGAACGCCAGCGCGTCGGCCCACGCGCCGTTCCTCGCCTTAAAGTCGGCCAGCCACGGGTCGGCGTCGTACTCCGGGTGGAACGCGAGCGCCTTCCAAAACTCGACGCCGAGCGCCTGCGGCTTCAGCTTGCCGTGAACGACCCAGGAATCGACGACGTTGATCGTGACGTGCGGGAGGACCGGGAGCAGGGCCAGGAACCGCAGGTCGTCGCGGGGGATCGTGGCGAGGTCGAACTTCGCCAGCGACTCTTCGCCGAACGCGAGCAGGTCGTCGAGTTCGTCCTCTCGCATTGCCGCCCGGCGGATCAGATCGACGAAGTACCCGACCCCCAACGACGGCAGCGGGTGGACCTTCGGCAGCAGCTTCTTGACGAACTCGAACGCCTCGGCGTGTTGCGTCAGCAGCCGGTCGCGGAACCAGTCGGGCGTCAGGTCCTTCGGGCCGAACGCCTTCACCAGCACGTCCGCGGCGAACGCATGGCCGTGGTCCGTCTCCAGCAGTTGGCCCCACGCGGCGAGGCCCACGTCCTTCCGCGGGTCCCGCTCGCCGAGCAGGTCCCGGGCCAGCTTCCGCACGGCGTCAGAGTCGTTGTTCGCCAGCCGCACCAGCGTTTCGACCGACAGGTCGCGGGCGTGGGTGCGGGCGTACTCGGCGGCGTACTTCCGGGCCGCGTCGCTCGGCGAGTCGAACAGCGCCAGCACCGCGTCGTGCAGCCCCAACTTGCGGAACGCCCCCTGCTCGAACTTCGGCACGTTCTGCAGAATCCAGACGATGAAGTCGTGGACGGCCGCGCTCGAGATGGTCGCCAGCCGCGCCACCCACGCCGGCTCGACCTCGCGGAGGACCGGCTTAAAGTCGGCCTTCAGTGCGGCCGTCGCGAACTCGCGGACGAAGTCCGCCTTCGCACGCTCCAGCAGCGCGAACAGCGGCCGCGGCGACCGCTTCCACAGGTCGGCGAACGCCCGGTGTTTCAGCTCGCCCGGCGACGGGTTGTCGCGGTAGCCCCACGAGAAGCTCGACCGGCCGTAGTTCTTTTTCCCGTGGAAGAACAGGTGGTTCGCGATCCACGTCGTCTTGAGGTTCGCCTCCTCCGGGTACGCGGCGAGGAAGTCCGTCGCCACGTCCGCGAACGAGACGGGCAGTTGCACGGCCACGCGGCGAAGGTACCGCCACGCCCGACGGACGAGGTACGCCAGCGTCGCCCCGCTGACCACGCCCCGCTCGTGGCCGGAGAACGCGGCGTCGAACCGGGCGGCGAGCGCGCCGTAGACCTCCGTGTCGTGCTTCGCTTCCGCTTCCTTGAAGATGCGCTTCAGCGCCCGCCACGGGCCGTACACGAGCGGGACGTGGGCGATCACGTCCAGCAGCATCTCGCGGGCGAACGGGTCGTTCGCGTTCCACAACTCCAGGATGATTTCGTGCGCCTTGAGCCGGTCCGGCAGCTTCACCTCGGCGTCGGCGGCTTCGATGGCCTTCAACCGCTCGACGCGGGCGTGCCCTTGCTGGTCCTTCGGCAGCCGCTTGAAGTCCCACGACTTGAGGTACGCCAGCCACCGCTCGAACGTCGGCGCGCCGTCGCGGACCGGCGTTTCCGGCTGCGGGTCGTCCTGCATGGCGAGCCGGCCGAGGAGCGGGACGAACGCCGGGTCGCGGGCGTCCCACGCCTTGCGGAGTTCGGCGAGGGTGAGGGTCGCACTCACGGGAGGCTCGGGGAGGGGAAAGTGAACCCGGAGGGAGGGGTCGCCTCCCTCCGGGCGGCTCGACGCGACGGCGCGTTAACTACCTGACCTGGAACATGGACGGCTCACGGGACCGCCGGCATACTGCTCATGCGCAGGCCGGTGGAACCACGATCCGCGGGGTTGTCCCAGGCCACCGGCCTGCGCATGAGCAGTATGCCGATAGCGGTCCTGGAACAGCCGTCCTTGTGTCGCATGGCAAGCCATGTGCTCGGGTGACGCAACATCACCCCGCCGCAGGGCGGCGAGCTTAAGCGATCACCGGCGCGTCGAGTGGGAGCGGTTATACCGGCGTTCAGAAGTGGACGCAAGCACCGAAGTGGGAAAATGTCGGAGGCCGCGGTTTATCCCCGGCGGCCCCCTTCCAACGTCACTCCGCCAGCCGGTCGGCGGCCTCTTCCTTCATGTCCCGCAGTTCCTTCGGCAGTTGCGGCTCCACCCGGCCGAGCACGTCGCCGCACACCTGGTAGCGGAAGTTCCCGATCGACACCTCGTCGCCGGGGTGCAACTTCCCCTCCGCCAGCTTCTTCCCGTTGATGCGGATGCCGTTCGTGCTGCCGAGGTCGCGGATCACCAGGTAGTCGTTCACCTGGGCCAACACGCAGTGCCGGCGGGACACCTTCTTGGAGTTGAGCTGCACGTCGCACTCGGCGTGCCGGCCGAACAGCATGATCGGCTTGTCCAGGAGGATGCTCGGGCCGTCGGTGAGGGACAGTAAGTGTGCGGGCATGGTCGCCGTTTCTTCGGGTGAGGTGGGATGATCTCACTTTACTCTACAGTCTCGGCAGCCGCCAACACCTGTTCCCACGGCACGGCCGCCAGGACCGTCACCCGCCCGGCCGGGAGGCCGGCGAAGAGCGTCTTGCCGTCCGCCGAGAACGTGAGGCCGCTCGGCCCCCGCTCGAACGGCCGGCCGGAGCCGGGGAACTCGACGCGATACGTCGCCGCCCCTTCCTCTTCCGTCGGGAAGAACACGACCCGCCCGACTTCATCCCGGTACAGGGCGTACCAGCCGTTCGGCGTGAACCCGTAGACGCGGGGCATGTTGTTCTCGCTCATGCCGCCGTCGTCGTAGGGCAGCTCCCGCCACTCGGACGGCAGCGAGACGTGCCCCAGCCGGGCCGGACCGAACGTGCCGTGCTCCACGTCGTGCAGGGCGACGATGACCCACCCGCTGTCGGGGTCGAGCACCTCGACGTTCATCATCTCGTAGAAGTCTTCGGGATCGACGTCCGACTCGACGCCCTCGAAGACCTCCTCGCGAAGCACCCGCCGCCGCTGCCGGGTCAAGTCGAACTCGATGAACTCTTGGTCTTCCGTCAGGCAGACCCACTTCGACCCGTCGCGGGAGAACCCGCCGTGCCGCACGTTCGTCCCCGTCGTCACCGTCTTCAGCGGGTCCTTCTTCGCGTCCCAGTCGATCCGCAGCAGCGTGGAACTCTCGCCGGTGACGGCGTGCTTCCCGTCCGGGCTGACGTGGAACTGCGAGAACACGAGCGGGTCGCCGTGCCGGGTGAGCGTGTTCGTCCGCCAGTTCCAGTGGACGAGGTGGTTCGACCAGTACCCGGCGAAGCAGCTCCCGCCGTCCGGCCCGAGGGCGATGCCGTTGAGCGTGTTGCCGAGGACGTGGTCCGACACGACCCGCTCACCGGTCGCGAGATCGAGGTAGACGAGCCGGTTCGCGTCGTTCGTGCCGACCAGCCCGCGGCCGTCCGCCGTCGGCTTCATGGTGGAACCGCCGACGCCCCGTTGCACGAGCGGGACCGGCACCGGCTTGCCGTCCTGCTTCGCGTCGGCACACGGGCCGCACGTCTCGCCCGTCCACGCGATGGCCTCCGGCGTGCCGACCGCGCCGCACCCGCACACGGCGAGCGTGACCGGCTCGCCGTCGTCCTTCGACACGCGGACGACGGAGCCGGGGTAGACGCGGCACACCGCCGGCGGCTCCTCCGCGTCGTCGTCCTCGTCTTCGTCGCCGTCGTAGTCCGCGTCGTCGTGCCGGACGAGGTCGGCGAGGACGCGGACGTGCTTCCGCCCGGCCGGGTCGGTCCACCACGCCCCGTCGAGTCGCACGCCCTTCTTCTCGCGGTGGTGGAACTCCCCGTCCGCGGACTCTACCTGTTCGACGAGTTCCGACAGGTCCGTGTCGGTCGGGCCGAGGACGGGCTTCTTACTTCCTGCGGCCGCGGCCTTCACGCCGTCGCGGAGGACGGCCGCGAGGTCGGCCGGCGTCGGGTCCAGTAGGAGTCGGTCGAACGCCACGGCCGGCCCTCCGGGGGTGGTATGGGGTTACTCCGCCGGTTGCGGCGGCGGGTCGTCCTCGGCCCGCGGCGGGGCGGCGGCCTCGTCCTCATCCCGGTCGTGCTCGACCTGCGGCTTGATCGCGTGCCGTTGCAGCTGCTTGTTCAGCGACCGCAGGTAGAAACTCGCCGTCACGGACATCAGCCCGCCGAGGACGAGGCCGGCCCACCAGATGGTGGCGTACGTCTTCCCGGCCCCCTTCTTGGCGAGCGACAGCGGCACGACCTTCCTCACCTGCTGCACCTCGGTGAAGAACTGGTTGCCCTCGGCCTTCGGGAACAGCACGTCCATCGCGACCTCCGCCTCGATCGTCTTGTCCTGCAGCCGGTCGTCCGCGGGGACGGTCAGCTTCGCCCAGATCCACGGGTGTGTGTGCTTCTCGCGGGACTTCACGCTCATCGACTGGCCCCACGTCGCGTCGGCCGCGGCCGCCGCGACCTTCAGGTCCGGCACGCCGAGGTCGGCCGCGTTCGCGATCGTGACCTTCGGCGGCGAGTACGGCAGGTTCTGAATGACCATCTCCATCCGCCGCATCTCGTTCTGGTCGATGATGACCTTCCCGGCCGCGTCCTTCTTGAAGTTCATGTTTTTGAACGCGTCCGCCATCGACACCGACCGCCAGTAGCTCTTCACGCAGTCGATCCGGTCCGGGAAGTAGACCTTCACCTCGTCGCCCGGCGACACCACGTCCGGCTTCGTGTCGGCGTTCAGCGGCAGGTTGTTCATCGTCTGGTAGATCATCGGCGCGAGCGCGACGACGGCGGCGAGCGCCCCGAGGCCGAGGCCGAGCCAGTGCGGGAACCCCATCGGGCCGGGCGGCGGCTCGAGCTGCGACCGGTCCCCCTCCTTCGTCACCTCCATCGTGCCGGCGTCGATCCAGCCCTCGGAGACGGCGACGTTCTTCGCCAGGTCGCTGTTCGGGTTGCCGACGGCGATGAAGAAGTTGAGCAGGGCCGCCCCGGCCAGGACCGCGGCGACGATGATCGCCGGGAGGTTGCCGGCCAGCACGTAGGTCGCGCCGAGGACGACGACGGCCGCGACGGGGACGATCGTGCCGCCGCCGATCCACCCGTGTTGCTTGGCCTTCACCTGCCCGACCATGTCCGGCTGGACGCGGCCGCACGTCGGGCACGGGCGGACGTCCACCTCGTTCTCGACGGCCTTCTCGACGTTCCGGTTGGCCGTCTCGTAGGCGGCCCGCTCGGTGCCGCCCTGGCCTTGGACCTTCCGCTCGAACCGGTAGCGGTACTCGCACCCGCAATCGACGCACTTGTGGACCTTCCAACACTTCACGTTCGCGGTAACGGTGAACGTCGTGGCCATGCGAGCTCTCCCTGGGGATGGCGGTCGGCGGCAATGATACCAGGAACCGCCGCGGGTGAACAGGAGTCCGTGTCCCGTGGAACCCGGAGCGGTAGCGATGGGGTGATTGACCCACACCCCAAACCGTCCCCGCCGGGGTCCA
>JAESGS010000829.1_pt1 | contig 13943 bp, 5 predicted proteins | sample 9269761 | NCBI WGS metagenome assembly JAESGS01 (sample SAMN15741799, study PRJNA653493) | algae metagenome | isolation source: Cyanosarcina radialis HA8281-LM2 and co-occurring heterotrophs from damp... | place: USA: Makauwahi cave, Hawaii | collected 2011-01-06 | reverse complement strand
CTTCTTCAGCAAGAGCCTGATCGAGTTCCTCGGACATGACGTGAACGACTATCAGGGATCGGGCAGCGTTCTCGCCGCTGCAATTACAGCCGCGCTTCACCCTGATGATGCAGCGAAGATGGATGCCACGCTTAAAGAGGCTTTCGTCACCGGCGAGAGCTTCTCCTTGACCTACCGGCTGCGCCGTGCCGACGGCGTCTATCGCTGGATGTCGGGCCGCGGCGCTCCCTTGCGGGACGCCAACGGTCAGATCCTGCAATGGTTCGGCATTTGTCACGACATCGACGATCAGCTCCGCGTCGAACAGGTCTTGCGCGAGCGTGAGCGCTCGCTTCGACAACTCATTGAAACCTTGCCTGCGATGGTCGAATGCACCGACCCGAACGGTGATCCTGTCTACCGCAGCGAACAGCTTCGCGAGTATCTGGGATACAAGTTGGAAGCGCCCGATGCGTCGGGAGAAGCACGACCGTCAGGCGCGCTTGGTGCTGCCGTCCATCCCGACGATATGCCTCAGGTCCATGAGAACTGCGGCCATGCCTTGTCCACCGGCACGCCCTATGCGCAGAAGCATCGACTTCGCCGGTCAGACGGAGAGTATCGCTGGGTGGAGACCCGGGCAGCGCCCATGAGGGACGCCGATGGGCTGATCGTCCAGTGGAACGTCATTTGCATCGACATCGACAGCGAAGTTCGAGCCCAGGAGGATTTGCGGGCTGCGCGTGATGGTCTTGCGCGTGCGTCTCAGGCCGCCAGCCTCGCCGAGCTTTCGGCCTCGATCGCCCATGAGGTGAACCAGCCGTTGGCAGCGATCGTGACAAATTCGCATGCATGCCAACGCTGGCTTTCTGCTGAGCCGGCAAACCTCGAGCGTGCGCAAAAGACGGTGGAACGCATCACGCGCGACGCAAATTCTGCCGCAGACGTCGTCAGCCGTATCCGCGCATTGTTCACGAGATCCGTGGAGCCAGGGATGAGCACAACGGTGGACAGCGTCATTGCCGAGGTGCGCAACCTTTTGGTCGAAGAAGCCATGAGGCGTCGCGTTCGGATCCACCTTGACGTCGAAAGCGACCTTCCTCCGGTCGCTATGGATCGCGTGCAACTTCAGCAGATACTGGTCAACCTGATCCGAAACGGCATAGAAGCGATGACATCCACGACGGATCTGCGCATCGTCAGCCTGCATGCGACGCGCATCGAAGACGCAATCCGCATAGCCGTGAGCGATTGCGGCACGGGGGTCCAAAACCCCGACAGGATATTCGAACCTTTCTTCACCACGAAAAACGACGGCATGGGCATGGGATTGGCGATCTGCCGTTCGATCGTCGAGTCCCATGGCGGACGTCTGTGGGCACAAAAGAACGAGCTGCAAGGATCGACGTTTGTTTTTACACTGCCGATTGAATCCAATCTAACGGCATGACGATTGCCCCATAGGCCCACGTGCTGCTGAACGTCCACTGCGTTCAACAGGCTATAGGCCTTTACTGCCAGGTAGTGACTTGTTGCGTCGCGTAGACAAAGCGCAGCGAAGGCTGACCAATCGGTTGGAGCAATCCGCGCCCGCCAGAACGGCAAACATCGATATCGCAATTGCACGAGCGATCCGCTTCGTCCTCGGCGACGCCGAAATACCAAGGAGCCCGACAACCACTACGATGTAATCGTCAGCCGGCATCTGATCTGGACGCTTGTCGATCCAGGCGCGGCTTTTGCCGAATGGCTGCGGGTCCTGAAGCCCGGCGGCACGTTGCTGATCGCCGATGGCTACTGCGTCAATTCCACCACGGTTGAACGATAAGTTGTGAGATTAAGGCAAAAATGCGACACACGCCATAGCATCGCGACCCGAAACAATTTATGGGTTCAAGCTGCAGTTACAAGTTGATGCTGCGCGTTTTGCGCGATGAATGCAATTTAAACTGGATATTTTCAGCTTCCGACCTTGTGTCATCCGAGCTGTTTGTTTTCGGTGATGTGGTTGGGGGACTGCATAAGTGCGGGCATGGGGTAATGCGACGTGGAAGAGCCTTGGCTTTAAGTTGAGGCTTGGCCCAAAGGCCTGCTGGGCGTGGTTTGAGACCTTTGAAACGCCATCAGGTTCTATTCCGTCAGCCTTTTTGGGGAGCTTTCGAGCAGGCGCGATCACACTATCGCTCTGGCTTGCGAGCGCTCTGGCTGCGCAGGCCGCATGCACATGGGATGTCGCCTTCACCTTCGTCGGCCAGACGAAAACGATCAACACCAACGATTGCGAGTTGGCTGGGCCGGACGGCACCTACGGCAGCTTCTACGATTCGCCGACGGTCGATATCCAATTCGACTACGGGCTCGGCGCGAACGATGCCGGACATCCCATTCCCGAGCAGAGGGGCGGAAGCAATGGCGGAAATTATGAATTCACATTCAACGTAAGTAACTCCGTTCTCCAGATAAAGCTCCTGACCGCGCCGCCATCGGGTTCGGACAGCTTTTCCGGTTACATGTATACCGGCAATGCGGGCTTTCTCTCGAATACCCCGGCAACGATCAATTTCACCTATCCTTCCATGCCGACCTTGACGGCAGTAACGCCGTCCTCGGGGCCGACGGGGGGCGGCACGACCGTAATCATTACAGGGACTGGGTTCGCAGCAGCCAATCCGACGGGTGCAGTGAAGTTCGGTGCGACAAACGCAAACTATACGATCAACAGCAACACGCAGATCACGGCAACGGCGCCGGCCAATTCTGCGGGCACGTACGACATCACCGTGACCACGCCCGGCGGCTTGAGCGCGACGCATGCCAATGACCAGTACACCTATGTGGCGGCGCCGACGGTGACGTCGGTGTCTCCGACAGCAGGCCCGACGGGCGGTGGGACGACTGTGACCATCACCGGCACTGGATTCTCGGCAGCCAATCCGACGGGCGCGGTGAAATTCGGAGCGACGAACGCGTCCTATACGATCAACAGCAATACGCAGATCACCGCGACGGCGCCGGCCAATTCGGCGGGCACCTATGACATCACCGTGACCACGCCCGGCGGCACAAGCGCCACCAGCGCGTCCGACCAGTTCACCTATGTGGCGGCGCCGACCGTAACCTCGACGTCGCCGGCGGCAGGCCCGACGGGCGGCGGAACAAGCGTGGCCATCACCGGCACAAGCCTTACCGGCGCTACGGCGGTGACGTTCGGCGCTACGCCGGCGGCCAGCTACACCATTATCAACAGCACCCAGATCACCGCGACCGCCCCGGCAGGTACGGGCACGGTGGACATCCGCGTCACCACTACCGGCGGGACAAGCGCCACCAGCGCGTCCGACCAGTTCACCTACGTCCTGCCTCCGACCGTGACCGCAGTGTCGCCGACGGCAGGCCCGACGGGCGGTGGGATGACGGTGACCATTACGGGCACCGGGTTCGCAGCGGCCAACCCGACGGGCGCAGTGAAGTTCGGGGCGACCAACGCGACGTATACGATCAACAGCGACACGCAGATCACCGCGACGGCACCGGCCAATTCGGCAGGCACCTACGACATCACCGTGACCACTGTCGGCGGCACAAGCGCGACGCATGTCAACGACCGGTACACATATGTCGCGGCGCCGACCGTGACCTCGGCGTCGCCAATCTCGGGTCCGACGGGGGGCGGAACGACGGTAACCATCACGGGCACCGGCTTCTCGGCAGCCAACCCGACGGGCGCCGTGAAGTTCGGGGCGGCGACGGCGATCTATACGATCAACAGCAACACGCAGATCACGGCGACGGCGCCGGCCAATTCGGCAGGCACCTATGACATCACCGTGACCACGCCCGGCGGGACGAGCGCCACGAATGCCAACGACCAGTACACCTATCTTGCGGCGCCGACCGTGACCTCGACGTCGCCGACGGCAGGCCCGACGAGCGGCGGCACGACGGTGACCATCACCGGCACCGGGTTTGCGGCAGCCAATCCGACGGGCGCGGTGAAGTTCGGCGCGACGAACGCGACCTATACGATCAACAGCAACACCCAGATCACCGCGACGGCGCCGGCCAGTTCGGCGGGCACCTATGACATCACCGTGGCCACGCCAGGCGGCACGAGCGCGACGAGTGCCAACGACCAGTACACCTATGTCGCGCCACCGGTGGCCTCCAGCTTCACCTACAGTTCGATCGTTCCCTACAACGACGGCTCGAATACGAGCGTGTCGATCAGCCTGACCAGCAATGTCAACAATAGTCCAACCAGCTACGCGGTCGGCTCCGCAACCACCGCACAAGGCGGGTCAGTCAGCGTCGACAGCAGCGGACAGGTCACCTACACTCCGCCGGTCGGCTACCGCAACGCCAATGACAGCTTCACCTTCACGGCGACCAACCTCGGGGGCACGTCGAGCCCCGCCACCGTCACCGTGACGATTGGCAATCCGACGATTACGGTATCGCTGCCGTCGACAACGGCCACCGTCGAAAGGGCCTACAACGCCGGCGGCGCCGCGGTGACGATCTCGGGCGGAAGGCCCCCCTACACGGTTAACAGCATCAGCGGCCTGCCCGCAGGCCTGACCGATAGCGGCGGCGGCGTCATCAGCGGTACGCCAACGGCCAACGGCACCTTCACGGTGACCGTCAACGTCACCGACAGTTCGTTGGGAGCAGGTCCCTATAACGCCAATACGACGGCGACGCTGACGGTCGTCCTGCCGCCGGCGCCGGTGGTCTCATCCTTCGCAATCTCCGGTTTGGCCTATAACGCCGGTTCAGCCACGGCCACGACCTTCAGTGCTGGCCCGCATGCCACCGAAAGCCCGACCGGCTATCAGGTCGGGGCTTCGTCCTATGGCGCAACGGTCAGCGTCGATAGCGCCGGGCTCATGAGCTACACGCCGCCGGCTGGCTTCCGCGGCACGGACACCTTCAACTACGTCGCGACCAACGCGGGCGGCACCTCCAATGTCGGCCAGGTCTTCGTGACGGTGAACGATCCCGTCTTCTTAGTCACGCTGCCGGCCACCACCGGCACGGTGGGCGATGCCTATAACAGCGGCGGGATAGCCGTCAGCGTCAACGGCGGTAAGGCTCCCTATTCCAACTTCTCTGCAACGGGACTCCCGGCCGGCCTGTCGATCAATAGCTCTGGGGTAATCTCCGGCACGCCGACAGCCGCAGGAAGTGCCACGGTGATGATCACCGCCACCGACAGTTCTGGAGGGAATGGCAGCTTTACCAGCACGGGCGCGGCGAGCATCAGCATTGCCGCGCCGACCATCAACATCAATCCGGCGACCTTGCCGAACGCGGAGAACGGCGTTTCGTACGGCGCGACGTTTAGCACAACGGGCGGCATTGCCCCATTTACGTTTGGGCTCACCGCCGGCTCGCTCCCGGACGGCCTCGCATTGGCTGCAGATGGCACCATTTCGGGTACGCCGACCGGTGGGGGAACCTACCACTTCACGGTGACCGCGAGCGACAGCGCAGGCACGGGACCCTATACGGGCGCGCGTGCCTATGCATTGACCGTCGACACGCCGACCATCGTTCTGTCGCCGTCAGCAGGCGCCCTGCCCGGCGGAACGACCGGCCTTGCCTACAGCCAGTCCTTCGGCGCATCGGGCGGAACCGGCCCCTATACCTATTCCGTCACGGGCACGCTTCCGACGGGCCTGAGCCTGAGTTCGGCCGGCGTTCTCTCGGGCACGCCGACCGCAGGCGGCACGTTCACCTTCACAGTCAGCGCGACCGACAGCGCGACCGGGACAGGGCCCTTCACAGGCGCGCAGAACTATTCCCTGACGATTGCAGCGCCGACAATCGCGGTTGCGCCGTCCGCCCTGCCGAACGCGGCCTTCGGCGCGGCCTATAGCCAGACGGTGACTGCATCCGGCGGCATTGCTCCCTACAGCTACTCCGTTACATCCGGAACGCTTCCTCAGGGCCTCAACCTCAGCGCCGCTGGCGTTCTCTCGGGCACGCCGACTGAAGTCGGGACCTTCAACCTCACGATCAGCGCCACCGACGCCGCGACCGGCACCGGTCCCTTCTCGGGCGCGCAAAGCTACGCTCTTGTCGTCGACCAGGTCCTGCCGATCGCCAATGCCGTCACCGCGACAGTCGCGGCCAACTCCACGGCCAACGGGATCACGCTTGCGATCACCGGGGGCGCCGCCGACAGCGTCGCGATCGCAAACCCTGCCGCCCACGGCACGGCGACGTCGTCCGGCACGACGATCACCTACACACCGGCGGCCGGCTATTCCGGGACGGACAGCTTCACCTATACCGCCACCAATGCTGCCGGAACCTCTTCTGCCGCCACGGTCACGATCGCGGTGACGGCACCGACGCTGGTGCTCTCGCCTGGCACAGGCGCTCTTGCCGACGGCACCAGGGGAACGGTTTATTCGCAGGCCCTTGCCGTATCGCACGGCACAGCGCCCTACGCCTATGCCGTGACATCGGGCGCACTTCCGGCCGGTCTTGCGCTCGACGGAGCGGCCGGCCTCATCGGCGGCACGCCCACGGCAACGGGCAGCTTCGGCTTCACCGTCACCGCCACCGACGCCTATGGCGCCACGGGCTCGGCCACCTATACGCTTGCCGTCAGGGCCATGGCCGCCTTCACCTTCACGCCGGCGTCCGGCAACCTCCCCGAAGCGATGGCCGGCGAGGACTATCGCCAGCAGATCACAGCGACCGGCGGCACGGCACCGCTCCTCTATCGGATCGGATCCGGTGACTTGCCCGGCGGCATGGTGCTCAACGTTTCGACCGGCGAGTTGACCGGCCCGCTCGATGCCGCAAGCCACGGCAACTACACCTTCACCGTGGTGGTCGAGGACAACAACGGCGCGACCGGTTCTGCGACCTACAGCATGATCGTCAAGCCACGCGGAACGACCGTCACCGACCAGGTGGTGAATGTGCCTGCCGGCACGAGCCCGCCAGACGTTTACCTCAACCGCGGCGCGACCGGTGGGCCGTTCACGGGCGCCGACGTGACCTTCGTCGAGCCTCCGAACGCCGGCACGGCGACGATCATCCAGGGGCGGCTTGCCCAAGCGGGTCCGGTCACCGGGCCGATCGGCTGGTATCTGCAGTTCACGCCCAATCCGGCGTTTTCCGGCGCCGCAAAGGTCGGGTTCCGGCTGACGAGTTCGCTTGGATCGTCGAACGTCGGCACCGTGACCTACAATCTCGCCTATGCCGCGGCTGACGTGGCCGAGGACATCAATGCGCTCGTCAGTGGTTTTGTCGAAACGCGGCAGAGCCTGATCGCCAACGGCATATATGTTCCCGGCCTTCTCGAGCGTCGACAGATGCAACAGGCGACAGATTCGGTCACCGCGCGCATGACGCCGTCAGAGGAGGGCATGACAGCCAGTTTCTCGACCAGCCTTGCGCAGTTGGATGCGGCGCGGGACAGTGCGGATGGCATCGAGGCAACCGCCTTGCCGCCCTTCAACATCTGGATCGACGGCACCTTCCTCGCACACAAGCGGGACCAGAACGACGGCAAGTGGGGCAACTTTGCGATGCTCAATCTCGGTGCCGACTATCTGTTGTCGGAGCGAGCGCTTGTCGGCCTGTCGTTCCACTTCGATCGCATGACCGATCCGAGTGACGCGGATGCGCAACTGACGGGCAATGGCTGGCTTGCCGGTCCCTACGCCTCGTTCGAGATCGGCAAGGGCGTATACTGGGACACGAGCCTTCTTTATGGCGGCTCGACCAACGATATAGACACCGCGTTCTGGAACGGCGATTTCGACACGACGCGCTGGATGATCGATACCGCGATCACCGGAGAGTGGCAGCTCGACGATGCGACGGTGCTGACGCCGAAACTGAGGGCCGTCTACTTCAACGAAAAGGTCGACGACTATTCGGTGCGCAACGATGCTGGCGACGAGATAACGATCGACGGCTTCGACGCCGAGCAGTTCCGTGTCAGCCTCGGCGCCGAAATCGCCCGCTCCTTCACGCTGGAAAGCGGATCGGCGCTCACACCCAAGCTCGGCGTCACCGCGGGCTACTCAGGCCAGGATGGATCAGGACTTTTCGCGTCGATCACGGCCGGCCTCTCGCTTCAAACGGCCGACCTCTGGATGCTTTCAGCCGATCTGCTCTTCGACATAGAAGGCGATGGCGAAAAAGCCGTCGGTGGCAAAGTGAGGGCTGGAAAGCAGTTCTGATGTAAGCGGGCCGCTGGTCAAGCGGCCCTAAGCCGGGCAGCATCGTCGACGCCATGAGTTCGGTCTCGAGCGCGTGGCCGGGTGTTCGTCTATCGCGCCTAGATGGACATACTGCGCGACGGAGAACGCGGCCGGGGGTCCAAAACCCCGACAGGATATTCGAACCCTTCTTCACCACGAAGAACGACGGCACGGGCATGGGATTGGCGATCTGCCGTTCGATCGTCGAGTCCCATGGCGGAGGTCTGTGGGCACAAAAGAACGAGCTGCAAGCATCGACGTTTTTTTACGCTGCCGATTGAATCCAATCTAACGGCATGACGATTGCCGCCTGGGACCACGTGCAAACGATCTCGGTCGCGTATGACGGACGCTATGGGGTCTTCACCACCGCCCGCCGATAGCGTTCGCATGCAATTCAAGTAGCGGTAAGGAGTTCACTGTCTGCAAAGGGCCAGTGGTTGCCAAGGCGACCGTCGTGTCCTGGTCGGACACGCCATCGTGCGCGATAGGCGCATCGATAACGTCGCTAGTCAAAAAGATGAGGTTGCCGCAGGCCGATTGCCCATGCTCCCCGCTATCACATCTCCGGCAGGCCAGCCTTGCGGAAGCCGTCTGCAAAGTGGTCTCGTACAGATGCATCGCGCAGCGGCTGGGAGCTGAGCCAATGGCCGATCGTGAAATGAGGGTGGGCGATCAGGAACAATTCTGCTTCTCGCCGCGCCTCCTCAAGGTGGCCCAATTGCGCAAGCGTGGCAGCCAGAAATTTGCGTGAGTTGGTACGATACGTGTCTTTCCTGCGCAGTGTAGCCGTTGCCGCCTCATAGTCACGCGCGGCGTATTGCGCCTGCCCAAGATGACAAAGATACCAGCAGGCTGGATAGGGATTGAGCCGCAGAGCTTTTTCGATCTGTGCCAGTCCGTCGGCAACCCTGCCGTCCAGCACGGACATGTCCGACATGGCGGCCCAGGTGTCGGCGTGGTTGGGGTCTAGTTCCAGGGCCTTGGCGAAGGCGGCTTCTGATTCCTCCCATCGCCGCTCATAAGCCAAAATAGTCCCCAGAACGTAACGGCAGCCGGCATCGTTGGGGTCCAGGTCGACGGCCTTCTGCGCGAACGTTACCGCCATCTGGCGGTTAGGATCTTCGGTCTCGCCGAAGTGAGTCCAGGCAAGCCAACGATTGTAGGCGAGCAGACCGAGCGCCTCGGCATATGATGGCTCCAGCTCAACCGCGCGCTGCAGCAACACATAGGCCTCACGCGCGGTCTGCGGCGACTCTTCCGTCAGCAGGCGGGCGCGCACACACAGATCGTACGCCTCAAAATTCTTTGGCCGATTGCGCTGCGTCGGGATGGTCAGTCGGCCGATGAGGGCTTCAACAATCTTGGCGTTAACTTCATCCTGTAGTTCGAAAACGTCTTCCACCGTCCTGTCAAACCGGTCGGCCCACAGGTGCTGGCCGCCAAGCGCGTCGATCAATTGTGCATTGATGCGGACACGGCCCATTGCACGTCTGGCGCTCCCCTCGAGGACGTAGCGGACGCCGAGATCCTGGGCGACCAGCCGTACGTCGACCGGCTTGCCCTTGTAGCCGTAAACGGAATTGCGCGCGATGACGAACAGGCCAGCTGTACGGGAAAGGTCGGTGATCAGGTCTTCGGTCAAGCCGTCGACGAAAGGCGCGTCCGCTTCATCCCCACTCGTATTTGTAAAAGGCAATACAGCGATCGAGGGACATTCGGGCAGCGGCAATATGCTCTGGAGAGCATCCGGCCAATGCCACACGTGGACCGGGCGAGCCAGGTTCTTTAGGTAGCGTTCGCCTGCATCAAAGAACCGGTCGCCGATCTTGCCGACGATCTCGCCGTGAACTTTGGCGGAAATGCAGATACCTCCCGGTGCGGCCAGCGTCTCTAGACGCGCCGCGACATTGACACCGTCGCCGAGAACGTCTGAACCGTCGTCAATGACGTCTCCCAAATTGACCCCTACACGCAAAAGCAGGCGCCGGTCTGCGGAAGCTTCAACGGCAGTGGTGGCCCGTTGCATTTCCAACGCTGCTGCGACCGCGTCCACCGCGCTACCGAATTCGATTAAGAATCCGTCGCCCATGACCTTGAAGATGCGACCCTTGTGACGCATCACGGCCGGCTCGACAAGGCCAGAACGGAGTTTCCTGAGGTCCGCCAGCGTTGCGACTTCATCAGCCTCCATCAGGCGTGAATATCCCACGACATCGGCAACGACGATGGCGGCAAGGCGACGCTGAAGAGATTGATCCGTCATGTTGAGGACAAGCCTAACGACCGAGCTCGCAAGGTATTGTTCAACCGCGAGTGAGTCAATAAGTGGCAAGAGCTAGTGCCAGGCGACCTCCACCTCCATCGAGGATTGAGCGACTTTATGGCACCCTTTATCTTCGAATGGGGAGACCTACATCCAGTCGAGCCGCAGACGCGCGTGTGCGATATCGGCCACGACCGAGACTGCGAGTGAACGCGCATCCCTTGCCTTGTCGAATAGGCCGATCGGCGCCTTGATCCGAGAAAGCAGACGCTCATCTGCCCCGCAATCGCGCAGGAGCTGGCAGCGTTTCGCATGGGTCCGGCGGCTGCCAAGGGCACCGATGTAGAACGCACCCGACGCCAGCGCTGCGTTGAGCAGCGGCACCTCGCGATCAATGTCGTGGAAGAGGAGCGCGACAGCGGTATCAGCGTCGAGTTCGTCTGGTGATGGTACTTGCCCGCGCTCGAGCGTGACTGTCTCGTACCCGGCTGCAACAGCAATGCGGGCGACCGCATCGATCTCGAGCGGAGTACCGGCGAGGATGACCCGCGGCCGCGGTCGGTAGGCGCGCACAAAGCACTCGCCGTTCCAGCCGCTTGCCTCGCCGCCGTGCTGTAACGAAAGGGTGCGCTTGCCAGGATGATAGCGCAGCCCCACCGGCGCGCGACGTTGGAGGGCGGAAAGCGCCTGGCGCAAGACTGCCGCGTCCGCCAAGACATGGATCGCAAGGGTAATGCCGCCGCCACAGGGCAGGACAATATCAAAAAATGGAGAGCCTTCACCAAGTCGAAGGTGGCGATCCATGCCCTTGTTCAGGGCAGTCATTGCGTCTGCGGCGACGGCCGCTTCGGTGCAACCACCTGAGACGAAACCGCAATAGAGACCATCACTGCGCACGACCATTTGCGCGCCGAGGGCGCGCGCTGCGCCGCCACGGATATCGACGAGCGTGATGAGGGCTGTCGGTTGCCCCTCTTCGAGCGATTGCGCGGCGAAGGACAATATCTCGATCGCATCGTCCGATAGGAAGGCGGCGCGCGGTTCTGGCGCAAGCGTTTGCGGATCGGCGGCAATGCGGATCGTCATCTCACTCCACTCCCTGCGTTCCCCGCCAGCGGCGCACGATACCCGGGTCGAGGTCAAACAGATCGAGCACGCGGCCGACGGTGTGGTCGACCATGTCTTCGATGCTTTGAGGCTTCGCGTAGAAGGCCGGCACCGGCGGATAGATGATGCCGCCCATTTCAGTCACCTGCGCCATGTTGCGGATATGGCCGAGATGAAGCGGCGTTTCTCTAAGCATCAGGACGAGGCGACGGCGTTCCTTCAGCACCACGTCGGCCGCACGGGAAATGAGGTTGTCCGTCGTGCCCGTGGCGATCTCGGCCAGTGTCTTGACCGAACAGGGGGCAACGATCATGCCCAGAGTCTTATAGGAGCCGGAGGAGCAGACGGCGCCGATATCCTTGTTGGAATGGGTCGTCGTCGCCAACGCTTCGAGATCCTGCCTGGAAAACGTCGCCTCGGCTGCAAGCGTGATGCAGGCCGCACGCGACATGATCAGATGCGTCTCGATCTCGAGGTCACGCAGCAGTTCGAGGATACGCTTGCCGTAGACCACGCCCGACGCGCCCGAAATGCCGACGATCATGCGTTTTGGATGGGTCATCGCCTATCCCACGTTTCTCAAGAGGGTCGCGGCGCGTGCACTTGCCTCGTCGCTGATGCGGGCGCGCACGCCATGGAAATTCGGGCCGCGCGTCGCATCGAGCCCCATCCGCGAGGTCGTACCGATGCCGCTCGCGGACGGATCGAGCGCATTGCCTGGCAGGCCTTCGATGATGACGACGTCCTTGTGCGGCTGGAAATGCGTGGCAAGCGCCCAGAGCACCTCACTGTCGCGAGTGATATCGACATCCGCGTCCACCACCACGACGGTCTTCAGGTACTGGTCCCAGCCAAGAAGACCGAGCATGACCTGCCGTGCCTCCCCCTCGCGCGTCTGGTTCATGGCGATATAGGCGTGAAAATGCGTGCCCGACGAGGGGTAGTGCACCGCAGTGATCGAGGGAAAGCGCGCCTTCAGCTTCTCCACCACCTCGGCCTCGCGCGGCACGCGGCCGAGGTTCAAGTGTTCGGCCGAATTGCCGCCCGCCACGCTGACGAGGATGGCATTGCGCCGCCGCATCACGGTTTCGACCGTGAAAAGGTTGTTGGTCGAGCGGTCGGAGGAATAGCCGGTGAATTCGCCAAAGGGGCCCTCCTCGACATGCGCCTTGGGATCCAGCACGCCTTCGAGCACGATCTCGGCATGGGCAGGAACGCGGATACCGTATTTCGGGGTGCGCACGACCTGAAGCGGTTCACCCATCAAGCCGCCGGCGACGTCGCGTTCGTCTTCACCGAAGGCAAGTCGGGCAGAGGCTGCGATCATGAAGAGCGGATGGCCGCCGATGACCATCGCGACCGGCATCGGCCTGCCCTTCTCCTTGGCCATGTTCATCAGCCGCCAGAGATGGCCGCGCGAATGCAGCGATGTCGCGAGCGAATTCTTCGAATGGATCATCGCGCGGTGGTAGCTGAGATTGCCGGCACCGGTTTCGGGATGCTCGCCGATGATGATGCCACTGGTGATGTATTTCGCCCGGTCCGTGTCGAAGTGCTTGAGCATCGGAAGCGCGTTGAGGTCGACGGCATCACCGGAGATGATCTCCTCGGTGATCGGAGCTTCTTTGAGGAACTGCGGCGTAAACGGCCGGTTGGCGCGCGCCTGGTAGGCCTCGTGCAGCCTGTCGGCGGTCGAACCGAGCAGACGGGCGATACGATCTCGCGAGGCAAAGATGTTGCAGAGCACTTCGCTGCCGATGCCGCTGACGTTCTTCAGGTGCAGCATGGGGTGTTGCCCCCGCTCAGCCAGGTTCCAGATCAGCGCTGTCGCATCCTGATCGTCTGAGACCGGCCGGTCGATGGTGATGACATCTTCGGGGTGCTCCGCCCTGTAGTCGGCGAGGAAGCTGCGGACATCTTGCTTGTGGTACTGGTTCATATCTTAGCCTCGACGCGACTGGAGGGTGACGGCGCCCGGAAGGGGCGCCGTCGTCTTTACTCAGGCAAATTCCTTGTGCTTGCCCGTGGCCCGGTCGACACCGGCGTAGCTATCCTTCAGGCGCGCTTGCGCGTCCCTCAGATCGCGCGGCGGCGGCGACGGATCGATGCCGACGAGCTTGGCGATGTTGTTGCCGAGATAGCCTTCGAGATCGTCCTCGGAGAGGTTGATGCCGTGCGGCGGATCCTTGCAGAGCACTTCCAGCTCGCGCAGCCACATGCCCGGATCGTTCGGCGGGCTGTCCGTGCCGAAGACGATCTTGTTCTTCGGCAATTGCTGGGCGAACTCCACGATGCGCGACTGGAAGCACCAGCCGGACTCGCAGTAAACGTTCGGCGTATCCATCGCCATCCAGAAGGATTCG
>JAESGS010000818.1_pt1 | contig 14291 bp, 12 predicted proteins | sample 9269761 | NCBI WGS metagenome assembly JAESGS01 (sample SAMN15741799, study PRJNA653493) | algae metagenome | isolation source: Cyanosarcina radialis HA8281-LM2 and co-occurring heterotrophs from damp... | place: USA: Makauwahi cave, Hawaii | collected 2011-01-06 | reverse complement strand
TGACAAGGAAGCCGCCGAAGATGTTGACCGAGGCCAGCACCAGCGCGATGAAGCCGAAGCCGGTCGCAAGCCCCGAGGCGGAAATCCCGACCGCCAGCAGGGCGCCGACGACGATGACCGAGGAGATCGCGTTGGTGACCGCCATCAGCGGCGTGTGCAGCGCCGGCGTCACCGACCAGACGACGTAATAGCCGACGAAGATCGCCAGTACGAAGATCGCCAGGCGAAAGACGAATGGGTCGATCGCCCCGCCGGTGGCGCCATGGGCGACAGCGCCGGCCGCATCCGGCACGTATTCGGCCGCAGTTCGGACCGCTTCCACAGCCCGGTCGAGATCGGCGAGCGCCTTGTCGAGAAGTTCATTCGCCATCACTTGTCCCCCTTGCTGGCACCAAAGTTCGGGTGCACGACCTGACCGCCATGGGTGAGTGCCGTCGCCTTGACGAGCTCGTCCTCCATGTTGAGGGCGAGCGCCTTGGTCTCCTTGGAGACCATCGTCTCCAAGAAGGTGACGAGGTTCTTGGCATAAAGCCCGGAGGCGGAAGCGGCGATGCGGCCCGGCACATTCAGATGGCCGATAACCTTGACGCCTTCGACCTCGGCGACCTTGCCGGCCTCTGCCCCCTCGACGTTGCCGCCGCGCTCGACGGCAAGGTCGACCGCGATCGAACCGGGCTTCATGCTCTTCAGCATCTCGCGGGTCACGAGCCGCGGCGCCGGGCGGCCGGGGATAAGCGCAGTGGTGATGACGATGTCCTGCTTGGCGATATGTTCGGCGACAAGTGCTGCCTGCTTGGCCTGATAGTCCTTGGACATTTCCTTGGCGTAGCCGCCGGCAGTCTCAGCCGCCTTGAACTCATCGTCCTCGACAGCGATGAACTTGGCCCCGAGCGAGGCGACCTGCTCCTTGGCTGCCGGGCGCACATCCGTTGCCGAGACCACGGCGCCGAGACGGCGGGCCGTCGCGATCGCCTGCAGGCCGGCAACGCCCGCGCCCATGACGAAGACCTTGGCGGCAGGCACCGTGCCGGCCGCCGTCATCATCATCGGCATCGCCCGGTCATATTCGTAGGCCGCGTCGATGACCGCCTGGTAGCCGGCAAGGTTTGCCTGACTGGACAGCACATCCATCGACTGCGCGCGCGTGATGCGCGGCATCAGCTCCATCGCAAAAGCGCTCAATCCGGCACTCGCCATCTCGGCGATCGCCGCCTCGTTGCCGTAGGGATCCATGATGGCGATGACGATGGCGCCGGACCTGTAGCCGGCAATCTCGGCACTCGTCGGCCGACGCACCTTGAGCACGACATCCGCCGTCCTGGCGTCAGCCGTCGTGCCGATCCGGGCTCCGGCCTTTTCGAACTCGGCATCCGGAATGCGCGACAGAAACCCGGCGCCCGCCTCGACGACCACGTCGAAGCCGAGACCTTTCAGTTTCTTCACAGTATCCGGTGATGCGGCAACGCGCCCCTCGTTCGGATCCGTTTCCTTGGCGACGAAGACGATCTCGCTCACAAGTCCCCCCTCCTGGCCGCAATCGAGCCAAGGCCGGAATGCGGGCATTCTCTCCGACTGCAAAGCGGGTGGGCCTACCGGGCCAACACGCCCTCATGTGCGCGGCACACCTGTGCCCGGCGCAATCGTCTGGAGCAAGCCATCGCCTGGATGCGGGACCTTTGGCGATCCACCAGCATCGAGCCGCAATCGGGCTCTGCGGGCCTGCTGTCCACTCCTCCCTCACGCGGGTGAGGATTATCCGCCCCTGCCCTATGACGGGCCTCCGGGCCTCAAGCCATATGCGTCGGCACCTCCAGCCGGCGACATGCAGCTTCTTCCGGGCAAACGCCCGGTCGCCGAGGAAGCACGGTCAGCGCGCTCCCTCAACGGTCGGTTTAGTCGCGCCGATTAGCGAAGGAAGAAGAAACCGGCGACGTTGATCAGAATGAAAAGCACGATCGAGGAGATCAGGCCCATCGTCGTGAAGAAGCCGGCAGCCATCGCGATCAGCAGGGCGACGCAGAAAAGCGTGCCGTACTTCGAGGCACTCAGGAACATGAGGTAGGTCTTCTCGTGTTCCGGATAGTCCATCGGAGCGCCCACATCGACCGGTCCAGAATGATGCTCAGCCATCGTTCAAAATTCTCCCTGAATGCCGCGGCGCCACCTTGGGGTCATCGCCGCCCCTATCGAAGCATGGTCTCGCGAAAAGCCGCGAAACCCTTATAGCTGCCCTTACACAATGCGCACGGCTGGCGCAACGAAAACCCGTTCTTTAGCCGTACCTGATGGGGCGAAATGTCACGCCGCACAGCCAGGTGCGGCGCGCCTCGACGCGCCCCGAATTCGCCTGCGCAATCAAGGCCGCTTACCGGAAAACGGACGTCCGGTAGGAGCGGCCGTAGCCGGTCTGCGCCATGCGCGCGGTCGGCAGGATCGTCAGCGGCGCAAACGGCACCTCACTACGGTCGGCAAACATCATGCGGCGTTCGAACGGTTCGGAATCGAAGACCGGGTAGCGGTCGAGGATCGACGGCCGCTGCCCTCGCACCTGTGCCACCAGAAGCGCGCCATCGGCATTGTAGACACCGAGGTTCTCGCGCTTGGCGACAACCGTCTCGGACGCAAAGATGCGCTTGTAGAAAGCCGCATGGCGCGGACGGCAGGCCGTCAGGCAGCGGTCGGCAGCGAAATACTCGCAGGCCATCGCGACCGGTCGCAGCGTCAGATAGGGAAGCGCCCGCATCTCGTCGCCGATCACGTCAGGATCGACCGCCAACCGGCCGGGATCGACCAGCACCATGCCGGCATCGAGGAACGCGTCGATCTCGGGAGCGAAGATCATGCCCGACGTGCTGGCGCGATGATCCGGCGTCACATGATGAACGCGCACGGTGCTGACAAGCATCTCGTCGAGATAGAGACCGAAGACATAGGCGTGACTGTCGAAATCGAGATCGTCGATCAGCGTCGAGCCGGTCAACTCCATCAGATTGACGGACTTGTAGGACTTGTAGCGCAGCCGCGCGATGTCCTCCATGTCCTCGCCGGTTTCGACCCGCCGGTATTCGACGCGATCGAGCAATTGCATCAGTTTTTCAGAAAAACGCCCAGGCTCAGCCTGGTGAACCGTCTCACCCATACTCAACACCTCATGGTTAACGATTCGTTAACCTATTGACAGGTGATGGGGCGGCAACCGCAAATCGAAACAGTTCACCGTTAACTTTTCGTTAACCATAAAAATTCGCGAACTTGTTTGCGCGATTTGAAACCAAGCGCATCAAACCGGGATGAATTTGTCGCGCCTAATCAATGGCTTGCTACAGGAGAACCAGTAGCGAAACAGGACAGTTTTCAGAAGATTTCAGGGTTAGGCGATACGCTTGCTGGTGGGTTTTGTGCCTCGTTTTGGCACGCCATTCTTGCAAAGCGTCGCAATGGCCGAAGCCGGCATGGGCGCGGCAAAGACGAAGCCCTGTATCAGATCGGCACAATTATGCTCGTTGATAAGTTGTAGCTGGTCCGCCGTCTCGACACCTTCGACGACGATGCGCAGGCCGAGCGCGCGGGCAAGGTTGGCGGTCCCGCGCAGAAGCTTGAAGCGCCGAGAATCCTCGCGGATGTTGCGCACGAAGGAACGGTCGATCTTGATGATGTCGACCGGCAGGGCATCGAGATAGCTGAGGCTCGAGTAGCCGGTGCCGAAATCGTCGATGGCGATGGTGATGCCCAGCCCGCGCAGTTCGCGCAGGATCGCCTGCACCTTCAGCGGCTCGTCCATCAGGCAACTTTCGGTCACTTCCAGATGCAGCCGCGCGGCGTCGAGTCCGGTTACGCGAAGTGCGTCCGTGACCATGACCACGATTTCGCTGCTGCGAAGGTCAAGCACCGACAAGTTGACCGAAACAGATACGTCGCCTGGCCAGTTCATGCAGTCCCGGCACGCCTGATCGAGAACAAAGCGGGTGATTTCCGTGACCAGCCCGAGCTCTTCGGCAAGCTGGATGAATACGTTCGGCGGCACCGGCCCGCGTTCGGGATGCGTCCACCGCGCCAGCGCCTCGCAGCACTCCACGCGCCCACCGTTCGGGGCGAACATCGGCTGGTAGGAAAGCGTCAGGCTGCGGGCGTTGATTGCCTCGCGCAGGTCGGCCTTCAGCTTCTGGCGGTCGACGTAGCGGGCATCCATCTCGGCCTCGAAGGCCGTGCATCCGCCGCGGTTGCGCAGCTTTGTTTCCGAAAGCGCAAGATCCGCCTTGATCTGCAAGTCCTCGAGCTTGAGGTCGAGGCTCGAAGCGATGACGAAGCCGGCGCTCATCGTCATGCTGAAGGTGAAGCCGCCGGCTTCGTAAGTGTCGCGCAGATCGGCATGAAGTCCGCGCATCCGCTCTTCGAGTGCAATAGCGTCACTGCCATCGGGAATGAACACGACGAACTCGTCGCCCATCAGCCGCGCGACGATCGCATCGTCACCGGCAAGCACCCTCAGCCGGCCGGCAATCGCCTGAAGCAGTCTGTCGCCGACGATATGTCCGCGCATGTCGTTGACGTGCTTGAATTCCGTTACGTCGAGGACCATCAGCCCGACCAGCCGTTCGGCCGTGTCGTCGGCGCTCACCGTCGCCTGCACCAGCTCCCCGAAATAGTCGCGGCTCGGCAGCTCCGTCAACTTGTCGAACCGCACCATATGCAGGATCTGCTTTTCCGCCTGAACGCGCGCGGTCACGTCTTCAAAGATCAGCACCGTGTCGCCGTTGTCGCGGCGGCTCGCCGAAAACTCCAGATGCAGTTCTTCGCTGACGGGGATCAGCACCTGCGGCCGCTTGCCCTTGAGCAGAAGGTCGAGCTGGCGCGAAATGGCCTTGGTCTTGTCCGGATCGAGCCGCATGCGCCGGGCGCCGCGCCGGATCACATCATCGAGCAGCCAGCCCTTGAGTTCGGTGCGGTCGCCGAGGGCCAGCAATTCGCAGGCCCGCTCGTTGGCGACGACCACCCGGCCATCGGCATCGAGCATGAACAGCCCATGTGTCATGTTGTTGAGCGCGGTGTCGAACTGGCCGGCGATCTTGGCGATCTCGCGCGCTGCCATCACGTTTTCATAGAGGAAGGCGCGCACATTGTTGGCCATCATCCAGGTGGACAGGATGAAGGGCAGGATCAGCACGGCCAGTGCCAGCATGAACACGTCCTGCAGCGTGATCAGGCCGATGACGATCGGCAGACAGGCCGAGGAAGACAAGAGGAGCACCGCCCGCTCGGAGCCGTAATTGCGACCGACGAGCGAAATCATCGACGCAAGCGTCACCGAAATGGTGGCGAGCTCGGAAAAGGAGTCCTGGCTGATGGCGATGGCGTAGCCGCAGGCGATACCGCAGGTGAGCGTGACGCTGACGCCGCCCACGATGTAGCGGTTCTCCCACTTGCGCACCATCGCCCGATCGGCATTGGAGAAATCCTGCCGGTCGAACCGCGCCATGTCGAGATTGCGCAGCGCCCAGAGGACGAAGATCACGCCGGAGCAGGCGAGATAGAGCGGATCACTGGTTTTCAGATAGACGAGCAGGAACGTCACGACATGCGAAAGCATGCCGATCACCAGCGTTTTGCGATGTTCGTAGAGCGAGCTCACGGATGACAGATACACGTCAGTCGGAAGAGCGCTCTGTCCAAGTCGCATCATGAACCAAGCTCCGGTTTACCGGATTGTTAGGGGTGATGACTTAACGAAAGATTTCGTCTAACGCCCCGAAAAATGTACCGAATCCCAGCAAGATCATGGGTGTTCGCCGGCATCGCCCAAGAGTTCAACTCAGTAGTGCGAACCGCACGGGACAATACTCGGTTTCTACAACCAAACATAGGCATTCGCACAATAAAACGGCTTGATCGCAACTTCGGCAATTCTGCGACGACCGTAGATGATCCCAAACTTGCGCCCGTGATGGTTACTCGTTCTTGAAGAAATACCTGCGATTTCCTGCCGTTTCGGATGGCTCCTCCTGTCTGGATGCACGGGATCGGCGCGACGATCGCCCTCACTACCTTCTCAGTTGACTTTCATCTGCAACTGAAGGCAAGGCTTTTCTCAAGCATCCAACGGAGCCTGATGATGTCGAAACCTGTCGTTGCCATCCCGTGCGATTTCCGCGAATTCGACGGCAATGTCTGGCATGTCGTTGCCCATCAATATGTCCGCGCCGCCGTCGAAGGCGCCGGCGTCATGCCCTTCCTCATCCCGGCGCTCGAGACCGGCAACGACATCGACGAGATCCTTGACCGCGTCGACGGCGTGCTGGCAAGTGGCGCCCGCTCGAACGTCCATCCCTCGCTCTATGGAGCCGAGGCCAAGGAAAGCGACGGCCCCTTCGATCCCGGCCGCGACGCGACCAGCCTGCCGCTCATCACCCGCGCGCTGGAGCGCGGCGTGCCGCTTCTCGCCATCTGTCGCGGCATTCAGGAACTGAACGTCGCGCTCGGCGGCACCCTCGCCTCCGAAATTCAGGACCAGCCGGGCATCTGGGATCACCGCAAGCCCGACGTGAAGGAACTCGACGTCGCCTACGGCATCCGCCAGGACGTGATCGTCAAGGAAGGAAGCTGCCTCGCGCCGGTGCTCGGCGCCGGCCGCATCCGCGTCAACTCGCTGCATCGCCAGGCGATCGGCGCTGCCGCGCCCCGTCTTGCGGTCGAAGCGGTTGCCGACGACGGCACGATCGAGGCGGTCTCGGTGATCGGCTCCAAGGCCTTCGCCGTCGGCGTTCAATGGCATCCGGAATATTGGGTGCGCACGGACACGCCGTCCGCGAGCCTGTTCAAGGCGTTCGGCGATGCGGTCAGAACATACGCCGCCGGTCGTCTGGCCGCCTGATCAATTTCCTTCACCTTGCGCCTGGCGCGTCGACGTCGGGCCTTAGTCCGCGCGACGCGTGAACGGTGTTTCCGGCACCGGCGTCAGCGCCTTGCCGGTCGAGAACCACGCCACGATGTTGTCGGCGACGAGATCGGCCATGGCGTTGCGCGTGACCATCGAGGCCGAGGCCACATGCGGCAGGAGCGAAACATTCGGCAGCGCCATTAGCGCCTCGGGCACCTGCGGCTCGTTTTCGAAGACATCGAGACCGGCACCGGCGATCACGCCCGCCTGAAGCGCCGCGATCAAGGCCTGTTCGTCGACCGTCGAGCCGCGTCCGACATTGATCAGCACCCCATTGCCGCCAAGCGCGGCAAGAACCTCGGCATTGACCGTCCGCCGCGTCGCCTCGGTGCCGGGTACGATGACAACAAGCGTGTCAACCGCAGCTGCGAGCCCCGTCAGCGTCGAATGGTAGGCATAGGCAAGGCCTTCGCGCGGGCTGCGCGTATGATAGGCGATCGATACGCCGAAGGCTTCGAGCCGCTTGGCAATCGCGAGACCGATGCGTCCAAGACCGTAAAGACCGACACTTCGACCCCGCAGCGACAGTGGCGATAGCCGGAACGCGCCCTCGCGGCTCCAGCGACCTTGGCGCAGCCATTGCTCCGCCTGCGGCAATTGACGGAGCGTGTTGAGCAGCAACCCGACCGCGGTGTCGGCCACTTCTTCCGTCAGGACGTCGGGCGTATTGCTGACGGCAATTCCCTTGGCCGCCGCGTGTCCAACCTCGACGCCGTCGTAACCGACGCCGAAATTGGCGATGATCTCAAGTTCAGGCAGGGCATCCATCAGTGCAGCCGGCACGCGCCCGGAAACGGCGATCGCCTTGACGGCCTGCATCTGCGGCGTCACCAGCGTCGCATCGGCACCTTCGATCCGCACGACCTCGAACCGGTCCGCCAGACGATCGATCACTCGCGGATTGATTTTTCCGGGCACGAGAACGCGAATGCGGGCAGACATGGCAATTTTCCTTGCGGGTGATGGACCTCAGGCGATGACGCGCAAGGGGCTGGTCGACTGCCGGATGCGCATCTCCGGCTTGATCAGGTGAATACCATCCGGCTCATGACTGCCGGAGAGCTTGTCGAGTAGTGCGCGGGCAGCACTGCGGCCGACATCGGCCTGCCCATTCCAGACGGTGGTGAGCGCCGGCGTCGCGATCGACGCCTCTTCCAGGTCGTCGTAGCCGGTAACCGAGATATCGACGCCCGGCACGAGACCGGCGCGCGCGATGCCGTTCATCATGCCGATCGCCACCAGGTCGTTCCAACAGACGACCGCGGTCGGCTTCTGCGGCAGCGAAAGCAGGTGCACTGCGGCCTCGAAGCCGCCCTGCTTCGTGCGGGGCCCGGGAATGCGCAGCTCCGGATCGACCTCGATATTGGCCTTGCGCAGCGCGTTGACGTAGCCCTGGTAGCGGTCGCGTCCGGTGGAGGTCTCGTCCGTGCCGCCGACCATGGCGATGCAGCGGTGGCCAAGGCCGATCAGGTGGTTGGCGGCAAGCGAGATGCCATAGGCGTCGTCGCCGCGGAAGATCGGCACGTCCACGCCCTCGATCGAGCGGGCGATCAGGATCGCCGGCATGCCGTTGTCCTCGGCAAGCTGGATGTCCTCCAGCGGCGTGCCGATCGCCGGCGACATGATGACGCCGTCACCGCCGAGCTGCAGCAGCGTCTCGATGAAATCGCGCTGCTTGTCGACGGAATCGTAGTGGTTGGAAAGAATGAAGGTCTGCTTGTCGCGGTCGAGTTCGGCCTCGATCGCCTTGAGGATTTCCCCGTAGAACGGGTTCATGATGTCGTGCACGACGACGCCGATGATGCCGGAGCGCGATGTTCTGAGACTGGCGGCGCGGCGGTTGTAGATATAGCCGAGCGCCCGCGCCTGTTCCTTGATCTTGTCGCGGGTGACCGTTGCCACCAGCGGGCTGTCACGCAGGGCCAGGGATACTGTTGCCGTCGAAAGACCGAGTGTTTCCGCGATCGTCGAAAGCTTGACCTTTTGCGCCACGATGCCCCCTGTAAGCCCTGTTTCGCCCCATCCGCACGAACCCCAGCTAGGAGCGGTGCGTCAAACCGTTCGGCATCCTTCGCGCAGCCTTTCGGACGCACGCGTGCCACAAATTTAAATCCCTATTTAAACTGTTTAAATCGCCGCGGCAATATGCGGCAAATCCGGTTCAGTCGGCCGCGCGCGCAGCCTGGAGATTGCTGTCGACGGCGCGCAGCAGCTTCATCAGCGTGCGAACCTGCTTGTCGGTCAGGCCGCGGGTCGCGAGCTTTTCCGAATGCTGTCCGGCCTCGGCGATCGTCTGCAGCCGGTTGCGGCCGGGCTCAGTGAGATAGACCTTGGTGAGCCGGGCATCGTCGTCGTCCGGACGCCGCTCGAGAAAGCCCTGCGCTTCCATGCGGCCGATCGTGCGGGTCATGGTCGGCGCCTTGACGCCGAGCTTGACCGCAAGGCCGCCGGCCGTCAGGCCATCGGTCTCGGCCAGCGCCAGCATAACGCCATCCTGTCCGGCATAGAGGCCGCTTTCGAGCAAGTTGCGGGAGAGTACGGTGCGCATGGACCGCGCAGCCTGGACAAGGACGGCGGCAAGATCGTGAGGCTCGATCAGGAGCTCGTCCTTCTTCTTGCCGTTCTTGCCCTTCTTTTCGGCCTTGTTCTTCTTGCCCATTGGACCTCCTGCCGAATCCCGTCTCGAACTCTTATAACAATACAGCTTGCGATTACGAACTGTATGACTCAAATAACAATTTTACGACAATTGACGTGGAGGATCGAAGAGAAATGTCGATGCCTGAGCCGCGATGGCAGGACAATTCCGCCGACCTTCCACCAGACGCCCGCCGTAACTGGATCGCGGTGCTGCCGCTCGGCGCGCACGAGCAGCACGGACCGCACCTGCCCTTCGAAACCGACACGCAGATTGCCGAGGGGATCGTCTCCCGCACTATCGCCGCCCTTCCCGCCGATCTGCCTGTAACCTTCCTGCCGGCCGAGCCGGTCGGCTACTCGATCGAGCACATGGATGTCGCCGGTAGCCGCACGCTTGGTTACGTCGAGGCGGTCGAGCGCTGGCTCGGCATCGCCGCCGGACTTCACCAGCAGGGCATTCGCAAGTTCGTGATGCTGAATGCCCATGGCGGCAACTCGCCTCTGATGACCATCGTCGCCACCGAAGCGCGGGTGCGCTTCAATATGCTGGCGGTCGCGACAAGCTGGACGCGGTTCGGCCAGCCGGACGGCTGGATTTCGCCCGCGGACAAGGCGCTCGATATCCACGGCGGCGATATCGAAACCTCGGTCATGCTGGCGCTCCATCCCAACAAGGTCGACATGTCCAAGACCGGCCGCTTTTCCTCACGCCAGGAACACTTTGCGAAGCGCTTTAAGCACCTGCGCGCCTACGGTCCCCACGCCTTCGGCTGGAAGATGCACGACCTCAACAGTGACGGGGTCGCCGGCAACGCCGCCGCGGCAACGGCCGCGCGCGGTGAAATGCTGATCGCCCATGCTGTCCGAGGGTTTATCGAACTTCTTGAAGACGTCAGGGATTTCGATCCGAACGATCTGGCCTGAAGGGCCGACAAACACTTTGTTTGCGCTTTTGCGCTATCAGAACTGCAAAAGCTGACAGCGTCCGACAGAGAACCCCATGGCGAAGATCATTGCGCTCGGCGCCTATTTCTACCAGGCCGTCATCGCCTTCGGCCTGCTGATCATCGTCGCCCATTGGCTGGCGCCGGCCGACTATGCCAGCTACTCGCTCTTCATCTCCATCTGCCAGTTCGCGGCGATCGCTGCTTTCGAATGGGTGCGTTTTGCCTGCACACGCTTCTATCCCGGGCCGGACGCGAGCAGCGAAGCGGCCGAGCGGCGAACGATCCTCGGCGAAGCCATGGCCTGCGCCGCCATCTGCCTGATCGCGGCAGGCGTATCTCTGGTCTTTGGCGTGCCGCCGATCGTCGCGCTCGTCGGCGGCCTCGTTTCGATCGCCCAAGGCGGCAGCGACCTGCATCTGACCATGCTGCGCTTTCGTCAGGATTTTCGCGCCTTCTCGGTGTTGCAGGGGTCGCGTGCCACTATCCTTGCCGGGGGCACACTTGCCGGCGCTCTGGTCTCGGCAACCTTTCTTTCCACGGTAACCGGATTGCTCGCCGGCTACGCCGTCTATGGCCTGCTGGCCATTTGCCTGTCGCGCCGCGCCGCGGCGCGGCAAACCGGCGCGCTCGACACTGCGCGCGTCCGCAAGCATCTCGTCTATGGCAGCGTTTCGGCAGGTGCTGCGACGGCCGCCATGTTCGCACCGCTTGCCTTGAAGGCGATCCTCACCGCAGCGCTCGGCACAGGCGGCGCCGCCGGCGCATTGCTGGCGCTCGACCTTCTGCAGCGCCCTTTCGTTCTCATCGTTTCGGCGCTGCAGGCGATCCAGTATCCCGAAATCGTCGCCGCGCACGACCGGACGGGCGGCCAATCGGATCTCCCTCGGCAACTCGGACAGTACTATGCCCTGCTGACCAGCTTTGCGTTGATGATGGCAGCGGGCATTTTCGCCGTACTTCTGCCGGTGACCTGGCTGGTGATCAGCCCGGATCTTCAACAGGGTTTTCTCGCCACGGCGCCCGCGATCATCATCCTGTCCCTCGTGCGCACGCTGACGCAAATCATGCTGCCGACGCCGCTGCATCTGAAGCAGCGTCTGGCGCTGATCCTGCTTCTTGCCGTTATGGACTGCGCGCTCCTGAGCCTCGGAGCGCTGGTCGCTCTGACGGTGGCCGGTGCAGACGGTGCAGCCTTGGCCTGGGGCAGTGCCATCGGCGCGAGCCTGGCCGCGCTGGTCGGGCTGCGGCTGATGTCGTCGCTCGCCTTTGATTTCACCTGGTCCCCCGTGATCCTCGCCACCGCCGGCCTTTTGGCAGCGGCCGTGGCCCATGCCCTGTCCGGCGAAGCCAGCTACGTCACGATCGGCGCCGGCATCCTCCTCGGTGGCCTCCCCTGCCTGCTCGCGCTCAATCAGCTGCGGCTGATGATGCGCGCACCGCGATCCGACGTGGCCTAAGCGCTAAGGAAAACTGCACCAATTTCCGGTTAGATCGGCGAAAAGACCAGCGGAGAGCGCATCATGAACATCGTCGTCGGGATAGCGACAGCGGGCCGCCGCGAGGTCCTTTCCGAGACGCTGCTGCACCTGGCCCTGCAGACAAGGCAGCCGGATGCGATCGTGATTTGCCCGAGTACGGCCGCGGATGTCGACGAGGCCCGCCTTCCCGTCAACGCCCGGATCGTGCACGGCAAGAAGGGATCGAGCGCCCAGCGCAATGCAATCCTCGACCAAGCCGCCACCGCCGATCTGATCGTCTTTTTCGACGACGACTTCCTGCCGCGCCACGATTTCCTCGCTGAGACCGAGCGTTTGTTCGCGCTCCAGACCGATATCGTCGTAGCGACCGGCCTGGTGCTCGCCGACGGCATTCATGGGCCGGGCATTTCGGTCGCCGATGCCAAGGCGATCCTCGAGGGCGATGCCGGGCCGCTGCCCGACGACCGCCTCCAGCCGGCCTTCAACGCCTATGGCTGCAACATGGCTTTCCGCCTTTCGGCAATTGCCGCCGAACGCACCCGCTTCGACGAGCGGCTGCCGCTCTACGGCTGGCAGGAGGATGTCGATTTCTGCAGACGGCTTGCGAAGCACGGCCGGATCGTGAAATCGCCGGCGCTGCGCGGTGTTCATCTGGGCAACAAGCGCGGCCGCACCTCGGGCCTGCGCTTCGGTTACTCGCAGATCGCCAACCCGCTCTATCTGCGCAACAAGGGAACCGTGGGCCTGAAATGGGCGCTGCGCCTGATGGGTGGCAATGTCGCCGCCAACATCCTCGGCAGCCTCAAACCGCAAGGTCTCGTCGACCGGCGTGGTCGCCTCAAGGGCAACGTCGTCGCTTTACTGGATTTCATCCGGGGGCGGCTGGACCCGATGCGCGTGCTCGATCTCTAGCGGAACAAGACGACTTAGGTTCGTTGGGCTGCAAGCATGTTGAGCAGCACCACCGCACTTCCATCCCAGGAAAAGCGCTTGGCATTGTCGTAGCCGGCCTGCGTCAACTCGCGGCGCAAAGACGCGTCGGCGGAGATCGTCCGCATCGCCTCGACCAGCGTATCCGTCTTCGAGGGATCGAAATAGCGCACCGCATCGCCGCAGGCCTCGCGCACCGGTGGAATGTCGGCGGCAAGCACGGGGCAGCCTTGCGTCATCGCCTCCAGCGGCGGGATGCCGAAACCTTCGTAAAGGCTCGGAAAGACGAAGGCGACGGCGCGGCGCTGCAGCCCGGCGATCTCCGCGTCGGCCAGACGTCCGGGAAAGATCAGATTGCCCTTCGACGTCGGCGCGATATCGCGAAAAACCGACGGATCTGTGCCGCCCACCACGACCAGCTTGTGGTCACCGGCACCCAAGGCCTCGAAGGCGCGCACGGCAAACTCGACATTCTTGTTGGGTTTCAGCGTGCCGACTAGAAGGAAGAATGGCGTATCGGTTAGCCCGAGCCGCGCGATGACACCGTCGTCCGGCTGAAGGCCGGCGAAGTGATCGGTCGCATTGTAGATCACGTCGATACCGGCCGAAGGCACGCGGAAGACCTCGGCAAGTTCCTTGCGCGAGAAGTTCGAGACCGTGCCGATCTTGGCCCTCCGCGTGAGAAGATAGCCGAGCGTTCCGTGGAACAGCCGGTATCCGCGCCCGAACGAGGCGGGATGGCGAAAGAGCGTGACATCGTGGATCACCACCACCTGATCGCCATGCAGCACCGGACCGCTGCCGCCGAAGCCGATGAGCGTGTCACGGCGCGACCGCCAGAAGAGTGGCCCCTGCTCCCAGAGATGCCCAGGTCCTGAGCCGAAGCGCTCCACCGAAATCGCCTTGAGGCCGAGATCGTCGACAGCCTTTCCGGGAGCAAGCAGCCGCCAGCGCACGTCCTTCAGCGCATGCGGCACGGCACCCGAAGCGATGCGCTGATCGAGCGCCCGGGTCATCTCGCGGGCGAAGCGCTGCACGCCCGTAAGCGGCTGGGTCAGGAACCGGCCGTTGATGGAAATCGTCTTCACGTGCGCACCCCTTCGATGTGCCCCGCACTCTCGCCGATCTTGATGAAAGGAGGGTTATCGGGATCGCAGCGTTCAACGCCGCCCGACCGGCAAAATCGCCTGCGCCATTTGCGCATCGCCGCCGCATCTCCTATATGAGACGCGACTAGGATGCCTGCTCCCGCATCCGGAAATCCCAGAGGTTCCCATGACCGAAACATCCCCGCAGAAGCCGATCCCCGTCACCGTGCTCACCGGCTATCTCGGCGCCGGCAAGACGACGCTGCTGAACCGC
>JAESGS010000817.1_pt1 | contig 14335 bp, 14 predicted proteins | sample 9269761 | NCBI WGS metagenome assembly JAESGS01 (sample SAMN15741799, study PRJNA653493) | algae metagenome | isolation source: Cyanosarcina radialis HA8281-LM2 and co-occurring heterotrophs from damp... | place: USA: Makauwahi cave, Hawaii | collected 2011-01-06 | reverse complement strand
GGCGCCCTTCGGGATCGGTGCGATAGAGACGCATACGCAAGCTGTCGGGCACCCCCTCATTGTCCGACGACAGCCGCGCGTCGAAACTCTGCCCGGCCAACTCGCCGGCGGCGAAAATCTCGTAGCGGCCCTGCACATAGGATCCGCCGCGCTTGTCCGACACGACGCCCGCCGAGGCGACGATGTCGACCGACGGCGTTGCCCACGCCTGATAGGGCCGCGCGGCTTGCGGCAGGCGCTTGAGATCGAACGCGGCCTGCGGACGGATCCCTGCTGCCCGCGCGCGGCGTTCGGCGGCGAGCTGGAACGGCAGCTTGTCCTTGGTGTCGATCCGCAGCACCGCGTTCGACAGGTCGGCCGCCAGCGGCACCCCAAGCCATTGATTGAGGCTATCCAAATCGACACACCACCCAGCCGGCGTGTCGCGGATCGTCGTCGTAGCCAGCCGGAAACTCTGGCTCCCGGCGCGCACTTCGCCCGCGTCGCGGTCGATCGTCAGGCTGCGGCGCTCGTCGAACACCCAGCCGGTTGCGCGGCGCAACTTCTTGTCGACGCGCACCGCGAGGTCGAGCGCGAGCACGACATCGGCGAGGTCGACGCAAACCCCCTGCGGCGTCTGATATCCGCGCACCCCGTCGCCAAGCCGGTATTGGCCCGATCGCACATCGAACAGCCAGCTATCGTCCTCGTTCGGCGCCCAGCCGTCAGCGGCAAGTGAAACGGGCTTTTTCTCAACAGCCTCAGCGCCGGCGGGGACGAGCCCCACCAGCGCCAGCCCGGCCAGCACCGCCGGTTTCCATCGAGACAGCCCCGCGCGGATCATCGCCCCCGCCCGCTTTGCTCCGGGTTTACGCCGTCACTTCACCACCCGCTCGGCCTCGTCGATCGTGCCGCCGCCGATTTCGCGGTCTTCGCTATAACGGATGCGCACCGGGCCCTTGAGCTTCGCCGCGAGCTCGCCAGGTACGCGCAGCGACACCTTGCGCGCGCCGACCTCGGGATAGACCGCGATGCCGCGGGCGACGAGCAAAGGCTCAGAAACCCCGGGCCGCGTCACTTCGATATCGCCGTAGACCGACCGGCTGCCCGTCCGCGTCAGGTCGAAATTGAACGCGGGGCCATCCTGCGTCTCGCTGACCCACGCCTCGCCGATCGACGCCTCGGCGCCGAGATCGCCGACGCGAACGATCACCGGGATGGTGATGCCGTAAATCGGCGTCAGCGCGATCGACACGCCTTCGCTCGCGGGCTTGGCGGGATCGGCAGGCACCGCCGCCACATCGGGAACCGCGCGGAACAGCATATGCGCGCGATATTCGCCCGGCGGCGTTCCCTCGGGGACGCGCACCCCGACGCGCACCACCTGCGGCTGGTTCGGCGGCAGCGTAACGCGGCGCGGGCTGAAGGCGATCATATCGAGCGCGGTCCGCTCGGCGGCCGTCACATTTTCTTCGGCGATCTCGTCGAGCCCGCCCTCGCCGGTCATCCTCTTGATCTCGAGGCTGATCCGATAGGTCGCGGGCTCGGCGCCGATATTGTTCAGTACCACCTCGGTTCCGCGCGATCCATCGAGGACGACGCGTGTCGGCGCGACGAGGAGGTCGCCGGCGGCCAAAGCCGACGACGTCGCGGCGCCAAGCGCAGCCGCGGTAAACAGGCCGAAGCCCTTCAAAAAACGCAACATGGATACGATCCCCACAATCGTTTCGGGAAACGGCCCCACACCGTCCCGATGGTCGCATCCTGCCTGCGCCAACATGGTTGATATTTCGCTAACCAAGGGCGCCGCTTGCATAAAGAGAGGCCGCCGGACCTGCGCCCGGCGACCCCATTTTACCGCTGGCGGGTCTCAGCCCGCCAGGCCCCCCAACTTATTGATAATTGGCGGTGACGTTGAACGTCCCCGTATAGTCGCCCGACGCCTGGTTGGCGCCGACGCTCAGCGTACCGCCGACCTGGAAGCTGCCGCCGGTGGCGCCCAGCGTGATAGTCGGCGCCGAATAGGTCAGCGTCGATGCCATCGTACCGCCAAGCGAGCCCGTCAGCGTCACGCTCGAATCGCCGCCGACAACGACCACGGCGCCCTCGGTGCCGGCCACGTTGAAGTTGGCGGCGGTCGCCGTGCCGGTGCAGGTCAGCGCCGCAGCGCAAGTCCGCGTGCCGCCCGTCGACACCGCGACGGTCGCCGCGGTCGCACCGCTGATGATCGTCGCATATTGCAGGTCGCTGGTATTGGTGAGCGTGATCTGGCGCAGGATCTTGGCTTTCGCCGTACCCGTGGCCGAAGCCGCCTGCGCCGCCGGAGCGTTCATCGCGAGGGCAGCAATCGCGGCACCCAGAAGGGCGCGCTTCATTCCAAATTTGCGCATATGTTTGGTCCCTTGAATCAGTCGAATTTCGAATGGATTTCCCACCCCATTCGCCGACCTCTTTAGGGGACGACCTGTTCAGTCTTTGCCAGCAAGCTTGGTTAACAGGCCAACAAGAATTGGCCCGCGTTACACGGAATAATCAAACAATATCAGTGTATTAGATCGGTTTATCTGTGGTCATAAGGACGGCCTGTTCTTCTTTAACGGCCCGGACTGGCACAAATTGAGCGACGATCAGATCGATTCGCCGCTCAGCCGCTGGCAGATCATGTCGAGCTGGTCGAGCGACGCGAATTTAAGCGTCAACGCGCCCTTGCCGTCGCCAACATATTGGATCGCGACACCGATCCCGAGCAGCTCGGACAGGTGGCGTTCGACCGCGACGATATCGGGATCGCGCCCGCCATCCATGCTCTTATATTCGAGCGGCGGGACCTTGCGGCCGCCGCCCTTGTCGGTACGGACCAGCGCTTCGACCGCGCGAACCGACAGGCCCTCCTTGACGACGCGGCGCGCGATCGATTCGGCGTCGTCGGCACCGATCAGCGCGCGCGCATGCCCCATTGCGAGCGATCCGTCGCCCACCAGCTCTTGCACCGCGGCGGGCAGGTCGAGCAGGCGCATCAGATTTGCGACATGGCTGCGCGATTTGCCGACGAGCTTTGCCAGCGCCTCCTGGTTGTGGCCGAAATCGTCGATCAGGCGGCGATAGGCGCCCGCCTCTTCGATCGCGTTCAGGTCCTGGCGCTGGATATTCTCGACGAGCGCGATCTCATAGGTCGCCGCGTCGTCGAGCTCACGCACGAGCGCGGGGATATGATGCAACCCCGCGCGTTGCGCCGCGCGCCAGCGCCGTTCGCCGGCAACAAGCTGATAGCCGTCGCCGTCTGGTGAGCGGCGGACGATGATCGGCTGCAAAAGTCCGCGCAAGCCGATCGAATCGGCGAGCTCTGCGATGGCATTTTCGTCGAAATGGCGGCGCGGCTGGCCAGGGAGCGGGCGAATCGACCCGACCCCGACATGCTGCACCGAATCGCCCGACGCCGGCGCGACCTTCGCCGCCCCACCCGGCGTCGCCAGCACCGGCGCCTCGACCGCGACATCGCCGAACAGCGCATTGAGCCCCCGCCCCAGCCCCGAGGGCCGCTTGCGTGCCGGGCTCGAATCCGGTCCAGTTTCGTCTTTATTATCAGCCATTTATGCAGCCTTGCGGACGTTGGGAAGCCGGTCGATCAGCTCGCGCGCAAGCGCGATATAGGCGGCCGACCCGGCGCAGCGGTGGTCGTAGATCAGCGCGGGAAGCCCATGGCTTGGCGCTTCCGACAGCCGGACATTGCGCGGGATCACCGTGTCGAACACGACGGGGCCGAGGACCTCGCGCACATCGTCGGACACTTGATCGGTGAGCCGGTTGCGACGGTCGAACATCGTCAGCGCAACGCCAAGGATCGACAATTTCTGGTTGAAGCGCTCGCGCACGCGCTCGACCGTGGTGAGCAGCTGGCTCAGCCCCTCGAGCGCGAAAAATTCGCATTGCAGCGGTACGATCAACGATTCGGCGGCGATCAACGCGTTGAGCGTCAGCATGCCGAGCGACGGCGGGCAATCGATCAGACAGATATCCCACTGTCCCGCTTCGGCGGTCGACAATGCCTGTTGTAGCCGGTGCAGCCGGTCCTGAAATTCGATAAGCTCGATCTCGGCGCCCGACAGGTCGACAGTCGCGGTAACAATGTCGAGCCGCGGCACTGCGGTCGCGATCGCGCATTCCGCAAGCGTCGCATCCCCGCGCAGCAGCTCATAGCTCGAACATTCGCGCTGCGATTGCTTGATCCCGAGCCCGGTCGAGGCATTGCCCTGCGGGTCGAGGTCGATGATCAGCGTCCGCCAGCCGGTCGCCGCGAGCGCTGTCGCGAGGTTGATCGCCGTCGTTGTCTTGCCGACCCCACCCTTCTGGTTCGCCACGGCAATGCGGATCATCGCTTTCCTCGCTGTTTTGCCGCAATTTTTCCGATTCCCACCAAAATCTGGCTCTCTGGATCGGTGCGGCTCTGTTCCACGTGGAACATTCTCTGCCATGGCTGGGGCAGCAAAGCCAGTTCCTTAACCGCGTTTCGCCCTTTTGGGAGCAACCAATGCGTCGATTCGGTGGAAAAACGCGCGGATAAGTCGAGCAGCTTGTCGAGCGGTGCAAAGGCACGCGCGCTGATCGTTGCCGCAGCGCGCGTTTCGACCCGCTCGAGCGGCGCCTCAGCCACCTCGACATGGCCAAGATCGAGTTCGGCTGCGACCGCGCGCAGAAAGTCGCAGCGCCGCTTGCGCGATTCGACGAGCAGAACCGGCCGCGCGCTCAGGATCGCAACGACGAGCCCAGGAAGCCCAGGCCCACTACCGAGGTCGACCCAGAGGCCATCGCCCTCCATGGTGTCGAAAGAGAGAAGCTGCGCACTGTCGGCGATATGCCGGACCCAGATGGTCGGAATCGTCGATGCCGCGATCAGATTCTGCTGTGCATTTTCGGCGACGAGCATTTCGACGAAACGGTCGAGCTTCGCCCATAGATCGGTCGTCGGTGCGAATTCCTCACCGATCCAGGAGCGCGCCGCGGCTTCACTGTCAAGAATCTGTGTCGTCAAGCTGAAGCTGTCCTCTTAATTCGCTCGTGCTGAGCTTGTCGAAGCACCGTCCTTCGCTCTTTCGCGCTAAAAGAAAGAGCCGCCCTTCGACAAGCTCAGGGCCAACGGATTTTAATCAGCGATGGCGGATCACGCCGCGCGCCGCTTGCTATGCACCATGATTGCCGTCAGCGCGGCGGGAGTAACCCCATCGATCCGGGCCGCCTGCCCCAGCGTCTCGGGCTGCGCCTTCGTCAGCCGCTCGACCATCTCGCGCGACAGGCCGCCGATCGCTCCATAATCCAGCGCGGGATCGAGGATGATCGCCTCATTCGCGGCGAGCGCGCGCAGTTCGGCATCCTGCCGTGCGATATAGGGCGCATAATGGGCATCCTCGGCGATCTCCGAAAGAATCGCGGGATCGACCGATTCGAGGTCGGGCGCCAGAACGGCAAGCCGCGCGATCGACATGTCCGGATAGCGCAACAGATCGATTCGCTTGCGCGCGATGCCGTCGCCCGGAAGCGCAAGCCCGACGGCGGCATAGTCGACGGTTGCGACCGGCGCGTCGAGCAAGGCTTCGGCCTTCGCACATTCAGCCTGCCGCGCCTCGAACAGCGCCGCGGTCGCCGGTCGCACCAACCCGAGTTCGATCCCCTTGGGCGTCAGCCGCGTCGCAGCATTGTCGGCCCGAAGCCGCAACCGATATTCGGCGCGCGCGGTGAGCATGCGATAGGGTTCGGTGACACCCTGCAACACCAGATCGTCGACCATCACGCCGATATAGGATTCGCCGCGATCGAGAATCAGCGGATCGCGCCCCTGTGCGGCGAGCGCGGCGTTCGCGCCGGCCACCAGCCCCTGCGCCGCGGCCTCTTCATATCCCGTCGTGCCGTTGATCTGCCCGGCGCAATAGAGGCCGGGCATCGCGCGTACCTGCAAGGTCCGGTCGAGCGCGCGCGGGTCGATATGATCATATTCGACGGCATAGCCCGGAACGACCATTTCGACCGACTCGAGCCCCTCCATCGTACGCAGCATCGCGAGCTGGACATCGGCGGGGAGCGAGGTCGAGATTCCGTTTGGGTAAACGAGGTACGAGTCGAGCCCTTCGGGTTCCAGGAAAACCTGATGCCCGTCGCGATCGGCAAAGCGGTGAATCTTGTCCTCGATCGACGGGCAATAACGCGGTCCCGCCGCCCCGATCGCGCCGGTGAACAGCGGCGAGCGGTCAAGATTCGCCGCGATGATCGCGTGGCTTTCGCTATTGGTGCGCGTGATCGCACAGAAAATCTGCGGCACTGTCCGTTCACTGTTCCACGTGGAACAGGTCCAGTTGGCGCCCTCGGCGCTGTCGGACGCTTGTTCGTCGAGTCGGACCCAGTCGATCGTTCGTCCGTCCAGCCGCGGCGGCGTCCCCGTCTTGAGGCGCGCCATCGGGAGATCCGCCGCGCGCAATTGCCCGGCGAGCCGATGCGCGCCGGCTTCGCCGATGCGCCCGCCCTCCATCCGCTCTTCGCCGCGGAACAGCCGGCCGCCGAGGAAGGTCCCGGTGGCGAGCACGACCGCACCCGCCTTCAGGGTCGTGCCGTCGGCGAGTTCGAGTCCCTCGACGCGCCCGTCATCCGACAGAGAGAGCGCCGCAGCTTCGCCTGCAACGACGGCAATGCCGTCCTCGGCCGCGAGCAGATCCTGGATCGCGTCGCGATAGAGCTTGCGGTCCGCCTGGATGCGCGGCCCCTGAACTGCGGCCCCTTTTGACGCGTTGAGCATCCGGTAGTGGATCGCAGCCTTATCGGCGGCGCGCGCCATCCAGCCGTCGAGCGCGTCGACTTCGCGCATCAGATGCCCCTTGCCGAGACCGCCAATGGCCGGATTGCACGACATCGTCCCGATCAGCGCCGGATCAAAACTGACAAGCGCGACGCGCGCGCCAAGCCGCGCCGCAGCCGCAGCGGCCTCGGTTCCAGCATGCCCACCGCCGACGACGATGACATCAAAAATTTCGTTGCTGTGCATGATTGCTGCGGCCCTTACCGCAAAGACGAACGCGAATCCACCATCGCGCGATGGAAGCGATGTTTCACGTGGAACATCATTTGCCGATGCAAAAACGCCCGAACAAGGCGTCGAGCATATCTTCGACCCCCGCGCGCCCGGTAATCCGGTCGAGCGCCGAAGCGGCGAGCCTAAGTCTTTCGGCGATAAGGATTAAATCCCCCGCCTCGCGCGATCCAGCCTCTATCGTCAACCAGTCGCGCGCTTCGGCGAGCGCGGCGCGCTGACGCTGGCGCAGCGCCGCCTCGCCCTCGTGCGGCAACAGCGTCCGCGCCATCTCGACGATATAGCGATGAAGCTTGTCCATCCCCTCACCTGTCGCTGCCGACAGAATCAGGTCGCAATGCGCCGCTTCGGCCTCGGCGCCGGCTTCGCCGCGCCAGCGGTCGACCTGCGCCGCTATCAATATGGCGCGCGGGTGATCGGGAACGTCCTTGGGCGCCCCAAGCCACAGCAGGATATCGGCCGCTTCGATCGCAGCCTTCGCCCGATCAATACCGATCGTTTCGATATCATCGGCACTTTCCGCGCGCAGCCCCGCGGTATCCGAAAAGCGCATCGCGATCCCGTCGAGCGCGAGCGGCGTTTCGATCACATCGCGCGTCGTCCCAGCCACCGGCGACACGATTGCCAGCTCGCGCTGCGCCAAGGCATTGATCAAGGTAGATTTTCCGGCATTCGGTGGCCCCGCAATGACCACCGACAGCCCCTCGGCGATCACCTCCGCTGCCGGCCGCGCCAGCCACGCACCGAGCTCGTCGCCCAGCGCCCCCATCCCCGCAATCAAACGCTGCGCGACAGCTTCGCCAACTTCGACATCATCCTCATCGGCAAAATTGAGCTCGGCCTCCGCTCCCGCCATCAAGCCGAGCAGCCGGTCCTGCCACCCCGCGACCGCGCGCGACACATGTCCGCTCGCATGGCCCAACGCCTGGACGCGCTGACTTTCGGTCTCGGCCGCAAGCAGATCGGCGAGCCCCTCGGCCTCGGCGAGGTCGATCCGTCCATTCTCGAACGCCCGGCGTGTAAATTCTCCCGGCTCTGCCCGGCGCAGGCCCTCGATTGCGCCCAACGCCGTTTCGACTGCCGCCACCACCGCGCGCCCGCCGTGCAGATGCAATTCGGCGAGATCCTCGCCGGTTGCCGTTGCAGGCCCCGGAAACCACAGGACCAGCGCCTGATCAAGCGGGGCTCCTTTCGCGTCGCTGAGCGCCGCAAGCGAGGCATGGCGCGGTGCGGGCAGCCGCCCTGTCAGCGCCTGTAGCGCCGCTCCCGCCTTCGGCCCACTCACGCGCACGACGCCGATCGCCGCCGGCGGCATTCCGCTCGACAGCGCAAAAATCGTCTCTCTTACAATAATTTGGCTCAGCTCTTGCGCCCCTTGGCGGGCTTGTCGTCATCGCCCGCATCAGCCGATTTCGAACCGCCCATCAACCCGCCGCCAAACTGGCCGAGCAGCGACTGGACGAGCTCGAGACCGCTGCCGCCCATCGGCACCCACGTCTTGACCATCGACTGCACCATGTCGGGCGTGATCCCCTTCGCCATCAATTCCTTGACGCGGCTGAGATAGATATCGTGCAGCGGCTCCAGGTCGGGAAGCCCGAACAGGCGGCGCGCCTCTTCGGGGGTGCAATCGATCTCGATATTGAATTTCATCGTCCGTCTCCGCCCCGAAATGCCGGTAAGCCGCTTGAGCCACGCCCGCAGCCCCGCTAGCTTCGCGCTTTCACCGTAAAGAAGCAAGAGTCAGGAGCCCTCCCATGTCCGCGACAAACATCACCATTCCCACGCTCGACGGCGAAGCGACGATCCCCGCCTATGTCGCACGTCCCGACGCCGATTCGTCGCGCGCGATCATCGTGATCCCCGAAATCTTCGGCGTGAACGCGGGCATCGTCCAGAAATGCGAAGATTGGGCGGCGCAGGGCTATCTTGCAATCGCCCCCGACCTCTTCTGGCGTTTCGCCCCCGGGGTCGATCTCGACCCCGATGTCGAAGCCGAATTGAACGAGGCGCTCCGGCTTCTCGGCCAATATAATGTCGACGACGGGGTGAAGGATATCGAGGCGGCGATCCGCTGGCTCCACGGTCAAGGCGCCGCCAAGGTCGGTTGCGTCGGCTACTGCCTTGGTGGGAAGCTCGCCTATATGGCCGCCGCGCGCACCGATATCGATGTGTCGGTCGGCTATTATGGCGTCATGATCGACCAGATGCTGAACGAAAGCCACGCGATCGCGAACCCGCTGATGCTCCATATCCCGACCGCCGATCATTTCGTCAGCCCCGAGGCGCAGGCGAAGATGCACGAGGGGCTCGACCCGCATCCCAAGGTCACGCTCCACGACTATGAGGGGCTCGACCATGGTTTCGCCGCGACCGACGGCGACCGCCGCGACGATGCGGCGGCCGAACTCGCCGACAGCCGCACCCGCGCCTTCCTATCCGAGCATCTCGCATGAGCGCCCGTGCCGGCGTCGCTGCTTGGCACGCCTATATGGCGGGCGGAGGCGACCCGCAGTCGCTCCGCAACCTGCTCGCCGAGGATGCGGTGTTCCACTCGCCCGTTGTCCACACGCCGCAGGAAGGTCGCGACAAGGTCTTCGCCTATCTTCATGCGGCGAGCCATGTCCTCGGCGGCGACAATTTCCGCTATCTGCGCGAGATCGTCGACGGCGATCAGGCGATGCTCGAATTCCAGAGCGAACTCGACGGCATCCGGATCAACGGTGTCGATATCATCACCTGGAATGATGAAGGAAAGATAAGCGATTTCAAAGTGATGGTTCGCCCACTCAAGGCGATCAACAAGGTCTGGGAAAAGATGGGCGAAATGCTGGCGGCGCAAGCCGCGGGCTAGATCAGGCTCAGCTCGGCAAGCTCGCGGTAAAGCTCAGGCGGCAAATCCGCGAGCCCGTCGCCCTCGTCGACGCCCTTTGGCGCGTCGCTGTCGGCCAGATAGCGCCATCCTTGGTGCGCCCTTTTCGGCTGCGGATGGATCCGCTCGAGCGCCGCCACACAAACGATGTCGATCCGCCCGTCGCTACGATCGTCGAAGCGCAGGATTTCGACGCGCGCGATGAGCGTGTGCTTGACGATGAAATGCAGCTTGCCGCCGATCAGTTCGTCGGCGCGCTTGGGTTTGAATCGCGTCGTGAAACGAATCTCGCCGCCTTGCGCATAGTTGGCGATCCGCGCTTGCAGTGCCGGATAGTCGGCGCAGCCGACGGCGACGCGGGTCATATGAAGCGGGGGCATGTACGCCAAATGGGGAGCCGACAAGAAAAAAGCCAGCCCCGCGAAGGACTGGCTTTTCCTTTTTTAGCCGAACAAAGTTCCGATCCCGACGCCGGGGTCGACCCAGCCTTCGTAGATCATCTTGACCGCGACATAGACGATCACCGCGAGGCCGATGTAGGCGATCCAGCGGTACCGTTCGATATATTTGGCAATGATGTTCGCCGCGACGCCCATCAGCGCGACGGCAAAGATCAGCCCGACGATCAGGATGCCCGGATGCTCGCGCGCCGCGCCCGCGACCGCGAGGACATTGTCGAGGCTCATGCTGACGTCGGCGACGGCAACCGCCCAGGCGGCGCCGGCAAAGCTCTTAGCGGGCTTGAGACCCGAATGTTCGTCGCCCGCAACCTCGGGCGAGCCGTGAGACTGGCCGGCGTGGCGCAGCTCGCGCCACATCTTCCACGCAACCCAGATCAACAGCAGGCCACCGACGAAGATCAGCCCCACGATCTGCATCAGCTGGGTGACGACGAGCGCGAAGGCGATGCGCAGCACTAATGCCGCGAGCACACCGATCAGGATGACCTTCTTGCGCTGGTCGGCAGGAAGGCCAGCGGCAAGCGCGCCGACAACGATCGCATTGTCGCCCGCGAGCACGAGGTCGATCATCAGCACCTGCAGGAAGGCCGCGAAGGCCGCAGGCTCGGTGATGTTCGAGAAATCCTTGACGATCGCGTCCCACATTCCGGCGGGGCCGCCGAAACCGCCGGCGTGCGCCGCGGCCTGAGTCAGAAATTCCAAAATCACAGCGGCTCTCCGAAATAGCTGACCTCTGGCATAGGGTCATAAAAGTGATGCAGCAACGCCCGCCATTGCTGATAGCGGTCCGATTGCCGGAAGCCGTCCCGATGATCCGCGACCGACCTCCACTTCACCAAAAGCAGATAAGCCTGTCCGGTTGCTGTCGGGCGGCAGATTTCGAGCGAAATAAAGCCCGGCGACGCGGCGATCAGCGGCCGGGCCTCGGCGACGGCCGCCTCGAAATCGGCTTCGCTGCCCGCACGGACGTGAAGCAGCGCATGTTCGAGGACGGCCAAGATGCCGGCTTACTGGTTCATGGAGTCGAAGAAATCCTCGTTGGTCTTCGAATCCTTGATCTTGTCGAGCAGGAATTCCATCGCGTCGATCGTGCCCATCTGCATGAGGATGCGGCGCAGCACCCACATTTTGCTGAGCTTGTCCTTTTCGACGAGCAGTTCTTCCTTGCGGGTACCCGACTTGCCGACGTCGAGCGACGGGAAGATGCGCTTGTCGGCGACCTTGCGGTCGAGCACGATTTCCGAGTTACCCGTGCCTTTGAATTCTTCGAAGATCACTTCGTCCATGCGGCTGCCGGTGTCGATCAGCGCGGTCGCGATGATCGAGAGCGAACCGCCTTCTTCGATGTTGCGCGCGGCACCGAAGAAACGCTTCGGGCGCTGGAGCGCGTTGGCATCGACACCGCCGGTCAGCACCTTGCCCGAGCTTGGGACGACGGTGTTGTACGCGCGGCCGAGGCGCGTGATCGAGTCGAGGAGGATGACGACATCCTTCTTGTGCTCGACAAGGCGCTTGGCCTTTTCGATCACCATTTCGGCAACCTGGACGTGGCGCGTCGCGGGCTCGTCGAAGGTCGAGGAGACGACCTCGCCGTTCACGCTGCGCTGCATGTCGGTGACTTCCTCGGGACGCTCGTCGACCAAGAGGACGATGAGATAAACCTCGGGATGGTTGTCGGTGATCGCCTTGGCGATGTTCTGCAGCAGCACCGTCTTACCCGTGCGCGGCGGTGCGACGATCAGCGCGCGCTGGCCCTTGCCCTGCGGGCTGACAAGATCGATCACGCGTGCCGACTTGTCCTTGACCGTCGGGTCGACGGTGTCGAGCGACAGCTTCTGGTTCGGATAGAGCGGAGTGAGGTTGTCGAAATTGACGCGGTGGCGCACCGCCTCGGGATCGTCGAAATTGACCTTGATCAGCTTGGTCAGCGCGAAATAGCGTTCGCCATCGCGCGGCGCGCGAATCTCGCCCTCGACCGTGTCGCCCGTGCGCAGTCCATATTTGCGGACCTGGTTCGGCGAGACATAAATGTCGTCGGGGCCGGCGAGATAGTTGGCGTCCGACGAGCGCAGGAAACCGAACGAGTCCGGGAGGACCTCGATCGTGCCCGACCCGATGATTTCCTCGCCCTCTTCGGCGAGTTCTTTCAGGATCGAGAACATCAGGTCCTGCTTGCGCAGCGTCGAGGCGCCCTCGACCCCCAGTTCTTCCGCCATTTCGACGAGCTGGGCGGGGGCTTTGGTTTTGAGTTCTTTAAGATGCATTGGATGGATTCCGGGTAGAAAATCAGGGAGAAATGAAACGAATTCGTTGCACCGCCAGGGTGCCTATCCGGCCGTGGGACGACCGTTACAGATAGCGTCGGCGCAAGGACGCGCCGCCCGCACGGAGCGGGGTTGACCGGCCCCTATAACCGGGCCGGGTTCAAGTCAATCGGGCAGCGCCCGAGAGACAGGGATTCAGGGGCGAACCACGACGAGGATGACGATGATCGCCGCGGCGACCCCCGGGACTTCGTTGAGCATTCGCAGCTGCTTTTCGGTCAGCGGCCGCAGCCCGCGCGCGAGCTTTTTCGCATAGCCGATCATCCAGCCATGATAGCCCGACAACGCGATCACGAGCAGGAATTTGGCGATGAACCAGCCTTCGTGCCAATAATCGCCGTTGAAGGCGAGCATCAGCCCGAAGATCCAGACGATGATCAGCGCGGGGTTCAGGATGATCCGCCGCAGCCGGTCCTCGCGCTCGATCCACTTCTTGTCCTCATCGGACCCGACGGGGCATTGATGGTGATAGACGAAAAAGCGCGGCATCATGAACAGGCCGGCCATCAGGAAAATCACGAAAATGATATGCGCCGCTTTGACCCAAAGCATCGTCGCCCCCAGAAATCCCGCCAGTTCCATAGATTACCCGCCGCGAACGCGTCTGATCAGATGCTCGACATGGGCGATCGGCGTGTCGGGCACGATCCCATGGCCGAGATTGAAGATATGGGGACGCGACGGGAAAGCCGCAAGGATGCGGTCGATCGCCGTGTCGAGCGCTTCGCCGCCCGCGACAAGCGCGAGCGGGTCGAGGTTGCCCTGCACCGGCAGATGCGCCGGCAAGGCCGCGTCGGCCCACACCGGATCGACCGTCTCGTCGAGACCGATCGCGTCAACGCCGGTCTCGTCGGCATAAGCACGGAGTTTCCCGCCCGCTCCCTTTGGAAAGCCGATGATCGGCGTATCGGGATGCAGTCCCTTCAACCGGCGGACGATCTCGGCGTTGGGCGCGATCACCCATTGCTCATATTGCGCCGGCGACAGGCTGCCCGCCCAGCTGTCGAACAATTGGACGGCATCGACGCCATTTTCGATCTGTCCCGATAGATAGGTGACGGTCAGGTCGACGATCGCATCGATGATATTCTGAAATGCCGCTGGATCGCCGAACGCGAGCCGCCTGGCTGCCGCCTGGTCCTTCGACCCCTGCCCTGCCACCATATAGGTCGCGACTGTCCACGGGCTCCCTGCAAAGCCGAGAAAGGTCGTTTCGGGAGGGAGCGCGGCTGCGACACGCGTCACCGTTGCATAAACGGGATCAAGCCGCTGGTGAGCAGCCTCAAGTGACGCCAGGGCACTATCGACAAGCGGCGGCGCGAGCCGGGGCCCTTCGCCTACTTCGAACCAGAGATGCTGGCCGAGTGCATGCGGTATCACGAGAATGTCGGAAAAGAGGATCGAGCCGTCGAATCCGAAGCGCCGGATTGGCTGTAGCGTGACTTCGGCTGCGGCTTCGGGATCGTAGCAAAGCTCGAGGAAGCCGCCCTTGGTTTCGCGAAGGGCGCGATATTCGGGAAGATAGCGTCCGGCCTGGCGCATCAGCCAGAGGGGCGGGTGCTCCCGACGCACCCCACGCAACGTTGCGAGCAGACTCTTCGGTGACGCCTTCACGCGGGCCCTCTTT